>Ga0193718_1000397_pt1 | contig 10060 bp, 4 predicted proteins | sample U2a1metaG_FD_144918 | JGI IMG/M metagenome (GOLD analysis project Ga0193718, IMG submission 144918) | Soil microbial communities from a riparian zone of the East river system, Colorado, United States - U2a1 | ecosystem: Environmental > Terrestrial > Soil > Riparian zone | place: USA: East River... | reverse complement strand
TATTTAAAATTTTAAATTTTAGGGTCAAATGATGAAGCTACCAATATTTAATATAAAACCTTGAATAAATGGTCTACCTTAGGTATAAATATAATTGAGTAGCTCCTAACCCTTAAGGTCTAGTCTCTCAAAATAGAAGGGCTGGCTGGGTTACTTAGCACTAAGCAGGGAGATAGTTATGCTAAAGAAGGTGTTGCTGCGCTACCCTCTCACTCTCCAAAGGAGACCCTCCCTTTTTCTTATTTTAGATTAAAAATAAGAAAAGGGACGCTTGCATTGGGCTCGAAGGACCACCCTTTTTTATTTTTTTTTATAAAAAAAAATAAAAAAGGGGAGGCAGGGTAAGAAAAGGGGAGGGTCGAAGGTCTCCCGACGGGGGAGCCTTAGGGAAGTCCTTCGGAGTGATGCGCAGGGTCACACTATAAATTAAAAACTATTATACATTCCTATTAATAATAAAAAAGTAAAATTATACTATACCGTGCACAAGCGAGGGTCTTAACCAAATTTAGCTGGGCCCAGTTGGAGCAGTATACTTTTTTGGAGAAAGATAGATTTGAACTATCATTATTATATTGCAAATATAACCGATTAACCATTATCAGATTTCCCCTAATACTAAAAAAAAAGGTTTAAACTTTTTTTAAGTATTGTTAGTTATATTGTAAATATAATATTACAATTTATAAATTATTTTTAGACTTAAATTTAATGGGCTCATTTTCTAGCTATAGCTTAAAACATTACCGAATAGCGTGGACCCTTTCCTTGCGTAGCAACTCCCACCCCCTACTAAGGGGCGCTTTCTAAGCCTCTAATTTACCCAGCGGTTGATTAGCTAGAGCCGACCCTTAGGCCCCTCGGCTGCTAGCCTCACTTTAGCTAGTGCCTAAGAGTAAGCACCCACCCTTTTAACTTAAAATATTAAGTTAGAAGGGTGGACTCTCTTCCCTTTTTAACCTCCCTAGCCTAAGGCCTTAGCAAATAAAGGTTTCAACGCAAGGGAGTCTAAGGGTCAAGCGATAATTATTTAAATAAGAATAGAATAAAAATAAGAATTGGAGTTGAGCCTAAAAATTAACCCCTCCCTTTTTTATCCCTTAGGACTCTTGCGTAGCAACTCCCACCCTTTTTAACTTATCTTTAAATATTTTTGTTTATAAAAAAAAATCACTTTTCTTTTTGTCCACCCTAAGGGTCGCGCAGCAACCCTCGCTACGCAGGGTCTTGCGCACCACCCTAAGGGTCTAGCGCTGGAGGGAGGGAAGTAAAGTAAAATTTAAAGTAGCTCCTTCGGTTGAACCCTTAGGATTCATTCGGAGACCTTTAGGGTCCTAAGGGTCCAGTCTAGCCTTAGGTTTAAAATTGCTGCGCTCCCTCCCCCTCTCCTTGCGCAGCAACTTTCTTTTTATCTTATAAAATTAAAGATAAAAATGGAGAGGGTTGTCCTAAGGGACTCCCGTCGGGAGGGAGAAAAGGGGGCTTAGAATTAATTTATTTTTTTTCTTTATTTATAAAAAGAAAAAAATAAAGAAAGGAGGTAAGGAGGTATAACCCGCCTGTGGCAGGAGAGGGTGGAAAAATTTAAATTTACTTTTTTTTTTATTATAAAAAATATATTATATATTTATTACCTGAGTTGACCAGATTTGAACTGATATAATCCACTTCCAAAAAATGGTGTTTTCCCAAATTAAACTACAACTCAATTATAGTAAATTACTCTTGACCCCTTTTTATTTTTTTTGTTTAAAAAAATCACTTTTCCTTTTAAGAAAAGTATTCTTCCCCTTCCTCCCCTTTTTTATTTTTTTTTATAAAAAAAAATCACTTTTCCTTTTAAGAAAAGTATTCTTAATTTTAATTTAAATTTAAGAAAAGGGGAGGCGAGCAAGCGAGGGTCTCCCTCCGAAGGACTATCCTAAAGGAGGTACGGGAGCAGCAAGCCTCGAGCCTAAGGGTCTCCCTCCTTTAGGATAGGGAGGGTCTCCCTCCGAAGGACTATCCTAAAGGAGGTTGCTGCGCTCCCGTCGGGAGGGAGCAGCAAGCCTCGAGCCTAAGGGTCTCCCTCCTTTAGGATAGGGAGGGTTAATTTTTTTTTTAAATTTAAGATTGAGCCCTCTCCTCCTCCCGCCGGGAGCGTTGCAACCCCTAGTCTCTAGACCCTTTTATTTTATTTTTTTTAAATTTAAGAATAAAAAAGGGGGGAGTCCCTTAGGACATTTTAAATTAATCTTAAAATTTTAAAGAAAATTGAGTAACACCTTCGGAGCCTCTTAGGGTCTCTACAAAGGAGAAGGAGAAAGAGGTGCTGCTCTATTTTGAGCTTTTAAACTTAGGTCTATTATTTTTATTGGGGGGGGGGTAAATTCGACTGCTTTCGCAGAATATTAAACCTAAGTATAATTAGTAAATACACCACTTTGCCTAAAAACGGAATTGAACCGCTATCTACTTATTACAAGTAAGCCGTTTTACCTATTAAACTATTCAGGCTTTTATTAATTTTTTTTACATACTTTGACCCTATCCTTAATTTTACTAGACTCTCAGCCTAAGGGTAGGGGGGGTGTCCCTCTCTCTCCTCAAAAGGAGACTGCTCCTCTCCTATCTTTTTAGGTAAAGAAGGGGTGGTAGGGTCTAACGCCAGAGGTAATTAAAATTTATTTAACAAATCCCCTATTCTTATATTATGTTAAATTTGAAAACAAATACCAGCTCTTTAGTAGTAATCTAATTAATAGTAATAATAATTATAATTTCTAATTTATTTATTTTTTAAATAATTACAATCCCCCACTCCTGCCTCAGCAGCCCAAGATTTAAACTATTAGAGCTATCTAAGCCGGGTGGCAGGGGGGGTCTAAGCAAAGAGAGGGTTGCTACGCAAGGCTGCTAAGCTTTTTTTAAATACATCTTAATGGATTTGAACCAATTACCACTGCTCCGAAGGCAGATACTTTTCCAGTTAAGCTAAAGATGTAAAAGGTTTAAAATTAAGCCCCCCCCCCCCCCTCACCCCTCTCTAGCGTTACTTAACTCTAGCTCCGAAGTAGCCCCTAAGGGGCCCTTTTTCTTAAATTTAAATTAATATTAATAATCAAAAAGGGTGAGAGGGTCAAGTATAAATAAAAAAAGAGTACAATTTGGAGAAACCCCCGAAGGCCCCACCCCTCTTTAGGGGGGGGTAATAATAATTGAAATATATATTTAAATATTTGTTATATTTTTTTTAGAAATAATAATAATAGCTAACATTGCTAATAGTAATATTAAACTTAATATAATTAAAAAAATAGAAGCATAAGTATATAAAAAATGCCCTAATACCTCTATTTGAGTAAACTCTAATAAATTAACATCAGATATTTCATTAATATTTGAATAATTAATAGATGATATTTCCACCCCTTCTTTAGGGATACCAGCCTCTCCCTCAAAAAGAGACAGGCCCTTATCACTATTTAAGGTTAGACCCTCTACTTGCCAATTAGAGGCTACCGGGAGTGAACCCTTTTCTCTAAATAAAAGAGAGGAGCTGCCTCCTTCGAGGAGAGAGGTTGGTGGATAAAAAGGAACAAAGTTAGTCCGAAAAGATGCAGCAATTGAAAAAAAAATGAATAGTAATAAAGAGGCAATATTAAGGCCTAAAGGTAAATTTTTAGTAAAATTATATCCAGTATCTAAAATATCTGTTAATTTTATATTTATCATTAATATAATGAATAAGAATAAAACAGCAATAGCACCAACATATATAACAATATAAGAAATACCTATAAAATTAATACCTAATAAAATTAAATAACCTGCAGCATTAACAAAAGCAGTAATTAAAAATATTATTGAGATTATAGGATTATTAGACGTTATAGAAATAATACTAGAAAATAAAATACCAAAAGTTAATAAATTTACAATTGTTGTTATCATAGTTTTTTTTTATTTTTATTTAAAAAGATTAAATCCTGCCTCCTTTTTATCTTTAATTTTATAAGATAAAATTAAAGATTAGGGGGCCCCCCCCCCCCCCCCCGTAGGTCTGGACCCTTAGGACCCTGCGTAGCGAGGGAGACCCTTATCTTGTCCCTTAGGACTCCTTACCCTTAGGCTGGACCCTCAGGGTCTAGCCCTCTCCTCCCTACCCTAAGGGTCTCCCTCCCTGCGCAAGCGAGGGACGGGAGGGAGGAGAGTCAACCCTTTTTTAATTTTTAAATTTAAAATAAAAAATAAGAAAGGGGGCCCTCTCAACTTTAATTTATCTTATAAAATTAAAGATAATTGTCCTAAGGGACTCCCACCCTTCGCAGGTGCCTAGGGGTTAAGGGAAGTGAGGGTTGCGCAGCAATCTAATTATAAGAATAAATTAAAGTAACTACGCAAGGAGGAGGGTCGTAATTCCAGCCTCTAGCGTTGCAACTAACCTTCTCCCCTCCTAAGGGTTAGGGGGAGGGGAGGTGTTGCAAGCCCTAACTCTTTTGGAGAATGGTAGGGGGGTGTAGCTCCAGCCTTATGTACCTTAGAAGCCTCAGGCTGGGTGGAGTTAGGCGCCAGGCCCTAAGGTAGGGAACACCGCTAGAGTAAAGGGCTCAGTCCTAGGCCGGGGGAGGGAGGTTGTCCTAAGGGACACCCTCCACCCTGCGTAGCGAGGGTAGCTGCTCCCTCCCTCCCGACGGGAGTCCCTTAGGACAACCCTAACCTAAAGGAGGGGACCTAATTTTTGAATCATAGATTAAAAAATTAGGTTAGGACAACCCTAAGCTAAAGGAGGGTTGCTACGCAAGGGTGACCCTAAGGGTCTTGAGCCTAAGGGTTAAGGGAGGCATTCGCTTTTAGAGGAGTAAGTACAGGTCCTACTTGTTTAACTAGGGGGGTGGGTGGGCAGCTGAACAAGGTTAAAAAAACAAATTTAATCTTTTTAAAAGACTATTGTTTGATATTAATTTAAGTTATTTATTTCACTCATCTCCCTGCTCCTGCTTTAGCAGCTTTAGTTGCTTTAGCTGCTTTAGCTGCTTTAGCAGCTTTAGCTGGGAGCGCTTAGAGGGCTATAAACTAAAAGATCTACTCCACTTAAGCTAATCTTTTTCTACTTTCCTTTTACCAAATTTAAGGCAGTGGGCCTTTTATATAGACAATCTAAATTAGATTACCCTTGACTTTATTTTTATCTAATTAAAGATAATTGCCCCCTTTTTATCTTTATTTTTATATTATAAAAATAAAGATAGTTGATCCCTTAGGCTTGCGCAGCAACTAACCCTTTTCTTGCGCAGCAACCTTTTCTTTATTTTATTTTAAATTTAAGAATAAAAATTGGTTGCTCCTTAAGCCTAAGGCTCAAGACCCTTTTCTTAATTTTATTATAACCCTCTCCTTTGGAGAGGGGAAGAATACTTTTCTTAAAAGGAAAAGTGATTTTTTTAAACAAAAAAAATAAAAAAGGGTTAGGACAATTTAAATTAAATTTAATAATAAAAAAGGGTCTTGAGCCTAGGTGTTAAGGTAGGAGAGGGGTCAACTCCAAAAAGATAAGGCGGTAGTGGGGGGGGGGGGGGGGGAGGTGAATTAAGCTAGTGATTTAATAACTCAGTAACTTAATAAGGAGATATATCAAAACTAATTAATATACTCGGTATTAATATAATGAAAGCTACTGCTACCGGTAATAAATTTAACCAACATAATTGAATCAATTGATCATATCTTAATCTAGGTAAAGTTGCTCTAAACCAAACAAAAAAGAAAGTAAAAATACAAGTTTTAACTCCTAAAATAATAGCCTGTATATTAATAATCGTTTCATTTATAAAGATCTCTGGTAAATTATAACCACCTAAAAATAGAATTGCAGTTATACTACTAAATAAAACTATTGAAGAATACTCACCTAAAAAGAAAAAAACAAAAGGCACAGATGAATGTTCTGTAAAGAAACCTGCTACTAATTCAGATTCAGCCTCTTGTAAATCAAAAGGTGTTCTAGAAGTTTCAGCTAAAATTGAAATAAAATAAAAAATAAAAACAGGAAGTAAAGGTATAATAAACCATACAGACTGTTGAATTTCAATAATAGTAGTATAATTTAATGTACCAGTTAATAGTATAATTATTAATATGGCAGAACTTAAGATCAACTCATAAGATATCATTGCTGCTGTTGATCTTAAAGACCCTAAAAATGCATATTTAGAATTAGCTGACCAACCTGCTAATAAAACACCATATACACCTAAAGAAGATAAAGCTAGAGTATATAATATACCTAAATTTAAATCAGAAAGTACTATACCTTCTCCAAATGGTATTACTGCCCACCCTAATAAACTAAATACTAAAGTACTTACAGGTGCTAAATAAAAAACTATTTTATTAGATTGAGAGGGTATAATTGTTTCTTTTAAAACTAATTTTAAAGCATCAGCAAAAGGTTGTAAGATACCATAATAACCAACTGTATTAGGTCCAACTCTTCTTTGATGTGCAGCTAATTGTTTTCTTTCTATAATAGTCATAAAAGCAATACTTAATAAAACAGGTAAAATTATACTTAAAACATCTGCTAAATTAAATAATAAATTTATTATATTTTCTGCTAAGGCAATGTAATTAGATATCATAATTATATTTAATTATATTAATTTTATTTATTGTTTTTCTTAACTATAAGATACTTTTTAATCTTACCACTTTTGGGGTCTACCAAACAAAGACCTTTGGAGAGTCTACCCTTGAATTTAATACTAAGCCTCCCTCCCTCCCTCCCGACGGGAGTCCCTTAGGACAACCCTAAGCTAAAGGAGGGGACCTAATTTTTGAATCATAGATTAAAATATTAGGTTAGGACTACCCTAAGCTAAAGGAGGCTTGAGCCTAAGGGTACCCTTAGGGTGGAGTCCCTTAGGACAACCCTCGAGCCTAAGGGTCTCGCCTCCCCTTTTCTTAAATTTAAATTAAAATTAAGAATAAAAAAGGGGAGGCAGGGAGGGAGAAAAAGAAAAGTGATTTATAAACAAAAATATTTAAAGATCAGTTAAAAAGGGTAGGGAGGGTTGCTGCGCAAGCCTAAGGGTCAAGCGTAGTTCTAGGCACAAGCGGGGGTTAATTAAAAAAAATTTTTAAGAAAAGGGTGTGTCATTTGTTGCGAAGCACCTGCAGTGCGTGGCTGGAGCCCTCCCTCACCTTGTTCTCTTTTTTTACCAAAGTGAGTAGCTACGCAAGGGGGAGGAGGCTAGAGTCAAGTGAGTATCTTTTAAGAACCGTTTGTATTTATATATTAAACACATTCTATTGTTGCTAATAATTTTTATTTCTTTCCTTGCGTAGCAACCTCGGTTGACCCTATCCTTTTTTAGTATTAAAAATTTTCCCGATTTAACCTACCATTGGGGCCCATATGCTAAAGTTTTAATAAATAAAGGTTTGCTATGCAAGCCTAAGGGTCCAAATAGAGAGGTCCTAAGGGAATAAAAAAGATTGCACCCCCACCCTTAGGTTGAGCCTAAGGGTGAGTAGCAACGCTCCCTCCTTTAGGATAGGGAGGGTGGGGGGTTATTTTTGGATAATTAGATTTAATAGCTAAATCAGATAAAGTGTTTTCAAATAGACCAATAAATGGTACTAATATAAGGAACCACACAAAGTAGAATGCAGTGGCTACTTGACCTATTTCTACATAAGGTGTTTCAGGATGTTGAGAACCTATCCACATTAATATGAAAAAATCTACTACTAATAACCAAAAGGCAAATTTCATCGCTGGTCTAAATGTTGAACCTCTAATTCTAGATAAATCTGTAATTGGTAAAATTAATAAGATTAATAAAGAACCAAACATAGCTAAAACTCCTAATAATTTATTAGGAATAGATCTTAATATAGCGTAATAAGGTAAAAGATACCATTCTGGTACAATTGAAGCTGGTGTTACCATAGGGTCCGCTGGTATATAATTATCAGAATGTCCTAATAAATTAGGATAAAAGAAAACTAGTATAGATAATGCTAAGAAAAAAGCAAAAATTGTTACTAAATCTTTAAATATAAAATAAGGGTGGAATGCATATCTATCACCACTAGAAGTAACACCATTAGGATTATTAGAACCATGCTCATGTAGCATATTATTGCTAATTTAAATTTAATTTATACATCATATCTTCATGCATATGATCTTTTACCAAATCTATTACCAATTGCAATTGACTTTTTGAGATGTATAAAGTGTACTGAGCTTTTTCTCTATTAGAAATATTAATAGTTGCCTTAATAGAAAAATTCTTATTTAAAGCCTCAATTAATAAATTTAACTCTTCTAATGTAAAAGCATTAGTGTGTAATTTTAGACCACTACCTGTAAAACTACCATCATCCATTATCCAAAAAGCTAAACTTACTCTAGTTAAATATTCAGCTATATTATTGGGGATAATTTTCTTACCATCTAAATAAAAAGTTTCATAAATTTCATTAAAACAAGGAAGAGCTAAAGTTGTAAAACTTAAATTAAATCTAGATTTACCTGTTTTTTTATCTACGACTTCTGAAACAGAAGGTGGAGTTGTTACAAATTCTTGAAATAAATTATACAAATGAAATAAATAGGAACTATTAACAGAACCTTGTCTAAAAACAAGCCTAACATTAGCTTTAGGTGAAACTTTTCTTAAATAAACATCTCCTAGTATATTTCCAACTAAAACTTGTTTTAAAAAAGGATCAAGTTGAAATTTAGCTCTTTCTTCATTACTAATTCTTTTCTTTAGATTAGGAGAAGTAGAATGGAAAAATCTCGTATTAAATTGTAAATAATGCAATAAATCTATACCTTTCAGCAAAGTTTGGACTATATCATCACCCTAATTATAGAGTGTCAAGCGTGTAGTCTCTGAGGATCCTACTCTTGCATTGGATATACAATTTGGTTTCCTGCTGATTGTCCATTGTATTATCTTAATTATTGTCACAAATTTTCTAATTTTAGTCCTAAGGGACCCATTCTTTTTAAGCTAAGGCTGCTTTTTCTAGCGCAGCAAGCGCAGCAATTTTTATTCTTATAAATGCTAAGGCGTAAGAATACTTTTCTTAAAAGGAAAAGTGATTTTTTTTAAAAAAAAAAATAAAAAAGCAGAGGGTCGACAATTTTTAATTTAAAACTCTGACGCTCCTCTTTTGTATTGCTTGTCCCTAAAGACAGCTACTAGAATTAGAAGAAATTGTAAATTAAGCTTTAGGAGTTTCCAGCATATAGCTCGATGCTAATTATATTATTACTAATATAAAGGCCCTACAATTGAGCTATTAAATGTGCAACAGCTAAAGCAGCTAATAAAAAGGGTAGTAAATAGTGTAAAGAAAAGAATCTGTTTAAAGTAGCATTAGATACTGAAAATCCACCCCAAATTAATTCAACTATGTCTTGTCCAAAGATTGGTATAGCAGAAAGAAGATTAGTAATAACAGTTGCCAATTTTATAATTCATCAACACTGGCTCTCTTCTATTTAATTTTATAAAAAAAAATCACTTTTCTTTTTAAGTAAAGTATAAAAATAAAATAAGTCAGAACTCGAATTAGATGAATCATGTACTCAGAACACCAATAAATAAATTACTGATATAAATTCTGAGCCTTGTGTGTAAAGTTACAATCTTTACAATAAATCCGACTGTACATTAAGCACCATTTCAGGCACCCAACAGTGAACCAGTCTGTAGCGATTGAATGATCAACCGACGGTCTGAATATTGAGTTTATATCTTTGACCGTTTTCACTGTCATTGCCAAACCCCCTAATTGCATTTAGGTAGATTCAATACTACTCGCACCTCCCATTAGGGGACTCCCTCTGCAGCACCTGCGGTTGAACCCTTAGGACTCCTACGGTGCCCCTTAGGCTTGCGCAGCAACCCTATTTTTTACTACCTCCCTCCCTCCCTCCCGACGGGAGCGTAGCAACCCTCTCCATTTTTATCTTTAATTTTATAAGATAAAAATAAAGTTGTCCTAAGGGACTCCCTTGCGTAGCAACCCTCTCCTTTGGAGAGGGGACGGGAGGAGA
>Ga0193718_1000396_pt1 | contig 10091 bp, 3 predicted proteins | sample U2a1metaG_FD_144918 | JGI IMG/M metagenome (GOLD analysis project Ga0193718, IMG submission 144918) | Soil microbial communities from a riparian zone of the East river system, Colorado, United States - U2a1 | ecosystem: Environmental > Terrestrial > Soil > Riparian zone | place: USA: East River... | reverse complement strand
ACATCACGACCCTGCCGAGCATCGGTCCGATTCCGGCGACTGTCCATATCATCAAATACACCACGGCGGGTCCCGGCCTGGTGGATGGCGGCAACAATCTGAACGCGCTGAGTGCGGTTTTGCCGACACCCGGCAGTCCGCAAGGTTATCTGACGAACAATGCCACGACCAAAAACATTGACCTGATCATCACCAATTATGTGTCGGTGCCGCTGATCATCGGCCAGCCCGCCCCGGACAGCGCTTATGCCGGCGGCAAGGCGCATTTCTCCGTAACACTCGAAGTGACGAATTCTCCGGGGCTGTTTTACCAATGGCGCAAAGCCGGTACGCCTTTGACTGACATCGGCAATGTCTCGGGTTCCACCTCGCCCACGCTCCGGTTGAGCAACATCTCCGGCGGAGACGCGGTGAATTACGATGTTATGGTGACCAACAACAGCGGTTCGGTGACGAGCAGTCCCGCGGCATTGACGCTCCTGTTGCCGACGAATTACGAAGCCGTTGCCGTGGCCGCCGGACCGGTGGCCTTGTATAAGTTCGACGAGACCGGCGATCCTTCCACGAACAACACGATTGCCTATGATTATGAAGGCGACCTGGACGGAATTTATGGTGTTAATTCGCTGAACGCTTTTAACGCCACCGCCGGCCCGCTGCCCACCGATGGCTTCCCCGGATTCGACGCAGCCAATGCCGCCGTGCGTTTTCAAGGGTTCACTACCAACTCGCATGTGACCATCCCGCCGCTGAATCTCAACACGAACACCGTCACTCTCAGTGCGTGGGTCAAGCCGGGCGGTCCGGCCGCCAACGCCGGACTTATTTTCTGCCGCGGTTCCGGCACGGTGGCGGGTTTGAATTTAACCGGCAACTTTGACGTCAACGGCAACCGCACGCTGGGCTACACCTGGAACAACGAGGCGGGAACTTTTGGCTGGGATTCGCAGATCGCCCCGCCGCCGGCCATCTGGTCGTATGTCGCGCTGGTCATCACGCCGACGAACGCCACCATTTACCTCATGAACACAAATGGCCTGTTGTCTGCCTCGCAGGCTCATACCCACGTCAATCAAAGCTTCTCCTTCAACACATTGATTGGCGAAGACACGGTCAACAACAATCGGCAGTTTGACGGTACGATGGATGGAGTGGCCATCTACGCGAAGTCGCTGACACAGTTGCAGCTTCAGAACATTTACGGAGCCGCGTCCGGCGTCTCCAATTTCCCACCGGTCATCACGGGGTCGCCGACCAATCTGACACGTTACGAGCATCAGACGGCCACGTTCACTGTTGCAGCCAGCGGCTCGCAGTCGCTGAGTTATCAGTGGAAATATTTTGACGGCGTCAGCACTTACACCGACATCGTCAACAGCAGCCGCATCAGCGGAGCCACCGGCGCCAGTCTTTCCATCAGCAACCTTGTTTTGGGTGACGCCGGCAATCTGGTCGTGGTCGTCACGAACGGATTTGGCGCGGTGACCAGCAGCATCGCCACGTTGACGGTCAATCCCACGGTGGGGCCGGCGACTAACATCACCACTTCAGTGCTTCAAGGCGCCGGCAGCGACTGGGACACCGATGGCACCTGGAGCCTGCCGGGTTCGGCGACGGATTTGTCCGGTCAATATTTCGGAAGCACCTTCACCATCCTGTCGAACGGCGGGCTGCGCACGCCGAATTTTGGAAACCCTGGTTCGGCGACGACCGCTTCATTCCCGGGAGATGTGCTCCGCGTGGAAGGCAACGGCACGTTTGACACCAGCTTGACGGTGGCGGGCGCTATCCGAATCAAGGGCGGCAATCCCGCGACGGTTAATTTCAAAAAACTCGTCATGGCCGGCGGCCAAATTAGCAGTATCCTCAATAGCGGCCAGGCGGCGATTCTCACTGGTGAGGTAAATGTCATCTCCAACACAGTGGTTTGGGCCACCGATGATACATCTCCGCGCAGCATCAACATCCAATCCACGCTGACGGGCGATGGCAACGTCACGTTTGAAGGCTACAACACCTTCACAACTCTCCAGACCGGTTCGGGCGCGTCGTTGAACATCGCCAACGCCAACAATCCTTACACCGGCACCTGGAACGTGCCTCTGGGCTCGCTGGTCGGCAGCGCGGTGAATGCCCTCGGCACGAACACGATCACCGTCGGCGCGCAGGGCGCGTTTCAGACCACCTACGATATCAACAACCCCAACGGCACACTCGTGTTGAATGGCCGGATGTATCTGACCCAGAACGACACGTTCCAGAACGTCGTCATCAACGGGACAGCCCTCAACGGCGGCACTTATTCCTTCGCCACGCTGGCGGCAAATTATCCGGCCAACTTCCCATCGGCCTGGACGCCATTGAACGGCGCGCTCACCGCCACGAACGCCACCGGCAGCATCACGGTGTTGGCGAGCGCGATCGCGTCTTACCCGACCAACATCACGTTCAGCGTCAGCGGAGGCACGCTCTCGTTGAGCTGGCCCGCGACCCACCTCGGGTGGCTTGCGCAGTCGAACAGCGTGGATCTGGCGAACTCGAACTTCTGGTTCGATATCACAGGTACGCAGGCCGCCACCAACCTGAATATCACGATCAGTCCGGCGCAGCCGAAGGTGTTCTATCGCCTGCGTCATCCATGAACGGATGGAATTGAAATAACAATAATGCGTGAGGCCGGAGTGCATCCGCCTCACGCATCGGATAAAATAATGAAAAGAAGATCGAAACAGAATATTGCGTTCACCTTGATTGAATTGCTGGTGGTTATCGCCATCATCGCGATCCTTGCAGCGATGTTGCTCCCCGCGCTCGCGAGAGCCAAAGAAAAGGCTGTATCCATCAATTGCGCCTCCAACCTTAAACAGTTGGGTATGGCCTTGCAGTTGTATGTGGATGAGAGCGGCGACAAACTTCCCGGACCCTGTTCGAGCGGGGTCATCTCCGCTTATGGAAACAAGCCTGATCACCCAGATCCGACTTTACAGTCGTATTCGAACTTTGGTTATTACCTGGCCAGATATTTGGGCGGCAAAGATCCGGGGACGATGTCGAGTGTTGAATTCTCCTACCTTCCAGTCATGTTCTGCCCCGGCTATGGCAGATTTTCAAAAGAAGCTCCGACGGCTGCCATGACGAGGGTAAATTATATGCTCACCACCAGTTATGCCAATGGCATCGTCAGCGTGCCTTCCATGCCTCTTCCTTTTGGGTATCCGAATAACATAACGGGAACAAAACATGATTCGATAAAAATGTCCTCTGTGAGAGCTTACGGTCCTCTGAGCGATATCTATGCCGTCTCCGATGTGGACCGGGAACTCGCGCCCAACGCCGGTTGGTGGACTACGGCCCAGCAGCCGCTTAAGTCGAGCCATGGCAACACCCGGAATCGCCTCTACTTCGACTGGCACGTTAAATCGTTTAAGGGAACCAATGTAAATGCCGTGGCGAACTAGCAGTGGAATGCTTCAGGTAATGGTTATTTTTGCGTCGTTGGGCATGATGACGCGGTCTGCGCTGGCGTTTACGGCCACTGACGCGGACGCAATTTTTAAAAGTTATAACGATGCCTTTTACTTCACGACGGGCGTCAATGCTTACTATCGCGCCACCACCGAGGGCGGCAAGACCTCGTTCTGGGAACGCGCGGAGCAGATGGAGATGGTGCTGGATGTTTATGAATGCACGACCAACACAACTTGCCTGGCGATGTTCGACCGCGTTTACAAGGGCTTTGTCGTCGATCACAGCACCAACTGGATGCGCAATGAATTCAATGACGACATCATGTGGATGGTGATCGCCTGCGCGCGGGCCCATCAAATCACCGGCAACACGGAGTATCGCGATATCGCAAAGGCGAATTTTGACCTGTGCTTCGCGCGAGCCTGGTCCGCGAGCCTGGGCGGCGGGTTGTGGTGGAAGACCTCGAACCGTTCCAAGAACGCTTGTGTGAATGGTCCGGCCGGCATTGCCGCGCATTTATTATATCAGATCTACGGCGATACCAATTATCTGGCCAAAGCAGAGAGTCTTTATCGCTGGGAACGCTCGAACTTGTTCAACTCGAACACCGGTCAAGTGTATGACAACATCAAGGCCGATGGAGTCGTGGACCCGCAGCCTTTTACTTACAACCAGGGCACGTTCATCGGCCTGGCAAATTTGCTGGGTCACACCAATGACGCGATCCTGGCGGCGGATTACACGATGAACGATTTGTGCCGGGGCGGACCCATGCCGGGTTACCAGGAGTCCGGAGATGCCGGCGGGTTCAACGGTATTTGCGTGCGCTGGCTGGCGCGTTTTATGAAAGATCGCGGACTTCAATCCAGATATCAATCCTGGTTGCAGGTCAACGCCAACATCGCCTGGGAAAATCGTCGGACGGCGGACAATCTCTCGTGGTCGCGCTGGAACCGTCCGACGCCCGAAGGCCTCCTTTATTCCTGGTCATGCAGCAGTTCGGTGGTGGCGCTGCAAGTTGTGCCGCCGAACGAGTGGCCCGGAGCCGGATCAGGGCGTCGAAAATGAATGGAACTTAGCGCGGATCTCCCACGGGACTGTGCCGAAAATCACAACTCGATTCCTTTCCGAAAGTTATAAGCTAGGGTGTTTCTCGAAACAAATCTCCGAAAAGGTCGTGGCAGATCTTTTGATTGATTAGTCCGTACCAAAAACAGCGCCATAGGCGCGGCATATTTGTAGAACTCGCCTTTCTAATTTCCAAGCTCCGTCAGGAGCGGGATATCCCGCTCCTGACGGAGCTTGAGAATTTTTGAAATGCCGTTGCTGCAAATATGCCGCGCCTGCGGCGCTCCGATTGGTGTCTCAAGGCTATTTCGGAAATTTCTTTTGAGAATCGCTCCTGGTTCCGTTAGCTCACCTGTCGATTGAACGGCAGGGTTGCCTTACGATAGTGACATTCTTAGTTCACTGGCGCGGTTGCGGCAGGCAAATCGCAATGAAAGGCGTCTTCCCGCAAGCGGTTCGTCTCGAAATACGACGTACGTCGTATAGTTTCCTGCGAGGGGCTTCGGTAGATTTTTCTTAAATCCGACAGAAACGGTACTTTGAGCTCCCTGTCATTGACCGAATCAAAATAAAAGCCTGACCCTATGAAACCAATCCTCCCTGGCCGAATGCATATGTTACAGAGCTTCCATTTTTTTTATTTGAGGCGGAGAGGCATTTCTGCTGCCTCGACTCGTTTTCCTGATCCTGTTGTTTTGCGGAGCCCGGTTTCCTTCCTTGGTGCCTGAACAAAAAAATCACCCCCAATATGAAAATTAGAATCGCAACCATTCAGATACTTATTTACGCCTGCCTGCTTTCAACAGCGACGGCAGTGTTTGGCCAAGTGACACAAATATGGACTGGTGGAATAAACGGCACGAACACGGGAGTCGACATTGGTCTGAGCAACAATTGGGGTGGCATATTGCCAAACACCGCCAACAGTGACACGGGCCAGTGGAATGGCATCGTGCCCGGAAACTTGTCGTTGGTTTACGATACTGTGACCATGGCGAGCGGTTTTAACCAAAACGGGGTAAATCTTTCTCTTACTGCGGCCCAAACTGGTTCGGTGACCATCGGCAGCGATATCGCCGCAACTCCACCGGGCAATATCGGTCCCACCATCGCTATACAAAACATCACGATCAGTGCTGGCGCAGGCGCGTTCACCTTTGGCGGACGTGACGGCACCCACGTCATGAACTGGGTTGGCCGGCCGACCGGCGCTATCCACACGATGATCAACAATTCCGCCAATACCGCTACCTTGACGCCGTGGATTGTTTTTACGGCCGGTGGCGGCGCTACCTGGCAGTTAGATTTTAGCGGAACGGGAAACTGGGAATGCGATAGTTACCTCGTCGATAATAATGGTCCCGCCAAATCCATCCAAATCGACGGTCCCGGGACGGTGATCTGGAACCCGGTTGGATTCCTCGGTGCCAACGGTATTAACAACCCACTTAACATCAATGGTGGTGCGCTGATTCTCCTAAACCCCCATCCCCGCCTTAACAGTGGGGTTGCGATCAACCTGACAGGCAATTTCACTTTTGCTCCGACCAACTCGGCTGCCGCGCAGACTATCGGGGGCGCTATTTCCGGTTCCGGCACCAACACTATAACTGCTGGAACGCTCACCCTTTCCGGTACGAGCACCTATTCCGGCGACACTGTTCTTGCCGGTGGCGAAGTGATTGTTGCCGGCACAGAAACTCCGGGTAGTTCCGGACCGCTGGGTGTGGGCACGATTACCTTCACCGGTGGCACGCTGGGTTTCAGTGTGAACAACATTTTTGATTATTCCCCGCGCTTCCGCAAAGACGCTGGACAGGCCTACAATATTGACACTGCGGGACAGACGGTGATTTTCACGGATGCAGGTGGTTTGGTCGGTACTGGCAACACGCTCACCAAAGTCGGCGCGGGTTCGCTCACCTTGGGTGGACCCAGCGCTTATACTGGGCTGACGACTGTCAGCGCGGGCAAGCTGGTGTTCCAGGGACCGAAGACCGGTTCCGGCAATATTACTGTTGCCGATGGGGCCTCTCTCGGAGTGACTGGGACCAACCTGCCAGTCGCACCGGCCACGCTGACCGTGGGAAGCGTCTCGGGCGCGACCCTGGAATTCAACAGTGTTAACAGCATCGCGACCGCCCTGCTTACGCCGAACACGATCGCATCGAGCGGCACGGTTACCATCAATGTCAACAGCGGTTCGCTGACGCCCGGACAGAGTTATCCGTTGATCTCGTGGACCAACGGCACAGCGCCGGCGGTGAGCCTTGGGGTTTTGAATGGCTTTATCGGCAATCTCACGACCAATGTGAACAGTATCAACTTGAACATCACTGCGACGGCCTTCAAATGGACCGGCATCAATAGCGCCAATTGGGACACGGTCACGGCCAACAACTGGGTGCAAAACGGCGGCCCCGTGGTTTTTGCCAACGGCGGCCCGGCCTTGTTTGACGATACAGCGATCGCGACCAACGTGAACATCGTGGGTATCGTGCAGCCGACGGCTGTTACGGTGAATAACAGCAGCGCCGCTTATACCTTTGCTACCAGCACCGGAAACGATCTGGGCGGCAGCTCGAGCTTCGCGAAAGTCGGCGGCAGCACGGTCGCCGTCTCGGGCGGCGCGAATGCTTACACGGGCCCCACTACCATCGGCGGCGGTATGATGATTGTTGGCGCACTGACTAACGGCGGCTTGGCCAGCGACATTGGCGCCTCCGGCAACAATGCCACCAACCTGGTGCTGGACAGCGGCACGTTGCAATACATCGGTGGCGCGGCGAGCAGTGATCGCTCGTTTACGGTTAGCCTTTCCGGCGGCACCATTGACGCCTCGGGCACGGATACCTTGAATCTGACCGCGGCGGCCCTGGGTTATAGTGGCAACGGCCCGCGTACGATTGGTCTGACGGGCACCGGCACCAGCAATGTGCTGGCGGCGGTCATTGCCAACAACGGCGGCGCGACCGCGCTACTGAAGAATGGCCCGGGCAGATGGGCGTTGACTGGAAACAGTACCTATACCGGCCTGACCACTATTAACAATGGCGTGCTCCAAATCGGTGTGGGCGGCGCGACCGGATCCTTCGGCTCCGGCAACGTTCTCAACAATGGCAGAATTGACTTCAACCGGACGGGCACTCTGACGGTCAATAGCGCGATTAGCGGCTCGGGCGCGGTGACCAACGACGGCACGGGCACGCTTATTCTGGCCAACAACAACTCCTATTCGGGCGGCACCTACATCAATGCCGGCACGGTGCAGATCGGCAATGGCGGTGGCACCGGAAATCTGGATGGCAACAGCACTATCACGGACAATGGCTTGCTCATCTTTAACACCACCAGCAGCGTTATCCTCAAGCAATTTGCCTCGACCATTACCGGAACCGGCAACGTATGGGTGCGAAGCACCGGCGTGATTGAAGCCTCCGCCCAGAACACGTATACCGGTTGGACGCTGATCGACTCGAATGCGACGTTCCAGGTGAGCGACGGCAATTCGGGCCAGCTCGTTAGCTCGGTTGTTACCAACAACGGCACCTTATTGCTTACCCGGCAGGACAGCTTTGTCTTCGGTTATACCAACAACATCGTGGGAATTGGCCGAGTGGTGAAAGATAACAACAACCAAAACGTCGGTGACATCTCGTTGGTTGGCACGAACACCTACACTGGTGGCACGTTGATCCGTGGCGGCGGTATCGTCATGGGCGATGGCGTCAATGCCAACGCTGGCTCGTTCATTGGCGGCATCGTGTTCAGCAATTCCGCGAGCGCATTCGTTACCACTCGGTTTATCGCGTTCAACCGTCCGGACGACTTTACCTTCAGCAACAGCATCCTCAGTTTCGCAACTGACGGCGTCAATGTCGGGGATCGAGGAGAACTGGTGAAAATCGGGACGAATGTCCTGACGCTCACCGGCTCCAATAGTTATCCCGGTAACACCATCGTCGGCAACGGCACGTTGCAAGTCGGCAATGGCGGCACGGTTGGTAACATCGGCACCGGCCAGATAGTTCTGACCAACAGCGGCGTGATTGTCTTCAATCACTCCGACAATGTGATTGTCAGTGCGTCCGTCAGAGACGACGTGGCCAATGGCAACGGCTTTGGATCACTCGTGCAGGCGGGTTCAGGCATGCTGTCGCTGAACGCCTCGAATACCATGACTGGCTCGACCACGGTCAGTAACGGCACGCTGGCAGTGGCCTCCGCGGTCGGCGGTAACTTGAATGTGAACGGCGGCACACTGGCGGTGGGCAGTCTCACGACGCCCGCATCGGTTACTGTCGGAGGTTCTCTAAATGTCACAGCTGGGACGGTCCTGTTCCCGCTGAACAAGTCCTTGGTGCAGTCGAACAGCCTGGTCACGGCAAACACCGGCTTCAACTTTACCGGCGGGTCCTTGAAGTTGGTGAATGTTGGTCAGAGCCTCACGGTTGGAGACAAGTTCATCTTGTTCAGCCAGCCGATTGCAAATGGTGCGACCCTGTCGATCGTGTCGCCGGGCTTCACCGTTGCGAACAACCTGGCGACCGATGGTTCGGTCACGGTGGCCTCAATCACGCAGGCGCCGGCTCCGACCATCAACAAGATCACTCTCAGCGGTACCAACGTCATCATCACCGCAACGAACAATGCGGGGAACAACGGCAGCACTTACACGCTGTTCGCCACGAACAACATCGCGGCGCCATTGGCGACGTGGCCGGTGATCAGCACCGGAACGTTTGATTCAAATGGCAACCTGGTGTTGACGAACGCAATCGGCGGCGGGACCAACCGGTTGTTCTACATCCTGCGAGTTCCCTGAGCTTCGTACGTGGGTGCCGCCGGCCAATTACGGGCCGGCGGCACCTTGCGAAACCGTCCAGAGTATTTGTTATGTATAAAGGACAAGCGAATGAAGGGCGCGGGTTCACGCTCATTGAGTTGCTGGTGGTCATCGCCATCATCGCGATTCTGGCTGCCATGCTGCTCCCGGCATTGTCCCGGGCAAAGTTTCGCGCGCAGGTGATTAACTGCACCTCGAATTTCAAGCAATGGGGCACGATGGCAAACATGTACGCCAGCGATTTCAAGGACGTCTTGCCCGGCGCCGATAGCAGTTTTATCGGCGGCAACGCCAATCCGTGGGATATCAGTCCGTCTTTTATCCCTGCCGTCGCCAATTACGGTCTGACTGTTCCGATGTGGTTTTGTCCAGCGCGCCAGAGAGAGACTGATGCCCAGTATGCGATGGCTAAGGCCACTCTTATGCACGATATGGTCAGCATCAGTGACTTGAATGCATATTTAGCCAGTTTTTTTGGGGGCACAAACAATGGCTTTGTTGTGATGAACCATAATTACTGGGTGCAGCGAAAGCCTAAAGCGGGTTTTTTCGGCGGTGGGGACCCAGATCCAACCTACACGGTAGCCAACACCGATCCGGCAACGTTTGGTTGGCCGGGCAAGACGACAGATCGTGCCGCGGGTGTCGTTCCGATGATCAGTGACGCCTGTTTTTCAGGCTACGGCTCACCTGCCACAAAAAACAGGCG
>Ga0193718_1000395_pt1 | contig 10117 bp, 8 predicted proteins | sample U2a1metaG_FD_144918 | JGI IMG/M metagenome (GOLD analysis project Ga0193718, IMG submission 144918) | Soil microbial communities from a riparian zone of the East river system, Colorado, United States - U2a1 | ecosystem: Environmental > Terrestrial > Soil > Riparian zone | place: USA: East River... | reverse complement strand
CCCGTCCAAACCTTTTTCGATCACCTGGATCATGGCGGCAGTGTGGATGAATTTCTGGAGTGGTACGACGGTGTCAGCCGCGAACAATTGGAAGCCGCAGAGGAAATCCGCACGCCAGCTACTGCTTGAAGATTTTGTTCGACCAGAACGTGCCAAAACCGTTGCAGACGCATCTGGCGGTCACACGGTTCGCCATACATTCGAGTTGGGCTGGGCCACTAAACGAAACGGCGAACTCCTGGCACTCGCGGAGGAGGCCGGGTTCGACATGCTGGTGACAACCGATCAAAACCTTCAGCATCAACAGAATCTCAAGGCTTTCAAATTGGCTGTGTTCATCCTTGGACGCGGCAACTGGCCCCAGATTCGACCATTCGCCGCTTGGATCGTAGCGCGAATCGGGGCCATAGCAACACCCGGAGTTTACTTTTTTCCGATTCCACCCTGATTGGACATACTGTGAATCTTCCATTCTCAATTAACCCGTCGTTGGAAAACATTCCCGTCTATCAACCCGGGCGGCCCATCGAAGAGGTCGCCCGCGAACTCGGCCTGCCGGCCGAGGACATAATAAAGCTGGCGTCCAACGAAAATCCGCTCGGCCCGTCGCGCCTCGCGCTCGCCGCGATGCGCAAAGCGCTTGCCCACGTCAACCTCTATCCTGACGGCAATGCCTTTTATCTCAAACAAAAACTCGCCGCCAAACTGAACGTTGCAACCACAAACCTGATTCTCGGCAACGGCTCTAATGAAATCATCGAATTCATCGGCCACGCTTTGCTGGCCCCTTCACGCATCACGCACCAGTCCTCCTTAGCTTCAGCGACGGAGGATCACGCATCACCGCCCGCCGAAGTCGTCGTCTCTCAATACTGCTTTGCAGTGTATCCCATTGTCACTGCGCTGTTCGGCGCCAAATTAGTCATCGTTCCGGCTAAGAACTACGGGCATGACCTCGACGCTATGCTGGCGGCGATCACGCCGCATACCCGTGTCGTCTTTGTCGCCAATCCGAATAACCCGACCGGCACCCTCGCCGCGCCGGAAAACCTTAAGCGGTTTATCGAGTCCGTTCCAGCCCACGTCTTGATTGCGCTGGATGAGGCCTATTTTGAATTCGTCACTGGCGCGCCCGACTTGTTGGCCGAAATTCGCAGCGGCGCCAGGCCGAACCTTCTGCTGATGCGCACGTTTTCAAAAATCTACGGACTTGCCGGTCTTCGGCTCGGCTACGGCATCGGTCACCCCGAACTGATCTCGGAGTTGGAGAAGATTCGCCAGCCATTCAACCTGAACGCAATCATCCAGGCCGGCGCGCTGGCCGCGCTCGCCGACACGGCCCGGGGCTTGAAATTCTACGCCCGCGCTTTCCGCAAACTCAAGCTCGAGTTCATTCCTTCGTCCGCCAACTTCCTCCTCGTCCGCGTCGGCGAAGGCCAGGCCGTCTTCAACGCCATGCAAAAACTAGGCGTCATCGTCCGCTCCATGGCCGGCTACCAGTTGCCGGAATGGATTAGGATTTCTGTGGGCACGTCGAAGGAAAATAGGCGGTGCCTTGAAAAGTTACGGGCCGCGCTTGGCAAATCCGGTTGAAGCTTCAAACCTCAAACCTCAAGATTTAGGGAAGGCTCAAATTCAAACCTTCAAGACACGTACGCCTGGATTTTGGAGTTTGAAACTTGTGATTTCCCTGAAGCTTGAGGTTTGAGGCTTGAGGATTCTTCTCACGCGCCTTGCGTTGTGCCGCGATAACTCGCCACCACCCACTCGCTCAGCACCTTGTCCGGCGCCATCACGGCGTCGGCATCAATCAGAAACTCGCGCGGCCCGGCGTTCTGGGTGATCAATTTCAGGCCGAACTGGAAGTCCTTAAATTTCTTCGCGCATAAATCCCGCACGGATTGAGATTGGTCGAGCGCCTCCCTAACCAGGAGGTCAGCCGCAGCGTCCGTGAAGCGAATGGAAATGCCATGACTCTCCTGGAAGCGAAGCGCGAATTCATCCACAAATTGGCGAGCGACGATTCGCTCCTCGACCCCGGGGTCGGCAAGTATCTTTTGCAGTTCGCTGGCGGGTGCATCCACCAGTTCGCGCGTGACAACAAACCGCTTTACGTTGGTTGAGGGCAACTCGAATTTGATGTCCCGGAATACCCGCTCGCATACCGTCATCAAGGCGCGCGCACCGGTCTGCTCGTCGGCCGCCCGTTCTGCGATGCGCCTCAAGCCTTCATCCGAAAACATCACTTCGATGCCGTAAGCGGCGAAATCCTGCTCGTATTGGCGGATGATGCTGCCTTCCGAGTTCTTCAGGATCAGGAACAGGTCGTCCACTTTCAACGAATGGCAGACCACCCGCACCGGCAAGCGGCCAATGAACTCCGGTTCGAATCCAAATTCGATGAAATCCCGGGTCTGGGAGTGGGCCAGCACTTCCTCCGGGGTTTCCATAGGACGATCCTTGGCGGCGAAACCGATGCTCGTTTCGCGCAGACGCTTCGAGACGATTTTCTCCAGCCCGCCGAACGCGCCGCTAACGATGAAAAGTATATGCTTCGTGTTGATGGTGCTCGGGCCTTTCTTGCCGCGTTGCGAAATATCCATCATCGCCTGGATTTGCCCGGCGATGTCGTTCGGCGATCGCGCCGGCACCTCGGTCTCTTCCATCAGCTTGAGCAGGTTTGTCTGCACGCCGCGCCCGCTCACGTCGCGTCCCGTGCTGTTGTTGGCCGCGGCGATCTTGTCAATCTCGTCAATGTAAATGATCCCGTACTGCGCCCGGGTCACATCGTTGTCAGCCAGCCGCATGAGATCCCGCACCATGTCTTCGACGTCCCCTCCGACGTAACCGGTTTCCGAGAACTTCGTCGCGTCCGCTTTCGCGAAGGGCACTCCGATCAGGTCCGCCGCGCTGCGGATGAGGTATGTTTTGCCGACGCCCGTTGGGCCGACCAGGATGATGTTTTGCTTGGCGTAATTCGCCGACTCGCGCCCTTCGAGCGCCAGGCGGACGTGGTGATAATGGTCGCATAACGCCACGCTCAACACCTTCTTGGCTTCGTCCTGTTTGATGACGAAACGGTCCAGGTGCTCTTTTACCTGGCGGGGTTTGTAATTGAATTTGAACAAGTCCGGCTTCGCCTCGGCCTCCGCGTCTTCAGGCGGCCCGGAGTCCTCGGGCTGCGCACCCGGCCCGCGCCCGGTGTGGAGATGCTGGCGCATAAGCTCCGCCAGCCGCCGCTGAAAATCCTCCGGCGTCGGCGGCCCGTTAAAAATTGGTTTGTTCATAAAGTTTCGTGGGGCGGGGCACGCTAAAGCGTGAACTCCAGCGCCTGTTGGAGTTCACGCTTTAGCGTGCCCCACCCCGAATCACCCTTGCACAATACGGTAGTTTTGCAATAACACCAGTTCGTGAATTCAGAATTTCAACCGAGCAACCACGAGCGATTCGAAGTGGCGTTGCGCCGATTCGACGAGGAGAACTCGCGCGACCCAAATACCGTTACTATGCACGGTGTGACCCGCCCGCGCGAATTGGTCTATGCGCAATGGCTCACGGACTGGGTGTTGAAGCTTTGCCCGCAGGCTTCCGCGGAGCTTCGCCTGGCCGCCCGCTGCCAGCATTTATGCCGATGGCTGGTGCCGCGCGAGTCGTATCCGATGACTCGGACGGGTTACCTTCAATGGCGCGAGGGACTCAAGCGGTTTCACGCCCAAAAGGCCGGCGAGATTCTGCGCTCGGCCGGCTATCCCGAGGACGTTGTTACCCGGGTGCAAAGCCTCAATCTCAAAAAGAATTTCCCGCATGATCCGGAGGGCCGGGTGCTCGAAGACGCCCTGTGCCTGGTTTTTCTCGAACACCAGCTCAGCGATCTTGCCCGGAAGACCGCGGACGATAAAGTGATCAACGCCTTGCAGAAGTCGTGGAAGAAAATGACGCCCACCGCCCACGCCCAAGCCAAAGCAATCGCCTACGCTCCGCGCGAGCAAGAACTGCTGCGAAGGGCGCTGGAAGGAACGTCCACGTTCAGGGCAAAAAACTGGTAGGGATTGGCCGCGGGAACGGCCGGGGTTTCGTTCATCGTCGGAGCCAACTTGTAACCAGTAAGGCACACCGCCCAAAACGGTGCAGCCGTCTTCGAGGAAGCGCTGGTGCATGATGCTTGAAACGTGCAAGGAGGAAGATGGGATGGCTTGATGGCGAACTGCCGGCTTCTGCCCTCCGAATCTAATTGCCAAGCGGAGCGCGTTTGATTATGGTCATATTTCTCGGAAAAACGACCTAACATGAAGAACATGTCCATTTGGCAACGGCTGAACATGGCGCTGCTAAATGTTGAGCTGCACAACGCGCAATTGACCGGCGCTGCAGACCGGATTTGGCTGGATACAATCCGCCTGAGCGAAGCCATCCGAGGGCTGGCGGGCCTGGCCAAGACCGACGCGGACCAAAAGCGGCAGCGCGCTTTGCAATCGGACGTGGAGGCGGGCCTGAAAAATGCGCTGGATGGGCTTCAGGCAAAACCATTTTCCAATTATGGCGAACTGCAAAGCGCCGCCAAAAAGTTGCGCGATTTTGCGCTCGGCAGTTCGGGAACGCTCGCCATCCTGCATCGCCGGGTGGCGGACCTGGCCACCGCGGACCCGGCGGGAGCGCTGGCGCACTTTGATCAGAATTTTTTCGCGGTGCGCGAGCAGCGGGACCAGCTTTTCCGTGAACTGCGAGGCCAGGTCGAGAAGGTGCAGGCGGACGAGGCGGCGCACGCGCGCACGATCGCGTTGGTCAGTTCGGGTTGCATCGTGATCGTTTTGCTGGCGTGGGTGGCGGTGGGGTTGTCCCAATCCTCGGCGGTCACCGGGCCGCTGAACCGGCTGGTGGCGGCGCTCGAACAGATGCGGCAGGGGGATTTCACTAAGCGGCTGGATCTGGGCCGGCGCGATGAGTTCGGCGTGCTGAGCGACGGTTTGAACCGGTTGGCGGACGATTTGTCGGGCCTCGTCGGGCAGGTCCAACGCTCGGGCATCCAGGTCAATACGACCGCCACGGAGATTGCCGCGACGGCAAAGGAGCAACAAAGCACGGCGCACGAAATCGCCGCCACGACAGCCGAGATCGGCGCGACGTCCAAGGAAATCTCCGCCACCTCGAAGGAACTGGTAAAGACGATGAACGAGGTCAACCACGTGGCGGAGGAGACGGCGAGCCTGGCCGGCAGCGGGCAGGCTTCGATCGGGCGCATGGAAGGGACGATGCGGCAGATTATGGAAGCCTCCGGCTCGATCAGCGCGAAGCTGGCCGTGCTGAGCGAAAAGACGGCGAACATCAACTCGGTCGTGACCACGATCACCAAAGTGGCCGACCAGACCAATTTGCTTTCACTCAACGCGGCGATTGAGGCCGAAAAGGCGGGCGAATACGGGCTGGGTTTCGCGGTGGTGGCGATGGAAATCCGACGGCTGGCCGACCAAACGGCGGTAGCCACTTACGACATCGAGAAGATGGTCAAGGAGATGCAGTCGGCGGTATCCGCCGGAGTGATGGGCATGGACAAGTTTTCGGAAGAAGTGCGTCGCGGGGTGGACGAGGTCCGGCAAGTGAGCACGCACCTGGCGCAGATCATTCACCAGGTGCAGACGCTGACGCCGCGGTTCCAGACGGTAAACGAAGGCATGCATGCGCAGGCCACCGGCGCGCAGCAGATCAGCGAGACGCTGACCCAACTGAGCGAAGCGGCGCATCAAACGGCCGAATCGCTGCGGCAATCCAATACGGCGATCGAACAACTGAACGGGGCGGCGCGTGGGTTGCAGACGAGCGTGGCGCGGTTCAAACTTGTTACACACGCATGAGAATCTCCAAAGCCCAACAATCCGAAATCCGAAGGCCGAAATCCGAAGGCCGAAGGAAGTCCGAAGGCCGAAATCCGAAAAACCTCGGGTTCGGCGGTTACTCTTCCAAGTTTACCGCGTTTCTTGCGACTTCGCAGTCGCGTCCTTCCTTCGGATTTCGGCCTTCGGGTTTCGGATTTCCTTCGGATTTCGGCCTTCGGATTTCGGATTTGCACCTTTGACTCATGCTTTTCTTGCTCTTCCAACTTGGCAACGACCGTTACGCGCTCGAAGCGAGCCGCGTGGTGGAAGTCGTGCCTTTGCTGGCGCTGAAGCAATTGCCTCAGGCGCCAAAAGGGGTGGCAGGTATTTTCAATTATCGGGGACGTCCGGTACCGGCGGTTGATTTGTGCGCGCTAACGTTGGGCCAGCCGGCGCGCGAGCGTCTGAGCACGCGGATTATCATCGTGAACCTGCCGGATGCGAGCGGCGCCGGTCATCTGGTCGGGTTGGTGGCCGAACATGCAACTGAAATCCTGCGCCGGGAGCCGGGCGATTTCGTGGAGAGCGGCATGCGGATGGGCAACGCGCCCTATCTTGGCCCGGTCCTGATGGATCCGCAGGGGCCCATCCAATGGGTGCATGAACAGCGGCTGCTTTCCGAACCGGTGCGGGAATTATTGTTCGCGGAAACCGCGGTATTGAGCCATGAAACGAACTGACACGCTGAAGCGTGGACTCCAGCTTAGCTATGAAGCAAATTGAAGATTTCTTGAGGGAAACGATGGGGTTGGATGCGGCCTCGATCGGCTCGGCGCTGATCCATCGCGCCGCGCGGCTGCGCATGAAAAGCCTGGGCTTGAAGCGAGTGGACCTTTACCGGGAATTGCTGAGAAGCTCGCCCGGGGAGTGGGATGAATTGATGGAGTCGGTGGTGGTGACGGAGAGCTGGTTTTTCCGCGACCGGGAGACTTTTACGGCGCTGGTGAGTCTGGTGTTGCGAACGTGGCTGCCAGAGCATCCGACGGCTCCACTCCGGCTGCTCAGCCTGCCCTGTTCTTCCGGCGAAGAGCCTTATTCCATGGCGATGGCGTTGCAGGACGCAGGCATTTCCAACGGACGGTTCCTGATTGACGCCGCGGACATCAGCGGACGGGCCCTGGCGCGAGCGCGGCAGGGGATCTACCGAAAGAATTCGTTCCGAAACGAAGACCTGGCTTTCCGCGACCGGCATTTCCTGGCTGGGAGTGAAGGCTTTTTGCTGAAAGCCGCGATTCGAGAGAGGGTCAATTTTTATCAGGGGAACGTGCTGGCCGAAGATTTCCTGGCGGACAGAGGAAGATACGATTTCATCTTCTGCCGGAACCTGCTGATTTACTTCGACCGGCCGACCCAGGAAAAAGCGCTGCGAAGGATCGAACGGTTGCTCTCGCCTTCCGGCACTTTATTCGTCGGCCCGGCCGAGTTGCCGCTGGTCCTGGACCACGGATTCGTTTCCGCAGGCATCCCGATGGCGTTCGCTTGCCAGAAAGCAGCGGCGGCCGCAAGCAGCCTGAATCGCCGGCAGGGCGCCTCCAAGGCGCCGAATCCGGCCCGAGTTGTGACAGGGCCTTGGAATCTGAACGAAGACAGCCCGGGCAAATTGACCGACACAGGACATTTCGAGATTGGGAAACGTGCGGTCGGCGCCCGCGCTACAGGGAGCGCGGACCTGACCACGCCCGGCAACGGCACCCTAAAGGGTGGACATCAAACGTTGGCCGCTGCGACCCTGGATACTGCCCGGCGGTACGCAAACGCCGGAAGGCTCAAGGAAGCAGCGGGAATTTGCGAGAACCACTTGCGGGAATATGGATCTTCGGCGGAGGCTTATTATTTGCTTGGCCTGGTGCTCGATGCGCAAAGCAATCCCAAGGCAATTGATTGCTACCGCAAAGCCCTTTATTTGGAACCCGACCACTACGAAACCCTGCTCCAAATGGCGTCGCTTTCGCAGCGGAACGGTGATGCGGTTCGCGCCGACAGCCTGAAGCGCCGGGCGTTGCGAATCACGCTCAGGAGCGGCGGAGAAGCCGACCGGCTGAACTAGAATTGAGGAAGCGCGTATGGATGGCATGGCTGAAGTTTTGACGCCGGGCGCGGATGTGGACCTGCGCACTTGCTGGAGCGAAATCGGCGTGCAAGGGGACGGCAGTTGCCCGAAACTTCAGGAATTCATTCATTGCCGAAATTGCCCGGTTTATTCGAACGCCGGCGTCCAGTTGCTGAACCGTCCTTTGCCGCCCGATTACCGGCAGGAGTGGACGGAACATTTCGCCCGGAAAAAGAAAACCGCGGCTCCGGCCAGGATTTCCGCGGTCTTGTTCCGGATCGAGTCCGAGTGGCTCGCCCTGCCGACGCCGGCTTTTCAAGAAGTGGCGGAGCGCCGGCTGATTCATTCCCTGCCTCATCGGCGATCGGGACTGGTGCTGGGACTGGCGAACGTCCGTGGAGAGCTGTTGATCTGCGTCTCGCTCGGCCGCCTGCTGGGGCTGGAGAAGAAACGGTTGGCGGAAGGAAGACAAAGTGTTCGACAAAGTGGGGGAGGATTGCTGGGGCCGGAGAACCAAAGGACCGGAGCGCCACGGCGCGGGCTGTTCGAGCGCCTGCTGGTCGTGAACTGGGAAGGCAGCCGGCTGGCATTTCCGGTGGATGAGGTGCATGGCATTCTTCGATTCGAGGCACAGGAACTCAAGGAGCCGCCCGCGACGGTGGCGAAATCGAATTCGAGCTACACCCAGGGCATTCTGCATTGGCAAGGTCGAGCGGTCGGATTTCTCAACGCGGGGGTGTTGTTCCCAACTCTGGACCGGAGCCTGGCATGAGCAAGGCCGACGATTTAAGCCAGCTTTCGATGCTGGAGATGTTCCGGCTGGAGGTCGAGGACAAGGCGGGAATACTCACCAACGGCCTGCTGGCGCTGGAGCGCGGCGAGGACGCGCAACTGGAGGAGCTTATGCGGGCCGCGCACTCGCTCAAAGGGGCGGCGCGCATCGTGAACTTCCCGATCGCCGTGCGCGTGGCCCATGCCATGGAGGATTGTTTCGTCGCGGCGCAGAACGGCCGCATCCGCTTGCGCCAGGCGCAAATTGACGTGCTTTTTCGCGGCGTGGATCTGCTGCAGCAGATTTCAAAAAGGACCGAGGCGGACATCGCCGAGTGGGAGGCCGACCACCCGGGTAACCTGGAGGATTTTTTTAAGGCGCTGCACGAGTTCACCCCCGCGCGTCCGGAAAAATCGGCAACTTCTGAACCCCAAACCCGAACGCCAGCACCAGCCGCGGCCCCCCGCGCAGGAGTTCAGGAGCAGCCGGAATCCCTGCCGGCCACGAGAGAGCGCGTGCTGGCGGAGGCGCCGGGCTTTCCGAATCGAAAGGCGGCAACACCCGAGCGGCTGCTGCGGCTGACGGCGGAGAACCTGAATCGTCTGCTCGGCCTGGCCGGCGAGTCGCTGGTTGAATCGCGCTGGTTGCGGCCATTCGCCGAATCCTTGCAACGCCTTAAACGCCAGCACGCGGACCTGGCGCAAAAGCTCGACCGGCTGCGGCAGAAGCTCGAAGAGGAGAAGCTCTCCGAGCGCGCCGAGACCCAGTTGCACGATTTGCGCCGTCAAGTGGCCGATTGCCAGCAGTTCCTGGGGGAACGGATGGAGGAACTGGACCTGTTCGACCGCCGCTCGGCGCATCTTTCGCACCGGCTTTATCTGGAAGTGCTGCGCACGCGGATGCGGCCGTTCGGCGACGGAACTCGGCGTTTCCCGAGAATGGTCCGCGACCTGGCCCGGATGCTGGGCAAGGAAGTGAAGCTGGAAATTGTGGGTGAGAATACACAGGTTGACCGAGACATCCTGGAGCGGCTTGAAACGCCCCTGGCGCACCTGCTGCGCAACGCCGTGGATCATGGCTGCGAAACGCCGGCCGAACGCGAGCAAGCCGGCAAACCCGCCGAGGCTACGATTCGCCTCGAAGCCCGGCACAGCGCGGGCATGCTGCTGGTAAGCGTGGCTGATGACGGCTCCGGCGTCCAAACCGAGCGCGTGCGCGCGGCGGTGGCGCACCTGAAACTGGCGCTGCCTCCTGCCGCCGAAAAATTGACTGAGCCCGAATTGCTCGAATTCCTTTTCCTGCCCGGATTCACGCTTAAGGAAACCGTGACCGAAATTTCGGGCCGGGGCGTTGGCCTCGACGTGGTCCAAAACATGGTCAAGAGCCTGCGCGGGGCGATTCGGGTCAGCACGCAACCTGGCCGCG
>Ga0193718_1000394_pt1 | contig 10119 bp, 9 predicted proteins | sample U2a1metaG_FD_144918 | JGI IMG/M metagenome (GOLD analysis project Ga0193718, IMG submission 144918) | Soil microbial communities from a riparian zone of the East river system, Colorado, United States - U2a1 | ecosystem: Environmental > Terrestrial > Soil > Riparian zone | place: USA: East River... | reverse complement strand
CAACCCGATTCAGTACCTTATTTTGCCGCGCCTGGTGGCGATAGCGATTGCGCTGCCGATGCTGGTGATGTTTGCGATTTTGGTCGGCTGGATGGGCGGCGCGGTAGTCTCGGCGTCGAACAATCGCATTGATATTCCCGTGCAGGTGTTTTTCAAGAACCTGCAGGAAGTGGTGCAGTTCCGGGATGTGGGCAACGGTTTGTTCAAGAGCTTTTGTTTCGCGTTGATCATCGGGATAGTTTCCTGCCACCAGGGATTGGTCACGATTGGTGGTCCGCGCGGGATTGGCCGGTCGGTAACCAAAGCCGTGGTTAACTCGATCGTGCTGATCATCATTTTCGATTACATCCTCACCCGGGTCCTGCTGAAATGAGTGCGCCAGATTCCCATCAAGCCGGAGTGGGCGTTGAGGTCCGCGCTTTGCGGAAAAGTTTCAACGGCCAGGAAGTGCTCAGGGGGCTGGATTTCAAAGTCGAGCCCGGGGAAATTTTCGTCATCATGGGGCCGAGCGGCAGCGGCAAAAGCGTGTTGCTCAAACAGATCATCGGCTTGGAATTGGCGGATGAAGGCGAGATTCTTATCAATGGCGAATCCATTCAATCGCCGGACGTGATGGAGAAATACCGGATGGCGATGGTTTTTCAGTCCGGCGCGTTGCTGAACTCGCTGACGGTGGGCGAAAATGTGGGTCTTTACCTGGCCGAGCATCGCCTCAAGCCGCCGGAAGAAATTACGAGCATTGTCGCGAAGAACCTGGAACTCGTCGGGCTCAAGGGCACCGAGGACAAAATGCCGAGCGAACTTTCCGGCGGGATGAAGAAGCGGGTCGCGATCGCGCGCGCGCTGATTGTGGAGCCGCAATTGATTTTATACGACGAACCTACCAGCGAGCTGGATCCGATTTCCGCGGCGGTCATTGGCCAGGAGATTTTGAACCTGAACCAGCGCTCGCATGTGACTTCCGTGGTGGTCTCACACGATCGCGAGCTGGCGTTCGGGATAGCGGACCGGATTGCGGTGATCGATGAGGGTCGCATCGTGGCCATCGGCACGCCCGATGAGGTGAAGGGCAAATCAGACCCGGCCATTCAAAAGTTTTTGCATGCGGAAATTAAACGTCCAACGAAAGTTGACTAATTTATGAAAAATTCACTGGAAAGCAGGCTGGGCATTTTCGTTGCCCTGGCGGTCGTCGCGGCGGTGGTCATCATCGAGATGCTCGGCGGGCCGGAACATTTCATGCGGGGGTACCACTTGTCCACACTGTTCGCCAACGTCCAGGAACTGAAAGTGGGCGACCGCGTGAAAATGGCGGGAGTGGAAGTGGGCCGCGTGGAAAAAATCCTACTCGAAGGCGAAAAGGCGCGCGTGATCATGAAAATGAAACGCAACGCGCAAGTGCGAACGGACAGCATCGCCACGGTCAAATTCACCGGCTTGATGGGGCAGAACTTTGTGTCGCTGGATTTCGGCACTCCGGGCGCGCCGCTGGCAACGGACAATGCGCAATTGGAGTCGCGGGAGCAACCGGACCTCAGCGTGGTGATGACGAAGATCGATGACGTGGCTACCGGTGTGCAGAATCTGACCAAGAGTTTTTCCGGGTTGAAGATTGATGAATTGCTCGGGCCGTTTATCGATTTCATGAAGGACAATCGCGCGCCGCTCACCGCCACCATTTCCAACATCAACTCGGTGACGCACCAGGTGGCGCAGGGCCAGGGCACGGTGGGAAGGCTGATTTACGAAGACCAGCTTTATAATTCCGCTTTGCTGACCGTGTCGAATTTGCAGTCCACGCTGGCTGATGCGCAGGTAACCGTGGCGCACGCGCGGGAAGTGGTGGATCAAATCAACGCCGGTCAGGGCACGGTGGGGAAGCTCGTCAAGGACGACACGCTGTATAAAGAAACGACGGCATTCATGACGAACATGAAGGAAATTTCACAAAAGATAAATGAAGGGCAGGGCTCGGTCGGCAAGCTGATTAATGACCAGGAATTCTACAAGAATGCCAAGCTGACCTTGCAGAAGCTCGACAAAGCCACCGAAGGATTGGAAGACCAGGGACCGTTGAGCGTGCTGGGGATTGCGGTGAATAGTTTGCTGTAGCCCGGAGCGATCCGAGGACCGGATTTTCCGGGTTCACGGCAAATTAAGCTAATGCAGATTCGAAGGTGATTCATTAGCAGCTCATTTGCCGCGCCCATTTTTTTAAGAGGTTCTTCAAAAAAAACGCTCGGTGCGTTCTTTGATTGCAAATAATCGCAGGGTAGGAAAAAATGGGGGACATGAATAATTCGGAAGGGTTGCTTGAGGCAAAAAGCAAGGGTCCGGGCTTGTCGAATCCCGTGTTTGTCGTCGGTGTTTTACGGTCCGGCACTTCGCTGTTGTATTCCCTGCTAAACCAGCATCCGCAAATGGCGTTCATGTACGAATGCGATGTCTGGAATTTTCCGGGGTTGCTGTCCGGCGCGCGGTTTAAACGCAATTGGCTGGAGCGGCAGGAATTTTACAACCAGGCGCTCTCACGGCATCGGTTGATTTACGGTAATAGGCTGCGCGGTTTGGAAAGTGTGCGCACGCCGGAGGATTTGTACCAGGTTTTCGGCGAGGGGAAAGGCGCGACGTTGTGGGGCGAGAAGTCGCCGTTTTATTGTTTGCGCCTGAGGCGGCTCGCCCGGCGAAATCCGGGAAGTCCTTTCATCCTGATCTGGCGTGATCCGGTGGAGGTTTACCGGAGTGTGCTGCTGGCCGGAAAAAACACCCGGTTTTTCCGCCGGCCGGGGATGTTGAGCCGGTTGATAGTTTATCAGGAAAAGATGCTGGAGCAGGCGGCGGCGCTGGAAAAGGAGGGCACGCGGATTCATCACGTTACCTATGGCGACCTGGTGGATAAAACGGCTGAGGTGTGCGAGGGCGTTTGCGAATTCCTGGGAGTGCCGTTCGATTCGCAGATGCTGGATTTGAGGGGGGCGGATTTGTCCGCGGTCTATTATGATGCCCAGCACGAGCACCTGCGCCGGGGCGTCATTGAACGCCAACAAATTTCCGAGGGAGTTTTAGATGCGAAAATCGGCAAAAAGCTGGAACGCTTCCGCAATCGGTGGAACCGCTTAAACAGCGCCTGCTTTCCCGGATTAAAACCCGCCGTCGGCGCTCGGGAACCTTCTTTGCTCGAACGGACCCGCCATCAAATCGCCGGCAAACTGCTGTGCGCCTGGGATGATACCAAGCGGGCGATGTTTGAGTTTCTGCCTTTTGAATGGTTGCGCACGTACCGCGAAACGGCTCGCTGGTTTTTTGCGGAGCGGAATGGGTCATTCGAACCAAAACTGACGTGGCGCCAGCAGATCGCCGCGCACTGGGTCACCATCCTGGCGGCGTACCTGCTGATTGCCGCGGTGGCAATACTCACTGCTTTGGATCCGCACTTAAACTACCTGCCGTTCTACATGATTCCCTGCGCGACTTTGACGTTGATGCTCAATTGGCGCTGGGGAAGCTGCGCCGCCTTGATCGCTTGCGGTATCGGGCCGGCCTTGTTAGGCAAGGTGGAAACATCTTTTGCGCAGCTTTGGGTTTTCGCCTGGAACACTAGCATGCGGTTTCTGTTGCTGCAGGTTATGGTGCTGTTGTTGGAGCGCATCCGCCGCGAAGTCGCTGTCAGCAAAACCGAAAACAGCCGGGAACCGTTACGAAAATCGCAGGTAGATGGCTTTTAAATATTCCGCTTCTTTGAAAGTGGCCGCATGGTCGGGCGCGTGCCGGGTGGTTTGAATTTCTTGAAAGTTGCGCCCTGATTTTCCCGCGCTTCGCCGCACCGCCTCAAAGAATTCTTCAGCGGTCACGTGCGCCGAACACGAACACGCAACCAAAATACCATCGCGCGCCAGGTGTTGGATGCCCAGGCCGGCCAACTTTTCATACGCACCAATTGCCCGGGATCGTTCGGCTTCGCGTTTCGCAAATGAGGGCGGATCGAGCACGATCAAGTCAAACGTTCGCCGCTCGTCGCCGCCCAACCAAGCGAAAGCGTCGGCCCGCACCGTTTCATGGCGGCATCGCGCGACGGGCGTGAGGGATTGATTCAAGGCAAAATTGCGTTTCGCACTCGCGAGAGCATGTGCGCTGATATCGAGGTCGGTCACGGAAGCGGCCCCGCCGCGCGCGGCATAGAGAGAAAAACCCCCGGTAAAGCTGAACGCGTTCAGCACACTCCGCCCGGACGCGAGCGATTCCACCGCACGCCGGTTTTCGCGTTGATCCAGAAAGAAACCGGTTTTTTGCCCGTGACAAACATCCGCCTCGAAGCGCAAACCACTCTCCAGAAACGTAGGACAGACTTCCAGCCTGTCTCCATATAAAATCTGTCCGTCTTCAACCGAAATCCCCTTGCGCGCCGCGGCTTGTATATTGCGGCTAAGCCGCAAAACCAGCCGGTTCGGTTTCAATTGCGCGCGAATTAAATCCGAAATCTCACCGAATCTCGGAAGCCACGCGGCGGTGTAAAGTTTGAGGACGAGCGTTTGGTCATACCGATCGAGCACCAATCCGGGCCAGCCATCACTTTCGCCGTTGATCAATCGATAGCCATTGGTCAGCTCATCGAAAAGGTCGCGCCTCCGCTCCAGCGTTTGCGTCAGTCTCGCCGACCACCACGCGGCGTCGATTGTCTGCGGCTTGCCCGCGTGCAGAACGCGAACGCGAATGGGCGATTGCGGGTCAAACAATCCCACAGCCAGGAAGGCGTCCTTGCGATCATAAATCACCGCCAGCTCGCCGGGCGCTCCATCGCGGTTTTGTTCGCGAATGCTGTCGCCATACACCCACGGGTGGCCGCCGCGCAGTTGCGTCTCCGCCGCGGCGGTGACGCGCAGGCGGACGCGTGATTTGTTTTTCTCAACAGTCATTCAATAAGTAAACCGCAGATGAACGCGGATGAACGCAGATTCAAAAAGGAGATTTTCGCTTCTCGATTTTGTGCTAATTTGTGACGACTCGTGCCTGATCACGCTTTCATCCCCGATTGCTTTTTTTGCTGCATCATTCAAATTAAACCATGCCGGAGAACAAAACATTTCACATGGTCGTGCTGGGTGCGGGCTTTGGCGGCCTGGAATTCTGCAAACATTTTCGCCGTCCGAATGCGCGCATCACGCTCGTGGACCGCACCAACCACCACTTGTTTCAACCGTTGCTGTACCAGGTCGCCACCGCCGGCCTTTCCGCGCCGGAAATTGCGCAGCCGGTGCGGGCGATTTTTTCCGACCGGCCGGACATCACCGTGCTGCTGGACAAAGTCGTGGATTTCGACCTCGCAAACAAGAAGGTCTTGCTTGAAGAAAACACGCTCGCTTACGACTACCTGGTGCTGGCGCTGGGCGGTTGCACCAGCTACTTCGGTCATCCGGAATGGGAACAATTCGCGCCCGGGCTGAAAACGCTCGATGATGCCTTGCGCATTCGCAGCCATGTGCTGCTGGCATTCGAGAAGGCGGAGAACGAAAATGAAGTATCGCGGCACGATAAACTTTTAACCATCGCGATCGTGGGCGGCGGCCCGACCGGCGTGGAACTGGCCGGGGCATTTGCCGAATTGGCGCGAACGGTGTTGAAGCGCGACTTCCGCAGAATTGATCCCTCGCAGGCAAAAATAATTTTGATCGAAGGCGCACCGAGCATTCTTTCGTTTTTGCCAACCGAATTGGCGGAAAGCGCCACGCGCCAGTTGGAGCAACTTGGCGTGCACGTGCGAACCTCCGCGCGCGTGAAGGATATTCGCGAAGGCGAAGTGGAATTGGAAGACGGCGAAATCATTCGCGCCGGAAATGTTTTGTGGACCGCCGGCGTTTCCGCCGTGCCGTTGACAAAAAAGCTCGGCGTTGAACTCGACAAAGCGGGACGGGTCAAAGTGAACCCCGACCTAAGTGTGCCCGGCCTCCCGGGAGTGTTTGCCATTGGCGACATGGCCCTGGTGTTTCAAGCCGGCGGCAAACTCGTGCCGGGCGTTTCGCCGGCGGCGATCCAAATGGGCAAGCACGTCGCGCGGATTGTTGAAGATGAAATTGATTTGGGGCCGGGCCGCTCGCCGCATCCGCCGTTCAAGTATTGGGATAAGGGCACGATGGCGACGATTGGCCGCTCCAAAGCGGTTGCAGAAGTGGGCCCGTTCAAATTCTCCGGTTTGATTGCGTGGCTGACCTGGTTGTTTGTGCACCTGCTTTTTCTGATCGGCTTCCGCAACAAGATTGCGGTGTTGATGCAGTGGACGTATTCCTACTTCGCTTATAAGCGGGGTGCGCGGATTATCACGAATTTGCCGCAGGATACGGGAGAGGATAAAGGGAACTGAGCGGGCAATATCCGGAATTCAGGCAATCTCGGAGCGCCTCACTTGCGAAGTAATTCGGCTACATCGATTGCATCGCCTGGAAATGCGGTTGGAGCTGCTTTATCGCCTGCCCGCAATACAGTTTTCTTTTCGTAGCCGGTAAAGTGCGGCTCGCGATAAACTTCAATAACCGATTCCTGAAGATTCACAATCCATACTTCGGGAATGTTTGCGCGGGCGTAGTTCGGGAGTTTTTTATTTTGATCAAATGAGACAGAACTATCCGCAACTTCGATTAAAAGAAGTACGTCGTCTGGTGTGGGATGATGTGCGGCGTAGTCGTCCGGGGCGGGTTTCAAGAGCACGACATCAGGCTCCGGTTCGGAATACTTATCGAGACGAACAGAATCTTGTACAGAAACAATCCACCGACCTTTCGCGCGTAAAGTGAAGAAGCGATTTAAACGTTTCGTCACGCCGCCGTGGAACGGCCCAATGGGCGACATGTCGTGGATTTCGCCTTCGATCAATTCCACTCGAGCGTCTGGCGAGAGAATGCCGACTTCCGCCAGTCGATGGTAATCCTCGGCGCTGAAACGATGTGGCGCGGGAGTCTTCATGCGAGAAATCTAACCAACTACTTTGGCATCTGCAACCCAACTTTGTCCGCGACCTGTTGCACGTCTTTATCGCCGCGACCGGAGAGGTTCACGATGATGAGTTGGTCTTTGGGCATTTTTGGGGCGCGGACCATGGCTTCGGCGACGGCGTGGGCGCTTTCGAGCGCGGGAATAATTCCTTCCAATCGCGCGAGTTTCATGAAGGCTGCGAGCGCTTTTTCGTCGGTGGCGTAGGTGTATTCCACGCGTTTTTTATCGCGCAGAAAAGCGTGTTCGGGACCGACGGCGGCGTAATCAAGGCCGGCGCTGACGCTATGGGTCATTTGAATCTGGCCGAATTCATCCTGCAACAAAAACGAGCGCGTGCCTTGCAACACCCCGAGCGAGCCGCCCTGGAATCGCGCCGCGTGCCGGTTCGGAATAATTCCTTCGCCGCCGGCTTCCACCCCGACCATTTTCACGGAGGCATCTTCAAGGAACGGATAAAAAAGTCCGATGGCGTTCGAGCCGCCGCCGACGCACGCGATGAGCAAATCCGGCAAACGCTTTTCGTGTTCGAGGATTTGCCGCCGCGCTTCGTCGCCGATGACGCGATGAAAATTGCGGACCATCACGGGATACGGATGCGCGCCGTACGCGGTGCCGAGGATGTAATGAGTGGTGCGGACGTTCGTGACCCAATCGCGCATCGCTTCGTTGACGGCTTCCTTCAAAGTCTTTTGCCCGGCATGCACCGGCACGACTTCCGCGCCGAGCATCTTCATGCGATAGACGTTCAATTCCTGCCGTTGGCAATCCACCGCGCCCATATAAATCACGCATTTCATGCCGAACATCGCGCTCACGGTCGCCGTCGCCACGCCATGCTGGCCGGCGCCGGTCTCGGCGATGATGCGCGTTTTGCCCATGCGTTTGGCGAGCAGGATTTGCCCGATGGCGTTGTTGATTTTGTGCGCGCCGGTGTGCAGCAGGTCTTCGCGCTTGAGATAAATTTTTGCGCCACCCAATTCGCGCGTGAGGCGTTCGGCGAAATAAAGCGGTGTGGGCCGCCCGCAAAATTCCTCGAGATAATACGCGAGCTCGCGTTGGAATTCAGGATCCTTTTGCGCGCGCAGGTATTCGTCTTCCAATTCCTGCAGCGGATGCACCAGGGTTTCCGGGACGAAACGACCGCCATACGGGCCGAAATGGCCGGTGGCGTCGGGCACGGTGGCTGTCGAACTCATGGGGAGAAGGTAGCGGATAATGGCGCGTGCGTCGAGGGGGACCGTTGCCTGATAAGACTCAGTTTCTTTCGTCGTTGCTCACCGCGGTGAAACGTTTCAGACTCCTGAGCGGTGAAAGCTGACCAGGTTTCCAACCGGCACTCGGTGTCGCGCGCAGGCATCACGTCCGCCTATTTTGCCCAGAATGCGGCAGGGTGCAACGGCATCCTATACACATTCCAACTAAAGGAGAATAATACTCATGGAAAATGACAAAACTCATTACTGTGTTTCTGGAGGCGAAGTAAAGGTTTGGGTAGAGCAGGAGGCCATTCATATAAAAGCCATTTCTGGTGGCAGTGATCCAGCGGAGATCACAAAAGATCAGGCTATTGAATTAGCTGCTGCCATAAAACGGTTGGCCGGGACAATTGTTGATTAAATATGACTACAACCCATCTCATAAATAGTTGAATTTTGCACTTGTCCCTTTGTGGTTGATGTATAAGTAGTTATGGATGGACTTAACAAGATGAACAATGGAATATCGTTTCAACCATCTTGCCGGAAGACCCTATGAGCGCGCACGGCCCCGCCATCCTGACAATTTTCGCGATCACTTATCTTGGCATCGCCATTGGACACATCCCGGGTCTGAAACTGAATCGTGTGGGGATTGTTCTATTGGGCGCGATTGGGATGATGATTTTCGGCGGGGTGACCGCGGACAAAGCCATCGCCTGCGTCAACTGGCCGACGGTTCTTTTGCTGTTCGGCTTTTTCGTCATTTCTGCGCAACTGCGTTTATCCGGCTTTTACGATCGCGTGGCGAACGGCATTTCCGCGAGGCTCGGTCATCCCGCGCGGTTCCTGATGATATCAATGGCGGTGACGGGCGGCCTGTCGGCGTTCCTGAATCATGACATCGTTTGCTTTGTTTTCACGCCCATCGTCGGCGCGGCGCTGATTCGCAAGAAACTCAATCCCGTGCCGTTCCTGATTGCGCTCGCCATTGCCAGCAACATCGGCGCGGCAGGCACATTGATTGGCAACCCGCAGGACATGATGATTGGGGAAGTCGGGCGGCTCAATTTTGGCGGTTACATTGTTTGGAGCTGCGTGCCGGTAATGTTTGCGATGGCTGCCGCTTACGGGATCATCTGGTTCCTCTCGCGCGACAGTCTGCGCGTGGCGCTGCCAGCCGAACCGGAACCCGATGGCAACGTATGCGAGTTCAATCGCCCGCACACCATCAAAGGCCTGGTCATTTTGGTGTTGGTTCTCGGATTATTTTTTACCGCGTTGCCGAAGGAGATTATTGTTCTCGCCGCGGCGGGGATTCATCTGGCGAGTCCGAGGTTTCGCACCGACCAACTCCTTGCGTTGGTGGACTGGCCCATTCTTGTGCTGTTCATGGGATTGTTTGTGGTGACCGGCGCATTTCAATCGACCGGCTACGGCGACCAGGCGGCGCAATGGCTCGCGCACAGCGGCTTCAATCTTAACCGGCCGGTGAATCTCGCGCTGACCACGGCGGGGCTCTCCAATCTCATCAACAATTCCGCGGCGGTAATGTTGTTGCTGAAGGTGGTTGATCCCGCGCACGCGCCGACTGGGTATGTTTTGGCCCTGGCAAACAGTTTTGGCGGCAGCTTGTTTATTGTGGGGAGCGTCGCCAATATCATCGTGGTTCAACAGGCGCGGGACATGGGCGTGAACATTTCCTTTCGCGACTTTGCGCGTTTGGGAATTCCCGTGACGCTGGCGGCGCTGGCGGGTTTGCTCGCGTGGGTTGCGTTGGTGAACTAGACCGCTTTTAATGCGGCGATGACCGGCAGCCGGGCCGCGCGAATGGCGGGAAAGAAACTGCCGATGATTCCCACAATGATTGCAAAAACCATTCCTTCCACGATAAGCGCGGGCGTGATGCGGAATTGAAAAATCACCTCGCTGAAGGTCG
>Ga0193718_1000393_pt1 | contig 10133 bp, 8 predicted proteins | sample U2a1metaG_FD_144918 | JGI IMG/M metagenome (GOLD analysis project Ga0193718, IMG submission 144918) | Soil microbial communities from a riparian zone of the East river system, Colorado, United States - U2a1 | ecosystem: Environmental > Terrestrial > Soil > Riparian zone | place: USA: East River... | reverse complement strand
TATTTACATCATCAATCACGCCGAAGACAAAATAATTTTTGTCGACTACTCCCTGCTGCCGGTGATGGAGGCCATCGCAGACAAGCTCAAAACCGTCAAGCATTACATTTTATTCAATGCTCCCCCGGGGGCGCCTGCGAAGCTTCCCAACGTCCTCCATTACGACGATCTGATCAACCAGGCGAGTGATCTATTTGAATGGCGTTCTACCAATGAATCCATGGCCATGGGGCTGTGTTATACCAGCGGCACAACAGGAAATCCAAAAGGAGTATTGTATAGCCATCGGTCGATGTTCCTTCACACCTATGCGATTAATCTCACGAATTGTTTTGGTCTCGTTGCTTCCGACGTCGTACTACCGGTTGTGCCCCAGTTCCATGCCCAGGCCTGGGGACTGCCTTATGCGTGTACGATGGTCGGGGCGGAAATGGTAATGCCCGCCATGCACCTGGCGCCGGCGTCGTTGGCAGAGACCCTTGAAAAAATGAAGGTGACTGTAGCGGCCGGCGTGCCCACGATCTGGAATGGGTTATACCATGAATTGAAATCCAATCCTCGGGACTTATCCAGCCTGCGCGCGTTGATTGTTGGAGGAGCCGCCATGCCGCGCTCCTTAATTGAAGCCTATGAAAAGGAATTGAAAGTCAACGTAGTACACGCCTGGGGCATGACTGAAATGTCGCCATTGGGAACCGTTTGCCAACTCCAACGCCAGCATGCGAATTTAACGGACGGGGAAAAATGGGACATCAAGGCAACCCAGGGATATCCTGTATCCGGCGTCGAGATCCGGATTATGGACGAAGGCGGATCGACCCTGCCATGGGATGGCAGCTCCGTAGGCGAGTTACAGGTGCGGGGCGCATGGGTGGCGAAACGTTATTTCAGACAAGACCCTGCGTCGGTAGCGGAACAATTTACAAAAGATGAATGGTTCCGCACCGGCGATGTAGCCTCCATCACTGCGGAAGGGTATATGAAAATAACCGACCGGACAAAAGACCTGATCAAGAGCGGAGGTGAATGGATCTCCAGCGTTGAACTGGAGAATGCGCTGGTCGCGCATCCCAAAGTAAAAGAAGCTGCCGTGATCGCCATACCGGACGAAAAGTGGAACGAGCGTCCGATGGCATTGATCGTTCCCGCTTCAGCGGATGTTATGCCGGAACGCGATGAGTTAACAAATCACCTGGCTCAGAAATTCTCGAAAATCTGGCTCCCCGACAAATTTGTCTTCGTCAAGGAGATCCCTAAGACCAGTGTGGGCAAGATTGATAAGAAAGTGTTGAGACAACGATATAAAGAGGGAACATTATTGCAATCGATTTAAAATGAACGACTTCCTGGCCGCCCGGTCACAAATGGCGTTGTCCCTCGGTTTTCATATTGTCTATGCTTGCATCGGCATGGTGATGCCCTTCTTCATGGCCGTGTCACATTACCGCTGGCTTCGCACCGGCGACATCATCTACAAAAACATTACTAAAGCATGGAGTAAAGGAGTGGCTATTTTTTTTGCAACCGGTGCCGTATCCGGCACGATGCTGTCTTTTGAACTCGGCCTGTTGTGGCCCACATTCATGAAGCACGCGGGTCCTATTTTTAGTATGCCGTTCTCGTTGGAGGGAACCGCCTTTTTTATTGAGGCCATTGCACTGGGTTTTTTTCTTTACGGATGGGACCGGTTCAATCGTTGGTTCCATTGGTTCACCGGTGTAGTCGTTGGCATCAGTGGTCTGGCTTCCGGTATTTTGGTCTCCGCGGCAAACGCTTGGATGAACAGTCCGGCGGGATTTGATTTTGTGCATGGCGAGTACCTCAACATTGATCCGATCAAAGCCATGTTCAATGACGCGTGGCTATTTCAAGCCTTGCACATGACGCTCGCGGCCTTTGCCGCGACCGGTTTTGCTGTGGCCGGTGTTCATGCGCTGATGATTCTCAAAAAGAAGAATATTCGCTTTCACACCGAAGCATTCAAAATTGCCGCCATCTTCGGTGGCATTGCTTCGGTATTGCAGCCCATCAGCGGTGACTTCTCTGCAAAGGACATCGCACGCCGGCAGCCCGCAAAGTTAGCCGCCATGGAGTCCCACTTTCATACCGGAAAATCGGCCCCGTTGTACATTGGCGGAATTCCTGATAAAAAAAATAAGAAGGTAGATTATGCCATCGTCATCCCCGGCATGCTCAGCTTCCTGGTCCACGGCAACTTCACCGACGAAGTGAAAGGACTCGACGCGATTCCGGAAGAAGACCAGCCGCCGGTAGCCATTACACACTATGCTTTTCAGATCATGGTAGGAATGGGAATTTTTATGATGCTGGTCTCCCTGTTGCTTTTTATCAGCCGGTGGAAAAGAAAATGGCCGAAGCAAAAATGGTTCCTGCGGTTTTTTGTGATCGCTACCCCCGCCGGATTCATTGCCGTGGAGGCCGGCTGGACCGTTACGGAAGTAGGGCGACAACCCTGGATCATTCAAGGGATCATGCGCACGGCCGATGCCGTCACGCCCATGCCCGGCATCGTCTATTCTTTTTATCTTTTTTCTTTGATCTATCTCTCCCTGACCGTTGCCATCGTATTTCTATTGAGCAGGCAAATCAAAATGGTTCCTGTCTTGTACGATACAAGTAATTTAACCGCCCAGCCTGAATGATCATGCAATACGTTGTCATCGTTTATCTGTGGCTTGCTATTTTGTTGTATCTGGTCCTGGGAGGAGCTGACTTTGGCGCCGGTATTATTGAGTTGGTTACGACATCCCGGAACAAGCCGGGCGTCCGTAAAACTTTATATCAGGCGATCGGGCCGGTTTGGGAGGCTAACCACATGTGGCTTATCATTGCGATTGTCATTCTTTTTGCGGGCTTTCCTGAAATTTACAGCCAGATTTCTGTTCACCTCCATATTCCGCTATTGATCATGCTGATGGGGATCATTGCCCGTGGAACTGCTTTTGCTTTCCGGCATTACGACGCCGTACAAGACGACATGCAGCATTGGTATAACCACATTTTTGTTAGTTCCAGTTTTATTACGCCGTTGTTTCTGGGGATCATCGCCGGAAGTACTTTTTCGGGAAAGATCAACCTGGAGGCCGACGGTTTTTTGTCAGCCTATGTTTTCAGTTGGCTGAATTGGTTCTCCGTGACTGTCGGGCTCTTTACGGTAGCGCTTTGCGGCTATCTTGCTTCGGTTTACCTGATCGGCGAAGCCAACAGCGAACAGGACAAGCGCCGGTTCATTCGCACAGCGAAAGAAATGAACATTGCTTCCGTGATCTTCGGCGGGTTAGTCTTTCTTGCTGCAGCAATTGACGGCGTTCCCCTTGTGCAATGGGTCTTTGGCGATCCGGTTGGTCTTGGGTCGGTCATTGCCGCTACCCTTTCGCTGGGGTTGTTGTGGTCTTCCCTTCGTAAAGGAAAATTAAATGCACTGCGCTTCCACGCGGGTTTCCAGGCAGCTATGATCCTGCTTGCTGCGAATTATGCCCGCTTTCCGGATTTCATCATCGTGAAAGGCGGAAATAATTTTTCCTTATTCGATCACATTGCTCCTGCCAATGTGATAGCGGCCCTCGGAGTGGCTTTGCTGATTGGTAGTGTCCTGATCCTTCCGGCGTTGTTTTATCTCTTTTACAGTTTTGAAAAAGGACTCCGGACTCCTTCGGAGAAACCGGGAACTATTTCACCACCGCCAGTGCCATCCCATCATGTTCCTTCAGACCCACCGTCTGAATGATCGTCGCAGTGACACCCGGATGAGTCCCCAGCATCTGGTTGAACCGTTGCGCGCCTTGTACCATGGGGTCCGTAGCGGATTTGTCCATTACGTTGCCTTCGCGAATCACATTATCGGCAACAATGAGTGTACCCGGTCTGGACAAACGCAATGCCCATTGAAAATAGTCCACATACGGCGGTTTATCGGCATCAATAAAGATCATGTCAAAGGGCGCCGCATTCTCTGCCTTCAATTGAGCCAATGAATCCAGTGCCTTTCCGATGCGGATTTCGACGATGGAATCCAGACCGGCGCGAACAATGTTTTTGCGCGCCACTGACGCGTGGAGGGGATCGAGCTCCAGGCTGATGAGCCGCCCGGTGGAGGGTAGCGCCCTCGCCATCCAAATGGTGCTGTAGCCACCGAGTGTGCCGATCTCCAGAATTCTCCTGGCATTACATAGCCGGGCCAACACCTGCAGGAATTTCCCCTGGTTCGGGGAAATGCTGATCTGAGGAATATGGGCGTCTATAATGGCTTGCTCCGTGGCGATCAATGCTTCGTCCTGGTCGCCAAAAAGCCCGCTGATGTAGTGGTCGACTGATTCGAATAGTTGCTGGTTCATAAAAGATGAAAACGTTTTATTGCTTGATACGGATTTCCCTTGCCTGCCGGACATAGGAGTGAATGAAAAGAATGAAGATGCCTGTCATGATTGAAACATCGGCCAGGTTAAACACGCCGGTTTGAAACAGACCGAAGTCGATGTGGATAAAATCGGTGACCGAACCACGAACGATGCGATCAAAGATATTTCCAATCCCCCCACCCAGCACAAAGCTTAACCCAAGTACAGTAATTCCGGTAAGGTTGGTCTTGACAAAGAGCGCGGCAACCCCCACCGCCAGGAAAAGCAATGGAAATAAAGTAAGTATAATGAATCGCATCGGACGGGTAAGCGAATCGCCCAGGCCTAAAAATGATCCTGCATTCTCAATCCGGGTGAGCGTCATGTGATCATCGACAAGCCTGATTCGTTCATCGTATGCAATGCGACGGCGGACAATGCTTTTGGAAACCTGGTCGCAGCCGATGTTTGTACCAAGAAGTACGAGAATCGTTAAGGTCCTGAGTGTCGTTTTTATTTTCACTTATGAGCAGTTGCTGGTTGCCAGTTACAGGTCAGTGGTTCTCCGTTAAAAAGGCTGAGTCCAAAACGTATCCTTACACCACCAATAACTAATGACCAATACCAATGACTAATGACCAATGACTAAATTATCTACCCCTTGAGCCTCACATAAATAAGTTTTCCTCTTTTCTTATCGGTTTCCCGCTCATCGATCTCAAATTTTCCTATGCTCCTGATCAACGGAGCCAGCTTACCGAAACCAAAATTCCGTGGATCAAATGCCGGCTGTTTTTTCAGGATCAAACTTCCTATTTCCCCGAGGAAGGCCCACCCGCTGTCGTCGGCGAGGTCGGTGATGGTCGACGAAATCAAGTTGATAGTATCGTCGTCTACCTTTTGGAGGGTCTCCGGTTCCACCTTCGTTTCTTTTTTATCTTTTCCAATTTCGATCTTGGGTCGGGGCGCCCCTTTCAATATTTCGAGGTAGATAAATTTATCACAGGCGACAATGAACGGAGCGGGTGTTTTCTTCTGGCCCATGCCAATGACCATCATACCCGTTTCCCGGAGCCGAGTCGCCAGCCTGGTGAAATCGCTGTCACTGGAAACAATACAAAATCCGTCGACCTTTTCGGTGTAAAGAATATCCATCGCGTCGATGATCATGGCTGAATCACTGGAATTCTTGCCTACCGTATAACTGTACTGTTGAATGGGGGTAATGGCATTTTCCAACAACACCCCTTTCCATCCACCCAGGTTAGGCTTGGTCCAATCGCCGTAAATCCGTTTGAATGTCGGCGTACCGTATTTCGCAATTTCCTCCATCATCCCTTTAATATTGGCGTGAGGAATATTGTCGGCGTCGATCAGGACGGCAATCCGCATGTCATTGGCGTTCTTCATTATTTATTAATACGATTGTACAGGGTGGCAAGGTAGGAAAACGAAGGCACTCGCCCAATTTGCCACGAAGACACTAAGACACAAAGAATATTTTATATTTACCTTTACGTTCGCTTCAACCATGAAAACACACAACCCAACCCGGCACCTCGTCCTTGTATTTTTGCTTTTCGCATTCGCCTCCGACTCATGCAATACGTCGAATGACCACACTCCTCCCGTGAATGTTTCGTACAAGGTGATCACGGCGTTTCCGAAGTTATCTTTTACAAGACCGGTGGACTTGCAGCATGCGGGTGATCAGAGCAACAGACTTTTTGTGGTGGAACAAGCGGGCCTGATCTCTGTATTTCCGAATGACTCTACCGTTGCTGCCAAAACTATCTTTCTGGACATCCGCAGCAAAGTGCAGGACCAGGGAAACGAGCAGGGATTGCTGGGACTTGCTTTCCATCCCGACTATGAGACGAACGGTTACTTTTTTGTCAACTATACCGCTACCAATCCCGAACGCACGGTCATATCCAGGTTCAAGATCTCGCTGAATCCCGATCAGGCTGATCCCGCAAGTGAACAAGTGATCCTTACTTTTTCGCAACCCTACAGCAACCACAACGGGGGGCAAGTATCGTTCGGCTCCGATGGCTACCTTTACATTGCTGCAGGCGATGGCGGTTCCGGCGGGGATCCACAGGGCAACGGACAGAATCGAGCCGCTTTGCTGGGAAAGATCCTTCGCATCGATGTCGACAAGCAGGAGAACGGTGCACTCTACGGTATTCCCGCCGACAATCCCTTTGCCAACAACACATCCGGATACCGGAAAGAGATCTATGCCTATGGAATGAGAAATCCCTGGCGCTTCAGCTTTGATCCAGCCAACGGCAAGCTCTGGGCAGGCGATGTGGGCCAAAACTCCTTCGAGGAGATTGACATTATTGAAAATGGGGGAAACTATGGCTGGAATACAATGGAAGCCAAACATTGTTTCTCACCGGGACAAAATTGTAATCCGTCCGGGTTAAAAATGCCAATCTGGGAGTACGGGCGGAGCTTCGGTGTATCCGTTACCGGCGGCTTTGTTTACCGGGGCCCTACCTTGCCGGGACTGACGGGCAAATACATTTATGCCGATTACAGCAGCAAATGGATCTGGGCCCTCGATTATTCCGACATGACTCATCCTGCCAATACCGGCCTCGTGCAAGCTAATTTTGAAATTTCATCCTTCGGAGTGGACCAGAACAATGAACTATATCTCTGTGGCTTCGACGGCAAGATACATAGATTGAAAATTTAAAATCGGGTCCAACCAATTCTTAAATCTTAAATTGATTGATTCCTCAATTCAATCGCTTTTTTCTCATCTTCTGAGATCCCATTCCACCAATCGATCTTCTTTGGATTCTCTTTCAGCCGTTTGAGCATATCCAGGACGACACGATCCTTAAGGGTGGTCACCCACTTGATAATTTCAAGTCTATCCTTGTCCATGTGTACGTCGTTCGGTCTTTTGCTCATAAGCCCCTTGCCACAAAGACACTAAGACCTGCCTACGCGAGGCGCTTCGGCAGGCACAAAGTTTTTTTTGCTGTTCCGAATCTCAAATGTTCTTCGTGACGTTGTGCCGCCCTGGCAAACACGCATCCCCTAGAAACATTACAGTGGATTCTCTTATCCATTCCTTCGTGCCTTCGTGTCTTTGTGGCAAATTTACCGGTAATGGAATCAGCGGCCGGCCAGTGCGACCGGCTCCTCTTTGACGATCTCCTTGATCTGCTCCAATTCCTTCGTGATGGAACCCCGTTTCACCATGGTATATTTTTTAATGTCCATCCGGGTAAACCATTCTTCCCAATTGCTCATGATGTGATCCCACTCCATATCCTTTTCGCGCGGAGCCGCCTCGAGTAAAACAATATGCAAATTCGGAAACTCGTTTGTCACTTTCAGCAATTTATTTTGATTGTGGCCTACGATGGGATAGCCATCTGTGAGAATGAAAAGGTAGTTTTCCGTCAACGGGTCCTTCGAATAGTCCATTTTCAGATCTTCGTAAAAATATTTCCAGATGTCGGCCCCATTATAATCTTCGGGCCTCTTACTGAACACGGCATTGGCATACAACGTGTCCAGGTTGGCATAGAAATCCTTTTTCCTATCCTCCTCTTTCAGCTTCCGGAAGACCGTCTTGATACTGTTCATGTTCACATACAGGCGATCTTCAAACACATCGCGCCGGATGCCCGCACCCAGTTGGGGAGCCATGACGACTTTAATCTGATCGCCGGATTTGATATAGAGTTCCTTCCTTACCTTTTCCTCGAATAAGGAATACAGGTCCCGGATGATTTCCTTGTCCCGTTCCGGTTGGTTGTGCTGAACGATCAGGCGATCGGAAAGGTCCAGCAGAATAATGTAGTTGTGGTTCACTTTCGCCGCACTTTTCTTCTTATCCGGTGCGGGAAGCTTACAGCCCACCGCTAAAAAGAGCACTACCCCTGTCAGGGCAACGATAATCGAATGGTGTTTATTGAATTTCATAATCATTAAAGTCAAAAGTTTACGCCCTACTTCAGCACAGTTGAACTCATCCGGTCAGGAGCGATTGCTAACGACCTTCACCGTTCCGCTTTTGATGTCATTCTTGTCCTCAAATTCCCTCTTGATGACAAGGCACTTATCCTTTACGTCTTTCATATTGGCCGGAGCCAGGTAGGCGATCCATCCCGAAGAGAATTGATCGATGTATTTCTTCAGGTTTCCCACCATCACCGTACTGATGTCTTCGCGATATTCTGCGATTTGTTTCCTCATTGCGGCAACCTCGCCGGTCTTGGATTTTAATATCTTGATGTCTCCGGTGAGGTGCCTGATAATCTTTTTCAGGTTATTGGTGATCTCTTTCTTGTCCCATTCCCGCAACAAGGAATCGAGCAGGATACTCCAGATCACGTACACAAGGAATCCCAGGAACAAAATAATGTAAAACGAGGGGCTCTGACTCCAGGGCGTCGTACTGAGTCCCATCAGTTGTTTGGCATTTTCCGTGTTGTTGCTGATGATCATCGCCAGCAGAAAATCGACAGTAAAGGTTACGGCGATGAGCAGCCCCAGGAACACAAGTTTGAACTGGTTTTTCAGTTCCAGCAAGATGTGAAAAGCCCATCCAAACGCATAAAATACAAAAGGCACGACAAAAAGCAGGTAGTTGTATTGCAGGGCTTGTCCTAACTCATAGGGGCCGGGCATGATGCTTCCCGTACCTTCACCCGCCGCAATACTCTCTGCTATGCCCTCAAAGTCTACATACAGCGCCTTGTAGGTCGCTGATACGTAGAAAAAGAAGAGATAGATGGACAGCATGGCCAGGATAAAGAAATTCAATGAGAACTTCAACAGGCTGAAATTTTCAGTCTTCAGTTTTTCATGGTCCTTCGATCGCGATTCACGGATCTGCAAAAGATCTTTCCGGTACTTGTCAATGCCCTTTTCCTTTTCCTTTACATCCACTTCAATTTTGGCATTGGCCTCTTCCTTCTCCCTCACCTTTTTCTCCAACTCCTTCATCAGTTTGGTCCGCTCCTTCTTTTCCTCATCGGTAAATCCTTTGTACGGCTCTTCCACCAAATCTCCATTGATGATGCGTTGAAGGTAGGAAGCATACAAGTCAGGATCGCCTTTTACGGCTCCCGATTTTTCATACCCAAAATCATACAGGTTGACCCGGTCTACATGATGAATGATCTTTGCATTCACTTCTTTGGTTGATTCGTTGTTTAGGAACGTTTCCATAATGGTTTTTTAATTTCGATCGTCGATTAAAGTTTAAGACATCATTTTTCCCCTTCCTTGATACGCGACGCGGACCAGGGCGGACATCAATTGTCAATAAAGTGTCGTTATAAGCGCCAGAATACCACAGGGGAAGATAAATCACACTTACGTTAATAAGCATGATACCGAAATTAACGGATAAGGCACGAATGGTTTTGCTGGAGTTGCCGGTACAGGCGATGGATGAACAAAAAGAGAGGATGAAGGGAGTTTAAACATAGGAGGCGCGGGGACGCAAAGGAGGCGCAAGGAGAGATAATTTGGCTTGCGGTCGGGGATGAATAGTCAAGTACCGGGTTTTCGCATCGTCCTCTCCGAGAGACGATGCGGGACCAAAAAAACTGCTCAGCGGAACAGAGATCAAAAATCAAACATCAACAATAAACAATAAACAATCCACGCAACAGATCTCTGATTGCTTATTGCTGATTTGTGATTGCTGATTTTGGGAAATCGTACCGGGTTTTCGCATCGTCCTCTCCGAGAGACGATGCTGGACCAAAAAAACTGCTCAGCGGAACAGAGATT
>Ga0193718_1000392_pt1 | contig 10135 bp, 7 predicted proteins | sample U2a1metaG_FD_144918 | JGI IMG/M metagenome (GOLD analysis project Ga0193718, IMG submission 144918) | Soil microbial communities from a riparian zone of the East river system, Colorado, United States - U2a1 | ecosystem: Environmental > Terrestrial > Soil > Riparian zone | place: USA: East River... | reverse complement strand
TATTGGTGGTGGCGTGCAAGGACGAGGTGCTGGTGCCCGTTGTCGATAATAAGAAAGCGGATTCGATTATTGCCCTCATCACTAAATTAGATCAGCAGAATGTGACGATCAACGCGAAGGACAACACCATAAGAATTCAAAATGCTGTCCTGAATACTAAAATTGATAGTTTAAGCAACTCCTTCAACAGTAATCCGCGCAAAATACAGTACACGGTATACCTGATTAACGCCGGAAATGCAGTTACAACTACCAACGGCGAATTCAATTCCGGGGGACGAACACAAGGTGTGGATGGAGCAGCCGTTACCTTATTTGCGGGTGGCAAGACGCTGAATGCCACCAGCGCAGATGGCAGGGCTGTTTTCGAGGGGTTGGGCGGAGGCAATGCCACCATTCAAATCTCTGCAGCCGGCTTTACTCCCGTCACCTACCAGACGTATTTCTTCAATGATGACAGAAGGTCTTTTGGAGACGGTGCCGTTCGGGTTGCATCGACCAATATCCTGATTTTCCCTACCAGTGGCAAAGACGCCGTGACAATTACCGGCCAACTCTATGCCAACAAGAGCACGATCGATGATACGCTGGCCCGCCAATATAATAATACCTTAGATGTGCCCAAACAGTTGAAGTACATTTCCAACCCGGGCATTTCATCGTATACAAATTATACCCAGGCAACCGAGCATGATTTTTTTCCTTTTTATAATTCTCAGTACGTTTTTAACCCCAATAATCACTATGGCATTACTCCGGAGGGAACCACAGTCAAATATGATCAACTTACTTCTTTGAATGGCGCAAATATCTTTGGGTATCCCTCTAACATCAACGCCACCAGTTTCAATGATCTCGATGTATATGTGCCGGGCACTGTGTTAACCATAACTTATTCCGGTTTAGCCTCCGTTGCAACAATAGACAATACGGGAAAGTACACTCTCAAGGTGGCCTCCTACGCAAATTCCCCAGGCGTCAATATTGGCATTGAGCATTACACGGATAGTCACACCTGGTTAACTTCCCAAGCGACCATCGGATCGACGAAAATAACGCTGAAGTCCTTTGATCCTACTACGTATATAACTACCTCAAGTGACTTTTACAAAAGTACCAGCAATTGGATTTACCGGGGCGCCATTAGTGTCGATAGTGGCGACAGCTTTATCGATACCAATATCGACCTGTATGAATTTTCATACATCTATGGTTATCAAACAACCTATGGCAATGAGGATGGGAAACCCGGAACAACGGTTACCCGCAATATCTTTTTCTTTGCCACGGTACCCGCGATTTAAAGACCAATTTTACTTTATACAAAAGAGCCATCTTTTAGAGATGGCTTTTTTGTTTGCAATGGCCTCTGTTTAGGGAAGCAGGCAGCAGGCAATCCCGATCGCTATCGGGAGCAATAGGCAAAGTTCCCACCATGCCTTACGGATCGGTCCACAAGTAGGCAGTAGGCAAAGTATCAACCGGCCGTATTTTCCTGGCCCAACCTTTAATAAATGTAGACGATCTGCTTATATAGTGCACTCCACCGATTACCGATCACTGATCACTGATTACTGATTTCCGATTCGTAACTTTGCGGCATGGTGATAACAACCAACCGTGATATCCGGAAGCTTAAGCTGGAGGAACTGAAGGAATTCTTTGTCCAACAGGGTGATAAGGCCTTTCGCGCCCAGCAGGTCTATGAGTGGCTTTGGAAAAAGTCAGCCAAAGACTTTGACCAGATGACCAACCTTTCGCTTCCCACCCGCGAATTGCTCAAGCAGCATTTCGTTATCAACCATATTCACGTCGATAACATGCAACGGAGCACGGACGGCACGATCAAAAATGCGGTCAAACTCCACGATGGGTTGATCGTAGAATCGGTATTGATCCCCGCCGAGAAACGAATTACGGCTTGCGTTTCTTCCCAGGTAGGCTGCAGCCTGGATTGCAAATTCTGCGCTACCGCCCGCCTCAAGCGCATGCGCAACCTGAACCCGGACGAGATCTATGACCAGGTGGTTGCTATTAAAGAACAAAGTGAATTATTTTTCGGACGGCCCCTGACCAACATTGTCTTCATGGGCATGGGCGAGCCCCTGTTGAACTACGCCAACGTGATGGCGGCAATTGAAAAAATCACTTCCCCACAAGGCCTCAATATGGCGGCGAAGCGACTGACCTTGTCCACCGTGGGGATTGCCAAAATGATCATCAAAATGGCGGATGATGAAGTAAAATTCAATCTGGCAGTGTCCCTGCATTCCGCTATCGGCAAAACGCGATCATCGATCATGCCGATCAATGACTCCAATTCGCTGGAAGAACTGGGAGAGGCCCTGCGGTATTGGTACCAGAAAAGAAAACGAAAAGTGACGTATGAATACGTTGTCTGGGAAGGGATCAATGATTCCCCGGAGGACGCCCAGGCCTTGCTGGCGTTCTGCAAAATCATTCCCTCCAAAGTCAACCTCATTGAATATAATCCTATCGATGAGGGTATATTTCGCCAGGCGGGAGAAGATAAACTCATGATGTATCAGCATTTGCTGGAAAGCAATGGGATCACCACCCGCATCCGCAAAAGTCGTGGCAAGGATATTGATGCAGCTTGCGGTCAGTTGGCCAACAAGAGCCAATAGCCAAAGACCGGATGATGTGATGAATCAACCTTCTCCTACCAAGTTATTTATTCTAGCAGCTTGTCTTGCCGTTGCCGGTTGTTATAAAGAGTATTCGGAAGATTTTGCTGAAGAGGAGACGATCGTCCGGAATGCGGCCATCGGCCAACAACTTGCCGATGACGCCTTGGATATCGTGTATCAAGCCGAATACCTGTTAAAAAAGTCCCCCGGGGGAACAACGACCTTCCCCGGAAACAGGGGGGGTTGCGGCACCGCCTTCGATGATGCTATCAACAAGATTCTGACCATTGACTATGACACCGGCTGCGTCGACCTTCTCGCGCGCGCATATCGCGGTAAGATTATCGTTTCCTACAGCGGCAGCCTGGGCGACACTACGGCCGATCGCCTGGTCACGTTCGATCAGTTTGTGGTCAACTTAAAAAAAGTGGAAGGCACCGTCAGTTTACATGATTTCGCAATCCTTCCGGACGGCGCCTTAGTAGCGGTCAGGACACTAACCGATTTTAAAGTTACGTTTCCCAATGGTACGGGAGTCACTTTCAATGGCAACCACGACCGGGTGTGGACATCGGGCAGGGCCGATAACCTGGCCACCAACAACCGCTATACGTTCAGAGGATCGATGCAGGGTGTGTCCTCCACCGGTCGCTCCTTTACGCAGGATATCACCCAACCGTTCATCGCTGATTTTTATTGCGCCTCCCAGGGTTATTTTGCAAGGACCTATGGTATCGTAGAACTTTCCGCACTGGGAGGGTATCCTGATCGCAAAAGGACGGTAGATTACGGCAGCGATAGCACGAAGTACGACAATACGGTTACCGTAAGCACATTCCGCAGGACCTACGGGGTCACCGCCGACTAAATAAAACCCGAAAGCATCCGGTATTTTTTATTTCTATCTTGGCCCGCGCGTCGCCCTTCAACATGGATCAAAAGATCGCCCTCTTCGTTCTGTTGTTGATTTCCTGTGGCGGCTATTCCCAAAAACTGATCAAGGGGTTTGTCATTGATTCCGCCTCGTTTGCCCCCCTGGCCTATGTCAATATCAAGGTCAAGAACACATCCCGGGGAACTTCGACCGATGAAAAAGGTGGGTTCACCCTTCCCACGCTCAAAGGCGACTCGTTGGTATTTTCGCTCGTGGGATATAATTCAGAAGAATTTTCGGCTCTCGAATTAGAAGAGACAGTGATCATCCGGATGGCCATCCGGGTGAAAGAACTGGCTGCGATTACGATTATCGGTCGAAAGGAGAAAACCGTGCGGCCAATCCATATCGCCCCAAAAACCAATGTGGCGAATTACGGGCCGTATGGCGCCGGCATCAATCTGGCTTACTTTGGAAAACTTGAAAAAGAAAAGCGGAAACTTCATAAGGTCCAGGCCGAATACCAACGGGTCAAAAACTACGTAGCGGTAGTTTGCTCACCCGAAGTGCGGGAACGAATCTGCGAGGAATATTCCCTCACCGACGATCAGTACTACCAGTTGCTGGCAAAATTCAACATGACGAACAAAGATGCGCGCTATGATCTTACCGCTGAAGAGTGGATCACGGTGCTGCGCAATTTCTGTTCGGCAAACGTAATTAAGAGGTGATTTCACGCTTTATCTGCAAAGTTGTCTGAACTGTGATTTGAATGATGACCATGATTTTTTTCAAATAGAGTGTATTAGCATACGAATCATTTTAATCATTAGAATCAAACGAATCACAGTTCAGACAATTGTCTTTGCGTGAACCATTCCACACAGAGTCTCCATCGTTCCGGAATTTTAGTACCTTCAACTTGAAAACCGTCAATCGGTAATCGGTAATCAGTGGTGAGAACTTTGTAAACTAGCCTCCACCCACCGATCACCGATCACCGATTACCGATCACCGATTACCGATTTTACATGGCAGAAGAACAACACTTCAAATCCTCCGCGATCGTCCGCGATTTTGTAATCGGCATGAGCGATGGCCTTACCGTTCCCTTTGCGTTAGCAGCTGGTCTAAGCGGAGCCATCGACTCTACCGCTATCGTGATCACAGCCGGTCTGTCGGAAATAGCCGCCGGATCCATTGCGATGGGGCTGGGAGGATACCTGGCAGGGAACACGGAAATTGAGCATTATGAAACCGAAGAAAAACGTGAATACGAAGAGATCGAAAAACTTCACGAAGTAGAGATCCGGGAGACAAAAGAAATTTTCGCCCAATACGGCATCAGTGAAGAGTTACAGGAGAGAATTGCCCGTGACATGGCCAAAAAACCCAAAGAGTGGGTGGATTTCATGATGCGTTTTGAACTGGGCCTCGAACGTCCCGACAAAAACCGCGCCCGGCAAAGTGCATTGGTGATCGGCTTCAGTTATATTATAGGCGGACTGATTCCCCTCAGCGCCTATTTTTTTACCGACACCGCACACCAGGGACTGATCTATTCTTCCATCATCACCTTGATTTGCCTGGTGCTGTTTGGGCTCGTGAAAAGCAAATTCACGGGACAACCTTTACTGAAAGGAGCCCTTAAGGTGACGGTGGTGGGGGCGTTGGCGGCAACGGTAGCTTATTTCTTAGCGAAGATGATAAGTTAGCCCGTGATCGGTGATCGGTAAGCGGTGATCGGTAATCGGTAATCGGTGGAGTGTAGATTAACGGAATAGACCATTGAATGGTGCCGGAAAATGGGAGGATAGAAATAGGTTGTAACCAGCAATCACAGATTACTGATGACCAATGGATTCAGCCTTAGTATTTAAGATCATGGCCATGTTATTAGTACCCTTCCACACTCCACCGATTACCGATCACCGATTACTTCTTGCTGGCATTAAACAACTTCTCCTTCTCCTCCTTTGTAAGCGACTCATACCCCCGATCAGAGATCTTATCGAGGATCACATCAATTTCCTCCTGGGTGGCTTTGTTGAAGTTGCCTGCGGGTTTCTTTGGCTCGGTTTTACGGTAGGTGATTTTTACTTTCGGGGAAGGCTTCGTTAATCCCCTTAGCCAATCCAGTGTGGAGGTGATCCACCCACCCCAGTTAACACCGGCTTGCAACTGCTTGACATAGACATATCCCATCAGCGCACCCCCGAGATGAGCAACATTGCCGCCGGCGTTTTCCCCGACAGATCCTAAAAACGAGATCACAATATATAGGAGAGCGATGTACTTGATTTTTACCGGGCCAAAAAATAGAAGAAAAAAAGTGTAGTCGGGCAGCAAGGTAGCGGCTGCCACCAGCACCGCATAAACAGCGGCGGAAGCACCCACCATGCGAATGAGTGAATTGTGCTCGCTATAAAAAGGGATGGTATTGAATACGATTAAATAGACGACGCCTCCTGCCAGTGCTCCTAAAAAATAAAGTGCAATTAATTTATCGTTGCCTAAATACTCTATGATCAATTTAGCAAACCAATAGAAGGCCAGCATATTGAATAGGATATGGAAAATGCCCGACACATCATGGACGAAGGCATAGGTGACAATCGTCCAGGGTCTTGAAATGAAGGTTGCAAATAAGGCGGGAATGGCCAACTGCTCATGGATAGCCTCGTAGAAAGGCGTGAAATCAAAAAGTTTGGAAAAAACGGAGAGCACAGCCAATACGCCAAACACCGCCACGTTGATAATGATCAACTGAACATGGCCATTGTTCTGCCGCTGAAACGCATTCTTAAACTCGTCAAACATAAAATTCTTCTGATCCCTGATTACTGATTTACCGATTACCCGCTACTACGTTGCCGCCCCTGAGGTGTACTCTTCACCCGCCGATCACCGCTCACCGATCACCGATTACCGTTTCACCGCCCCTGACTGCGCCAAAGCGTAATGACCAAAAATGCCACGAGTGCGCCGCCAAGGTGAGCCGTGTGTGCTACACCGCCGGTACTGTCGAGCGCATAAGTAATAAAGCCCATGACAAACACCATATATTTAGCCTTCAGCGGAATCGGCGGAAACAACAACATGATTTCCAAGTTAGGAAATACCATACCAAACGCCATCAGAATTCCATAAATGGCTCCGGAGGCACCCAGCATGGGGCCGCCGGTTCCAGGAAAGAAGAAATAGTTGATGACAGCATAGAACACGCCTGCACCAATACCCGTGATGATGTAAAAAATCAGAAATTTTCTGTCTCCCCAATGGCTTTCCAGGATGGGAGCAAATGAAGCCAGCGCCAGCATATTAAAAAAAATGTGCATGAAGCCGCCGTGGGCAAACATATAGGTAAAAAACTGGTAAGGCTTAAAATAGGGCGAACCGATGGGCCACAGCGACAGGTATTCCGTCACGTAAAGATTGGCCAACAGTTTCTGGGCTAAAAAAACGGCGACATTAATGATGATTAGATTTCTGACCAGCGGGGTAAGTCTGAACATAGGGGGAGTTTGAAGTGTAAATCAACGTCTAAAATAGCTTTCTATCTTAGACGTATCAAAAATAAAAAATGTTGTATCGCCTTCCGGAGTAAAGTTGGGCGTGTGACAGGCAAAAAGGCCGCTCAGGAGAGCCTCGATCTCTTCTTTTCCCAACTTCTGACCCGCCTTGATCCCGGCGCGCTTGGCAAGAGAGCGGGCCAGGTTTTCGCGCAGGGGAAGGGCAAGTTCGGCCTGGTTCTTTTTGAATTGTTCGATCAGCCCCTCAAACAGTTCCTTTTCACTTCCTGCCGTTCCCGCCGGGATCCCTGAAATCAACAACGAGTTTTTTCCAAATACCTCAAAACGAAAGCCAAGGGTCTTGATCTCTTCTTCCATTTCCATGACCAGCGCAAAATCGGCGGGGTTAAAATCGACGGTTTGCGGAAACAAACTTTGCTGGCTCCCTCCCGGATGTCCTTCCAGCTGTGTGATGAATTTCTCAAAGAGCACGCGTTCGTGCGCCCCTTGCTGGTCGATGATCATGAGGCCATTCTTCACGGAACGAACGACGTATTTTTCATGAAGCTGAAAAGAAATCCTTTCGCCGGCCGCCTGGCCTGGTTCCCGATTGATAGCACTCTCAAAGCGAAGGGTCACTTTCTGATCCGGTTCGGACTGATTAAACAGCCGGGAGGTCGATTCCTCTTCTTCGAAAAGTTTTTCCCATCGTTCCAGGTTCGAACGCTGCAGCGAATTGCCGAATTGTTCTTCGTAGTATTGCTGATTCGTAAGGGCCTGCGTACTGTTGAGTTTATTGATCAGGTTGACGTCGGCCTGGAAGTCGATGGCAGGAGTAAGGTTGTGCGCTCCCAGGGCCTGCTTTACGGCAGACCGGACCACGGCGTAGACCGCCCGTTCGTCATCAAACTTAATTTCTGTTTTGGTGGGGTGTACGTTCACATCAATGTGCTTCGGGTCAATTTCGATGAAGAGCACGTAAAATGGAAAACTATTGTCTTGCAGCAAGCCTTCAAAGGCATTCATCACCGCGTGGTGTAAATAATTACTTCTGATAAACCGGTGGTTGACAAATAGAAATTGCTCTCCGCGGGTCTTCTTTGCGGATTCGGGGCGGCCGATGTATCCGGTGACTTTAATTAAGGTGGTCTCTTCCTGGCAGGGTGCCAGCTGCTCCTGGTACGATTTCCCAAACAGCGCGACAATCCGTTGACTCAATTTGGCGGGATGCAAATCGTGCACGGCTTCGTCACCCTGAATAAAGGTAAAAGCAATTTCAGGATGCGCTAACGCCAGCCGCTGGAATTCATCGATGGTATGACGAAGTTCGACCGGATTGGATTTAAGAAAATTTCTTCGCGCCGGAATATTGTAAAAAAGATTTCTGACACTGATGCTCGTTCCCTTCTCGCAGGCAACCGGTTCCTGCTTTTTGACCTCGGACCCTTCTACCACCAGCAGCGTCCCCAACTCGTGATGACCCAACCTCGTTCTCATCTCCATCTGGGATACGGCAGCGATCGAAGCCAGGGCTTCGCCGCGAAACCCCATGGTGCGCAAGGTAAAGAGGTCGTCCGCCGTGCGGATCTTTGACGTAGCATGACGCTCCAGGCTCATCCGCGCGTCTGTCTCGCTCATCCCGGCGCCGTCATCAATCACCTGCAGTAATGTTTTGCCGGCCTCCTTAACGATCACCTTGATGGTTTCCGCTCCTGCATCGATCGCATTTTCCATCAATTCTTTGACCGCCGAAGCCGGACGCTGCACTACTTCACCGGCAGCAATCTGGTTGGCAATCGAATCGGGAAGCTGTTGAATGATATCGGGCATGATTTTAGTTACGAGTTGAAAGATGGCCTATCCGATCTTAAATTTAGACATCCTCTGCCTATCTTCACGCCGGCAAAAATGCCGCTATTCGTTTGCAATTACAAAACCTTAATCGCTGGATGCTGAAAAAAATAGTTTTCACCGTATCACTTTTAACGATCGTCATGCCCCTGTCGGCCCAGGACCTGAAAAACCGGTGGGTGGACAGTGTCCTGCTGACCCTCACCGTTCCTCAAAAGATCGGTCAGCTTTTTATGATCCCTGCCTCTTCCTATTCATCCGAAGGCGAAATCGATGCGCTGGCCGGCAGGATCAAGACCCTTCAGCCGGGGGCGCTGATGATCACAAAAGGTGGTCCAAAAAGCCTGGGGTTGATGCTCAACCGGCTGCAATCCATTTCCAAAGTGCCCCTCATGACAGGCTTGAATGCTGAATGGGGAATGGCTCAAACGCTGGATAGTACGATGGCCTTTCCATACCCTTTGGTCCAAAGTGCCTGGGCCAATGACAGCCTCAATTACCGGGTGGGGGAATGCATCGCCAAGCAGTTGAAGATGGTCGGTGTTCAAATCAATTTCGCTGTGCGAACAGATAGGTATGAGTATCAGCCCGACTACCAGCATTATTACAGCAATAACAAAGAACGAGCAGCCACAAAGTCGCTTGCGTTTGTGAAAGGACTACAGGAAAATGGAATTATAGCGTGTGCGCGGCAATGGGTCGATAAAGTAATGGTGGATACAGAAATAGGTAAGCCCCGGGCGACTTCTGAAGTAGCGCAATTGAATACAGCCGAGTTTTATGTTCCGCTTCAACTGATCCGGGGTGGGCTGGGGGGGGTGGTCACCAACCATTATAATTTCTCTACCGTTGAAAGCGCAAGAAAAAAAACTACACCGGCTTCCCTCTCCCCCGTTTTCATTAAAGAGATCCTGAAGAGGGATGTTGGATTCGAGGGTCTAACGTTCACCGACATTCCTTACTTACAAACCCTGGCCGGAAAAAAGAAGCGGGGTGAAATAGAAGCACTTGCCTTTTCGATTGGCAACGACGTGTTGATCAACCCACAGAACCCGGTCGCGGCGATAAAAAAAATAAAGAAAGCAATAAAAAAAGATCTTGTTTTGCTGGATCAACTCAATACCAGCGTAAAAAAGATTTTACGCGCCAAGTACGATGCAGGGCTGGCAGAAAACCGATGGGTGAACACGGACAATCTATTCGGCAGGCTGCACAGTCCGCAGGACCAATTGTTTCAACATCACCTG
>Ga0193718_1000391_pt1 | contig 10147 bp, 10 predicted proteins | sample U2a1metaG_FD_144918 | JGI IMG/M metagenome (GOLD analysis project Ga0193718, IMG submission 144918) | Soil microbial communities from a riparian zone of the East river system, Colorado, United States - U2a1 | ecosystem: Environmental > Terrestrial > Soil > Riparian zone | place: USA: East River... | reverse complement strand
GTATTCAGACGTTGAGCAAAGGATCGGGTGAATACTTCAGGCATATGTTGGACGATTACAATGCCGTACCCGTCCACGGACATCCCTTTTAGAAATTCGAGTATGGCTTCTGTCCCTCCGGTCGATGCGCCCACTGCAATTACTTTATCCGTTGTTTGCACCATACTCGAAGAGGGAGGTTCATAGGGCCTCACGGATTCCCCGTTCGGTATTCGTTGCTGAAAACGTCTTCGAGTGATCTTTGCACTAGCGGCGGCCTTCACCGCGTCGATCAAACGGATACGACTTTCCAGGGAGGGGCTTCCATACAAATGAGGCTTTTCTATAACTTCTACAGCGCCATATTCTAACGCGAGCATAGCTGAATCAGAACCACGGGATGTCAACGTAGAGATCACCACGACGGGGAGGGGATGTTGCGACATGATCTTCTTCAGGAAGGTGAGTCCATCCATGCGTGGCATTTCCACATCAAGTGTAATCACATCGGGGACGGTCTGGGCGATCCTGGCTGCACCCTGATAGGGGTCGGCCGCGGTACCCATCACATGAATCTCAGGGTCGCTTTCCAATATCTCCGTTAAGGCTTGTCGCACGACAGCGGAGTCGTCAATGATGAGTACGTTGATCATGTTGATTATCCTGGTTCAATTTGCCGGCTGGTTCCCCTTCCTGGCCGTTCCATTTAAATATTTAACAAGCACTTCACCGGTATGGGAATTAAACAGGATTTTCCTTCCATACGCTCCCCCGACACTACTCCCTATAATTGGAATCTTATACTGGCTCAGAATTTCTTCCGCAATGCCGATGTTACGTTCACCAATTCTGTAAACGTTTTCTTGCAGATTCATCAGGTTTGCTCCACCAAATACCTTGGCGATAATATCTCCCATAATGGAGGTCTTAAGCATTTTCTCCACCAGCCGCTCGATGGCTACATTTCCGTATTTTGGCGAAGCCAGTCCTTGCCCTTCCCACACCGGTAAAAGGTAATGGTTCAAGCCCCCCATCAATAATCTTTTGTCATAGAGGCATATCGCCACACAGGAGCCCAGGATGGTTTGAATCTCACGGGGTTTGTCGGAGACAAACACTTCAGCGGGATAACAGAAGTAGTTTTCAAGCCTTGGGGTATTCACCGGGGTGCGGATTAGATGATTTCCTCCGGTGCGAATAGGACGTCATTACCGGAATCAGAAATACCCCCCGGTAAAGGCGGGTTGAGTGATACGGGAAAACTAAAAGCGAACTCGGTATGGTGACCGACTACAGAATTTACCTGCATCGAAGCACCCAATGCGTCCACGCATTCCTGGACAATAGAAAGGCCTAAGCCTTGCCCGCGATACGCCTTCGTGGTACCTGTATGAAGCTGTTTGAAACGGTCAAAGATGTTTTCCCGGTTTGCCATGTCAAAGCCGATTCCAAAATCCCGAATGCTGAGATGAAATTCCCGTTGCGACTTTGAAAGGGTAATAATGATCGATTTCCCCAATGAACTAAACTCAATGGCATTGGCCAGTACGTTACTGAAAATGAGATGGAGCAACGCCGGATCAATTGTAATGTATTCTATTTCGGGACTGCTGTTTAAAGCGACATGGAGTTGTTTGCGTTGAATCCTCGGGGTAAATGCTTCTATGGACAGATTGACAACAGAAAGGATATCGGTCTGAATCGAAACGGGACGAAATCCATTCGCTTCGATCTCGGCGGCAGCAAAAAGGTTACGCATCTGGAAATCCAGATCAAAAGCCTCCTGGTGGAGCAGCAAGGCCAAATGCTGAACTTGTTTAATTGATTCTACCGAGAGCAGTGCCTGTGAAAGACCAAGCAAGGCCGAAAGCGGGTTAACGATTTCATTGCGAATGTTAGAGAGAAAATCACTCTTCATTTGTTCTGCCTCCCGCAAGCGAACACTCAGATGATCAATCCGGAGAAGGAGTTCCCTGGAACTGATTTGAGAAGGAACGGATTTATTCAGCCGTTGCTCAAGTTCCATGATAAGTTCCTGGTCTGTGATGGCGGAAATCGTTTTCATGCTGTTTTCTGATATACGGTGGGATGAACGAGCTTCAGCGGCAAGGGCATTCCATGAAGCGATTCGGAATGACCGATAAAAAGAAATCCTCCGACCTTCAGCTTGCCCAACAACTTTACGATCACGTCTTCCTGGGTCTTTCGGTCAAAATAGATCAGGACATTGCGGCAGAAGATAATATCCATCACCGTCGACACATCCAAAACCGTATCCATGAAATTGACCCGGCAGAATTGAACTTTCTTTCGAATCCCGGCTACCGGTTTCACCGTGGGATGCTTTTGATCTTTACTTTTAAGAAAATACTTTTTCAATATGGTTTGGGGCATGTGGTCCACACGGTCCCGGGGGTACACGGCTGCAATGGCTTTTTCCAGAACGTGCGTGGAGATATCGCTGGCCAGTATGGAGAAGTCCACCCCCGGCTGCAGTGAAGATTCTGAAAGTACGATAGCAAGGGTGTAGGGTTCTTCCCCCGTTGAGCAGGCGGCGCTCCAGACATTCAATGTCCATTTTTCCTTTGCAGCGTTTTGCTGTTGCAGGAAGGGGAGGCACAGTCTTACCAACACCTCGTAATGATGCGGTTCCCGGAAGAAGTCAGTCTTGTTGGTAGAGACCGCATCGATCATGGGGATGATCTCCTCCTGGCCTTCCCGGCTCTGTATAAAGTCAAGGTAACCTGAGTACGACGAAATAGCGAGTGTGCGGAGCCTTTTACTGAGTCTGCTTTCAAGCATTATTTTCTTTGGCAGCGTGATGCGGATCCCACTTTGTTCATAGATCAGTGCGGCCAACCGGTTGAATTCCGGAATTGTCATGGCGGGTAAGCCTAAATCGGATTTTTGTTGTGCCGCTGCCATTGCTATCCTTTTTTTATGATCGTAGTTAGTCCTTGGGTGTTTTGTAAAACGAAAGATCACTGAACAGACCGAGTTGAAATGTGAAATTGTTTTCAATTTTGTTGAACGTATCCATCCCCGTTTGAATCAGGCTCCCCTGTTGCAGGACCTGGTAGAGAAAACCGCATTCAAGTTTGCCTATCTTTCCAAGGTGGAATCCGAGTGCGGCGTACGCTCTGTTTTGATCAAGCAAATTATACCGCACCCCTTTGCCGAAATTGATAAAGATTTCATCGTAGGCAGCCAGAAAAAATTCCTTTGCCTCCAGCGTATTCCCTGTGAGCGGCAAGGACCCTTTGAGCATATAGCGGAATCGATTTTCGAAACGGCCGTTCCGGAATGCTCCCGCTGAAGCATTGCCAATCATGCGCTGCTCGAGCCGGTAACGATGAGATAGTTTGAGGCGCCCCGTCGAATGACTTACCAGCGCCTGTTGCCATATTCGATGCTCCGGAAAGGAATGGGCAACAGGAAATTCTCCGTACGGATAGGTTTCAACGAAAGCATACCCAATCGTATAGCGGACATTCTTGCTGTATATATCTAATCCGGTACGCAGCAACAGTTGCTGCCATTCCCGAATCAGATCATGTCTGCGAATCTGTACTTCAGCATGCCACCCCAGCAACGGACTGAATTTATGATTACCGAAATACATCAACCATGCATTGGTGTTCCCGGTATTTTGACGATACGCAGGGGACGCCGTACCCTGCGCCTGACAGGGTACGAGAAATAAATACATCAGCGCCGGTATTCCTAATCGCCGAAAGGCTCTAATGACGCTCATATTCGGTATCAGAATGAGTAGAGTCCATGTCTATCTTTAGCCCCTTCGCGCTTCCAAAGGAGACATTTTTCACGGAAGCCTTAGGTGTATGTTTAGCCGAAACTCGCTTTGGAATCCGCGCGGCATCCGTCCGGTGATTATTGTCAATTTTGAAAAACGAAATTGTATCACGCATACTATCCGCCTGACTGGACAGTTCTTCCGAACTGGCTGACATTTCTTCCGCAGCGGAAGCATTTTGCTGGATTACCTGGTTGAATTGTTGAATGGCCGTGTTTACTTGATTCGCGCCCGAGTTTTGCTCTCTGCTACTGGCGGCAATCTCCTGAACGAGCCGTGCGTTGCTCTGAATATTAGGAACAATCTGTTCCAGTAGTCTTCCGGATTTTTCCGCAATGGAAACACTGGAGGTGGACAGCTCAATAATCTCTGTCGCGGAGGACTGAGAACGCTCTGCGAGTTTGCGGACTTCGGCGGCGACTACGGCAAAACCTTTACCATGATCACCTGCACGGGCTGCTTCTACAGCCGCATTCAGCGCCAGCAGATTGGTTTGCCTTGCGATCTCACTAATGATACTGATCTTATCGGCGATCTTCTTCATGGAATCTACCGTCTGACTTACCGAGCGACTTCCGTCCTGAATTTCATCGGCGGCTTTCATTGCAATTTTTTCTGTTTGCTGGGCATTGTCCGTGTTCTGCTGAATATTGGCTGTCATCTCCTCCATGGACGAAGAAATCTCTTCAGCGGAAGCGGCTTGCTCCTGGGAACCTTGCGACAGCGATTGCGAGGTAGAACTCACCTGGCCGCTGGCAGAAGCAATATTGTCAGCTGCCTGCACAATCTGTCCCATTACTTCACGAAGTTTGATAACCATTGCTTTCATATAGCCAATCAGTTCACCGATCTCATCCCGTGGAATATTTTCAATTTGAACAGTGAGATCCCCGTCTGCTATTTTCCGAACAATCTCTTTGGCCATATTCATGGATTTGGATATGGAAAGGATAATCCAGGAAGAGACTGCAATAGAGATAACAATACTGATAAATAGGAGCGCGATCATGCTCGACGTGGCCTTGTCATAGATCTCATCCGTATTCCTGTTGGCTTCATCCATCGCCGCCAGATTCTTCTTTACGATTTGTCCTACGATATCAATGCAATTGGTAGCGGCTTCTCTCCCGGTTGTACTGGATATCTTATAGGAAGCCGTGCGGGCGGAATCAGTATAGATCTTACTGAGGGCCTTGATCTTGGCGAGCGATTTTGTATACTCTGTCCAGTTTTTACCAAATTGGTCCAGGATTTCTTTTCCCCGATCATCCGAAATGGAACGGAGGGTTTCCATATTCGCGAGCATAACGGTAGAGCGCTCATTGATAGCGGCTACGTAATCATCAATTTCCTGCTCGTCATCGGATAGTATAATATCTTTTTCCCGCTTGGTAATGAATTGAAGGTCCTCCGCCGTTTTCATTGAAAGTTGCATTCGTCTGACGTTTACCGTGACGATCGTGGTGATATTGTCGTTCAACGTGCCGGCATTGGTGCTTCCCAGGAAATAAATCGCCGCGGCCAGTGCAATCAATACGGCAAACCCTAACAGGAGCCTTGCTTTAATGGTCAGTTTCATAATAGTAGGTTTAGGTTCAAAAAAGGTTGGTTATGTTTATTTATTTTTTTCGGCCGGTACATCACTCTCGGAAATTTCCTGAAGCAGGATGGCTTCCTCGTCGGAAAATACGAGATCAAGATTCAAGATCATGATAAACTGATCATTGAGTTTGGTCATCCCTTCAATGAACCCGGTTCGGTATTTCGTCCCTACGGTGGGAGCGGCCTGTATCGACTCGGGTTCAATTTCCATGACCTCTTGTACGTCATCGACCACGGCACCCAGTACAATGGTTTGGGCCTCTAAAGAGATATTCATGACGACAATGCATGAGTTTACCGTATCGGGGACGGTTGGCAACCCAAACTTTGCCCGCATATCAATGACGGGGAGCACACTGCCACGCAGATTGATGACGCCGCGCATAAAGGCAGGAGACCTCGGCACCCTGGTAATCTTGGGTATCTCCAGGATCTCCAAAACTTTGCTGACATTGGCGGCAAAGATCTCGTCACCCAACCGAAAGGTGAGGAACGATTGAAGTAATTCGGTTTGTTCATTCATATTCCATGGTAGGTTAAATTGGTTTTATACTTATTCTTGTTTCCTCTTTACCCGTGAGATTGCGTATCAGTTTGTTGGGGTCGACTACCAGCGCCACTGTCCCGTCTCCCAGAATGGTAGCGCCGGAAAATTCATCTTGCTTTCTATACCTGTTCCCCAATGGCTTCAACACAGCCTGGTACTCTCCAATAATTGATTCCACAGCAAGCCCGAACGTCTTTTTGTTATACTGCACGGTGATGACCTGGCTTAGAAAGGGGACCGGCTCATCCGGTGTGAAGACCTTGCATAAGTTGAAAACGGGAATTCGCTGATTATCCAAAACCACTTGATGATGGGTCTCATTTTCGAGTAGGGTGGTTTCTACTTCATAGCATTTTCGGACAGCGGCTATGGGTAATATGAAACGGGTTGAACCCGTACTGACCAGCAAGCCGTCAATGATGGAAAGCGTGAGGGGAAGACGGATAACGAATGTGGTACCTAACGCTGGTTTTGTAATGACTTCAATTTCGCCTTGTATATCAGTGATATTGCGTTTCACTACATCCATACCCACTCCTCTTCCTGAAACACCCGTTACGTGTTCGGCTGTTGAAAACCCAGGGTGAAATATGAGTTGAATGAGTTCGTCTTCACGAAGCGGATCATCAGAACGGATAATGCCGGTGGCAACGGCTTTCTGTTTTACCCTTTCCAGGTCAATACCAGCACCATCATCATTGATTTCAATCACTACGTTGGTTCCGGAATAGTATGCCTTTAAAAGCACCGTCCCTTGTCTCGGCTTGCCCTGTTGATGGCGTTTGTCGGGAGATTCAATTCCATGATCGAGTGCATTGCGGAGCAAGTGCAATACGGGATCAGTCAGTTTTTCGATAATGGATTTATCGATTTCGGTGTCCGTACCTTCTGTTTTGAAGATAACTTCTTTGTTAAGCTCCTTCGATAGATCCCGTACCAGACGCTGGAAACGAACGACAAGACTTTCCACGGGAATCAGGCTCATGCTGAATGCATTGTCGCGGAGCCGGCGTGTGATTTTTTCGACATTTTCAGAAATGGTGACGAGTTCGCCTACCGTGCTTTCCGTGGCAAACAAGGTTAACCGGGCCTGTGTAGTGACTAATTCGCTCACCAGGTTCATCAGGTCATCGAGTCTTTCCGATGGTACGCGCACGGATCCCTTACCATTTCGCTGTGAGGTGATGATAGAGTCAATCGGAAGGTGGGCGCCCGGCATAAGCAGGGTACTCAGCGCACTGTACCCCATGGGCCTGTCGATGGTATGCGCCCGATACACCTGCTGCCTGACGGGCTCAGTAAACGAAAAAAAGTTTACGGGAAAAGGCCTGATAACCAGTTCGCACTCCGTTTCTACAAAAATAAATACCTCCCGTATCGCTGCTTCGTCGCAGGACGTTTCGAGGAGTACTTCGAAGGCGGTATAGTTTTTTCCCGCATCCGCGTATTCCCACGCCAGCGGCTTCACCAAATAGGGAAGCGTCAGGCCGCTCCCCAGTGCCAGCAGATCTTCAATCAGGTAAAGGGTATTGGTTCCATGTTGAAGAATGTTTTCTTCTGGAACAAATGAAATGTACCAACAGGATCCTTTTCCTTCCTCTGGAGCCAGGACGTGATCTCCGGTTGTGAGAACATTTTCTGCTTCAGCGAGTTTGCCTATTTCTTCAAGGAGGTGAACCTGTGCCAATTGCAACGTTGTGCCGGCGACCATGGGATCGTTGAGAAGTTTTCCAAGGTGATCGAGACAGGAATAGGTTACTTCCAAAATAGGAGGTGTGAGGGTCTGCTTGCCCTCGCGGATAGCCTGGTAAATGGATTCCAGCTGATGGGTCAGCGCATTGATGCTATCGAAACCAAACATCTGGGCGGAGCCCTTAAGGGAATGCATGCAGCGAAATACATTAGCGATGCCATCCGTGTCTGCCGGATTGCTCTCCAACTTCAACAATCCCTTTTCCAGATCCGTGAGAAGCTCGGTCGCTTCATCCAGGAATAGTGAACGAAGATGCTCCATTACCGTATGATCTTTTTTATCACATCCAGTAATTTTTCCGGCACAAAGGGCTTCACAATCCAACCTGTAGCCCCTGCCGCCTTCGCTTCTTCCTTTTTGGATTGTTGGGACTCGGTCGTGAGCATGAGTATAGGGATGGTACTGTACCCTTCCTTCTTGCGTACTTCCTGGATGAGTTGTATTCCATCCATATTGGGCATATTAAGGTCCGTGATGACCAGATTGAATTCGGCCCCATTGAGTTTTTGCAGCGCTTCCACGCCATCATTCCCCTTAACAACATTATACCCTGAACCTTCGAGTGTGTACGCCACCAACTCGCGAATGCTTTCAGAATCATCAACAATAAGAATATTCTTTGCCATAAGTATTGAATTCACTTTGTATGCTTCGCGTCCACCGTAGTATAGAGAATAGGACCCCAACCCGACTTGATGATCAAGTCGGCCAGGGAGGGGAGTTCGGGTGAGATAATAGAAACAGAATGGTCTGTTGCTTCCATTGCCTTCTTGAAGACATGCAGCAACTGCAGAGCAGATACATCAATTGCCGTTGCTTCCTGCAGCGAGATGACGATGGCCATGTCGTTGGTTTTCCCCATCCCCGTTTTGAGAAGCTGAATCAATGTTTCTTTGAACAAGGAGCTCCATTGAATGGTAAGGTCTCCCTTAGCATGCAAAACATTTTTATTCGGCTTTATGTACTTCATTGTAAATTCAGCTTTCATAGGATGTGCAGTTTAAAAGATCTCTGTTTGCTCCTCTACCTGCCCGAATCCGGTGTGGGAGTAGATTCGCAGTAACTCACTGGCATGATCATGGGGATGGGTCTGCAACCAATCAAGGACCATACGTTCACTATTCATCGTATACACCCTTGCTACCGTGGACACATCGGATGTCTGGCAGATGGAATTTCGATGTTCATCGCGACGTTCCGTATAGATAGAGTGAAGCGCGAGAAGCAGTAAATTCATATTGCTTTCTTCCAGTTCAAGATTGTGAAATGCCTTTCGTCCCGAAGAACAAATTATTTTTTCAAGATTGTACTCCCGGTTCAACTCTGAAATCAGTTGCTTTACCGTGTCAATGGTTGACAGAAACTCGTTATGGGCAACCAAGGCCTGGAAGTAATTGAGACGGAAAATAAATTCTACCGGGTCGTCATCCGGTGTACCGCCCTCCAGGGGCAGGGGTTCGGCTTCCATCAAGGCCTGGTTTAACGCGACAATGTGGTTCATCTTTTGAGTAAGCGTATCCATATACTGAAGGAACTTGATGGAATCAGAAATACGGGATGCCATGGCGGGGTGAAGGTCCGCATCCGCATGGCACTTGCGGAAGATGTCATTGACTGCCAAAAAATCCGTTTGGGCCAATTCAAGTATGACGGTTATGCGGCTTCTCACTTCTTTCATTCTCAACATATACGTACTAATACTCCCTCTTATAGTAAACCTGATACTGTCCTGATTCATGCTGTTACCGTGTTACTTAAAAGAGGTCGACAGAGATCTTTTGAATAAACAGCGTAAACAAATAACCCCGGTCCATTTTTACTTTGGCTGATGTGAGCAAGAGGGAAAGCTCATTGTTCTCTGCCGAAACTTCGGTCCGGATGGAAACTTCATTTCCGGAAGTGGTGATTATGATGTTCTCTCCGTGAGAATTTTCTATAATGTTGATAGCGAGCAGGTCCTGGATAGCATACCCTAACAACTCTTCCCGTCTCTTGTTGAATATTTCTTCCGCGGCCACGTTGGAAAAACCAATAATTCCCCTTTCATCAAAGCTGATCACGCCGTCCATACATCCGTTCAGGATGGCAATATTCTTACTGCGTTCGGCTTCCACCTCTAAAAGCTTGGCGCGGATCTGATGTTCTTTCTGCGTCATTTGTTCTTGTGCTTGAATCGTCTGCTGCAGGAGCCGCTCCGTATTTTCATGCACGATCATAGCCGATAACTCGACCGCGATATTGGCACTTACCTCACGGGAAAAATCGATCTGGTAACTTTCAAAGATCTGTAACGAGGCGATTTCAATGGCGCCATATACCTGGCCCCCGAACAGTAAGGGTGTGATAAGAATGCAGGCCGGGGTTGCCTCACCCAGTCCGGACGTGATCTTGATGTAGTCTTTGGGGACCTGGTCGAGAAAAATAATGTCCTTCTCCTTTATGCATTGGCCTA
>Ga0193718_1000390_pt1 | contig 10169 bp, 6 predicted proteins | sample U2a1metaG_FD_144918 | JGI IMG/M metagenome (GOLD analysis project Ga0193718, IMG submission 144918) | Soil microbial communities from a riparian zone of the East river system, Colorado, United States - U2a1 | ecosystem: Environmental > Terrestrial > Soil > Riparian zone | place: USA: East River... | reverse complement strand
GCGGCGCCGTTAAGATTCAACGTGCCGGTTGGGTTCACCGGGCCACCGATGGAGCGGCCAAGAATGATTTGATTATTTACCGTTAGGGTCGCGCCATTCACGGTGAGTGTCCCCTGGGTGACGGCATTGGCGGTAGCCGAATTTTGATAGCCAAGATTAACGGTATTGACGTTCACGATACCTCCGCCGAATGTGACAATGCCCGTGACCGGCGCGGTACCATTGCCTTGCTGGCCGGTCGCGATGGTGAGCGTGTCGATCACCAGGTCCACCGAGCCGCCGCCGAGATCCACAATTCCCGTGCAGGCGGAAGCGCCGGTCGTGGATGTGGACAGATGCGAATCATCCGCGACAAGAAACGCCGAGACACGATTCGAACTGGAGCCGCGCAGGTAAACAAACGGCGAGGTAAAAGCCGTATTGAACGAAAGCGTGCCGGAGGATTTCAGGCGCCCCACACAAACCGTGTCGGCGAAAATGGCGTTCGTCTGGCCTAATCGCAAAATGCCGGTGGCCTGGACGGAGGAGGCGTCGCCGATGACGATTGCCGGGCCGGAAAGGCTCGCCGATCCTCCCTGTCCTGCCCCGTTGGCGCCATCCTGCCCGCCCAAAATCGCACCCAATTGCGTGGTTTGAATCACGTTCGTTTTCGCGAGCAGAATTGTTCCCTCCGGGTAAAAAATATCCGGAATGGTGACCTGGGTCGGCACTGGAGTGAGCTGCCCCTGGATCCCGACGAGCACGCGCCCGACGGTCGCATTGAAATTATCCAAAGCCGACATATCAAGAGTTGAGAGATGCGTAGTGTGTCCATCGCCCTGCGTGGCGCTGGTTTGTTGCACCAGCAAGGCCGATCCGATATTCGTGTTGTTGACGACGAGCATGCCCCCGGGGCCGCTGATCGTATTGTAAAGAATACCCGGGTCTCCTGCGTCCGTCATGGTCCCCGCAAGCAGCGGAATCGCAACCGTGTTGTTGGAAACTGTCAGCGTGACGCCCGGGCTAATGACGGTATTGTGGATCCCGTTCGTGTCCGCGTACATCAATGCGGCGATGGTGGCATTGGCGCTCACGATATTATCGGCGGACGCTCCGCCCTGGCTCACGGAAATGCCGTTGGTGTTGAAAAAGGCGATATCCCCCAGACCGGGCGGTGTGTTCCCCACCCAATTCAAATTGTCGGACCAATTGGCCGTGTTGGGCATATCGGCGCCGCTCCACACGATTGTTGCCGCCTGCGACAATGGGCCGAAACAACATAAGGTTGTGAAAGCCAAAACCAATCGGACGACTCGGGGGTATATTTTCATAAGAGCTGGTCGGGGTTCGATTTCGATTAATTGGGACGCGGCGTGTGCATTGCGAGCCACGCGAGGTCGGGATTGTTCACGACATTCACCTGGCTCACATTCATGTAGGTCACCTGGCGAACAGACTGGCTGCTCAACCATTTATGAATGATCGCGCTGCCATCGGCAAAGCCCATCCCGCAACGCCCGCCGTGCTGGCTGCCCGGCAACTCCGTGAACTGGCCCGTTCCGGAAATGAAAGTATAACTCGTGTAGAGTATCGCATCGTCGATACTGTCGGGATGTTCATCCGTGAACACCCAGCTATCACTCGGCCCGGGATATTTGAGGTCGGTCATTTTTTTTTGCGCGCCAGAAAGTTAACGAACTGCCCAGGTTCGCCCCCAACAAAGAATAAGTGGGATTGACGAGGTAATCCGTATTCGTGTTATCCGGTTTGGTTGTCCAATCCATAAATCCGAAGACCCACGAAGGTGTATTCCGGTAGGACAAACCCTTGTCCGAATTGATCGGCAAATGGTCGCTGTTGTCAGAGACGTACATCGTCCATGCCAGCATCATTTGCTTATGGTTGTTCATGCACGAAACAGCAACCGCTTTGGTCTTCGCCCGGCTTAATGCGGGCAACAACATCGCCGCAAGGATTGCAATAATGGCGATGACGACGAGCAGTTCGATCAAAGTAAAGCCGCGCGCGCAGAGCAAATTCGAATGCTCGAGCGAGCAACGCTTTCGCAGCGAACCGGTGGGCATTGCCTGGGGATGGACGAACCGATGCATCGTCTTCGGTCTAATGGTCATGCGTCCAGATTAGGTCGTGTGTGGCCGTTGCCTAGCCCGCAAAACCTATAGTTTTGAACGCGTGCGGCAACGAACTGCGGTTTAACAATCAACTGCATGACGCCAAACTCGTCGGCTGCAGAAACAGAATGCGCTTCCAATTGAGGGCACTGTGAAACAGTGCTACTCTCGCTGGCTTTCAAATAAAGCCGCTCACTTTCCTCGCGCGTCGAGCACGACTTTTAGGTGCCGAACAGGATCAACCCTCGAGTCATCAATTCGCGCTGCTGGATTTGGGCTTATCTGCACCGTGAAATACCCGGCCGCCGGATCGTACTGAACAGGCTCGCTCCGTCCCAGCGTCACCGTCACTTTCGGCGCAACCGCTGCGTACCCGTGGAGGGTGACGGAGCTTTCGTTGGCGGCCAGCACAACGCTGACTTCCAGCCCGCTCGTGTTGTCACGCAAAGAACTAACACGTTGCTTTCCGGTGCCGACAAACTTTGTTTTGTCGCCGAGAAAAGCAATCCCGCTTTTGCCGATTGAGGCCACGAGATAGAAGACGCTGCCATTTTCCGCGAGGCGCGCCGAAAATGCGGCGTCACGCGCCAGAAGCCTGCCCGTGCCCGAGAAGTAATCGTAAACATACGCCTCGCCGGGGCACCCAAGTTCACCGGGCCCAAATTCAACATTTCCGCCAGCGGTCCCAGGCCGGTTAAAAGCAAAAATGTAGGCAGTTCGGATTCCGCCATGATCGGTGAACGTTCCGGACACCAGCGGGGCCATCTGTTTTCGCGCGTCCGCGAGATAAGCCGAATCGAGCGGCACCATCGGTGCGTCTGGTTTGACAATAACACCGTCCGCCCGAACCGCGCACAGCAGGTTGGATTTGTTTTCCGCACCGATGGCGTCTCCAATCCCGACCGGCCCGGCGGACAGTGTGGCGAGCAAAACGTTTCGCGTTTCCGTGCTCATGAAAACGTCCGACCACGGCCAAATGTCCATCGCGGAAGCCAGGCGCGAGGTGTATAGAAAATCATTCCAACGATTAGTGTTGAATCGATCCTCACTGGTGCGGATCGTCGTCAGGTTTCGGTAGCGGCTGCCCTGCAAAAAATGGCAGGGATAGGGCATGCAGTATTGCAGGGTGATTCCTTTCGCGTCGCACGCGCGGGCCATGTCGTCCAAAAACATTTCACCCACCTTCGCGTCGCTGCTGAAGGCCGGGGAATGGGTGAAAATTTGATCCAGCCAGTCTTGTTCGTAAGTGATGACACCGGAAGTCTTCAGGTAGCTCGCGATTTCGTTCCACCAGGCGGAGTCCACGGCCGCCACGCCGGAAATTTTGTATCGTTGATGGTAAGGACTCGCGGGGTCAATCCAGCGGTTATGCGTGATCAGCGGCAAGCCGATGGATTGTTGAAAGCGAGCCAGGCCTTTCGGAAACAAGTCTGGGTGGGCGCGATACTCAAGCAAGCCGCCGTAACGGTTCCATTCACCGAAAGGCAGCTTGCTGGATTTCCTTTCCTTTCCCGGTTTGCCGGCGGCGTCCGTGGTCGTTTTGTAATACCACCAGGAATCCAATTGCAAGTAGCGAACAGGTATTTGCTCCTGCCGATAATGTTCGACCAGGCATTGGAGCGTGCCGGCATAACCTTTTTCGGGATCGTAATTGTAATAATAGGTTGCGCCGTTATCGGTCCAATAACCCAAATACATCAGCACGCCATCAGCGTCACTGGCCGGGCGTTTGGCGCCTTCCAACCCCAGCAGCGCTCCGCCCCACAAATCCCACGTTTTATTAATGCCGTTGCCGAAAGCGATTATTGTGTCCTGGGTGAAGCCGCGCGGCAGGTTTCGCAATTCAGGATTGAACCCGCTCGCTACGTGCGTAACGCCGTCGCCAATCATACTCGCCACCATGAAATGTGAGGCCGGCGAAATAACAAGGGCGTGGTCGGCATCGTCAAATAGCAACCAGGGTGTCGAAATTTCGGTCCCCGAAAAACCCGGCGGCGCGAATTCGTGATGTCCGTAACTGAACACGTGCAATCCGCCGGGCAAATGGTTGAAGTCCGGAAATGCGGCCGGCGGATTCGCGCCAGTCTCGGTGCAGGTTTGCGAAAACAGCACCAGCGCGCTGCGATGGTAAACGCGAATCCAGCCGCTCATCCGCTTTTCGTCACGCCCCCATTCGAACGCTATCTGCTGGTAGTCGCCCAGCGAGTCCCGGTCCGGGTGGATTGCAACTTTCCTGAGCGGCTCGTTAAGACTCCCGCTGAGGACCCAGGGCGGCTGTTTTTCGATGATTTGATAATTGCCATTGCCCGCCTCGACCTGCACCGATAGTTCAGCGTTCGAGATCAGCGTTGCGGCTTCGTTCGCGGATGCGGCCCGTGAGAAAAGGATCGCCAGCACTAACCTGCCAACCATTCGCGCGGCCGTTTTTCGCGTCGCAACCAAAACACCCTTCGCCGGCTGTGCCGATATTCCACCCGTTAACCCATTTGCGCGCCGATTCATGGCGACGAGTATCGCCGTTGCCAAGGAGCTGGCCAGCCCTCAAAAACTATAGTAATTTCGGCCGCGCTATCGGCCCTTCTGGTGGCTGAGGAACTTCACGGCTGCTTCCGTGCGCGAGCGGACGTGCAATTTGCTGTAAATATGCTGCAGGTGCCAGGTGACCGTCACGATGCTCACCGACAATTTATTCGCGATGTCCTTGTTACTGCATCCTTTGGCGAGCAATTCGAGGACTTCCTGTTCCCGGCGCGAAAGTCCTTCCTCTTTCGAAGCCGACGCGCGCGCGGATTCGCGAAACGAGCTGAGGACTTTCCGGGCGATACCGCTCGACATTGGCACACCGCCGGCATGAACCTCGCGGATCGCCTGCAGAATCTGCTCGGGCGAAGCGCGTTTGAGAATATAACCGCTGGCGCCGGCTCTGAGGGCATCAAAAACCTTTTCCGAATCATCATACACCGTGATCATGATGACTTGAACGGTCGGCAACAACTCCTTGAGCCGCGCGGTGCATTCAATTCCGGAATGAACCGGAAGATTGATATCCATCAACACCACCTGCGGTGCGGCTTTTTGCAGGACGCGCCAGGCTTCTTCGGCGGTGCTGCAGGAAGCGACCAGCTTGATTTCTGACGAGCATTCGAGCAGCCATTCCAGGCTTTGCCGTATGCCCTTGTCATCCTCGACAATCGCCACAGTGATCGTTTGCGTTTTCGTCACCGGTTCCGCAGGAGCATCAGGTTTCATCAACGTTGGTTTCATTGGATTAACGTTTCCGAGAGCGAATTGCCAGCCCTCAAAACCTATAGTTATCCGCGACTCATTTCGTTGGCTGCGATTCAAGTAACGGCAAACTTAAACGTACCGACACACCCCCGCCCGGCAGGTTCGAGATTTCGCAGTGGCCGCCAAGGCGTGCCATTCGCTGGTGCAAATTAATCAACCCATCCGAACCGCGGCTGACAATTTCCGGCAAGCCGCGCCCGTTGTCCTCCACGCACACGAACATCTGGGTCGAATCGTCGAGAAAAATCCTGATCCGGACTTCGCTTGCGCCCGAATGACGCACCGCGTTCGTCAGCGCCTCCTTGAAAGCGAGGAACAGATTATGCCGCTGCTCGGAATTCAAAGAATACGGCAAATCCACGTCCTGCATTTCCAGCTCGCAGCGAATAGAACTCGGCTCCAGGAATCCTTGCGCATACAAACAAAAATAATCACCGAGCGAATCCACGGAATCATTTCGCGGATTCACCGCCCAGACGATTTCATCTAGCGCCGCCACGAGACCGCGGCAGCGTAGCGCAATGCGCTCCAATGCCGGCAGATTGCGTTCCGTGAACCGCGATGGATTTTGCAACAATCCGCTGAGCAGGCCGATCTCGGTCAAACCCGCTCCCAATTCATCATGCAAATCCTGCGCGATGCGCGTACGTTCACGATCCATGGCGCGTTGCCGTTCCAGGTGCTCCAACCGCACGCGCATCCGCCGGCGCATCGTTATCACCACCGCCAATACCAGCCCGGTTCCGGCCGCCAAACCCACGACAAGCCTGAACCAGGTTGTCTGGTAAAAGTGCGGTTGCAGGATCAGCGTGAGCAAGACGCCGCCCTGGTTCCATACTCCGTCGCGGCTGCTGGCGCGGACGCGAAACGTGTATTTTCCTGGCGGAACATGGAGATAAACCGCCCTTCGTTGCTCGCCCGCTTCGTTCCAATCGTGCTCCGAACCTTCCAGTTTATATTTAAATTGCTGGCAGGCCGAGGGTCCCGGGCCCAGGCCAGTGAAGCGAAATTCCAATTCGCCACCGCCGGGTCCAATTTTCACTACTGGCGCGGACAACTGGTCCGCATTCGAAATACTCGCATCAATCAGGATTGCCCCGCTGCGTCCGAACGGCACGGGTTTTTCGTCCGCGCGAAGTTCCTCCAACACGACGGTCGGCGGAGATGGGTTGTCCCGCACGCGTTCCGAAGTGACTGCCGCCACGCTGTTGGCCATTGCGAAGAACACGGTTCCATCCCGCCCCCGCCAGCAGTTCGGTTGGAACATGATGGCGTTGCCGATCGTCGGCAAGCCATCCATCTGCCCATAGACACTTGTCGGTAATTCAGCCAGTTGACCGTTCTCGAATTGGCCCAGCGCTTTTTCGGCGATGCGCACGATTCCCGCGCGGGTGCCGAGCCAAAGATTGCCGTGGCCGTCCCCGATGATTTGGCTGATGCAATCCGACGGCAACCCTTCTTTCATCGTGTAACGCCAGAACCGGCCCTCGCGCCAATGCAAAAGCCCTCCTTGTTCCGTGCCGGCCCACAAGCTTCCATCCGGGGCCGACCACATCGCCCAGATTCGCCCCAGCGAGCTTTGATCCGGTGGGGCAATTTCCGCGAACTCTTTTCCGTTCCAACGCAGGAGCAGCCCGGAAAGAGTCCCGACCCAGATCGTTCCATCTGCCGTTTCAGACATGGAGGTCGGATGATCTCCGGCCGTTTTTGCGGAGTATTGCAGGCTTAACGCGCCATTGGTTACACAAACGATCGATGTGACCGTGGCCAGCCAGAGCCGGCCATCGCGGGCCGGCAGCATCAAACGCACATAGCTGCCGCCCAACTGCGCTGGCGTCGCCACGGACTGGATCTGCTCGTCTTGCGACATAAACAGTCCCGCGCCATCGGCCGCCAGCCAAATCCGCCCCGCCGCGTCCACCGTGACTATGCTGTCCTGCATGCGACCGATGCCCGACAAAGAAACGTTCGTGCAAGTTCCATCCACGTAATGACCGATGCCGCCGTCGTGCGTGCCGATCCACACGCCGCCGTTCCCATCCTCGCAGACCGAGTTGATGAGGCTTTCATTGAGGCCCTCCCGTTTGCCAATCACCCGGAACAGATGATGCCCGATATGAACCAAACCTCCGCGCTGATATCCGGTCCAAGAGCTCCCGCTCTCGTCCTGATACGCAAAAAGAATTGTATTGCTCGGCAAACCGTCGCGCGTAGTCAAGCGTTGGAAGTTCCCATCCGGCTGAACGTGTATCAGCCCGGAGTCGCCCACGGCCGACCACAATCCGCCTTCCGCATCGCCGTGAAGAAATCGCAGAACGCTGATCCTGCCCATTTCATGATCCCAATCCATGGATTCCGCAAGCCATTGCCGCCCGCCGCAACGGCGCATCCGGCCGTTGGCCTGCACCCAAATGGAGTCGTCGCCGGAAGGCGTGATGATTCTCACATTAAGAACCGGCTCACCGTTCGTGGGCGTCATCAGCTCAAAGTGATCGTCTCGCCACCTGGCCAGGAGGTGGTCGGTGCCGACCCAGATGCTTCCGGCGGCGGTGGCGGCGATAGCCGCCACACGCTGGCCTTCCATTTCGGGCGACAGTGCGACGGTTGTTATTTTGCCGGTCTCGAGAATTCTGATCGTCCGGTCCTTGCGCAAAAACCAGACCCGCCCTTTCGCGTCTGCGAACGGTTGCGATTGCGGAAGCAAATCGGGCAACGGCATGGTTTGCCAGGTCCAATGCCCATCGGCGAGCCGGCCTGACAAGATATTTTGTGCGGCATCGATGAAAATCACTTGTGAAGATTCTGACCACAACAAACGTTCCGGATGGCTCCTGCCCGTCAATGCGGATCGGAATCCGTTTTTGTCCCACGTGATCAAACCACCTTCATATTGGCTGATCCAAAGCCGTCCCTGGCGGTCCACAATCAGCCGCGACCCGCCCCATTTCGAGGAAAGTTCCGGCGTGTTGGCGGAATTAAAACTGACAAACCGGCTGCCGTCGAAACGCAGCACACTTCCGAACAATGTGCCAATCCAAAGATAACCTTCGGGAGTCTCCGCGACATCGGTCACCGACGCTTCGGCGAGGCCATTATCCGCGTCCCAAACTTTGACTACGTAATCCTGCTCTGAAGAATTTGCATCCGTTGCCCTCGATGCGGCGGTCGCAAAATTGCACAACGAAAATAACAGCGGCAGGGCCAATAAAGTTTTTGGGGCGCTCAGCATCATTTATCCACAGGCTCAAACTCAAAGTAGGCGAAATTGTTTCCGGCGTTGTATTCGAAAGTGAGCAATTGCGGGCCGGCCTCGGAAAACGTTATGGTGCCCACCTCCGCCCGGTTCCATTTATGCATGCTGCCCGTATCCACCGGCAGTTTGCCTTGCGCCGCGGGCTGGTTGTTAAGGAGGAAAGCAAACGCATTCGGCTTGCCGCCATATAGGGCGATAATTTTGTAGGCGCCCGCTTTTTTCACGTTCAACGTATAACAGCACCATTCTCCATCCGATGTCCATCCCACGTAAAACTGGTTGGTTCCCGGATCGAACAAATTCGTATGGTTCAAATCCGCGAAATCTTTCGTGTAGGAAATATCCACTCCCTCGTCTTTGCGAAAATTCCAGTGATACGGCGTGGCATGCGGACGTTGGTGATGCGGATCCTGGTTCAGTTCGCCGCTGCCGTGATTGATGGCATCGGTGTCACGGTAAGCGACACCTTCGCCCCCAAGATCATAAAAGGCGCATTCAACCCGGCCGGGAATTGATTGCGCGCCCGCCGAATAAACCGAATCGTGAAACGGTTTGCCTCGGTAATCCGGTGGGGGCGCGGCACCGACCGCGAAGCCAAAAACAATCATGGGAAAGGCGAGATCAAGTGGTTTCATAGAGTCAGCGGAATGACAAGAGTCTTCACCATTGCACACACAAGACAATACTTTTCGCACTTCTACCTTTTATCCACCGAACTAATTTACCCGCCAGACATCCACCAAAACGTACACCAGAAAGATAAAAAGGCGCGGATCACATTTGCTTTGCAGGCTTATGTTCGCCACGCGTCGCTGACACTGGAAAACTGCAAAGGACCAATATCCCGCCAAATCGCCAATTCGGCACATACACGGGTTTGCTTAGTGTCAGTAAAATGGCAAGTGTAAACGTTACTTGCCACTATTCGACAAAACTTCACTGAAACTCGCCCACTACGCGTTAACGCGCAGTGACCGGACTGGTTCACGATTCAGAACCAGTTATGAAAAATCGCTTCATCCTTTTTCGACCCGGCGACGTCTATTATTCGGAAGACACGGTTAATGGATGACCCATTTATGGTGGACTTTGGGTTATTAATGCTTTAATGCTGCTACACTTTCAGGACGCGATTGAAAATACATGTCGCAATCAGGGTTGTTCTCTTTTGTAACTTGTTCGCTCTGCTGACACCGCAGGCCGACGGGCAAGCGTCCGGCGTGCCCGTTTATCATCAGGATGTCAACGCCCAAGAGAACGCAGAGCTTATCGCCGCTGCGAATCTACTCGTAAAATCCAATGCCGCGCTCACGCCTGGGGTTGTCAGAGAACAGTTACGCCGCTCGTCCTGCCGGCTCGAAATGCCAAGCCCAAATCACACGAAACTGACGACGCGCGAAGTTTGCGAACGCGCGCGGGCCAGTTATTTACGCCTGGGCTGGTTTTATGTTTGCACCCATTGCGATCAATGGCGTTTGACTCTCGGAGGTGGTTACCTGTTGACCGAGGACGGCGCC
>Ga0193718_1000388_pt1 | contig 10183 bp, 12 predicted proteins | sample U2a1metaG_FD_144918 | JGI IMG/M metagenome (GOLD analysis project Ga0193718, IMG submission 144918) | Soil microbial communities from a riparian zone of the East river system, Colorado, United States - U2a1 | ecosystem: Environmental > Terrestrial > Soil > Riparian zone | place: USA: East River... | reverse complement strand
CACGGGCGCGATGATCAGTATAATCGCGTTTCGATTTCCACAACGTGCTACCGGCATCGTGCCGGCAGAAGCTGTTTTGAAAGGTGCGCAACCGGTGGATTTGAACGGCGCAATGGAAATCAGTTCCGCCGGCAAACTGCCCGCGGCACGTTAGAACATGAAAGAAGCAACCGCACAAACTTTGAACGAAGTCATCGTGGCTGAAAAAGGCTGGATGGCCGTTTATGCCGATTTGACCAAGGCGCGCCTCACGTTTCTCGTAGTGCTGACGACGCTGGTCGGGTTTTATCTCGGATCACCCAGTTCGGTTAATTATTTTCTGATGATTCACGCAGTGCTCGGCACCGCGCTGGTCGCGAGCGGCGCGGCGGCCTTGAACCAGCTTCTCGAACGCGAGCACGATGCAAAAATGCGCCGCACAAAAAATCGCCCGTTGCCTTCCGGCCGGTTGCAACCGACGACGGTCATGGTTTTTGGCGGTGTTTGCGCCTGCGCGGGTTTGCTATATCTCGCTTTGGCAGTGAATCTTACGACGAGCGTTATCGGGGCGATTTCGCTGCTCAGTTATCTTTTCATTTACACCCCGTTAAAGCGCATGACGTGGCTCAATACGGCGATTGGCGCCGTGCCGGGCGCGTTGCCGCCGCTGATGGGTTGGACGGCTGCGCGCGGCGAATTGAGCCGCGAAGGCTGGGCGTTATTTGCGATTCTCGCCTTCTGGCAATTGCCGCATTTCCTCGCGATTGCGTGGATGTATCGCGAAGAATACGAAAAAGCCGGGTTCAAGATGCTGCCGGTGATTGATCCGCAAGGCCACCGCACCGGGCGTCAGGCGGTCAGCCATACGCTGGGATTGCTGCCCATCAGTTTGTGCCCGTTTTTGTTTCATACGACTGGCCCGATTTACCTGGTGGGCGCGCTGGTTCTGGGGTTGATATTTCTTTGGTACGCGGTTCAGTTCGCGCGCCACATGACGATCCCGCGCGCGCGGAAGCTATTTTTTGTCTCAATTATGTATCTGCCGTTGCTGCTGGTCATGATGGTCCTGGATAAGGTGAAGTAGCAGTCGGTGATTGGTTAAACCGGCAAATGGTTAAATAAGCAGAGTATTCGGTTTATTTAACTCATTTAACAACTTAACTTATTTAGTTTAGGCAAACTGACTCCGCCGTTGACAGGCGTGGTTCGGTCAAGTTCACTAAAACGCGTTTGGCATCAGTTGGGCAAAAGATGTTGAGCTAATACAGTAAAAATAACATGCAGGCGACACACGCAATTCCACATACCGGAATCCATGAAGAGCATCATGCGGATGCAGGCTTCTGGCGCACATACGTCTTTTCCACCGACCACAAGATCATTGGCATCCAATACGGCGTAACCGCGCTGTGTTTTTTGTTTTTTGGATTTCTGCTGATGTTGATGATGCGCTGGCAGATTGCGCATCCGGCGACGCCAGTTCCACTGGTCGGTCCACTCCTGGAAAAAATGCTCGGCACCGTGGCCAGCCAGGGAAAAATCTCCCCGGACCTTTATAATTCCTTCGGCGCGATGCACGGGACGATCATGGTGTTTTTGGCAATTGTGCCGTTGGCGTTCGCGGCGTTCGGCAATTATGTTGTGCCGCTGATGATTGGCGCGCCGGATATGGCGTTCCCACGCGTGAACATGGCGAGCTATCAATCCTATGTGATCGGCGGAATCATCATGGTGGTCAGCTTCTTTATTCCCGGCGGCGCGGCGCAGGCCGGTTGGACGTCCTATTCTCCGCTTGCGACCTCGATTGCCACCAACGGTCAAACGTTCTGGCTGGTCGGCATGGTTTTCCTGATTACCTCCTCGCTGCTCGGCGCGGTGAATTTTATTGCGACCATCATTCAGTTGCGCGCTCCTGGAATGACCTGGATGCGGATGCCGTTTTTTGTTTGGGCGCAATTCGTGACGGCGTTCCTGCTGTTGCTCGCGTTCCCTCCGCTCGAAGCCGCGGGCATCATGCAATTGATGGATAAAGTCGCGCATACAAGTTTCTTCCTGCCCACCGGACTGGCGGTCGGCACGCTGGGAAATATTAGCGGTGGCGGTAGTCCGCTCCTCTGGCAGCACTTGTTCTGGTTCCTGGGCCATCCGGAAGTGTACGTGTTGATCCTGCCGGCGATGGGCATCGTGGCGGAAATCATTGCGAACAACACGCGCAAGCCGATTTGGGGCTATAAATCGCTGGTTTATTCGGCGCTGACGCTCGGTTTTCTTTCCTTCATCGTCTGGGCGCACCACATGTATCTGACCGGCATGGGCATTCGCGTGGCGACGTTTTTCCAAACCACCACGATGATCATTTCGATTCCGTCGGTCATCATTTTGACCTGCTTATTCCTGTCGTTGTGGGGCGGTTCGATCCGGTTCAACACGCCCATGTTGTTCGTGATGGCGTTCCTGCCGATGTTCGGCATCGGCGGATTGACAGGTTTGCCGCTGGGTTTCAACTTCAGCGATCTGCACCTGCATGACACTTACTACGTCATTGCGCACTTCCATTACATTGTGGCGCCGGGAACGATTTTTGCGCTGTTTGCGGGAGTTTATTATTGGTTCCCGAAAATGACGGGCCGCATGATGAACGAATTTTGGGGTCGCGTGCATTTCTGGATTTCGTTGATTTGCATGAACCTGATTTTCCAGCCGATGTTCGCGCAGGGAATGGCGGGCATGATCCGTCGTATGTCGGACGGTGGCGCGAATTACACCGCGGCGCATAACACTGCTGCGGGCGCGGATGTCATCGGCGGGTTGAGCGATAGCCTGATTCACCTCCACGTTTTCATTCTGTGGGCGGCCGTTTGTTTGGGCGCGGCGCAGATTCCTTTCATCATTAATTTCTTCTGGAGCATCAAGCACGGCAAGCCGGCGGGTTCGGACAACCCGTGGAATGCGACCACGCTGGAATGGCAGACGCCTACGCCGCCGCCGCACGGTAATTTTGCCAAGGCCCCGATCGTTTATCGCGGCCCCTACGAATATAGCGTTCCCGGTCACGCGACCGATTTCACGCCGCAGAACGAACCGGACAAAGCTTAACTCAATTATTCATGGAAATTCCGTACACGACAGAGATTCGCAAGGACACCGGGCTTTACAACGCCAAGGTGGGTATCTGGCTTTTCCTCGCGTCCGAAGTGATGTTGTTCGGCGCGTTGTTCTCGACGTACATCCTGCTGCGCGTGGGCACGCCGGAAGGTTACTGGCCGCATGGCTGGCTGACCGTTTGGCTGGGCACGCTCAATACGATCGTGCTCATCACGTCGTCCATTACCACGGTGATGGCCTGGGCGTCGCTCAAGATGGGCAACTTCGCGAAGTTCAAGATGTTCCATGCGATCACGCTCTGCTGCGCGCTGATGTTTCTGGCAATTAAATCCTACGAATATCACGACAAGTTCATTCACAACGAAATCACTTTGAAAGACGGCCGTATTGCGGACGGTCACGTGATTAAGAAGACCGCGGAGGCCGTCACGATCGAAGGCCATTTCGTTGAAGATCGCAAAGAGCTTTTCAACCTGCGCACCGGTTTCTTCGGGCCGCCCAAACACGGCGAAATTGAAATCAAGACTGCGGACATCGCGAAGATGAGCAACTACGGCCCGGCGCATCATACATATAATGCGATTTATTTTACCCTGACTGGCCTGCACGCATTGCACGTCATCGGCGGCGCGTTGGTGATTTTTTACCTCTGGGCTTTTGGTGGGCGGATGTGGAAGGAAGATCCGGAACGTTTCACGAACCGGATCGAAATTTCCGGATTGTTCTGGCACTTCGTTGACCTGGTCTGGATTTTCCTGTTCCCCGTCCTATACTTGCTGTGATTTATGAGCGACCAAACACAAACTGCGCATTCTGACCACGCCGATCATTTCTCTCATCACGTGCGGCGTTATCTTTACGTCTTTGCCGCACTCATCATTGGCACCGCTTTCACGGTCTGGGCTTCGTACATCCAGTTTCCCAGCCGCGAAATCAACATCGCCGTCGCGCTCGTGATCGCGAGTTGCAAGGCATTCCTGGTCGCGGGCTATTTCATGCATTTGATTTCTGAGAAGAAGATGGTTTATGGTATTCTGGGGTTTACGTTGTTTTTCTTCACCGGACTGATGGCGCTGACGCTGTGGTCGTTTGGTGATTTTCCGCCGCATACCGTGACGCATTGAATATGTCGCTAAAGGCCTTCCATCTTGTTTTCATCATCGCCTCAATCGCGCTGGCATTTGGTTTCGGCGTGTGGCTGGCGAAGGAGTTTTTCAGCGAAGGCGGCGTGATGAATTTGATTGTTGCGATTGGCTCGTTTGGTGTGGGAGTGGGGTTGATTTTTTACGAGCGCTACTTTCTCAAGAAAACCAAAGACGTGAGTTATTTATGAAATTTCGGAAATTTAAGATCCTTGCCGTCGCGGCACTGTGCGCGGTGGCATTCCAGCCGGCCTCGCTGTTCGCCTGCGCCGCGTGTTATGGCGCCTCGGATTCGCCGATGGCCAAGGGAATGAACTGGGGCATTTTCAGCCTGCTGGGAGTGGTGACCGTGGTGCTTGGCAGCGTTGCCACGTTTTTTGTTTTTATCGGAAAAAAAGCCGCCGCGGCCTCGAATTTATCCGACGCGGAATCCGCGAAGAAAACCGAACCCACTGAAAAAGCCTGACTATGGGAAACCTTTTTGAATCGCTGCGACAAGGCACCTCAAAACTTCTTGGAATGCCGGTGCTCGCGTCCGAACACGGCCAGCAAGTGGACAATCTGATCATCTACGTTCATTGGCTGATGATTGCGTTGTTCGTCGGCTGGTTTGGTTATTTTGTTTACGCGCTGTTCCGCTTTCACGGGTCGCGCAATCCCAAGGCGGACTACATCGGGGTGAGGAATCACGCCTCGAATTATGTTGAGGTGATCGTGGCGCTGGTGGAGGCGGTGATTTTGCTTTTTGTGGCGGTGCCGTTGTGGGCGAAGACGGTGGATAAATTTCCCGAGGAAAAGGATTCGACGGTCGTGCAGATTGTCGCCCAGCAGTTTGCCTGGAACGTTCGTTATCCCGGCAAAGACGCTGAATTTGGGGCGCAAAACATGAACCTCGTCACGTCGGACAATGTCTTCGGCGTGGACCCGAAAGATCCGAAGGGCAAAGACGATATCGTCGCACTGAACGAAGTGCATGTGGTTGTGAACAAGCCCGTTCTTATCCGGCTTTCGTCCAAGGACGTGATTCATTCGTTCAAGATCATCGCCATGCGCGTGACGCAGGACGCGATTCCCGGGATGCGCATCCCATTGCATTTCACACCGACGAAGGTGGGGCGTTACCAGATCAATTGCGCGCAGTTGTGCGGGCAGGGCCATGCCAGCATGGCGTCGGGCTATCTGACAGTGCAAACCCAGGAAGAGTTCGATAAGTGGATCGCGGCTCAGACTCCGGCGTCTGCGGGTGGCGGCGGGGGTTTCGATTAAGTTCGTGCGCGTCTTTTAAGACGCGCTTAAGTCATGAACCCGGCTGTGCGAAGATTTCCCTGGACGGTCGGAATTGGAGTGTTGCTTCTCATTCTCGCGCTCTCGCTGGCGTTTTTATTGGCGAAGGCGCGCTCCGAGGCGGAACAGCGCCAAACGCTTCCTGTTATCTCGTCAATCGTGGATTTTTCCCTGACGAATCAAAATGATGCCGCGGTTACACTCACCGATTTGCGCGGGCACGTTTGGATCGCCGACATCATTTTCACCCGCTGCCCGGGACCTTGCCTGAAAATGACGCACCAGATGAAAGAACTTCAGGATGCCTTGGTAAAAGACACGCAGGCTAGACTGGTCTCGCTCACGACCGATCCGGAATACGACACGCCGGCGATTTTAAAAACCTACGGCGAACACAACGGCGCCAACGCAGCCCGCTGGACCTTCCTGACCGGCGCAAAAAAGCAAATCAACAATTTGGCGGTGGATAGCCTGAAACTTGCCGCCGTGGAGAAAAAGCCGGAGGACCGCACGTCACCCGAAGACTTGTGGGTGCACAGTACCTATTTTGTAATTGTGGACAAACACGCCCAATTGCGTGGCGTGTATCAAACCGGCGGTGACGACGTGAGCTGGCCCGTGGAAAAGGCTAAGGTCCTCGCCGCGGCTAAACAATTGGAGCGCGAACCATGACATGGCACGATCTGCCGGCGTCCAACGCCTTTTTTAACGGCCTGGCCGGGGTTTTCCTCGGCTTCGGATATTACTTCATCAAACGCGGCAAAAAGATCGCGCACCGGAATTGCATGATTTCGGCGGTGATCAGCTCGGCGCTTTTTCTGACGGGCTACCTGATTTATCATTTTGGCTACCATGGTCTCACGAAATTCCAGGAACCGCAGTGGTTCCGGCCCATTTACTTCACACTCCTTTTCACGCACCTGGTTCTCGCGATTGCGATTGTGCCGATGATCATCGTCACGCTGAGCCGGGCCTTGCGGCAACGGTTTGATAAGCACAAAATAATTGCGCGCTGGACGTGGCCGTTGTGGATGTATGTCTCGGTGACGGGGGTGATTATTTACCTGCTGCTCTACCAAATCTTCCCGCAGAAATGAGCTGACAGTAAAATCGATTACTAATTTGTCCGATTACTGCGTCTCTCGATGTTCGGATTATGAGGGGCAACAAAAATTAGCTTACCGGACTCATATTCTTGGCCGGTTTTAGTTAGAACGCGGACTCGGAAAATTACATTGCGTCCTTCAGATGGTCGCCCGTTCACTGCTCCCGTGGCCGCTCCACTCTGTGTTGTGATATCAAGAATTGCTTCTTGTGGGGAAAAAACTACTAGATCGGCTTTGGTCATTTGTTCAGCAAATTTTTGTGCGGCCAGTTGGATCGCTGCTGACATAGGCGTGGCGTCCACAGCAGTCGTATTCGGATTAAGGAGATTAATCGTTAACAGTTCCACATCCCGCATCAGCAAGCCGAAAAGCCAATAACCATTGAAGTCGGAATTCCGACTTGTAAAAGTGCTCAAGAAAGTTATCTAAAACACCTCTGATATTCCGAATGCGGCCCATTGCGTTGTTACGGAAGCAACTTCCCCACCAACCCACTAATCGTCTTCCCATCCGCTCGCCCGGCGGCCTTGGCCTGAACCGCCTTGATAACCTGGCCCATGTCTTTTTTGCTGGTGGCGCCGGTTTCCGCGATGGTGGCTTTTACTAATTGCTCCAGTTCTTCGGCGGAGAGGGCTTTGGGCAAAAAGGCTTCGAGGACCGGAATTTCGGTTTTTTCCCTGGCGGCGAGTTCGGGGCGACCGCCTTTTTCGTATTGCTCAATTGCGTCGCGGCGTTTCTTCACTTCCTTTTGCACGATGCCGACGAAATCGGCATCCGGCAAGGTCTCGGTCTTGCGTTCGACCAGCAAATAGCCGATGACCGATTTGAGGAGGCGCAAGGTGGAGAGCCGGTCCGCGTCTTTGGCGAGCATGGCGGCTTTGATTTCCTGGCTGAGACGTTCCTGGAGAGTCATAAGGAAAATGATGAATGACAAATGACGAGCGGCAGAGTCAAAGACTTGCTCCGCATCACTCGCTGGTTTTTTCTTTCTCTGGCTTCAAATTTTTCAGCGCGTCGCGGACTTTGGCGGCTTTTTCGTAATCCTCGCGCTGGACGGCTTCGTTCAAGGCCTGCTCCAATTTTTCGCGCGGCGATAGCGGCCGATTGGCGCGGATTTCGGCGAGCCACGTCTGCAGTGAATACAATTCGCCGCTTTGCTCGCTGGCTTCCCCGCGGGCGTGTTCGCGATAAAATTCACGGATATTCTCAATGCCTTCTTCGATTTGCGCGATGGCTACGGCGTAATCCTTGGCTTCCAGCGACTGCGTGGCACGTCCGCGTGTGAGGATCATCATCAATTGCGGCTGAAACTGGCGGAGCGACCAGGCCAATTCTTCCGTTTCCGCATGTTTACCGACGAAATTGAACACCGCGAGATTGCGTTCGCCGTCGCGGACTACGCCGGCGTAATCCTCCAATTGCAGCAGGCAGATATAGCGATGATGAAACTGGAGCGATTCGATCTGCAATTTCGCGCAATCCTCCGCGGAGAGGCGAAAGCCGGCATCGCTGCCTTCATTCGCGGCGAGGTGCTTGTGAAGTTTCGATTGGTAATAATCGAACAGCGAGTTATGGCCAAAAGGACGTTTGCCGTCGGGCCGGCCTTCGGCATTCATTTGCAGCACGCCGAGATCGACGCGCAGTTGGATTTTTTCCTTACCGTCTTTCCCTTTAAATTTTCGAACGACAACCTGTCCAGGTTTATAGGCCCAATGATCGAGGAGTGGCGAAATATCAAAGTCCATGGACCGAATATGAACGCGAAGTGATGTCAAGTCAACGCGCGCTTGTTTTGTGAAGGCATTTCGGCGAAAAGGAACCATGTCATCGCTGGTTAATGTCGCAATTCATTCGAGTCAATTCCCGGAAAAAGTCCGCCGGGACTTGTTGGAATCGCTCCGCACGCGGGCGGTGAATCACAAATTCCATTACGATAGCGTGAAGCAAACGCAAAAGTGGCTCGCGTTGCACCAGATACATTCACCCTCGCGCAACGATGTGGATTGTGCGGCGACTTACGATAAAGCTTTTGAAAGTGCGGCGGCGCGATTGGGCGCGAAAGAAGTTCATCTCATCGGGTTGGGATGCGGAGGCGGGCAAAAAGATACGCGACTGCTGAGCCTGCTGAAGGATCGTGGAACAGAAATATTTTATACGCCCTGTGATGTCAGCACAGCGATGGTGCTCACCGCCCGGCAAACAGCCCTGGCGGTTTTGACCGGAGAGCGCTGCTTCCCCGTCGTGTGCGATTTGCTCAGCGCGGATGATTTGCCCGCGATTTTCCGTCCACGCAACACGCAACACGCAACACGCCTCACCACATTCTTCGGCATGATCCCGAATTTCGAGCCGGAAATGATTTTGCCGAAATTGGCGTCCCTCGTTGAAGCGGAAGATTGGCTGCTGTTCAGCGCGAATCTTGCGCCAGGGAAAGATTATGGAGCCGGGGTCAACCGGGTCCTGCCACAATACGACAATGCGCTGACGCGGGATTGGCTGCTCGCTTTTCTGTTCGACCTGGGCGTTGAGGCGTGCGACGGCGAGTTGCGTTTCGCCGTGGAAGAAATTAGCGGGCTGAAACGGATAGTGGCGCGTTTCCATTTCGTGCGACCGCGCACAGTCACCGTGGAGGATGAGCAGTTTGAATTTCGCGCCGGAGAATCCATTCGGCTTTTCTTTTCGTATCGCTACACGCTGGAATTAGTGCGAAAAGCTCTGGGACAGCACAGTTTGGCAGTGATGGAGCAATGGGTTACGAAGTCGGAAGAGGAGGGCGTGTTTTTGTGCCGGCGGAAAACGGCGTGAAGTTTTAGCGCGCTTGCAATGTGCGCCCGGCAAACCGGCAGGTTTGCCCTACCATTTACGCGGTTGGATTAATATGCCTTCATTGTTTCCAGCACGCCTTTGATGCGCGGGACTTCGTGGGTGCGGAACAAATCGGTCTTCCCCAACGCGGCCAGCACGGCAAAGAAGGGTTCGGCGCAGCGAACTTCCTCGCCAAAATATTCGAAGGCGTGAGGCAGGGCGTGGCAGATCGGAAACCCCAGCGTGCGCAGGCGGAAGGTGTTCAGAAAAATATTCATTTGATGCCGCACGCGAACGGCGCTGTCCTGCAGGTTGCGATAATAAAATCCCAGCCCGGGATCGAGGAGGATTTTTTCCACGCCATTGCGCTGGGCAATTTCGATTTGCCGCGAAAAATAATCGCGCATCATCCCGATCGGATCGGCGCTGAAATCAAATTCGCCCACCTCGCGAACGTTTTTCCCCTGCACGTAACAGATGATGACCGCGGCGTCGTGGGCTGCAACCATGCGGAATAATTCATCGGTTTGGTCCGCGCCGGTCAGATTCAAAACATTCGCGCCGGCGTCGAAACAGGCGCGAGTGACAGCGGGTTGGTAAGTTTCCACCGAGACGAGAATATTGGCGGCCCGAAGGTTTTCGATGACCGGGAGCAACTTGCTGTTTTGCGCGGCATCATCCGCGCGCGCGGCCTGGGCGAGAGTGGATTCCGCGCCCAGGTCCACGATATCGGCGCCTTGATCGTGCAACACGCGCGCGCGT
>Ga0193718_1000387_pt1 | contig 10188 bp, 8 predicted proteins | sample U2a1metaG_FD_144918 | JGI IMG/M metagenome (GOLD analysis project Ga0193718, IMG submission 144918) | Soil microbial communities from a riparian zone of the East river system, Colorado, United States - U2a1 | ecosystem: Environmental > Terrestrial > Soil > Riparian zone | place: USA: East River... | reverse complement strand
CAAGGAACACCCCACGGTCCACGTCCACGTGGAATACCGGCGCGCCAACCAGGTTTATGACGACGTGCTCGGCAATGTCGTGGACCTCGGTCTCGTGGCCTATCCGCAACGCGATGCAAAACTGGAGGTCGTGCCGCTTCGCCGGGATCCCCTCGTGTTGATTTCCCATCCGCAACACCCGCTCGCCAAATCAAAAAACATCAAGCTCAAGGCCATTTCCGGCATGAAATTCATCGGGTTTGAACCGGATATCCCGACCCGCAAGGCGATTGATAAAATTCTGAAGGAAAATAGTATCGAGGTCCAGACGGTCATGGAATTCGATAACATCGAAACCGTCAAACGCGCCGTGGAAATTGATGCCGGCATTTCCATTGTCCCCCTCAGCACCGTCAACCAGGAAGTCTCCAAACAAACCCTCGCCGCGATCACCCTCGACGATGGCGATTTCTTCCGGCCGCTCGCTGCGCTTTACAAAAAGAACAAGGTGCTTTCGCCCGCGATGAAGCAGTTCATCGCGATCCTCAAAGAGGACAAGTAGCGAAAGTGGCACGGGCGTCTCGCCCATGCGTTTCAACCAGCAGTTGGAATAGGAACTCACGGGCGAGACGCCCGTGCCACTACTCACTTCAGATTCGCCGGATTGAGCGGTTTCAAATCCTTCGGCAGGAACACCCCGTTCTTCCGGATCAATTCATTATCGAACCAGATTTCGCCGCCGCCCCATTCCGGCCGCTGAATCAGCACCATGTCCCAATGCACCGCCGAGCGGTTGCCATTGTCACATTCCTCATAAGCCTGGCCGGGCGTGAAGTGGAATGAACCGGCGATCTTCTCATCGAAAAGAATATCGCACATCGGGCTCAGGATATACGGATTGAATCCCAGCGAAAACTCGCCCACATATCGCGCGCCGGCGTCGGTATCGAGAATCTCATTCAGGCGTTTCGAGTTGTTCGACGTGGCATTGATGATTTTTCCATCCTTGAATTCCAGGCGGACATTTTCAAATTTCGTCCCGGAATAAAGCGTCGGCGTGTTGAATTGAATCATGCCATTGACCGAATCTTTCACCGGGCAGGAGAACACTTCTCCGTCGGGGATGTTGCGATCGCCCTTGCACATCTTTGCGCCGATGCCTTTGATGCTGAACTTCAAATCCGTCCCCGGCGCCTTGAGGTGAACCCGGTCCGCGCGGCTCATGCGTTTTTCGAGCGGCACCATCGCTTTGGCCATCTTGCGATAATTCATCGTGCAGACGTCGAAATATAAATTCTCGAACGCCTCCGTGCTCATGCCCGCCGCCTGCGCCATGCTCGGCGTGGGCCAGCGCAAGACGCACCAGCGCGTCTTGTTCACACGATAATTCAGCACCGGCCGGATCACCCGCGAATACATGGACATCCGATCGCTGGGCACATCCGCGTTTTCGCTGGCGTTCTCGCTGCCGCGAATCGCGATATACGCCTGCATCTTTTTCATGCGGAACAATTCGAGATCGCGTATGGATCCGGCGTGCTTTTCGTCAATCCCGCGCAACATCTCGCGACCGACGCGCGTGTGCCGCGTTTCCACGAACGGCATCGCCCCCGCCGCACGCGCCGCGCGGATCAGTTCAATCGTGAACTCGTCCGGCACATCGATCATATCGAGCAGGATGCGGTCGCCCTTTTTCAATTCGGTGGAATATTCCACCAGCAGCTTCGCCAGTTTGGTATAACGAGGATCGGTCATAATTCAGGCAGCAAACTAATTTACTTTTCCCGGTTGTCGAGCCGATTGGTTGCCGAATAAAAGGAGTGTCCCGTGAATTCTGCGCGGGCAGAAGGGACGCTTTAATGCCTTGCGCTAAACAATTTATGCACACCTCTTAGATGCATTTTCGTTGACGCGTTTGCATATCTGTGATGACGTATCCATCAAGGAAAGGGCTTATATGAAACTTCTTTTGTTTTGGGTGGGTGTCTTGAGCGCTTCTTGTTTGGCGCGGGCTGATACATTGCCTGTAATCACCACTCAGCCGACCAATCAAACTGTATCACCTGGAGGCACAGCGAAATTTTCAGTCGCCGCCACCGGCGCGACCGCGTTTCAATGGAGATTCAATGGCACCGATATTCCGAACGAAACAAATGCCCTCTTGCAGATTTCAAATGTTCAGACGAACAACGCGGGGTATTATCTGGTTACAGTAAAGAACTCCACGGGATGGGTGCCGAGCGCGTTGGCTTACCTTGCGACTGGTCTTCCCATTTTTGACGATAACGAAGGCACAGTACCGTTCTCGAATGTGGGCATTCCTAGCTCACAGGCCCAGTATCAAGGCCCATTCGGGTTCGGCCCAATTACGAATGGCATGGCTACGGTCGAAGTCGGTCCGCAACTCGATGAGATGCAAACGGTTCCTTTCTATACAGCTTCGGTTAGCAACGGCTATTTCAATGGTATCGCCGCTTCAGCGCCGCCGGTGATGCCCGGTCAAACGGTTTATTACCGAGTAGATATTACCTACACAATCAACGGATTTACTTGGAAGCAACAATCGACTGTATTAAAATTGATTGCTACGAAATGGCCGGCATTGCCGGATGCTAGCAATCTGAAATTTCCCGGTTGGCCTGAATGGCCAGAACCGTATCTTGCCTACGGCCCTCCTGTTAATATCACCAAAATACCAGGTGAAACATTAAACCTGACAAATCAATTCTTCGCTTACACGGACTTCGGCAATCCGACATGTCAATGGCGCAAAGACGGAAAAAACATCCCAGGCGCTACCACCCTGGTGCAGGTCAGTGGCGGGGGCTGGGGTGGCTCCTATCAAACAATACTTTCCGTCACAAACTTGCAGGCCGCTGATACTGGCGTGTATGATCTGATAGTGTTTGGAAACAATTGGAGTGTTTCCCCAAAAATCAGCTTGGCGGTGCAAACATTAAACGGCGCGGGAATTCTGCAATCGCCACGCTTCAGCGATACAAATTTCCTTTGCGATGTAATGGGTATCGTTGGCCGCCAATATGCACTGCAATGGTCCACGAATTTGGCGGATTGGCAGACTTTATCAACAGCCTCAAATTCCATCGGGACAATCACGTTTACCAATTTCCCAGCGGCGGGACAAGGCTTCTACCGTTCTCAGCTCTTGCCGTGATCGACTTCAAGGCAGCGGAATGATTTTTCACGGCGTTTGATTTCGCCGAGCAACAAATCCTCCGCCGACCAGCCCTTCTCCTGGGCGAATTGAGCGAGCGCGAAAAGCTTTGCAGCCAGCTCCTGTTTTTTTAGACCACCTTTTAACAGCTGGCCATTTGCCAGGACTTTCGCTTTCCGCGCCTTCTTCACCAGTTTCTCCGCGCGCAGCAGCGCGGGCAAATGTTTCGGAATTCCGTCCAGGGCCGAGGCGCGCGCGTGTTTGGTGCCGTGTTTTTCGGCGCGCTTGATTTTTTCCCAGTTCGCCCAGACTTCATCCACGTCCGCAACCTTCGTGGTCCCGAAAACGTGCGGGTGACGCCGGATCAGTTTCTCAGTGATGTGCCGCGCCACCTTTTCGAAGTCAAACGCGCCCCGTTCCTTCGCGAGCTGGCAGTGAAAGACCACCTGCAACAACAGGTCACCCAATTCCTCTTCCAACTCGTGGTCATCATACGATTCAATCGCATCGAGCAGTTCATAGACTTCCTCGACCGCATGCCAGCGCAAGGTCATGTGGTCCTGCTCGCGGTCCCAGGGACAGCCTTTGGGGGAACGCAGTTTGGCCATTACACGCAGTAAATCTTCGATCGCAGGTTTTTGTTTCATTTCGGATTTACGATATTCGATCTACGAGCGCACTGGAAGTTGACGCGTCAATCGTAAATCGTAAATCGTAAATTACAGAATCACCAGGTTATCCCGATGCACCACTTCGACGCGTTGCAGGGTGCGCGCTTTGATTTCGGTCGAGCCAAAAGCCGCAATGCCGCGCGCAAATTCGGTTCCGTTCAAATCGCAGATGCGTACGACTTCTTCCGCCACAAAATCGCCTTCGCATCGCGCAATGCCGGGAGGCAAAAGGCTTTTGCCCTTCTCGCGCAGCGCCTGCTTGGCGCCGTCATCCACATAAAGCGCGCCTTTTGGATAATGAAAAAATGCAATCCAACGCTTGCGGCCTTGCAGCTTCGTGGCCTGCGGCACGAACAACGTGCCTTCCTCCTCGCCCGTGATCACGCGCTCCAGCACGTGTTTCTTTTTGCCGGACGCAATCACCAGCGGAATGCCCGAGCGCACCACGATTTTTGCCGCCTCCACTTTCGATTTCATACCGCCCACCGCGGTGGCGCTGTCCGTTCCGCCAGCCAGCTTTTCAATCCCTCCGTCGATGTGCTCAATCACCGAAATCGTTCTTGGATCCGCTTTGCCGAAATTTTCAATCACGCCATCAACCGTCGTCAGGATGATCAGCAAATCGGCGGGCAACAATGACGCGACCAGAGCGGAAAGTTTGTCGTTGTCGCCGAATTTAAGTTCGGTGAAGGAAATCGCGTCGTTCTCGTTGATGATCGGCACGACGTCCCGACTGAGCAGTGTCACGAGAGTATTGCGCGCGTTGAGATGGCGCTCGTGATGTTCCAGGTCGTCATGCGTCAGCAGAACCTGCGCAACGTGGAGGTTATATTGCGCGAAAAGCTTTTCATAAATCGCCATCAATCGCGGCTGGCCCACCGCGGCGCAGGCCTGCAATTCCGCGAGATCGTTCGGCCGTTTTTCATAGCCCAACGCGCCCATGCCCGCGCCGACCGCGCCGGAGGTGACCATCACGATTTCCTTCCCGGCTTTGCGTTGCGCGGCGATCTGCGCGACCAACTGTTCCAACTGCGCCAAATCCGGCTGTTTCCGGCTGTCCGTGAGGACACCGGTGCCGAGTTTCACGACCACGCGGGAAATATCTTTAAGCAATTCGCGACGCACGCCAGTTTGGTAACAAAACCTTCCACCAGTGTCGAGATTTCGCGAAAGCAATTAAGGAACGCGGCTATGGCGAAGCCCATCCGCAGCCCGTAATCAGCGAATAACGCCAAAGAAATTCAAAGACGCACGCACTTTATGTCCCGCTGCGGCTGGTCTTCGACACAGCCGCGATCCGTTTCCAAATTTCATTCTCCCTAGACTCTCGACCCTCTGCTGCTATCTTTCCGTCATGCGCGAACAATCTGTGAATTTCCTCCGCACGCTGGTCAACACGCCGAGCCCCACCGGCCACGAAGTCCGCGGCCAGCGCGTCTGGCTCGACTACGTAAAACCTTTCGCCGACGAAACTTATTCTGATGCCTACGGCAATTGCGTCGCCGTCCTCAACAAAGGCGGTTCGCCGCGCGTGATGCTTGCGGCCCACGCCGACGAAATCGCCATGGCCGTGAATTACATCAGCGATGACGGTTTTATTTACGTGCGCAAAATGGGCGGCATCGACGCCGCGATCACCAAAGCGCAACGGGTCACCATCCATACCCGCACTGGCCCGGTCAAAGGCGTCGTGGGAAACGTCGCCCCGCACCTGCAGCGCGGCGACGATGACAAACCCAAGGTGCCAAAGATTCACGATTTGTTCATCGATATCGGCGTGAGCAGCCGCAAAGACGCGGAGAAACTCATTCGCGTCGGCGACCCAATCACGCTCGCCGACGAATTTGACGTGCTGCGCGACGATTTGGTGGTCGGGCGCGCCTTTGACAATCGCATCGGCACATTCGCGGTCGCGGAAGCCTTGCGTCTGTTGAAAGAATCGAAAGGCAAACTCTTCGCCGAAGTGTGCGCCGTTTCCAACGTGCAGGAAGAAGTCGGCTTACTCGGCGCGCGGCAGATTGCTTATTCGCTCAAGCCGGACATCGCGGTCGTCGTGGACGTGACGCACGCCACCGATTACCCGACCGTCAGCAAGGCCCAGCATGGCGATATAAAAGTCGGCCAGGGACCGGCCCTGACGCATGGCGGCTGCAATCATCCGGACGTCGTGGCCCGGCTGGAATCGATCGCCAAAACGAAGAAAATCCCCATCCAACACGAAGCCATGTCCGCCACCAGCGGCACGGATACCGACGTGATTTTCTGGACGCGCGGCGGCATTGCCAGCGCGCTCGTCAGTTTGCCGAACCGCTACATGCATTCCCCGGTCGAAGTCGTCAGCCTGAAGGATTTGGAACACATCCCCGAACTGCTGGCGGCCTTCGCCCATTCGCTCAAATTCGGCGAGCAGTTCAAGGTGAAGATTTAATCGTTCCGGTAGGGCGATGCTGCCGCATCGCCCCATATCCCGTCACGCGCGCATAGCGCGGGACGAAAAATCTCTCGAATTCCCAGCACCCCAGAAGTTCAACCGAGGATAAATACCTCTTCAGGCATCGGCATTTCGTTGGTGACGAGGTCACCAACGGATTATGGGGCGGCGCGCAGCGCCGCCCTACCATGAATTGAATAAGATTTCATTGAGTTTATTCTCAAATCGCGATATTCCTAAACCATGCGCCGGCCCATTTTGATTCTCGCTTTGTGCTGTTTGGCGTGCACAGCCGTTTCCGCTGCGACCGGACGCGTGATTAAGGTTCTTCCCCAATTTCTCGATCTCAAAGGCCGACATGCCATTTCGCCCAGCCTTTACGATCGCGATGCCTACCAGGCCTATCTGCGCGAACATACGAACGACATTTCCGGCATGCGCTTCGCCATCCAGTGGAAAGCCTCCGGCGCCAGCGCGGCTCCGCTGAAATTGCGGGTGGAAATCCGCGGCATCACCCACGGCGAAATGCCGCCCAAAACCGTGCTTGAGCAGCAAGTCAAACCCGGCGGCTGGTTCAGCCATTGGGCGTCACTCCCGCTCACAGGCGATGATTATAAAAAAATCGGCGAAGTGACTGCCTGGCGCGCCACGCTGTGGGACGGCGACCAAATGATCGGCGAACAAAAATCTTTCCTATGGTGAAAGCCGGACCTCGTTTTGCCCTGATTCTCGCGCTGGCCCTGCTGCCGATTGCCAACCTTTCCGCCAAAGAACTCGCCGATTATCAACTGGGCGACAAAGCCGAGGAAGACATTGTCGCGACGACAAAATTGTCCATCGTGGATCCGGAAGGCACGGCAGCGATGAAGGAAAAGGAAGCGATGCGCGTGCCGGCCGTCGTTCGTTATTATACGAACGCAGCGGACGACCTCGAAGCACGGTTTCGCCATGAATTTATTCAAACGCGCGCGAATTTCCTTAACTCCGTTGAAAAAGATTTCGGCCATCGCACGCTTTCGGTGGAGGAACTCAGTTCGCCCAAATTCGATTCGCTCGCGGTTCTGTTTCAGAAACAAAACAAATTGTTCCCGCTCGACTCCCATCGCGCGGCCTTGTGGGCGGCCGGCGATGCGGACGAGGCCTACGAGGCATCGGTGGCCGCCACCTTGCGACAAGCGCTGTCCCCGGCCATCCGCCCGGAACCGTTGCCGGACGGCATCAAACTGGGCTACACCGTGCGGTTGGTCCCGCTCGGCGATACCAACGTCACCCTGACCGCGGCTTCCGCCGAGAAACAAAGCAAAAGTTTCTCGCGCAGCAATTTCGTGGCGCTCGCGGACGTCAAAAAAGATTTCCAGGCTTTATTTCTCAAGGAAGAGCGCGATGTGGCGAAGTATCTCGCCACGCTCCTCAAACCCAATTGCGTCGTGGAGGAGGGAATCACCCGGCAGCTTCGGGCCAAACGCACTGATGGCCTCTGGTCGGTTTATAATTATGAAGCCGGCGAAGTCATCGCGCACCGCGGGCAGGTCATTGATACGAAAATGAAGGCCGCCCTCGATCAGCTCAAGCAAAAGGCCGTCGTGGACCAATTACAGGCGCTGCAAGTGAAACAACAGGCGGCGGTCGGCCAGTTGCAGCAATTGGTCGCGAACGACAAGGCCAAAGGCGTGCAGGCGCAGCAACACGTTTTGTGGCTGGTGGGAGCATTGGCGGCCGTGGTTTTGATCCTGGCGATGGTCACCTGGCAACTCGCGCGACGCCGTCCGGTGGCTTCGCTATTGCCCGTCCCGGCTGCCGGCGGCGAGCTTGAATGGCAACAGCGCGCGCTGGTCGCCGAGCAGCGCACTGAAAAACTGCAAACCGCCGCGCGCGCCGGGTTGCTCGCGCATTTATCGCAATGGCTATCGCGCATGCTGACGCAGCGATTGATTTCCCAACGCCGCCTTCTCCTCAATTCCCAGGACAATGCCGCCGCCGAAATGGCCGCCCTGGAAGAGCGGCTGGCAAAAGTCCAGGCGCCGTTGCAGGTTCGCCTTGCCGCCTACGAACATCGCATCGCAGAATTGGAAAAAGAACTCGCCGTCCGCGGCGAGGAAAACCGCGAACTTCTGAAGGCGAAAATTGAGATGATGCGGAAACAGTTGGAGGCGGAACGCGGGAAGAATCGGGTGGAGTTTAATTGAGGGGCTTTTCGTAGCGTCCGCGAGGACATTCGCTGCTCGACCGAGACGATGGAGCCTCGTTACCTCGGCTGCTACTTAATTAGGCGGCCCGCTTCTTTTCCTGCGTGTGCAACGCCCGCTCGTAGCATTCCATCGCTTCGCCGTATTTTTCGAGCCGGCTGCACAAGCCGCCTTTGTGGAGATAAGCGATCGTCAGCGAACCGTCTGCGGCGATGGCGCGATCATAGTATTCCAAAGCCTCCTGCGGCTGGCGCAACTTCTCCAGCGCCGTGCCTTTTTTCACCAGCGCTTCCGCGTGATTGGGATCCGCGGCAAGAACCTGGTCGAAACACGCAATCGCCTCTTCGGAACGGTCACCATTCAACAGCGCTTGTCCCTGCTCCAAAAGTTGCGCAATTTGGACGGGCTTTTCTTCGTCGACCGGATTGAGCGCCAGTTCCGGGTGAGATTCCGCTTCGCCGTTACTCGCGGGCGCCATTTCCGTCAACGGCAACGCCGCCGTCTGTTCCAATTCAGCAATTCTTTTTTCCAGGTGCTCGACCAAACTCATCAGCCGTGAGTTGGATTGCTCCACCGCGCCATTGGAAAAAGCCTCATGACCCTCGATCGCCAGCGCCGCAGACGAGGGGAACGCCAATCCGCGACTCGCGGACAACGCCGTCGAAATATCCGCCATCCGGTTCACCGCGCGCGATTGGAAATAAACCGTGAGCATCGCCGCCGCCAAACCGACCACCGCAAAAACCCCGAGCACGGTCAGCATCAAGCGATTCGTGCGCTGCGCCTCCTCCAATTCGCTCGCGCGTTGCACGAGCAACGAGAGTTCAATGGCCTGCAGACGGTTGGAAAGCGTGATCGCACTCTGGGCTGCCGCGGCCTGGACTTCGATGCGGTTGCGTTCGATGGCCATCTGCGTGTCATGTAATTGTTCCTGGAGTTGCAGGTAAGCGCGCAACGATTCGTTGGACGCCACGCCCGTTTCCGGCGGAATCCCGACGGTGGCGGGAAGGTCGCTGTTTGCGCCCTGGACATTCGCAAATGAAAGCGCGAAAAGCAGGCAGAAAATACCAAGCTTTTTCAGATTCAAAAAGCGCGGAGAAATCATGTACCGCAGGTTGAGCCGTTGCGCGTGCCTTGTCAAGAAACGCACCGCGAAATTTGTTCACACTGCCGGGTATATCTTTGCACCGGGGGAAAGGGCCGCGTTGCGCCCTCCCCAATCATACCCGGCAGAGCGGGCTGTCCCGGTGGAACAGATATACCCGGCAGAGCAGGCTCACGCATGTAAATTCCTGTGAAATCGCCGAACGAGGATTTCTCTCGACACCCGAATATTTTCAATTAAAATTTCACTTGCCCTATTTGAATTCGCGCAAATAGGGCAAGTGTTTTTTATTTTGCTACTTAGATAAGGTGCCCACCAAGAAGATCGCTGGGTTGATTTTTGTCATCGCTTCCCGCGACGTTTCCTGGCTGCTCACTTCAAACTGCTCGCGCATGCCACGGAATTTAAATGAGTGAACCCTGACCGGAGGAGTGACCTCCGTTGACACAAGCACCCCCGCTGTTTAGCTTGCGGCCAATGTCTGGGTTACCTTTCGAACTCCTGCTCGCGCTGCGCTATCTGCGGCCCAAACGGACGTTCGTTTCCGTCATCACTTTGATTTCAATTGCGTGCGTTGCGCTGGGAGTGGCCGTGCTCATCGTGGTTATCAGCGTGATGAGCGGCTTCGACAAGCAATTGCG
>Ga0193718_1000386_pt1 | contig 10194 bp, 4 predicted proteins | sample U2a1metaG_FD_144918 | JGI IMG/M metagenome (GOLD analysis project Ga0193718, IMG submission 144918) | Soil microbial communities from a riparian zone of the East river system, Colorado, United States - U2a1 | ecosystem: Environmental > Terrestrial > Soil > Riparian zone | place: USA: East River... | reverse complement strand
TTATTACCTTAGGATTCCACTATACGTATATTGACATAAGACCCATTAATAAACAAACGAAAAATTGCTTATACAGTCAATAAATCTTTCATAATTTATTATTGTTTCATTTATTTTTTTTTTTTTTAGTTGAAAGATTCTAGATTACGCTTCAATCGTGAATTCATAAATATTATCCATAGTAATATAGCTCTCCTCCCTACTTATTATAGGCAGGATGGTCTGTCGACATTGTTGAACGGGCTTTACACATTAAAATTACTTCTAATGCATACCGTCTGAGCTCAGATAATGGGTTACCTGGTGGGTTCACACCACATTGTTATTAAGCACTTGCTAGTCGCACTCTCGTCTATCTAGAGATAGGCAGTATCTTCACTGCCATTCCAATTTCACTGAGCCAATCATTGAGACAGCTGTTGCATCGTGAGATCATTCATGCGCGACATCATTTAAATGCCAAGGTATTTCGCTACCTTAGGACCCTCATAGGTAAGGCCGCCATTGAATGGGGGTTCCTTCAAAACCTAGTCTATATTAGTCGGCTAAGTTAATCCGTTAACCATCCATCATCGGGCAGATAGCACACTCAATACATTGATTTACATCTTACGCAGAGTGCTGTGTTTTAATTAAACAGTCGTGCAACATCATTCTATGTCTCCTCTTCCTAGCCTGATATTAATCAGTAGGAATGGCACACCTTATCCCGCAGTTACGGTGTCAATTTGCCGAGTTCCTTAATGATTGTTAGCTCAAACGCCTTCGTATTCTCTACTAGCTTACTAGGGTTAGTATCTAGGTACGGTTTTTGTTCATTAAATTAGTATCATCTGTTTTAGTTTATTCCCTAATATTAATATAATATATGTTTTTTCCAGAACACTTTTTACTCTACAACAGATATAAATATCTTCATATATCATATATTATGCCACTCCCTACTCTATTTTGTACTGGAACATGTCATAATATATTTATTCACACCCATAAAGTAATTTATATTCTATATATTTATATATTTATGGGTATATAAACATATATTAATATTATATATTAAATATATAATAATAATGTTGTATAAATGTTGTTACATATATAGTCTCATCGTTTTATCCTTTAGGTTAAACTTAGAGGCCGTTTTTCTTTAAGAAACATGTATAGAAAGATACCATAAGCTTAAGGCGAGGGAATTATCCCTTTTTCGTTACTCATGTCAGCATTATCACTTGGGATATCTAATTATTAGTATTAAAAATGCTAATTCTAAAATTTGCCCAATGTTCCGCTACCCCATAAAGCATACTTTTTTTTACAAATAAAAAATTATTTAATAAAATAATAAATATGTTATTATGGACAAGGTGTCGGTGTATTGTTTAGATCCGTTATATCTTCGGCGCTTTTAACTATTAAGGTTAATAAAACTTAACCTATTGAACCAGTGCTCTGTTACGAGGTCTTTAAAAAATGGCAGCTTCTAAGCCTATTTCCTGGTTGTATGGTTTAAAAACTTCCTTACTTTCACTTAACAATAACTTTGGAACCTTAAACACTTGTTCTGGGCTGTTTCCCTTTAGACATACAACCTTATCGTTAAATGTCTGATTGTTCAACATTCATCATTGCCATTCCGAGAGCAAATACTCGCGAATAGAGTCTTCACAACTCCCCCATGTGTACAAAAATATATAACTTTTTCACAAATATATACAATTTGTCCGAGATCACAGTTCTGTACCTGCTATGATGTTATTTAAACTACATACTTAGATATGTTTCGCGGAAAACCAGCTATAGGTAGTCAGTATTGTCTTTCACTAACTTACCACAGTTCTTTGGATATCTTTACAACGATAACCCATTCGGCCTTTTATAAGCCTGACCATGGTAAGATCACCACCCTTCGGGTCTCTACTTAGATACTTAATCATTACTTAATAATCGGATTATCTAGGCATCATTGCTTGCATCTAATTAGAACTTGCTGACCCATTATACAAAAGGTACGCTCTTATATGTTTATTAAACTTAACTTGAGCTGCTTATAAGACTACTAATTCATATCATTTCCCTCACGGTACTAGTTCACTATCGCTTGTATATCATACTTAGCCTTAGAGGAAGGTTCCCCTTTATTCAAACAGATTAATCCATTTTACTTATTAGGCATTTCTACTTTCATTCACACTACTTATAGAATCTCGTTTGATTTCCTTTCCTGAAGCTACTAAGATATTTCAATTCGCTTCGTTTATAAATAGAATTTATTCAAGAGTTTATGGATCTAGGGATAGGTATTTACCTATGCTATGATCAAATATATCTCTTTAATATACAGCTAGATATTCTTAATAGTCTCTTTATATACTTGCCATTATATTTAATCCTTAAAACTTTTATCATAATATAAAATTATTTCTTAAGGGATTCAAATAATGAAATAACACAATACATATCAAATACATTACTATTAATTATTATAAAATATGGTTTTAGATATTTTTATAAAAATATTATCGGGTCATTATGATTCGAACATAACTATTCCTCAACCCAAATGAGGTGCCTAACCAGCCTGGCTCTAACCCGTTTATATATTTTTATATTATTATATTCTTTAATATAGATTACTATTACCTTTAATACATTATGATTCCTCAGCGAATCGAACGCTGATAATACTCTTATCAAAAGCACACTTTACCTATTAAGTTAAGAAATCTTTAAAGACAAGAGCATCCAGACTTGAACTGGAAATTTGAAGTTTGAAGCTTCCTATTTTACCATTAAACTATACTCTTTATTAATATTAAATTTTAATAATAAATTAGAATAACGTTTATAAAATACATTTATTTATTCATGAATGAATTCATTAATTAACTTATAACATCTATACAATACTTATATAACATTTATATAATACATACATAACATTTATATAATACATAACATTTATATAACACATAGATATATAACACTTATATTACTGGTAGAATACATATACAATATATTAGAATAACAAGTATAAAACATATTATTATATATACGGAAGAGAGATGATTCGAACATCCAGGTGAAAAACACAATATTTAGCAAATATCTTGCCTTACCAGTGGCAACTCTTCCTTTTGCTAAAAAAGGATATACTAATTTCGAGTTAGACCGGGATCGATCCGGCATCTACTTTCGTGACAAGAAAGTCCTTTACCATTAAGTTACTAACTCTTTACGGCTAACCGAATTCGAATCGATACACTTCGCTTGGAAGGCGAAAGGTCTACCAGTTAACCTACAGCCGTTTATCATATATTTTAAGACCTAAGGGACTTGAACCCCTATAATAATGATTAAAAGTCATATGCTTTACCATTAAGCTAAGATCTCTTTAAGTTTAAATTTATAACTTATACAAAAAATAATTGTAACTTACACAAAAAATATTTATAAGGAATAAGTGATTCGAACACTTAACCTGCCGTGTGTAAAACGGATGCTCTACCAATTAAGCTAATTCCTTTTTATACTTTTAAAGTATTTTAGTTTTTTTGTTTAATAGTTATGATTATAGCTCCTACCATCGCTAACAACAATATTATAGATGTTAATATAAGTCATATTGAATAATTAGTATATATTATATTACCTATACTTGTTATATGAGAAGTTTCTGATAAAAAACCATCTCATAGTTTAGATGTTACATGGTATAATTCTACATCATTACTTAAAGTAAATACTTTAATAATATTAGATATATCGTAATTATTGTTTGCTAAAATATATGGTAATATATTATTTACAGAATAATTGAAAGAAATACCCAATATTATAGCTAAAGGTATACTATTACTGGTGTCTATTAATAATTCAGATATTCTAATATTTATTAACATTAAGATAAATAGAAATAATATAGAAACTGCTCCTATATATACTAATAAGTAAGATAAACCTATAAAATTTAAACCTAACATTATTAAATAACAAGATATACTTAGAAATAGTCCTATTAAAAATAAAACAGATACAATCGGATTTTTAGTTATTATTACTAATATACCACATATTATTGCAGCAACATATAAAAAATCTAAAAATATATCTTTATAACCATTGAAAACGATTTCTTTGAAAATATATAACATTTTAAAAAATTAAGATTTACCTTCTCATAATAATTATTATTCATATATATATGTATAAGTTAATACATAATATATAAATTAGTGTATATGTTAACATATAAGTTAATATATAAATTAGTGTATAAGTTAATATATAATTTATAAGTTAGTGTATAAGTTAATATATAACTTAATATTATAGGTTAATGTACTATATATATAGAATAATAATATATTTGAAATAATTAAAAAGAAAATACAAAAACACGTATAATAATTTATAAATATATGTAACATAACACTATACCAATTAAATTAACGCATAATGTATATAATATATATTTTATATGTATATATATTACATAGCCCTTAAAATGAATCGAACATTTATCAGAATATTAACAGTATTCCGCTCTACCATTGAGCTATAAAGGCTTTAAAAAACTAAAAACAATATTTAGGAAAATCAATAAATACTATAATTAAATATAATAACTATAATTAATTATTATAGTTATTATAGCTTATAGGAAACAAGAGATTCGAACTCCTAAAAGCCTATGGCTATTGAGTTTACAGCTCAACCCATTTTACCAATAATGGAAGTTTCCTTTTTTTTATTATACATATATAACCTTACTTAAAAAACTTGTTATTTAGGCGTTATAAGTGGATTTAATTGTGTAATTAAATATTTGTTAAATAATTTTTTTTTTTATATTATATAACGCCTAATTGTAGAATTACTTACACCAATAGCCCTAGCAGCACTTAATTTAGAATTGTATACCAACACTTTTTTTGTTTCAACATTAAATACTTGTACAGGAATACTTGGAAATAAACTAATTTTATCTTTAGTTTTTTCATTTTGTTTACGCACTTTCATTTTATTCAAAGTAGTTTCTGAAACAATACGATAACTTTTATTTTTCATTCTTTTTTTTTTATATTTGGGTGTATTGTTTATATTAATTATTCCCGGGCAAGTTCCCCTACCCGAACCGTATTTCGACTTAACACCAATCAGAGCTACGCATACGAAGATTACTTGTTAAAATATCTAAACCTAAAATATCTAAGATAAAAATTAACCACTACCAAACTTATTGCATACACTCCTTTCAGCGCCTGACGAGTGGTTAGTACCTATCTGAGATTAAATTCACCGTGATGTGATTACTCACGATTACTAGTAATTCCTTTTTCATGTAGTCGAGTTTCAGACTACAATCCATATTATATCCTACTTTAAGGATTAGCTCCAATTTACATTATTGCATCCCTTTGTAAAGGAATATGTGGCACGTCTATAGCCCACAACATTAAGGCCATGATGACTTGTCTTAGTCCCTTTTATCACATCCAATATAGCGGTGAACTGTTTTATTTTAAAATAAAACAAGGGTTTACGTTAATTTAATGGATCTAACCAAATCTCACGACATTAACTGAAGACAGCCATGCAACACATGTGATCTAAATGCGTTAATTAAGCTAATAACTTAATTAACTTATCCAAACATATAGAATTTAGATCATACAAATTGTGGTAAGGTTATTCGAGGATCATCGAATTAAATAACATACTTCACTACTGGTTTCAGAAACGGTCTAATGATTTCAGTTCCTGCGTTGCCGCATTACTCTTGAGGTGGAGTGCTTACATTTTCATTTATAGTCTAAAAATATTTTAATCTATGACACTCATCATTGTCTGCTTGGACTACGGGGGTATCTAATCCTCTTCACTTCCCAAGCCTTCGTCCCTCAACGTCAGTTTTCACATAAAGGTTTGCCTTCGCCATTACCCGTCCTAAAGGTATCAAAACATTTCATCTCTACACCAATAGTTCTGATATCTCCCTCTTACACTAAAACTCAAGTCTTATCCGTACCCTTATTTGGGCGTGATATACTGTCTAGGTACCCTTTATACCTAATAAAGATGAATAACACTAGTCTCCCTTGTATTACCGCGACTGCTGGCACAAGATTTGGTCGAGACTATAGATACAAAGTTGTCATTATCAGCTTTTATCTAGAACTTTATAAGACATAGTCAATCAAGTTAACCCTAAAAATATAAAATATGATATACATATTTTATATAGTATTAAATATAGTTTCCTAGCTTTAATGGTTAACTCTCATTCTTCCAAGTTGCTGGTTCAGCCGTTAGGCCATTGACCAATATTCCTCACTGCTGTACTAGACGTATTGGGGTTTTTTCAGACCCAATGTGATCGATCGACCTTTCAGTCTCGACTACGGATACAAGCTAATTAAGCCATTACCTTAATTATTACTTACCCGAGGTATTTATAATCATCTAAGAGTGAAATTTTTAACTATTTTATAATTAACATTTCTTTTTATTATAAGGGATTTACATATCCCTTGCTCTTAGGTAGCCAAAAATACCATTTGCTCACCTGTACACCACTTCAACATTATTAGAAAAAAATTTAATAATATTGACGTTCGATTAGCATGTGTCAAGCATTTGGACAGCGTTCATTCAGAGCCATCATCAAACTCATCTAATTTATATTTTGTTATTTATTTCAACAATATAATATGTATGTTGAAATATCTTACTCAAGATTCGAACTTGAATTTAGATATTAGAAGTATCTTGTTCTTCCCTTGAACTAGTAAGAAAATATGTTTATTTTTTACTTTAACATCTTGTTAATATGTTAGCTAGAAAGATTAAAGTTAATCTTTCTTATTACTTTAGTATTAATGTGCATATATGTTATATAATATATATTACATTTGTAATACATTACTATTAATTATTATACTATATTATATTAAATTATAATTTATATTTTTATACTTAATTTATATTTTAAACTTTTTTTTTATACTAAAAAATATCTTTATAAAAATATTTTTATAAAAATACTTTATATTATTACCTTAAATTAATAAATACCTTAAATTAATATAAACACCTTAAATTAATATGAGTATCTTAATATGAGTATCTTAATATGAATACCTTATATTAATATGAGTACCTTTTATACTTATGTATTCATGTACTTATATATGTGTTTATATTGTTATCTATGTGTTTATGTGTTTATGTAGTTAAATAATATAAAAAAATTTTTTTTATTAGTTTATAAATATTAATTTTTTACAATATTGGAGCATAATATATCAAAGATGACACAGAATAATGTAAACCATCTAATACAGGTGCAGGGTATATACCTAATACTACTGTAAAAACAACCAATGTCAATAATATATGGAACTCACGTTTATTTAAATCTGATATATTTACTTTGAAAAATTTAGAGTATGATCCTGCAAATGCTATTCTATTAAACATATATATTGTATATGCAGCAGAAAATACTATAGAAGAGCTAGCGAATACACCTAAAAAAGGCAGTCTTTCAAATACCCCGTATAATGACATAAATTCACCTATAAAGTTTAAAGTTAAAGGAACACCACAGTTACCTAATGATAGTATAAAGAATAATATAGCAAATAAAGGCATTATTTGAGCCATACCTCTATAGAAAGTAATTAATCTAGTAGAAGATCTGTCATATAAAACACCCCCAGCACAAATAAATAGACCTGATGAAACAAATCCATGAGCTAATCCTAAAGTAATACCACCTTCAATACCTTGTATTGTATTACTAAATACACCTAAAAGATACACAGCAGCGTGAGATACAGAACTATAAGCTATAAGTTCTTTAACATCTATAGTTCTTAATGTACTAAAACTAGCATATATAATAGTAATAACACCAATTAAATATACTATATAAGTATAATCTATAGAAGCTTTAGGTAATATAGGTAATATCAATCTAAGTACACCATATAAACTTAGTTTAAGAACAATACCTGCCAAAATTATACTCCCTCCTAATGGTGATTCAACATGAGCTTTTAAAAGTCAAGTGTTTAAAAAAATAGTAGGTGTTTTAACAGCAAAAGCTATAAAAATACCATAAAATAAGAAAAGTTGTGTTAAATAATTAAAATTTGTTTTATATAAAGCATCAAAATCAGTAGTACCCATAATAGAAGACATGGTAAGTATAGATAATAATAAGAATAAAGAACCTAATAGTGTATATAAAAACAAGTAAAAACTAGCCCTTACTCTATTACTTGATCCAAATAAACCTATTAGTATAAACAAAGGTGGCAATATACTTTCGAAAAATATGTAGAAAAGTAGTATATCTAATACTAAAAATACTGCTAATAATAATGTTTCTAGTAATAAAATTATTATTATATATGTTCTAATATTTTCTGATATAGATGTTCAATTTGATAATAATGAAATAGGTATTATAATAGTAGTTAATATAACAAAATATATAGATAAACCATCTATACCTAAGTAGAAATCAAAAGAACTTATTTGATGATACTCTTGAACAAATTGAAATTGGTTGTTGCTAAAATCAAATAATATAAATATAATTAATGAAATAAATAAATTAAAAACAGATGTAGCTAAAGCTATATATTTTACACGTTTTACATGTACAGTCGAAAGTTCATCATACGTACTTGTTGATATAATAAATATACCAATCAAAGGTATAATTAATAAAAGTAATAATAACATGGTAATAAATAAATAATAAATTCCCACTAAACCACTAAAAATAATAATTTTATATTTTAGGGTACAATGTAACGCCATATATATCTATATGGTAATATAAAATTAAATAACCACCTATAAAAAAAAATATTTTATATAAATAGCGTATAAAATAAGTCGAACATTTATCGAATATTAATAGTATTCTACTCTATACTTGAGGTACAGGCTTTAAATAAAAATTTAACTGCAAGAGAGAATCACCAATAATGGTACTAATCCTTTAAAATTGTTTTACCCACCTTCCTACCCGTCTTTTAAGACTCTACTGCTATATTTTTATTTTTTATTAAATTTTTTTTTTCAACAGATAATTTATAATAAAAACACTAGTTATATAGAATATACAAAACACTAGACAAATTTTGTATAAAGTTAAAATTAAATTTTAAATCATACCTATTTATAAATTTAATATAAAATACTAAATATCTATACTATAACTAAACATCATACCTTTTAATAATATTATCCAAAACCTCATCAGTATAATTATCAACAGGTATAAAATACATTGTTATATTATCATAATTAATATCTAAATTATCATAATCATGACAATAACCATTATTATTATAATCATTTAAAACCAAATATTTTACAACACAAAACAATTCCATATAATAAAGATCACTATCATCTAAGGAATCTATATAACTATCTAATTCTTTTTTAGAACAACCAACCTTTGAAACAATATCATTTGTTATAATATTATAACAACTATCATATAATCCTATTAAAATACGATCATAATATGAACTAAGAAAAGAATAATCCAAAAATTTATTACTTTTTAAAACAATACTTTGATATAATGAAATATATTTTACTACCAAAACATAATTCCCATCAATACTTAAATTTGATTTTACATAAGATAATAAATTTTCTCCACACAAAAAATTAGAAGCAGAAACATCATTTATTTGAAACTCAACTTTTTTATAATTATTTTTACTCATAATACTTTTTTAATGTAAATCTAATCCATCCTTAATGTAAGAACATGTTAATACGACAAATACCTGTGCTTGGATAAAGGCTATTGCAAATTCTAATCCTGAGAACGCTATTATAAATGCTAATGGTAGTAAACCTATAAAGAAGAATATAAACCCAGATGTCATGATATTATAAGTAAATCCACTTAATATTGTTAACAGTAGATGTCCGGCCACTACGTTAGCAGCTAATCTAAGTCCTAATGAGATATTTCTTGCTAAATATGATATAAACTCAATTAATACTAATAAAGGCAGAAGTCCAAGAGGGCATCCGCTAGGCACAAATAAAGAAAAAAATTTTAAACCATGTTTTTGAAACCCTAATATTGTTGCACCCAATACAACAGTAAAACTAAGGGCAAACGTTAGTATAAAATGTGATGTTGAAGCAAAA
>Ga0193718_1000385_pt1 | contig 10215 bp, 6 predicted proteins | sample U2a1metaG_FD_144918 | JGI IMG/M metagenome (GOLD analysis project Ga0193718, IMG submission 144918) | Soil microbial communities from a riparian zone of the East river system, Colorado, United States - U2a1 | ecosystem: Environmental > Terrestrial > Soil > Riparian zone | place: USA: East River... | reverse complement strand
TCGATTGAGGCAATGATTTCCGGCGTCGGATGTTCTTCTCCCATAAGAAAACGAACGATCCCCACGCTTTCCCCGCCAGAGAGCGAGGGCGGCTCAAAATTGCGCGCCCACGCCGGCTCGAACGTTTTCTCGTCATGTTGCGCGCACCACGCGGTGAGTTTTCCATTCTCTTTGATTTGTGTTTTCAAAATGCAATCAATGCCTTTGGCGACCGCAACCGCAGCTTTTGATTGCCGTTCCTTATCCACGAATTCATACGGTGCGTTGCGGCCGGCGACGTCCCGCAGCACCAACATCACGTTGATCATCGCGTTGTCGTTGTAGGTGATGTGCGAGTAGTAGCCGCGAGGACGCAGCGGGAAAAATTGCGGCCAGCCCCCGTTGGAATACTGCGCGGCAAACAGATAGTCGAGGCCGCGCTTGAAAGCCGCGCGATACTTTTCATCACCGGTCGCCTGCACCATCAGGGCGAAAAATCGCATCGGCGTGGTAGTAGCGCCGTTGTCAATCGTGTTAGCGACGTCGCCGGTGCGGATTTCTTGCAGGTATTCGGCCGAGCGCGGTTTCACCGACAAGTCCGTGTTTTTCGGCCATGCGCCCTGGTCAGTCTGATATTGCAAAATAGTGTCTGCGATCTCACGCGCTTCGGCTGAAGCATACCACGCGGGCTTCCGTCCAAGAAATGATTCGCTCCAGCGAGTTCTCGCCGTCGATCCGGCAGTCGCGTTGGTTGCGGCGACGGTTGCGTTGGTGGCGATGGCAGCGCGAGAGCTGATTGTCGGTTCACCGCGGCAGGAAATCGCGAACCAAACCGCCGCCAGCGCTAAAAACATTTTAGAATTCATAATCTATGGTGCTGTCGCTTAACTAACAGACGCTCGGAGCGCACCAAAAGCTTCCCGTTTTCGGTCGAATATCTCCTGTATTCTAACCTTATGATTCTACGCGCGGATACGGGTGGACGCCATTTTCACCATTCCAGCGAACCGCCGGTTTGGTATTCGGTGACACGGGTTTCGAAGAAGTTTTTCTCTTTGCCAAGATCAATCGTCTCGCTCATCCAGGGAAATGGATTTTTCGCGCCGAATTTCACCGGCAATCCAATGCGCTCAAAACGGCGGTCGGCAACGTGCTGGACGTATTCGCGGAACATTCCGGCGTTCAGGCCAAGAATGCCGCGCGGGAGACAATCTTCGGCGTAGGCAATTTCCAGTTCAACGGCCTGTTCGATTAAGCCCTGCAGCTCAACTCGAAATTCCGCCGTCCAAAGCTCCGGATTCTCCGCCTTGATGCCGTTGATGAGATCAATGCCGAAGTTCAGATGAATCGTTTCATCGCGCAGGATATATTGGAACTGTTCGCCCACGCCGGTCATGCGATTCTGGCGATGAAACGCGAGCATCATCACGAACCCGCTGTAAAAGAAAATGCCTTCCATGATCACGTAGAAGCCGACCAGGTTTTTCACGAAACGTTGCATCCCCTCAACCGTGTCCGTGCTGAAACCGGGCGCCAGAATGTCCGACGTCAGTTTCATTTCGAAGGCATCCTTGTCGCGAATGGAATTGACCTCGTGATACATATTGAACACTTCGCGCTCATCGAGCGCGAGCGATTCGCAGATGTAATGGAAGGTGTGCGTATGAATCGCTTCCTCAAAAGATTGACGCAGCAAATATTGTCGTGCCTCGGGATTCGTGATGTGTTTGAAGATGGCCAGCACGATGTTATTTCCCACCAGACTCTCGGCGGTGCTGAAAAATCCCAGATTGCGCATGATGACCTGCCGTTCGTCGGCGGTGAGCTTGTTGGACTTCCACAATTCGATGTCCCTTTGCATCGGAACCTCGGTAGGCATCCAATGGTTCGCGCACCCGTTCAGGTAATGTTCCCATGCCCATTTGTATTTCAGCGGCATGAGCTGGTTCACGTCCACCGCGCGGCAATTCAATAGTCGCTTGTCTTCGGCGTTGATGCGTTTGGTCAGGTTGCGGGCGGCGGGACGTTCGGTAGTGATATTGCAGCAGGACATATTGGGGATAGGTTGTTGGTTAATGTTCAGAAAATAGCCCGAAGGGACTTGGCGGAAAAAGACCATGCCGCAGGTCGGCACTCTTGCCCACCCGATCCGTGGAGCAAGCAAGTTCTTTGGTGGACGACGATTGCTGTGACATGGTCAAAATTTTCCGCATGCATCAAGCTGCGCCACGGGCCCGGCGCGCGGCAGCAACCAGGTTTTGCAACGCCGGTTTCACTTCCTCCCAGCGGCGCGTTTTTAATCCACAGTCGGGATTGACCCAAAGGCGTTCCCTGGGAATCACCTTCGCGGCGGCGCGAACGAGTTCGACCATTTCGTCGGCCGATGGCACACGCGGTGAATGGATGTCCCACACGCCCGGTCCGATGGCGTTTGGGTACTGAAACTGCGCGAATGCCCCGAGCAATTCCATGTTGGAGCGCGACGTTTCGATGGAAATCACGTCGGCATCCAGGGCTGCGATGCTGTCGAGAATGTCATCAAACTCGCAATAGCACATGTGGGTGTGAATTTGCGTATCATCCCGCACGCCGCTGGCAGCAAGGCGGAAAGCACTCACTGCCCAATCCAAGTACGCCGTCCAATCGCCCCGTCGCAGCGGCAATCCTTCGCGCAACGCTGGTTCATCAATCTGGATAATCGCCAGGCCGGCGGCTTCCAGGTCGCGGACCTCATCGCGAAGCGCGAGCGCAATTTGTTTTGCGGTGTCGCTGCGCGGCTGGTCATCCCGCACGAAACTCCATTGCAAAATGGTGATCGGGCCGGTGAGCATCCCTTTCATCGGTTTTTTGGTCAATGACTGGGCAAATTTCGACCATCGCACCGTCATCGCTTGCGCGCGCGAAACGTCACCGTAAATGATCGGGGGCTTCACACAACGTGAACCGTAACTTTGCACCCAGCCATTTTCAGTGAAACCAAATCCGGCAAGCTGCTCGCCGAAATACTCCACCATGTCATTCCGCTCGAATTCGCCATGCACCGGCACATCGAGGCCGGCCTCCTCCTGCCAGCGAACGCACTCGGCGGTTTGCTGTTCCAGAAATTTGGCGTAGTCGGCGGACGAAAGTTCGCCTTTTTTAAAACGAGCGCGTGCGGCGCGAACTTCTTCCGTCTGCGGAAATGACCCGATGGTGGTCGTCGGGAACAACGGCAGGTTCAATCGCGTCTGCTGTTTTGCCTGGCGAATTGTGAAACTGCTTTCCCGTTGCAAATCCGCCTGGGACACCGCCTCGACCCGCAGCTTGACCACGGAATCGTGGATGCGTTTGCTCTCTTTGCGGCTGGCAATGGCGGCGCGATTTTGAAGCAAAGCGGCGCTGTCGCCGTTCTGATTGACCAGTTTGGCAAGCAAACCGATTTCCGAAAGCTTCTCCTCCGCGAACGCGAGCCAGCCTTTGATTTCCGCATCGAGCTTGGCTTCATACTTTAAACTTATCGGCGAATGAAGCAGCGAACAGGATGGCGAAACCATGAGTCGCTCATTGCCGATGGCATTCGCCGCTTTCCGCAGCGTCTTCAGCGAAGCCTCAAAATCGTTTCGCCAGATGTTGCGGCCATCCACGACCCCGAGTGAAAGCTGCATCGTCGCCGGCAACTCGGTGAGCAACCGATCCAATTCGCGCGGCGCGCGCACCGCATCGAAGTGGAGCGCGTCCACCGGCAGGCGGCAGGCCGTCGAAAGATTGTCACGCAGTTCTCCAAAGTAAGTCGCGAGTAAAAACTTCAAGCCGGGCGCGGCTTTGCGAAGCTCCTGGTAGGCAAGGCCGAACGCGGCACGTTGTTCGGAAGTCAGGTCAAGACACAGCGCCGGCTCGTCCAATTGCACCCACTCCGCGCCTTGAATTTGCAACCGACGCAGAACCTCGGCATAAACCGCAACCAGTTGCGGCAGCAACAACAGCCGGTTAAAGGATTCTCCCCGCGTTTTGGCCAGCAGCAGAAATGTCACCGGTCCGACGAGCACCGGCACCGTGTGGAGACCAAGCGAGAGCGCTTCTGCAAATTCATCGAAAGGCTTCGTGGATGCGAGTTTGAACGTTTGCTCACGATCCAGTTCCGGAACCAGATAATGATAATTCGTGTCAAACCACTTGGTCATTTCGAGCGCAGTGGCCGAGGTGCCATGGGAACAATCCGTCTCGGCAGTTCCAATACCAACCACGCCGCGGGCCATCGAAAAGTACGTGGAAAGATTCACCTTGTCGTCACGCCAATGAAATCGCTCCGGCACGGCGCCCACGAGCGCACACGTGTCCAGCATCTGATCATAGAGGCTGAAATCGTTCGACGGAATCAGGTCAACGCCCGCGGCCTGCTGGATGCGCCAGTTCTCGGCGCGGACGGCTTTGGCGGTTTCGAGAAGTTGCGTGTCGGTGATGCGCCTTGCCCAGAAGGATTCGAGGGCGCGTTTGAGTTCACGCTTCGCCCCGATGCGAGGGAAGCCGAGGTTATGTGTTCGGACGTTTTTATTCATTTCCAATCCCATTCTTGCGATGGGTCGCTTTTTTGTTGCGGCTGGAAACGGGTGTTCGGACTCCGAGTTTGTGAAGCTTTCGCTTCGCCTTCTCCCCGGCCTTCATCAGCGGACTGACTGGCTTTGCTCCCGGCGCGTCAAATCGGACGCGACCGGAATGGAGAGTTGTGACTCGTAACCGCAGCGCGACTGTGGCCGGCTTTCACGGCCTTCCCGCGCTTCCAACCAAATTGTTCAATTCATTGACATGCCTCGCACGTCGGATCGTTTATCAAACACGCCTTCACAGGCGCGGATTCGGCTTCGGCGGAAACTGGTCCCTCCTCGCGTTGAACTTGAATGTCCGCCGAAGCGCTTTTGTTTTTCATCCAACGCGGTTGCAGTCCGCGCCGGTTTGTGTCGGTGGTGGATTTTTCGATCTGCGTCGCGGCAAGCGAGCGGAGATAGTAAGTCGTCTTCAGCCCCTTCTCCCAGGCGAGCACATACATTTCACTCAACTGTTTTCCGTTCGGCTGCGCGAGATAAAGATTTAACGACTGGCCCATGTCGAGCCACTTCTGGCGGCGGCTGGCGCACTCGATCAGCCAGCGCGGCTCAATCTCAAACGCTGTCCGGTAGAGCGCCTTCAAATCCGACGGTATTCGCCCAATCCCGGCCAGCAGGCCGTCGTGATATTTTAAGTCATCCACCATTTCCGCGTCCCACAGACCGAGTTTTTTTAAATCCACAACGAGATAGGTGTTCGCGGTGGTGAAATCACCGCTCAAATTCGCCTTGGCAAAAAGATTTTTGTAAGTCGGTTCAATGGATTGAGTCACTCCGACGATATTTGAAATCGTCGCGGTCGGAGCCAGGGCCATGGTGTTTGAGTTGCGCAGGCCATTCTGACGGATGCTATCGCGCACTGTTTTCCAATCGAGCTTCGCCGCGCGATTCATGTTGAGCGAACCGCGTTCCCGCGCGAGCAGTTCAATCGTGTCGATCGGCAACAAACCTTGATCCCACTTCGAGCCTTTGAACGTTGAATAAGCGCCGCGCTCCTTCGCCAGTCCGGCAGATGCCAGCAGCGCGTGAAACGAAATCAATTCCATGCTGGCATCGGCGAATTCAACCGCCGCTTCGCTCGCATAAGGCAAACGCAGTTTGTAAAGCGCATCCTGAAAGCCCATCAAGCCAAGACCGACGGGACGATGTTTCAAATTCGCGTTTCGCGCCTCCTTGGTCGGGTAGAAATTGATGTCAATCACGTTGTCCAGCATTCGCATCGCCGTGCGGATCGTGCGCGCCAGCAAATCGCCATCAAGCCCCTTTTCAGTGCAATGCGCCGCGAGATTGACCGACCCCAGATTGCACACGGCGGTTTCATCGGCGGACGTGTTCAGCAGAATTTCCGTGCAAAGATTGGAACTGTGGACCACGCCAGCGTGGCTCTGCGGCGAGCGGATGTTCGACGGGTCCTTGAAGGTGATCCAGGGGTGGCCGGTTTCAAAAAGCATCGTCAGCATCTTTCGCCAGAGCGCGGTCGCTTCCACGCGCTTGAACAACTTAATTCTCCCTTCCTCCACCATCCGTTCGTATTCCTCGTAACGGTTTTCAAAAGCCTTGCCGTAAAGATCGTGCAAGTCCGGCGCGTCGTTCGGGCTGAACAAAGTCCACGGCGCATTTGCCTTCACCCGCTTCATGAACAGGTCGGGAATCCAATTCGCCGTGTTCATGTCGTGCGTCCGGCGGCGTTCGTCGCCGGTGTTCTTTCGCAGCTCAAGAAAATCTTCAATGTCGAGGTGCCACGTTTCGAGATACGCGCACATCGCGCCTTTGCGTTTACCGCCCTGGTTCACCGCCACCGCCGTGTCGTTGGCAACTTTCAGGAACGGAATCACGCCCTGGCTCGTGCCGTTCGTGCCTTTGATGTGTCCGCCCGTTGCGCGAATGTTCGACCAATCGTTGCCCAAACCGCCTGCCCACTTCGACAACTTGGCGTCATCTCCAATGACCTTGAAAATATGGTCGAGATCATCCATCACCGTGCTCAAGTAGCACGAGCTCAATTGCGGATGGAGCGTTCCTGAATTGAAAAGCGTCGGCGTGCTGCTGACAAAACGGAACAGGGAAAGCACTTCATAGAATTCAATGGCCCGTTCATTCCTCCGCTCCCCTTCATTGAGAGCGAGGCCCATCGCGACGCGCATCCAGAAATACTGCACCGTTTCCAACCGCCGGCCCTCGTGATGAATAAGGTAGCGGTCATAAAGCGTCTGCACCCCCATGTAGGTGAACTGCTGGTCGCGTTCGATCCGCAGCGCGGCGGCGAGCCTCGGCAAATCGAATTTTTGGAGTTCCGGTGAAAGCCGTCCGACTTCAACCCCGCATGCGATGTAATTCGAGAAATGATCGCGGTGCTGGCCGGAAAGCTCCACGGTCGTGCCAGCCGAAGGCAACGCCTCGCGATAAATTTTACGCAACAACAACCGCGCGGCAACGAAAGTGTAATCCGGCTCGTGTTCAATGCGGGAACGCGCGGCAAAAATCATTGCCTGCTCGATTTCCTCCGGCTTCACGCCGTCATAAAGATTCTTCAGCGCCTCGTCGGCGAGATCGCGGGCCGAACAGTTTTGCTCGATACCCCGGCACGCCCCCACCAGGCGACGGCGAATACGCTGCGGATCGAGCGGCTCGCGCGCGTTATCCGGTTGGGAAACGAATAATTGCGCCTGAGGTTCGCCTTCGACAGTTCGCTCGCCGCGCAGCGCGCGCGCCTTTCGACGATCTTCGCGGTAAAGAATATAACGCCGGGCAATGCCATGATGGCCGGCCTCCATCAGTTGCGTTTCTACCAGATCCTGGATGAATTCGATTTCGAGTGTGCCGCCTTTCACCGCGCAAGCGATGGCGGCCTGAATGACCGCATGGCTGATGCGGAGAACTTCGTTTTGAGCGGTATGAAGCAACGGTTGGTCTTGGGGAATCCCCTGGTCAGCCCTGAACGCAGCCTCAATGGCGAGCTGAATGCGCGTCTCGTCAAAAGCAACAACGCGGTCATCGCGTTTACGGACCGAAAAATTCTGACCCAGGAGCGGGTCGAGTTGCGCCAGCCGGAGTTGCCCGTCAATTTGTACGTGTAGCATATCGAGTGATTTCATTTTGCGGCTGCCAGACCGCATTAATCCTGGAGGGAAATCACTCGTGCGCAACACGTGGGCAAAAAAATTCCCGCGTCCACTCACGAGGGAGTGAAGGCGGGCCGATCAGCTCGACTTCTCCCTCATCCGGTCGATGGCGCGACCGTTGCCCCGGACTTCATGTCGGAGGACTTGATGAGCATAAACAAGCAGGTCTTCTGGCTCCGAGATCGTCCTACTCCGCCAGCCTTACCATCCAAAGGACAGTGGCTTTCAAGGCGTTTCGTCACTCGTTACAGCGGCGCTACCGCGCGGGATTCACACCCGCTTCCCATATTCTCTCCAAGCCATGGCTTGGAGCACTTGTTCACGTTTCGACACAACTAAATGTGCCCTATTCAAAGAACTGTCTATACATAGTATTAAATTTGAAATCAGGTCAAGAGAAATTGACCTGGAAAAAACCGACTGCCGCGAGTCTGAATTCGCAGTCGGCTGCCTCAAACGCCGCTCGACGGCTTTCTGGAACGCCTTATCGAGCGGGACATTTACATAAAAGAAAAAAACTGATTTCCGCGCGAAACCGTAATGCCCCCCCCCTCGAAATTCATCAAGTTTTTCAATGGTGCATCCGGCAGGACTTGAACCTGCAACCTTCTGATCCGAAGTCAGAAGCTCTATCCAATTGAGCTACGGATGCGTGAGGAATTCGAGTCTCAAACTCGCTATCAATCGACTGCGTCCCAATGCGTTAATATATCTGCTGCATCCGGCGATTTCTAGCAAGCTATTCCTTCAATCGGGGCATGGCAATTCACCAATAATAAATGACAAACTACCGGCAGCAGGATTTTCCGGCCGTAGTTATCGTCGCGGCCATGAAATTGAATGTCAAAGATTCTGCCCGTGTCCTGGCAATGCTGTCCGTGCTGGCGTTTGCTCCCGTGTGGACGGCGAAGGCGCAGACCAACTCCCCGGCAGCGGCGGTGGACACGCACTATGGATTATTCAACTGGCTCGATCACCGCAGTTCGTATGGCCAGGGAATTTTTCCTGAACCATTCCTCGTGGACGACTCCGACCTCGAAGTCAATGAAACGCGCCTCGATTGGCTGCATACCAAAGCACACAACGCCACTGCCGACGAAGGCACGGTGGAAATTGAAAAAGGCTTTGGGCTCCTGACGGTTGAAGGGGAATTTCATTTCGAACGTGAGGTGAATGCCGGTCACGTTTCAGATGGCGTCGGCAATATTGATCTGGGCGCGCGTTATCCCTTTTATCAATGCGTCTCCGACAATGGCTTCTTTGACACGACGCTCGGCGCAGCGATTGAACTCGGCATCCCGGTTCATTCAGCGGTCAGCAAGAACACCGAGCTGGTCCCCAAGATTTTCAATGATTTGCGCCTGGGAAACCATTTCACGATGCAAACCATCCTCGGCTACTCGACGCTTTTCGGCGGCGGAGCGGAAGGCGGAGCGCAGAAGTTTGAATACGGCTTCGATTTCGGTTACTCGATTCCGCACCAGCAATTGCGAATACCTCACGTGCAACAATTGGTTCCGCTGTTCGAATTGTCCGGCGAAACTGGATGGAACCATGGTGAATCGGGCCGAACCAGCGTAATCGGCCTGGCGGGATTCCGCGTAAATCTGGATACCATCGGCCGCGTGCAGCCGCGTCTCGGCCTCGGATTTGTTTTTCCCCTCAACGGGAACGCCCACAACGATGTGCATTGGGGCATTGCGACCAGTTTGGTGTTTGAATATTGAAACGTTTCGCGGAAGCTTTGCCCATGAACATGAACCGGAGGCAATTCCTATTTCTGACGGCGAGCGCCGCCTCAGCCGGCTGCCAATCGACCGAAAGCGGCGGCCTTCCCCCGGGGAAAACGATCAATGCCGGTCCGGTCGCCAATTACGTCGCTGACGGAATTTATTCTCGCTATCGCAACCTGGGATTTTTCATCGTCCGCAAAGGGGAAAAATTATTTGCCATCTCCTCGTATTGCACCCACCGGAAATGCAAGCTCGCGGCTGAGAGCGACCGCTCCTTCTACTGTCCCTGTCACGGCTCAACTTTCGATCCCGAGGGCCATGTGACCAAAGGACCGGCGCGAATTGACCTGCCGGTATTTTCAGTCTCTACGAACGATCAAGGCCAGTTACTGGTGCAAGCGGGCTGATGCGAAGCGGCGGTTTCGATGATTCAACCGCCATCAAACTTGAAAAGGATGGGGTGGCCGACGGGATTCGAACCCGCAACAACAAGCTCCACAAGCTTGGACTCTACCATTGAGCTACGACCACCAACCAGCGAATACACTAGATTTCCGCTCGTCCCACGTCAAGTTCATGCGCGAGAAATCACGCCTCGATCCAGCGCCCGCCCTCGCCCCAGATGCGAATGAAAGTAAAGATCGCTCTCGCGTGTCAGGCGCCGTTTCGTAGCGTAGCCGTCCCGGCTGCGAGTTCGGGCGGCGTCTCGCCGCCCGTCATTCTCGCCGCTTGTCACCTTTCATTCAGCTCTTTACAGTGACCCAATGGCCGAACTCGAAGCCAGCAAGCCGTTTCGCAATC
>Ga0193718_1000384_pt1 | contig 10245 bp, 6 predicted proteins | sample U2a1metaG_FD_144918 | JGI IMG/M metagenome (GOLD analysis project Ga0193718, IMG submission 144918) | Soil microbial communities from a riparian zone of the East river system, Colorado, United States - U2a1 | ecosystem: Environmental > Terrestrial > Soil > Riparian zone | place: USA: East River... | reverse complement strand
CATCAATGAATAAGCGCACGGTTCAAACCACTCTTGCTCTGCCCCCATGCCGTGGAAAATGCCAGGATCGCGACTGCGGCAAGAGTGGTTTGAACCGTGCGCTTATTCATTGATGCCCTCCTTTTATGAAAGACTTGATGATCGCCCGCATGGGGTGCCAAGCGTTTCAATACCAGATCTTGGCGACCACGCTGAGGCCTCTGTCGTTGCGGCGGAACGTGGGGTTGTTGGGGTCGCCTTCCTCGCGGCGGTAAGCGCTTCCGGGGAAGAACCAGCCCGCTCTCAGATCCAGGCCGAGGCGCTGCACGCCGAACAGGTTGCGAATCCCGACCACGACGTCGAACTCCCTCCCCACGTCCTTGCTCAGTCGGCTGTCATCCTGGTTCATTTGAGCCGTCAGCGCCGAGCCGCGAATTGCGTCCGCGGTTTTATCCAGCCGGTAACGATGAATGAGAAGGTCGACCGAGACGGTCGGCACCGGCCGGAAGCCGAAGCCGGCGGTAATAATGTGGACGTTGCTCAGCTCCGGGTCGAGGACCTCGCCGTAATATTTGAATTTCGCGGCACCGGCAAACCTCGCCTCATTCGACTGCAGGCCGCTTTGGCGGAATTCCGTGTTCCTGCTGCCGCCGGCGTCGCCGCTGCCGAACGCATAGCCCGCGCTGACGTTCATCGGGAGGCCCGGAAAGCGGTAGGTGTAGCCGACATCGACTGCGCGAGCCGCAAAAGGCCGCGCCTGCTCGTCCCTGCCGCCAAGATAAGCGAGCTCGATCCAATAGTTCAGCTCTTCGGTTGGCGTTCCGTAGGCGCGTACCCCCATGAGCCGCGGCTGACCCTCCAGCCGGGCGCGGTCCCTGCGGACGATCGTGTAGCCGGACAGTCTCAGGTCCTCGATCCCGCGGTAGTCCGCGTACAGCATCGACGTGTCGATCCGATCGGTCGCTTGCCGGCCGATCAGATCCCAGTCCCAGGCCACCTCCCGGCCGTGGAGCGCTTCGACCCGGAAAGAGCCTTGCCTGAGCACGACGCTGGCGACATCCATCGAAGTGTCATACAGCCAGTGCCGCTCGTCCTCGTAGTTCCGCCGGCCGAAATTGAACTCGAACGGGGCCGTAATGCCTCTGATCGTCACGTAGCCCTGGTCGACAAGAAGAGCGCTGTTTCTCTTCGGCGCGAGTACGGTCTCACCGGTCGGAAGCGTGACGCTGCTCTCCTCGTGCACGGGGATTTCCTTCTCGAGGATCATCTCCAGCGTCGTCACCAGCCAGTCCGTCGGCCGATAGACGATGATGCCGTTCAGTTGGGGCTTCGCGATCAGGGAGTTGTCGCGGACCGTCCTGTTGAGATCGGGGTCGCGGAGGTAGGTGACCTCCGATTCGCTGCCGATCGAATACTGGTAGTTCAGTCTCTGGGGCAGCTCCCACGGCAGGGTTCCGGGCAACCGATGCCGTGATGTGGCGCTGTCGGACAGCAAGGAAGTTTCCCCGCCGGGCGCACGCGGGGGAAGCTGGAATTGCGCCAGTTGAATGGGCTTCACGTCGTCGGCTGCGCGCTCCCCGATGGACCTCGGTGGATCAGGGTCGGCCGGCGCGATCTTCTCGCTCCCCTGCAGGCGTCCTCGGAGGACATCGCTGCGACCCAGCGGCGTATCGGCGAAGACGCCCTCGCTCCTGTCGATCTTCAGCTCAACGGCGCAGACAGGCAGGCTCGAGCTCAAGCTGACAACGAGCGCCGTCGACCATCCCGCGCAGGCCGCTTCGATTCGGGACATTCGGGTCGAGCCGGCGCAGGGTTTCCCCGGCGCCGGATACCGATCCGCGCTGATCATCTGTGCATCCACCCTTACGCGTCTGTCAGACCCAGATCGGTTTGGCGTTGCGCTCCCGACCCGACGAGCAGCGCCGGCATGACGAACAAGGTGAACAAGGTGGATGCCGCAAGGCCGCCCATGATGACGATCGCCATCGGCTGCACGATCTCCAGACCGGGGATCCGCCCGAGGAGGACAATCGGCAGCAAGGCGGCGATGATCGCTGCGGAGCTCGCCAGGATGGGTATCAGCCGTTCCCGCGCCCCGCGGACGGCGAGATCAAAACCAACCGGCACGCCTTCCTCTCCCTCGAGACGCCGATAGCGATTGATCAGCAAGATGCCGTTCCTGGCGGCGATGCCGAGCACCGCGAGAAACCCGATGATCGACCCAAGCGAGATCACCCCGCCGCCCGCCAGCGCCCCCATCACTCCGCCGGCGAGAGCCGCCGGGATGGCGAGGAAAGCGATCATCGCCAGGCGCCAGCTCCGGAAGCAGGCCTGCAGCAGCAGGAAAATCCCGATCACCGCGGCGGCGGCTACGCCCAGCATGTGCCGCTGCGCGCTTTCGCGCTCGGCGTATTCGCCCAGGAGCTCCGGGTGATGCTCGAGCGGAAACTGGATTTTCTCGAGCTTGTCCTCGACTTCGTCGATCACGGAACCCGGATCGCGCCCGGCCACGTTGGCCGCCACATCGACGTAAGGCGCGATGGCCTCGTGCCTGATGACCTGCGGGGTCGACACCATCTTCACGTCGGCGATATCGCCCAGACGCGCGTGGGTGCGGTCCGACTTTCCGATCCACAGATCGGAAAGATTGGCCAGGCTCTGCCGCGCTTCGGGCGCGCCAAGGACCACCACCTCGTAGATCTTCTGCTCCTTGAACAGAAAGCCGACGACCAGGCCGGAGAACACCGTCGCCGTAGCGCGCCGCACGTCGCCGGGTTTGACGTTGGCGGGACCCGCGGTATCCAGGTTCACCTTGACCTGCACCGTGGGCTCGTCCACCTGGCCCTCTGCACGCAGATCGACGATCCCGGCGATGCCGGAAAGAGCCTGCCTGACCTCCTCGGCCTTTTGATTCAGGACTTCGCGCTTCGGACCGTAGATGCGCACGACGATTGCCTTGCTCGCGCCGGTCAGCACTTCGCCGACTTTGTCGCGCAAGTAGAATTGCACGCTGTGTTCGACGCCCGGGTATCCGGCCACCGTCTCCCGGATCGCGGCGATCGTCTTGTCGTAGTCGGCTTTGGGATCGATGCCGACCCAGACCTGGCTCGAATTGACGCCCACGACCTGGTCCCCCGTCACCGCGCGCCCCACATGGGCGCCGACCGAGCGCACTCCGGGAAGCGATCGCAACTCGTCGCTGACCCGGGAGGTCACCCGGTGGGTCTCGGTATGCGAGGTGCCGGGCGCGGTGGACCAATTCACCAGCAGGTTCCTCTCCTTGAAGGAAGGAAGCAAGGATTGCCCGAGCAAGGGCAATACGCCAACGCCGGCCACCACCATGACGCCGGCGGCTATGAGCGCCTTGCGCGGCGCAGTGACGATGCGCCGGAGAACCGCGTCGTATTTGCCGAGAAGCCAGACGGCAACGGGCGACTCACGATGCGCGCGCGACGCTTCGCCCCGCAGCAGCAGGCTCAACGCCGGCGTCACGGTCAAGGCAACGATCATCGACGCCAACACCGCCAGCACGTAGGACCAGGCCAGCGGTTCGAAGAACGCACCCGACACCCCGCCCATGAAGAAGATGGGCGTGACGGCGAGTATGACGATCAGAGTGGCGTAGAGAGCGGCGCTTCGCGTCTGCAGCGTCGTCTCATAGACGAGGGTCGCAACCGATGCGCCGTCCTGTTTTCGCTCGCGCAGCCGCCGCAGCAGCGTTTCCACGTCGACGACCGCGTCATCGATGACCACGGCCAGCGCCACCACCAGGCCCGCGAGAATCATGGTGTTGATCGTCGCGCCGGTCAGGTGCAGGGCGATGACTCCGGCCAGCAGCGCCACCGGGATCGACACGACGCTGACCAGTGCGCTGCGCCAATCGAACAGGAATGCGCCTATGACCAGGCTGACGAGGAGCGCGCCGATGATGATCGCCAGGGTCAGATTGGAGATCGAGTCCTCGACATACGAAGCCAGGCGGAAGACGTTGGTGTCGATCTGCACGCCGGGAAGACCGCGGCTCAACTCGGCCAGTGCCTGGTCGACCGCGCGAGTGACTGCCAGCGTGTTGGCAGCCGGAAACTTCTCGATGACGAGCATGAGGCCGTTGCCGTTCTTGACGACGGCGTCACCGATCAGCGGGGGGTGCGCAAAGCTCTGCTCGGTGACCTCGCCCAGGGACATCAGCTTGCCGGTCAGCATCAAGTGAAGCGGCGAAACGGGCACCTTTGCCATGTCCTCCGGCGCCTCGATCGGCATCGTGTGTTGGACGCCCAGCCTCTGATTGGGGTTGTCGATCCAACCGCCCGTCCCGGGCGACGATCCCTTCAGGAAAGACAGGGGAGACACCCACAGAGCGTCTCCGGCCGCGGCGATGATGTCTTCCTGCATCACGCGGGCCTCGTGCAGTCGATTGGGATCGATCTGCACATGCAATTGCCGCAGGCGCTGGCCCCAGATCGCCACGTTGGCTACACCGGGCACGCCCAGCAGCCTCGGCTTGATCGTCCAGCGGGCGAGCAGCGACAGTTCCGTCGGCTCGACCTTGTCAGACGTGATCCCGATCATCATGAAGCGGCTGGTCGCCGACAGGGGCTGCAGGATGACCGGGGGCTGCGCGACGTTCGGCAGCGTATACGCCAGGGTCAGGCGCTCCTGGATCATCTGCCGCGCTTTCATGATGTCGGTTCCGCGATTGAAAGTGAGCAAGATCGACGAAAGCCCGCTCACCGACTCCGAGCGGATCGATTTGAGCCACGGCACGCCGCTCAGCAACTCCTCGAGATTGAGGGTGATCAGGCTTTCCACCTCCGCGGCGGACAGCCCGAGCGCTTCGACCTGAACTTGAACGACCGGAGGCGCGAACTCGGGGAAGACATCGACGGGCATCTTCTTGACCTGAATGGTCCCGAACACGACCAGGGCCGCGGCGACACCCAACACCAGGAAGCGGAACTGCAGACTCGAACCGATGATCCAGCGAAACATTTTCCTAACCCCCCGTCCGTACCTCGATGAGTTTGCCTATGCGCCGTTATTTCTTGAAGATCTCGGCGCCGTACAGCATTGCCGCGCCGACGGTGACTATCGGGGTGCCGACGGGCCCTCGGACAGCACCGCCACATCGCCTATGACGCGATCGACGCCGATGCGCTGGCGTTCGAACGTCAGCGGCTTCGGGCTGACGTATACCCAGGCGGCGCCTTTCGCGTCGTAGTAGACGGCCCCGTAGGGCACGATCTTCTGCTTTTCGCTGCTGCCCGCGAGCTGGAGCTCGACGCGCATGCGATCGTTCACCGCCAGACCGTTGTTCTTGCCGGGCACCACGTAGTACAGCGACAACATCGAGCGCTTCATGTCTTCAAGGGGCGCCATCCCGGACGGCCGTGCCAAGACTTCACTGCTCAGCTTGGCGCGCGTGGCGAGCGGCAGGATGCGCGCCGGCTTGTCCTTCGCCAGCCTGTCCCACTCTCCGGGGGAGAGCGTCACCTGCACCCAGAGCTCCCCGGTGGGCGAGGCCTTGGACAACACGGGCTGCGGCTCCAGCGGAGCCGCGACCTTCCCGAAACCTCCGAATACGCCGCCCGCCGCCTTCGGCACGGGCCGCTTCTCCAGTGGAGGCATGACCAGCCCGCTGACCATCTGTCTGCGCACGACCGGTTCCTCGCTTACCTTGCCGGTCGCGATTCCCAGCCGTTCGGCGGCCTTCGCGCTCAGAACGACGCGCTTGGCGGGACTTCCGGGGATGCTCTCGAGCGTGACCGCAGCGCTCTTGCCGGCCGGCTTCGATCCTTCCGGATCGGCGGCGCCCGTCGTGGCCGGCGCCAGGCACAGTGCCGCCGCCAAGGCTGCCCACCCGCGCTGAAACGTTCTATTCGCGATTACCCTGGAATCTGCTTTCATTTGATCACCTCTTGAAAATTTCATTTCGAACTCGGGGATCGCCTTCTTACATCGCCGGAACGACGCCGTCCTTGCCGATGATGAGAAAAACCCCCACATTCCTCCCGTCCGCAGCCTTGTTCGCTCCGGCGAGGACGTGCGCTCCCGGCTTGATCAGGCTCTTGCTTCCGAGCGACATCCTGTGGACCGGCGCGTTGCGGGGCACTTCGACGTCGGTTTCGTCGTAATCGGTGGGCCCCCACTTGATCGAGATGACGCGGACCTCGATATCGTCGACCCAGCCGTGCGAGATGATGCTGTCGGGGGTCAAGTCCCACTTCTTGTGTCCCAGGGCGATGCCGCGCAGTTCATCGTCGATGATCCGCAGCTCGAAGCCCTTGTGCAGCCAGACCGCCGAATCCCGCACGATCGGGCTGTATTCGTCCATCTTCACCGCCACTGCGCCGACGTAGGTTCCGAGATCGACGTCGGTGAAGCGTCCCTTGCTCAGGGCGAAAATGCTGACGTTGTCCGAAAGCTCGATGCGCACGTCCTTGCCGTCGCGGGTCTTTACGACGATCGAGGGATTCCCCACCTCGCTGATCACGCCGCGGATGCGGTCGGGCTCCGGTTCTTCCGCGCGCGCGCCCAGCGCCGAAAAGATGATTGCAGCGATCGTCACGAGACGCAGTAGCGTGCACATCATGTCTCTTCTCCCTATCCCGGCACCGCTTGCCGGGGCAGATCGTCGACCCGCTTGCCGGTGCCGGATCCGAAGCGAAGGTACAGCGCCGGCACGACGAACAGGGTCAGCAGGGTCGAGGTGACGAGGCCACCCAGAATCACGACCGCCATCGGATGTTCGATCTCGTGACCGGGAATGCTTCCGCGGGCAACCAGAGGCAGCAGCGCCAATGCGGTGCACAGCGTGGTCATCAGAATGGGCGACAGGCGTTCGCTCGCCCCGCGCATGACGAGCCCGAGACCGAAGGGCTCGCCTTCCACCTGCTCGAGATGCCGATAGTGCTGGAGCAGCAGGATGCCGTTGCGCGCGGCGATGCCCAGGACCGTGATCATTCCGACCAGCGATCCGAGCGAAATGACGCGGTCTCCGGCGAAGGCCGCGAGCACACCGCCGACCAGCGCCGCGGGAAGGCCGAGGAAGATCAGGCTCGCCAGCCTCCAGTTTCGCAGGGACGCGTGGAGAATGAGAAAAATCGCGATCGCGACCACAATCGCCGAATCAAGCAGATTCCTCTGTGCGGCCTGGCGCTCCTTGTACTCCCCGAGCAAATGCGGGTAGTAGCCGATCGGGAAGTCGATTTTAGCGAGCCGGGCCGCGACTTCTTCGGCGACCGCGCCCAGATCGCGCCCCTTGACGTTGCCGTGAACGTCGATCCGCCGGGAGTTGTTTTGGCGGGCGATCTTGTTCGGGGTGGGCTCGACGGTGATGTCCGCCACCTCCGCCAGCCGCACGCGCCCGCCGTAGGGCGTGTCGATCAGGAACTCGCGCATGTCGTTCACGTTGTTGCGTGCCGACGGCATGGTCCACACGAAGACGTCGTAGACCTTGCCGCCTTTGTGGATGTCGGTGACTTCGATGCCGCTCATCAGGACGTTCACCACCCGGCGGACGTCGCCCGGCTTGATCCCGTAGCGCGCGGCCGCATCGAGCTTCGTCTTGACCACGATCTGCGGAACCCCGACCTGCTGCTCGGCATGCAAGTCGATCAGGCCGGGTATGTCCTTCAGGGCCTGTTCCACCTTTTGCGCCGCTTCACGCAGGCCCGGGAGCTCGGGCCCGAATACGCGCACGACGATCGACTCGCCCGCTCCACTCAGCACCTCCTTGATCCTCTCTTTCAGATAGGTCTGCACGTCGCGATAGAGCCCGGGATAGCCGGCGACCGTGGACTCGATGCTCGCGCGCGTCGTGTCGTAGTCAATCTTCGGATCGACGCTGATCCAGTTTTCGGTGAAATTGATGCCGTAGGGCTCGTCCCCGCCGATGGCGCGCCCGATATGGGCGCCGAAGTTGCGCACCCCCGGGATGGCGCGGAGCTCGCGGCTGGCGGCCTGCGTGATCCTGAACGTCTCCGGGTGCGAGGTCCCCTCGGCGGGGACCCAGTGCATCAGGAAGTCCCTTTCCTTGAAGTCGGGAAGCAGCGACGCCCCGAGGAACGGCCAGACCCCGAGGCCTGCGACGACGATGACGACGGTCGCGGCGACGGTTGCGCGCGGGTCCCGGATGACTCGCGAGAGGATCGCGCCGTAGCGCCGCTTGAGCCACGGGACAAGCGGCGACTCGTGCTTCTCGATGGCGGCGCGATTCAACAGAACGAGGCACAGGGCCGGCGTTACCGTCAAGGCGACCACCATGGAGGCCAGCATCGCGAGGATGAAGGCGAGCGCCAGCGGCTCGAAGAACGCTCCCGCCAAGCCGCTCATGAAGAACACCGGCGTCACGGCCAGGGCGATGATCAGGGTCGCCTGCCAGATTGCGGGGCGCACCTCGAGCGACGCCTCCAGGATGATGCGCGCCGTCGTCTTGTCGCCGTCCGCCAGGCGGTGCTGGCGCAGCCGCCGCACGACGTTCTCCACGTCGATGATCGCGTCGTCCACGACGGAGCCCAGGGCGACGACGAATCCCGCCAGGACCATGGTATTGATCGTGGCGCCCATCAAATAGAGAACCGCCCCGGCGGCCACCAGGGACAGCGGGATCGCGATCACGCTGATCAACGCCACCCGCCATTCGAAGAGGAAGGCGCCGAGGATGAGGATCACCAGGATCGAGCCCACGATGAGCGTGAGCGTCAGGTTGTGCATCGACGTCTCGATGAAGGTCGCCGGCCTGAAGATCGTCGAGTCGATCTCGATGCCGGGCAGACCGGGCCGCAATGCGGCGAGCGCCTCCTCGATTCCCCGTGTGACGTCGAGCGTGTTGGCCCACGGCAGCTTCTCGACGATCATCATCAAGCCGCGCTCGTCGTTGATGACCGCATCGCCGACCATCGGCCAGGTGTCCCACACCACGCTGCCGACATCCCCCAGCCGCGGCGGGTTGAGGCGCTTGGTTTTCAGGGCGATCGGCACCTCGGCCAGTTGTTCGACCGTAAGAACGGGTGACTCGGTGTGGATGACGAGCCTCTGGTTGGGGGTATCGATCAACCCGTCGACGCGGGCCTTACCCCCGGTGCTGTACAACAGCATGCCGACGTCCAAGGCCTCAGAGGTGGTCTCCATGACCTCGTCGAGCGTGACGTTGTGGGCGCGCATCAGGTTCGGATCCACCTGCACCTGCAGGGACTTGATCCGGTCGCCCCAGATCGGGATGTTGGCCACGCCGGGGACCGACATGAGGCGGAACTTGACCGTCCAGTAGGCGATCATCGACAGGTCCATCATGTCCATGGTCTTCGACGAGATCCCGATCTTCATGACCCGGCTGGTCGACGACAGGGGTTGAAGCATTACCGGCATGCCGGAGGACCTCGGCAGCTCGGCGATCGCCAGCTTCATGCGCTCGCTCACGCGCTGGCGCGCCTGCATGAGATCGGTGCCCAGCTTGAACCAGAGCACGACCTGCGACAGTCCCACCACCGAGGCGGAGCGGACGTATTCGACACCCGGGACTCCGCGGAGCTGGTCCTCCATCGGGATGGTGATCAGCTCTTCCACCTCGGTGGCGGTCATTCCCGGACCCTCGGTCTGGATTTCGACCTTGGGCGGGGCGAACTCGGGGAAGACGTCGACCGGCATCTTGCGTAGCTGCCCGGTCCCGAACACGAGCAGCGCAACTGCAGCGGCCAACACCAAGAACCTAAACTTCAGGCTCGAGCCTATGATCCAAGTAAACATCCAGCAAATCCTCCGCAACTGCTATTACGAACTTCTTATTTGTCGCGCGAAATGCGCGACCCCTTCCACTTTTCTAGAACCTGAACATCACTCCGATTTCCGGCGCGTAAGTCGGCGCCTTCGTCGTCACTCCTACACCAAGGTTCATCTTCAGCACCGCGTTCCTGCTCAGGGTGTATTGCAGTTCGCCGATGAGCGACACCTCGTCAAGCTGCGCGCCTTCGAGCGAGAGCGCGAGTCGCCAATTGGAATCGAGGCGTTTCACGTAGTCGATCGCCCACTCGTCGAACTTCGCCTTGTGCTCGCCGGTGTCGTAACCGAGCGCCAGCCGGCCAGCGAGCGTTCCAAACGGGTAGCCCTTGGTGACGACGACGCCCGGCGCAAATTCCCAGACCGGCGTGCCGAGCAGTTTCTTGTCTCTCTGCAGCGGGAAAACCGTCTTCATGAAGAACGTGACTTCCGGCCGGGATTCCGTCTCCTTCAGGTACCGCCAGCGTATATTGGTTTCGGTGTCCCCGAGCC
>Ga0193718_1000381_pt1 | contig 10323 bp, 6 predicted proteins | sample U2a1metaG_FD_144918 | JGI IMG/M metagenome (GOLD analysis project Ga0193718, IMG submission 144918) | Soil microbial communities from a riparian zone of the East river system, Colorado, United States - U2a1 | ecosystem: Environmental > Terrestrial > Soil > Riparian zone | place: USA: East River... | reverse complement strand
GTTGGCTTTGTGTTTGAAATTTTTCAGCATTGCCGATCAGGCCTATCATTGGGGCCTGCTTGACCGCGACGTAAACCTTGCCATCTGGATCGTCATTTTCACTTTGTTGGGTTTCTATTTTCTTGGCAAAATTCAATTGCCGAATGATAGTCCGGTGGACCGGGTAAGTGTTTCGCGTTTGCTTTTTGCTATAGCGATTTTTTCATTTGTTTTCTACCTCATTCCCGGCCTGTGGGGTGCGCCCCTGAAAGCCCTGGCCGGCTACCTGCCTCCTAAATACACTCTTGATTTTGACCTGGCTTCGGAAAAAGCAGCAGGGCGGAGTGAACTATGTGAAGAACCCCGGTACGCTGACTTTCTTCATCTGCCGCACGGACTGCAAGGCTATTTTGATTATGATCAGGCGCTGGCCTGCGCCCGTCAACAAAACAAACCTGTATTCATAGACTTCACAGGTCATGGCTGCACCAACTGCAGGGAGATGGAGGCAGTCGTATGGAGCGACCCCCAGGTTTTGCAGCGGTTACAGAATGATTTTGTCATAGCAGCCCTTTATGTTGATGATAAAACGGAGCTTCCCGAGGCCTCCTGGTTTACCTCGCACTATGACGGCAAAGTCAAAAAGTCCATCGGAAAGCAGAATGCTGATTTGCAAATCAACAACCTGGAAAATAATGCGCAGCCTTTTTATGTACTTGTCGGAAAGGACGAAAGAGTCCTGGCCTGGCCCCATCCCTACGATCGAAATGCGGAAAATTTCGTCAGGTTTTTGGAGGCGGGAAAGAGGAAATACCGGGAGTTATATGGAAAAGGGGCCATTTGACCAGGCTTTTATTATCTTTGGCTAACGACAGGTTCCAAACCTGATTTTTTGGTCTGAAATTGCGGCTTCTTTTGCTTAAATGAAGCATTTTTAGTTTTATTGCGAAATAAATGAATGGTCTGAAATCACCCTGGATAAGGAAAACTGTTTGTACTCTCACCCTGGCGGGCTTTCTTATCGTTTCATTTTTCGTGTTGGACAACGGCACATCCCTTTTTTCCCGTCAAGGGGACTATGCATCGGCGGATACCGTGAAGCGCGTGGAGACCGAAGTACAAAAACCCATTTTGATGTTTGGGATGGTCGTGAATGATCTCCATGTTGCCGAAGATCAGGTGAGACGAAACCAACGGTTTGCCGATCTATTGGAGGGTCACTACGTTGCGCCGGCGATTCAGCAACAGTTAAATCTATTACCCCGTAAAATTTTTGATTTCCGGAAAATATCGGCGGGCAAGAAATACACCTTGATCACGCTGAAGGATTCTCTTCAAACCGTGCGGGAATTGATTTACGAGCCCAATCCGATCGATTACGTCGTCTTCCGCTTGAGTGATTCCTTAAGGGTAGAGGTCTGCCAACGGGAGGTAAAGACTGTCGAGAAGAACGTTACCGGGGAAATTCAATTTTCCTTGTCGGAAACCATTGAGCAATTGGGTATTTCCCATGAGCTTACCAATAAATTTGTCGACATTTTTGCCTGGCAGGTGGATTTCCAGCACCTGCAACGGGGCGATAAGTTCAAACTGATCTATGAAGAGAACCTGGTGGAGGACCGGCCGATCAGTGTCGGAAAAATCCTGGGCATTTACTTTGAACATTTTGGAAACGGGTATTATGCTTTCCCTTTTGATCAGGGCAATGGACTTGATTACTATGATGAAGCGGGGAAGAGTTTGCGAAAGGCGTTATTAAAATATCCCATTGAATTTACCCGTATCAGCTCGCGGTACAGTTTGAGCCGTTTTCACCCCGTCGTGAAAGTGTTCCGGGCGCACCTGGGCACCGACTTTGCTGCACCGACAGGCACTCCTATTCGTTCGGTGGGCGATGGGGTAGTGACAGAGGCGCAATACAAAGCCAACAATGGGATTTATGTAAAAATCCATCATAACGGAACGTACTCGACAGCCTATTTACATATGTCGAGGATCGGGGCGGGTATTGCCACGGGTGTTCGTGTCAGACAAGGACAAACTATAGGTTACGTGGGAAGCACCGGTTTGGCCACGGGTCCGCATGTCTGCTATCGCTTTTGGCGGAATGGGGTTCAGGTGGATGCATTGCGGATCGAATTGCCCCCTTCACAACCGGTTAGAAAAGAGAACCTGGAGGAATTTCAAATTATAAAGGAAGCGCTGATCAATCGATTGAACCTGATTCCTTTCCCTCCTGCGGCCCCCGATGTTATCGTTGCCGGGCGGTAATTTTTTCATCCTTATTTTTTCTTACAGCAATTTTCCCCTACTTTATTTGTTTAAGACGCAGAGACGGAAGTTGACTCTCGTTTAAAGATCGGTGATGAAGTTATACGGTGCCATTCTGGTTTGTTTGTATTCGTTTGCGGCTGTAGCGCAAAATCAGAAAATTGGGTTGGTATTCAGTGGCGGCGGCGCCAAAGGGCTTGCCCACGTGGGGGTTCTTAAAGCGCTCGAAGAAAACGAAATCCCGATCGATTATGCAGTAGGTACTTCCATGGGAGGCATCGTTGCCGGCTGCTATGCGGCGGGCATGAGCCCGGCGGAAATCGAAGAAATGATGCTCTCCCCCGATTTTTCACGCTGGATCGGAGGACAACTTGAAGAAGGATACAACTACTACTATAACAAGAACGACGATCATCCTTCGTTTCTAAAGCTCAACCTGTCGCTGGATTCATCTTTTAATGTGCTGCTCAATTCTACTATTGCGAATGATTTGTCGCTCAATTTCGCATTGGCAGAAAAACTGGCTCAACCTTCTGCTATCGCTAAAAATAATTTCGACAGTCTTTTTGTTCCCCTCCGCGTAGTGGCGGCCGATATTTTTACTCAAACCGAAGTGGTTCTGAAGAAGGCGGCATTAGGGGAGGCGTTGCGGGCAACTCAAACCGTGCCCTTTTTTTACAATCCTATCCGGATAGAGGGAAAATACCTTTTTGACGGAGGGGTATACAACAATTTTCCAGTGGATGTTGCCCAAAAAGAATTCAAACCCGATGTGATTATCGGATGCAATGTATCGAGCAAAGTATACGACAACTATCCTTATGGAGAGGATGAAAAATTGATTTCACGGTCGTTGCTCTACCTGCTGCTGGACAAGTCAGATCCCAGCAAAGTTCCGGCCACGGGGGTATATATTCAACCGGATTTGAAAAACTATTCAGCGTTTGATTTTGCAAAAGTGAAAGCGATCATCGACAGTGGGTATGCCCAAACCATTCGTCAAATGAAAGAGATAAAACAAAAGGTGGCCCTTCGCAGGACGTGCGAATCGGTAGCGGAAGCCCGTAATCGGTTCAGAAACCGGACATCCCCCCTCATCACCCATAAAATTCAGTTTATCAATTTCAACAGTAAGCAACAACGCTATCTCAATCGCTTCTTCAAAGGCGGTAGAAGACCCCTGTATTTTTCAGATATAAAATCGGGATACTTTAGACTGGTCTCGGATGACTACTTCAAAAATGTTTATCCCAGTTTTATCTATGATTCCGCGAGCCGGGGATTTGATTTTCAACTTTCGCGGCGCCCGCAAAACAATTTTCAAATTGACTTTGGAGGCGTGATTTCCACTCGCAGCATCAGTAATATTTATCTTGGCCTGAACTATTACCGGTTCAACCGGATATTGACGCACACACAAGCTAATTTTTTCGCGGGAGATTTTTATAAGTCAGCCCAGGTGAAGGCCCGTATGGATTTCCCGTTCCCCGGCCAATTTTACCTTGAGCCAGAGGTCATTTTCAATAGTTGGAATTTCCTGCAAGGAAGAGACATTATTTTTAAGACGTCTTCCCCAACGGTACTCAATCGCATTGACCGGAAAATCGCAGTCAGTGCCGGAATTCCTATTGGACGTCAATTTAAGGCCGCACTCACAGGAGCGTACATCAATAACCGTGATCTGTATGTTAATGAAAATAGTTTTGTCTCCACCGACACATTGGATCAGCTGAGTTTGACCGGAGCACGTGCCGGATTCATCCTGTCTACCAACACCCTGAACCGAAAACAATATGCATCGGAAGGGAAATCGTATCAGTTTACCTTTGATTGGTTCAATGTAGACGAGGATTTTGTCCCGGGGACAACTTCCATCACGAAGGTGCATGTCGAGCAGCGACGCACCTGGTTTAGGGGAAGAATAACGATGGAGCAGTATTTGAAAAAGGGAATTTACAGTTCGGGATATTATTTGGATGGAGTCATTTCCAATCAACCCCTCTTCACCAATTATTACGGAACGATCATTAACGCACCGGCCTTCAATCCGATTCAAGACAGCCGAACGTTGTTGCTGCAAAATTTCAGGGCATTTAATTATGCGGCCGGGGGTTGGAAAAACGTTTTTGAAATCCGTAAAAACCTTGACTTCAGGCTGGAGGGATATCTGTTCAAGCCATTTGGTGCGATTATCAGGGGGACCGGTCAGGAGGCTACGTTGAACAAGGAGTTCAGCAAACTATTTTTTGCGGGAACGGCAGGTTTCCTTTTACATTCCACCATTGGCCCCATCAGCCTGAGCATAAATTATTACGATGACAAAGAGACACAACTTGGCGTGCTGCTCCACGTGGGTTTCTTATTGTATAATAAGACCTCCCTGGAGTAAAACTCAATGAATACAATGATTTTGGCTAATTTACCTGAAAGTCGAAAAGGGTTCTAGGCACTATTTCTGCTTTTTTGAATATTAACTATGTTTATTCCCTAATTTTAGTTGTTAACCCGATTCCATGAAGAAACTTTACCTTGTCCTCAGTCTTGTTATGGTGAGTGGATTCGCATATTGCCAACAAGTGCAGTGGGCTTCCAGCGTGCTGGAGTTTTCGTCAGAACTTACCCCTGTCCAGTACTCCGCTCAGCAGGCAGTGGGGAAACCAAATGTCCTCCCGGCCGGAGGTCAAAATCCCAATGCATGGACGCCGGATAAGCCTAAGCGGTTGGAATTTATCAAGTTGGGCTATGCCCATCCTATTCAGATTCAACAGATCGCCATTGCAGAATCGTACAATCCCAGTGCTCTTTTTAAGGTTTTTATCTATGATGAAGCAGGCAAAGAGTATTTGATCCATACATTCAGTCCCATGGCCGTTCCGCTTAAGGCGATGATGCGGAATATCTTTGTGGAGAAGACACCGTACAAAGTGGCCGCGGTCAAGATAGAATTCGATGGCCAGGTCTTGCCGGATTATTATTCACTCGATGCGGTGGCCATTTCAGATTCAGGTTATCCTATCATTGCCGATATTGATTTACCCGATCTATTAAGCAAAGGTCTCGTCGTTGAACAGCTGGATAAGAATGTAAACAGCAATTACAGCGAATTGAACCCATTGCTTTCTCCGGACGGCAAGACGCTCTACTTCAGCCGAAGAAACCATCCGGAAAATGTGGGGGGTGTAACCGACAAGGAAGACATATGGTATTCTGAGTTGGGCCAGGACGGAAAGTGGACATTAGCAAGAAATGTGGGGCGTCCTTTGAATAACGAATACCCCAACTTCATCAACGCGGTCAGCTCTGCCACACCGGACGGAAAATCAGTGCTTTTGTTGTTGGGCAACCGGTACGAGGAGAAAGGTAAAATGATCGCCGGGGTATCGGTCAGTAATAATATCGGAGGCTCCTGGACCGATCCCAAGCCCTTGCGAATAGAAGACGACTACAATTTCAACGAGAGAGCCAATTACTTTTTAACCAACACGCGCAAGGTTCTGCTTATGTCCATTGAGCGCGAAGACTCACGCGGAGGGCGCGACTTGTACGTGAGCTTCTCGAAAAACGACACCGTTTGGACAAAACCGTTAAACATGGGGGTGGTGATCAATACCGCGGGTGAAGAATCAGGCCCTTTTCTTGCGTCGGATGACAAAACACTTTACTTCTCCTCCAACGGATTCAGTGGATTTGGAGGGAGCGACGTATTTATGTCCAGGCGTTTGGATGACACCTGGACCAACTGGTCGCCGCCTGAAAACATGGGACCGGATATCAATTCTAAACTGGATGATTTGTTTTTCAATATTCCTTCCAATAGTGACTATGCCTACTATTCAAGGGGCGTGACGGAAGATAATCTCGATATATTCCGTGTGAAACTGCCTTTGTTCCATAGCCCTGAACCCATCATTATAGTGAAGGGAAGGCTCATCGACACCAAAACAGGGAAACCGGTTGGAGCCAAAATTATTTATGAGGAATTGCCGGGCGGAAAAGAAGTAGGCATCGCCCATTCCAATCCGGAAACGGGCGAATATGAGATTCACTTGCCCGGCGGTAAGGTATATGGATTCCGGGCTGAAGCGGAAGGCTACGTTTCCGAAAACCAAAGTCTTGATTTACGCAATTTCACCAAAGACGGAGTGGTTGAAGCAAGGGATATCCGACTGGCACCCATCGGTGTTGCAGCCATTGAGAAAAACGCAACGATTGTACTCAATAACATTTTCTTTGATTTTGATAAATCAGTTTTGAAACCGGAATCCTTTCCGGAATTAAACCGCATTGTTTCTTTGATGAACGAACGATCCGCCATGAACGTGGAAATCGCTGGCCATGCAGATGCCACCGGCCCGGACGAGTACAACATGGAGTTGTCGCACAGGAGGGCGAATGCAGTGGGTACCTACCTGGGGGAAAAAGGAATTGCAGGCGGCCGGGTAACCGTGACCTATTTTGGTGAAAGCAAACCCATCGATACGAATGCGACTCGCGAAGGCCGGAGGAAAAACCGGAGAGTTGAATTTAAGATTCTGAAATTGTAAACTAAAGTTGATAAGACGCCATGAAGACCATATTGTTTATTTTGACGTTAGTGGCTTCTGTTTATTGTGCCGGCGCGCAATCCAACGACACCCTGATCTACGCCGAAGGGAAGATCATTAATGCCAGTACAAAGGAACCTGTCAACGCCCGAATCATGTACCAAAGCCTGCCCTATGGCAGTAAAGTAGGGTTTCTTTCCGGCAACACCTTTTCGTTCCCGTTGTACGACAATGAGAAATATTCCATCACGGTAGAAGCCAATGGGTTTGCACCTTCCAAATACATGATTGATCCCGCTTCCGCGAACAGCGTCCGGAGAGTGATCAAAGATATCGAGTTGGGTTTGCCTACCACCGCAGCCGAAGCAGCGGAAACGACACAATCGGCGGGGAAAGTTATGCGATTGGACAACCTGATCTTCAAGGTGAGCACGGCGACGATATCGGATCAATCGTACCCTGAACTGGACCAGGTTGCCAAAATGCTGAATGATAATCCCAGAATGATCATCCAATTGGAAGGGCACACCGATTCAAAGGGCGATCCCAAATTGAATATGAAACTTTCGGAAAAACGGGTGGTTGCAGTGAAAGACTACCTTATATCAAAAGGGGCTCCGAAAAGTAAAATAAAAACGAAAGCCTTTGGCGGAACCATGCCGCTCTCCCTTGATAATTCCGAGGAAGGTCATAAGTTAAACCGGAGGGTAGAGGTACGGATCCTGCAAAATTAAAGGGAAGCCAACGCTGGCATGACGCCTTTGAATTGGCGAATGATCCGAAGTTTCGCCTGATCGTCCATCGTACTTTCCACGACGGATTTCAAAAAAATAGAAACAAATTCGTTGATCCTTGGCGTATCATAAATGGATTTCGCTTTCAGGAGAAGTTCGCCGCATGTACCCAAACGCCCTGCATTGTACGCTTTCACTGCCTGATTATAATAAAGCAGCCCGGGCAATTGACCCGGATTCACCTCTCGATACAAATCGCAGTGGTAGCGATAACTATTTTGGGTGTCAGCAGCGGCAGTCAATCCTTGCCGATACCTGCCAATCCGCTGACTGATCTCCTTTTCATTTCTGACGAACCCATTGAACCGGTCTGTAGTTTCCAGTAATACTTCTCCTTTTGACGTGTTCACCAAAAGAAATATATGATAGTTCGTCTCGACAATAGTATACTCAACGTTCAACTCGCTTAATACAACTGAGAATAGAGAGGTTGCGGTAAGGCAATCGTAGCGACCGGAATCAAAAATTTCGGAAAAATCGGCATACGAGGTGTATTGACGCAAAAATTCCTTTTGCGTCCGATGGAATACTCTTTTGAGCAATGCGATGTCAGATGAGGAATTGCTGCTTTTGAGATTCTGAATGAAGCCGTCGATTCGCGATTTGGCCAAAAGCGTGGCTTGCGGCGAGGTGGCCTCCAGATCCGAAAGAACAGAACTTTCCTGACCGTATCCGAGCAACGGGATCATCAGCAGGAAGAAGGCAAATCGTCTGTTCAAATGTTACCTGAATATTACTAAGGCAGGTATAAAGTTAACAGTTTGGTAACATTAGTCAAGTGTTGGTAACATTCCGGTAACATTGGGGTGAGTTGAAAAAATTGGATACCTTTAAAAAAAGGCTCTTCCATATGGAATTGGTGGCTGAAAAAGTTGATTATACCCGCCTGCAGAGCACTTTTCAGAAGCAGAAGGAAAGGAGCCTGCTGTTGCGCAGGGAGCCTGTACACATGCGCAAGAAAAGACTTGGCAACCTCAGCGATTGGATTTTTGCCAACCGCGACCGCATCAAACACGCCATTCACCAGGACTTCGGGAAGCCTCTCCTGGAAGTGGATACGACTGAGATCTACCCTATCATAACGGAGATCCGGTACACGCTCAACCACCTTGACAATTGGGCAAAGCCAACAAAAGTCGACGCCCCTTTACCCTATCTGGGAACCCGATCGGAGATCCGATATGAGCCGAAAGGAGTTTGCCTCATTATAGCACCCTGGAATTTCCCTTTTAACCTATGTATCGGGCCATTGATCTCGTGTTTGGCTGCCGGCAATACGGCTGTTCTCAAACCTTCTGAATTGACTCCCGTTACGTCCAGCCTGTTGAAAGGGATGATAGCGGAAATCTTTGAAGAAGAGCTGGTGACCGTAGTAGAAGGAGGACCGGAAGTTTCCACGCACTTGCTTAGCCTTCCGTTTGATCACATTTTTTTTACCGGCAGTCCAGCCGTTGGCAAGATCGTCATGAAGGCGGCCGCCGATCACCTCGCCTCGGTGACCCTGGAACTCGGTGGAAAATCACCGGCCATCATTGATGCCAGCGCGAACCTGAAGGATTCAGCCAAGCGGGTTGCTTTCGGCAAATTTTTCAACAATGGACAAACCTGTATTGCTCCGGATTATGTTTTGGTCGAGGAAAAAATCAGAGAACCATTTCTTCAGGAATTAAAGAAATCGGTTGCAGCGCTTTTTGGACAGGATGGCGTAGTAGATGAAACCTCACCATCCTATTCCAGAATAGTAAATGCGGGGAATTTTCAACGACTCAACGCCTTATTACAGGACGCCATCAAGAAAGGGGCAACGCTTGAATTGAGCGGGCCGGTAAATGCGGAAACAAGATTCATCCACCCCATGATTCTGTCTAATGTTTCAATGAATGCAAGGATGATGGAAGAAGAGATTTTTGGTCCAATCCTTCCCATTATACCTTTCACATCAACGGCAGAAGTCCTTCGGATCATTACCTGCAGGCCCAAGCCCCTTGCGCTATACATCTTTACCACAGACCGTCGCTTCCGCGAAACCATTCTAAGCGAGACATCCGCGGGGGGTGTTTGCATCAACGATTGCATCATGCAATTCACGCACCCCGGCCTTCCCTTTGGCGGAGTGAATCACAGCGGGATGGGCAAGTCGCATGGCCGATTCGGTTTCCTGGCTTTCTCCAATGAGAAGCCGGTACTCAGACAAAAGCGTGGATTTGCGGCGCCTTATTTATTGTATCCACCGTACAAGCCAGCGATGAAAAGGATAATCGATATCCTGTTGCGATGGTTCTAGGTCAATCGGCAGATTCTAATGTCATTTCAGAGCAAAGCACTAACGCTTAATTTTTCTTTTGCTCTTCATAGTCAATCTTGTGCCTGCCCCGTATGACCCGATAAAAATCGGGGTGGGGCTAAAATCTTTTGACTAATTTTGTCCTTTAAACTTCACGTTGTATGAAAATAATGAAGAAAATCCTGATCGGCTTTGGTGTAGTGATCGTGTTGATGGTGGCAGCGGCCATGATTATCCCGATGATTTTCAAGAATGACATTAAGGCCGCAGTGGATAAAGAGATTGCCAAGAGCATCAATGCCGACGTAGTCTTTGATGTGAATAACTTCAGTCTTTCCGTATTCCGGCACTTCCCTAACGTGACAGTAGAAATAAAAGAACTTGGTGTTTTTAACCGCGCTCCGTTTGAAGGGGTACCGCTTTTCGTAGTCGATCGACTGGACCTGGAGGT
>Ga0193718_1000380_pt1 | contig 10330 bp, 12 predicted proteins | sample U2a1metaG_FD_144918 | JGI IMG/M metagenome (GOLD analysis project Ga0193718, IMG submission 144918) | Soil microbial communities from a riparian zone of the East river system, Colorado, United States - U2a1 | ecosystem: Environmental > Terrestrial > Soil > Riparian zone | place: USA: East River... | reverse complement strand
ATTCCGAGTGCTGCGGCTGCACGTTCCTGGTGGTCATTCCCGGCTCAGACTGACGGTCGACTCCGCAGATCATAGGCATGGGGATGGGCGAGCCAGCAGACGATCGCCGGGCGTCGCTGCTAATTGGCGAATCTCATATCACCTTCGCTTGAAAGTCTTCCTTCTTCAGCGACTTGGCGTCAGCGACAATTTTTATTATGCGTTCGCGGCTGGCTTCTATGTCGTCGACGTAATGCTGATGAACTTCGGTATCGAACCAGGTCAGTTCAGGAGTGCGCGGATTGTTCAAGTGAAATGTCACATGCCATAGGGCAGAACACGTCGTTAGATACTGGACCTTAATCAGCTCCCCCCACTGCGCAAGATCAGTATTCTTGCGCTCCCTGCCACCTATGCCGCCGCAGGTGGTATTGAGGAAATCCAATAGACGATCGAGATTGGCATTTACGGCCTCAACGGCGGCGTGCGTGGTCTCGTAAGAATTCCGTTGTGCATGGGACAATTGGACGAATACGTCTGGGTACTTGAGTTCGAACATACGGTGTGAAATCTTCGTCGACACGCTGGGCTCAATGCCGTCGATGGCAAAGATTTGCAGATTCCTCTCTGTTGCAGCACATATGCGCTGCAGATGGATCTTTATGTCACTTAGCTCCATCAACAGAGCTTTCTTTATTCGTCGCGATCTAAATCTTGTCTTCGCGAACTCGGTTGCTTGACTCAACGTCCAACCCAAAACAACAGCGATCAGCGCAAGCGCAACCTTGGAAATTCCAGCTTCATCGATAGGCATCGGATTCACTCCGTTGGAGATGCCAGCAATGCTACTGCCTTATGGCAGATTCCAATCCTTGGTACGCACTTCCGCGCCCACTTGGTTCACGGTCGTATAGGAAATAGCCAGTGTCGACGAATCAAGTAACTCTGGTTCAAGAGCGTGTCGTCAATAGGCAATAGTCCGAGTAGCATCCCGTTTATTCTGGACAAACTTTCGGGGGAACCAATGACCGTCTGTGTCGCGGCAATTTGTGCCCCAGCAGCTGTGATCGGCATGTCGGATCGAATGCTTACTGCTGGCGACGTCCAGTTCACGCCGCAAAGATCGAAAATCGTGGCCGTCACTACGTCAATCGTCGCGATGATCTCGGGAGACATTGCGCTAGCTCATGAGCTGCTTGTGGAAGTGACCGCTACTGTTAACGCCAGAATCCAGACGGAACCGCAAAACTGGTGGAAAGTTAAGGACGTTGCAGAACTCTGGAAAGCTGCCTACTTGGAAAGACTTAAACGTGAATCCGAATCAAAATGGATGGCCCCATTAGGGCTGACCCTAGATACCTTTATCAGCCGAAACAGGGAACTTAACAGCGGCTTAGCCGGACGACTCACTCAAGAATTGCTGAACTACGATCTTCCGATCATGGAAGTGATCTTTGCAGGGATTGATCAGTCCGGTCCTCACCTATACGTAGCTGATGGCGGGAAGGTCTGGTGTCAAGATGCCGTAGGCTTCGCGGCGGTCGGCAGCGGCGCATCTCATGCCAAATCGCAACTTATGTTCTCAGGCCACACAGCTTCTTCGCCATTCAATAAGACGCTTTATCACATATATGCCGCAAAGAAACGCGCTGAAGTTGCGCCCGGGGTCGGTCAGGAAACAGACTCGTTCATAGCATGGCAACTTGGTGGTTCTTCGGTCATTCGAGATGACATCATTGATCTCGTAAAAACCGCTTACGAAGAAGTCGAACAGCAAAGCAAGCAAATTACTGTTGAGACAGAGGAGAAGGTACATGCCGCGATTCAGGGAATCCTTGATGGACCAACAACCCACACCCAAGCTGCGCCAGAAATTACAGACGGAAATACATCCTCTCTCGGCATTGACGATAGGGACGGGGCTGATGCGAAAGAATAGAAGCGACGTCGTTGCTTCTTCGACCAGTCTGCTTGAACAGCTTCGCGAACGATTTCAGATCGGCGACTAGGAGAAAGGCTGTCAGCTCCGCATTCAGGCATTAAGCCCCACGTCCGTACCTTCCTCGCGCGTGATGCTGACTGAAAGGTTCCAGCGGTCTTGCGGAAGCTGCCAGGCTGGATCGGCCCAATCCCGCTATCCGTAGGCAACATCAAGATCGGCGCCTATGCCGATGTAGCTCAGTTCGACAAGTCAGCCGCACGCATCAAGGCGGCGCTTGTGAAAGCACGAAAGACAAAGGTGCGCTAGCACTCGTTGCCGGTCAGGCAGATTGTCGATCGCCATCGTGGCAGCATCAGATGCCTGGCGCGCGCGGGCGGGAGATGTATGTTTGAGCTGGTTATGCCTGCGCCGGATCACGTGGATTAAGGCTGTGGTGCCAGCTTGGGACGTCTCAGGAATTGCGACCATAGGGCGATAGACTCCGCTCATGGTGAGCCTAGCCTGCCCTGAGCCGTCGAAGGAACCATGATGGAAGCGGTAAAGACCCACAGCCTCTGCCAGATCAGCCATGCGCTGTATGACGTGGGTGGGGAATATCGGTGGAATATGTGATTCCCCCTAAAAGCATCAGATCGTTAGGAGATTTGTATGGCTGAGTGGCAGGTCGAGATTTCGAGCGAGGTTGCTTTCGAGCTCGAAGAGTCCATAAATCAAGGGCCAATAATCGATGATCAGGACCGGCATCTACTCGTTGAGCGTGAAGTAGACCGCATCAACGGCCTAAAAATATTTGTCTACTCGAACGAACATCCACCGCCGCACTTTTTGGTCACGTGCTCTGAAGGTTCGCAGCGCTTTGAAATCAGTGACTGCAAGCCGCTGGATGGATCCGGACTAGAAAAGTATTTGCGCAATATCCGCAAGTGGCATGAAAAGAACAAGAACGTTCTGATAAAGGCGTGGAATGAGTCAAGACCCTCAGATTGTCCGGTCGGGGCCTACCGCGGCTGATAATCGTAGAGCTGTCATGGATAGCGAGAAGGGAGTGCTTGAAAATGGCTATAAAGACTATCGATCGGAAAATGGGTCAGAGAACATTACCGTTTCAATCGCTATTTTTTGCTTCTACATGTAGGTGAAAGCGCAATGACACATAAGGACAAGGCACCAACATGCCGTTGAGCTGGAATGAGATCAAGACGCGAGCGCTCGCCTTTTCCAAGGAATGGGAGAACGAAACTTCTGAGGATGCCGAGGCCAAGAGTTTTTGGGATGCGTTCTTTGAGGTTTTCGGAATTCATCGCCGCCGCATCGCGAGCTTCGAGGTGCCGGTCAACCGTTCAGATGGCTCGGGCGGCTTCATCGATCTGCTGTGGAAGGGCATCTTGCTGGTCGAGCACAAATCACGTGGCAAGGATCTCGATCGCGCATTCGGCCAAGCGCGCGATTACTTTAGTGGGCTTAAGGATCGCGACTTGCCGCGTTACGTGCTGGTCTCCGACTTCGCGCGCTTTCGCCTCTACGATCTGGAGGATGGCACTCGGCACGAGTTCCCGCTGAAGGAGTTGGTGCGGAATATCCGCGTGTTCGGATTCGTCGCTGGATACCAAAGCCGCGCTTTCAAGGATCAGGACCCGGCAAACATCCGCGCAGCTGAACGCATGGGCGAGCTGCACGACGCACTCAAGGACAGCGGCTACAGCGGCCATGTGCTTGAAGTGCTGCTGGTGCGACTATTGTTCTGCTTGTTCGCCGAAGATACCGGCATCTTCGAGCCGCGTCGCCGCTTTCAGGATTTCATAGAACAGCGCACCGCCAGCGATGGCAGTGACGTCGGTGCACAACTCAGTGCGCTGTTCTACGTTCTGGACACCGAGGAGGACGTCCGTCAGACCACGCTGGACGAACAACTAGCCGGGTTCCCCTATGTCAACGGCAAGTTGTTCGAGGAATCCTTGCCACCAGCCGCGTTCAATTCGCAGATGCGAGAGCAGCTGCTTGACGCTGCGGGTCTAGACTGGAGCGAGATCAGCCCAGCCATCTTCGGTGCGCTGTTCCAGTCGATCATGGATGAGAAGGCGCGGCGCAACCTTGGCGCGCACTACACTAGCGAAAAGAACATCCTCAAGTTAATCGGGCCGCTGTTTCTCGACGATCTGCGCGCCGAGTTTGCCAAGGTCAAGAGCAGTCGCGCGAAGCTGCACGAATTCCACGAGAAACTTGCCCGGTTGAAGTTCCTCGATCCCGCCTGTGGCTGCGGAAACTTCCTCGTCATTGCCTATCGCGAGCTGCGTCTGCTGGAGCTGGATGTCATCGACGTCCTCTACCAGAAGGATCAGGAAGCTGGACAGGTGACCGACCCACGCCTACTAATCAAGTGCAACGTCGACCAGTTCTATGGCATTGAGATTGAGGAGTTTCCGGCCCAGATCGCGCAACTTGCCCTATGGCTGGTGGACCACCAAGTCAATCTGCAGGTGAGCGAGCGTTACGGCAACGCCTTCGAGCGCCTCCCGCTGACGAAGTCCGCCACAATAGTCAACGGTAATGCGCTACGTATCGACTGGAACGACGTGGTGCCGAAGGAGCAGTTGAGCTACGTCCTTGGAAATCCGCCGTTCTCGGGTGCAATGGTGATGAGTGACGATGCGCGTGCTAGCTTCGGCGAGGCTTGTTCGGACTTGCATGGTGCGGGCGTGCTTGATTTTGTCGCAGCTTGGTATTGGCTTGCTACAAAGTACATAAGCGGCACTTGCATCAAAGTGGGTTTTGTCTCAACAAATTCCATCTGTCAGGGGGAGCAGGTGGGTCTGTTATGGCGTCCCATGCTTGATCGCTACAGAATCCACATACACTTCGCCCATCGCACATTTAAATGGGCCAATGAGGCGCGTGGCAAAGCTGCCGTGCATTGCGTAATCATTGGCTATAGTACGAACGATACCGCCAACAAGACCATCTTCGACTATGACAACGTAGATGGCGAGGCACACGCTATCGCAGCTCGCAACATCAACCCTTACTTGATCGATTCCCCGGATGTGTTGCTGGAGAACAGGTCAGATCCGATTTGCAATGTTCCGGGCATGCGTTTCGGAAGCATGCCGCGTGATGGCGGCAATCTCCTTTTGAATGATGAAGAGAAAATCGAATTGCTGACTATTGAGCCGGGCGCAGAGCCCTACTTATTGCCTTTTGTTGGAGCGCACGGCTTCCTCAATAGTGAGCCAAGGTGGTGCATTTGGTTTGATGGAAAGGATCCTGGAGTCCTCCGTTCGTTGCCGCACCTGCGCGAGAGGGTCGAGAAGGTCAAAGAGTTCAGATTGGCAAGCAAAGCGGTTAGCACGCGAAAATTCGCGGCGACGCCATATCTGTTTTGCCAGATTGCACAACCAAATGACGCCTATATCCTGGTTCCTAGGCATTCCTCTGAAAACAGATATCTTGTGCCGATGGGATTTTTTGGCGCGGACAAGATTGCGGCCGACAGCTGCAACACCATCCCAGGCGCGGGGATGTTTCATTTTGGTGTGTTGCAAAGCTCCATGCACATGGCGTGGGTGCGTTACACCTGCGGACGCCTGAAAAGTGACTTCCGATATTCCAAGGACATCGTCTACAACAATTTCCCTTGGCCCGTTGGGTGCAGCGACAAACAGCGCGAAGCGATCGACACCGCCGCCAAAGGTGTGCTCGACGCCCGTACCTTGTTCCCAGACAGTACACTCGCGGACCTCTATGACTTGGTCGCCATGCCGCCTGCATTGGTGAAGGCGCACCATACCCTTGATCGTGCAGTCGATGCAGCGTACGGCAAGCGCAGCTTCAAGTCCGACGCCGATCGCGTCGCTTTTCTGTTTGAGCGCCACCAGTTGCTTACATCGCTGCTTCCTTCTTCGAAACGTAAAAAGACCCCCCGCCGTCTTGTTTCGGACAACGAAGCGTCATGACATTGAAACGCGTCTAGTCGGAGCTCGGTTAGGGGCGCTAAAACACGCCCCACTGTCGTCCACCCTGCATGGTGTATGCGCCATCAATTAAGCGACTACGACGTATCCAGTCTCGTATTTGTGCTGGAGTGCCAATATCAAGTCGAAATGATCCAGCTGACAAACGCGTAAATAAGAGAGTTTGCTGATCATAAGAGGGGGGGCCGCCAGCCCCTGGAATAGGCAGCGTGAGCTTGTCCATGCCGTTATCACTGAATGTCAGTGAGCAGTCCACCTTCACTACCCTTTGGTATTCAATACTGACACGAGTGAGAGGGCTATTTTGAGGCACATCTGCGGCCGGAACTCCAAAGAACACCCTCGACAGACGCTTCATCATGAGCTGATTTCCTGGCGAGTATGGTCCGAGATTTCTAGTCACGTTTCCGGCTTCAATCCAGAAATGGGTGCACACCCGCAGCTTACGCAACTCCTCTGGTGTTAGTGATCCTTTACCACGCAACTCCACAACGTCGTCGTCCGTTGGTACAGGATCTCGTCTGTTCTTGGTGCTGTCATAGATTCTTTCGTAACTCGCGAACAATGCTTCGTCAGCACGGTCTGCAGCAGTCCAAATATCCTCATACCAGTCCTGCACTCGTTGGACTTGTGTCGCTGCCGAAACATCCTGCTGCCTCGTAGGTGGTTGGTAGCCTAGAAGCAGTCCAACCTCGTTACCTGTGTTTAATCCTGAGCGGGAAAGATTGCCTGATCCCGCAAACACTACGTGTTGTCCAGTGCCACGAAAGATGAAGGTCTTTGGATGAAAGGGAGTTTTCGGGTTACACGCCTGCCGGAGAACCCGGACTCCATCGTGAATGCGCAAGGATGATCGCGGAGCGTTCGAAAGCATCCGCATAGCAAGTGGCTCAGTACGGCAGTAGTCCAAAGCGACTACCCATCTCTTTCGCACATGGCCCCAACGTGTGCCAAGACTGGATTCGAGCATTTTTAGAACGTCACGTGCACCACCAGTTGTCACATATGCGGCGGCTACGTCAATTTGATCAAACTGGGCTGCGTTAAGTGTTTCGGCCAGTAGTTCTAGGTTGGACCTTCCTCTTGGTTGCGTGACCGAATCAAGGATCAACACGCTGAACTCCCAGAGGCTTGTGCCTCACTCAGTTGTGTCTATACAGTGTCCGAGAGGCAGAGCGAAGGCAATGGAAACAGGTTCTTGTAGCCTTCACGAACCATTTCCTTTATTGGAAATAAGTCCTCAAGAGGGCAGCTCTCTATGCATGGGGGCATATTTGGGGGCAGAAATTACCAACCCATTGTCAGAGTCGTTTGCCAAACAATCACTTGTTCTGACATTGCGGTGCCGGGTGCCGCCATAGGGCAGTTTCAAGCCGTCCCAGGACGACCTGAAACACGTACAAATTCCGATCCAAATCGCCTATTTGCATACTCGGCGGCGTTCTTGCGGATGGAGGGCGGGCGGGTTGAGAGTCTGGTAGCTATCGGGCCGACCTCTGCTGATCCAGATGCGTAAGCAAATGGATCCTTAACCATGCAATGGTTGGCGATCATTTCCGGCGCATCCAGAGCGCTTTCGTTCATGTCTGCCGCTGCATTGTGCCTGCGCTGTCTGCCGACGGATGGTCCGATGCGAAATACAGATCAATATTTCGATTTTCCGCGCGTCCATCTTCAAGAGGCGTCGGACGTGGTTTTTTGGTGCAATGAATTTGACTGCACCGAAGATCAGTTGAGAGCCGCTGTAATGGAGGTGGGTGTTCATCCGATCGATATCGGACTTGCGTTGGGCAAGTCGATGAGTCCTGCCAAATCGAAGAAATGACGAGTCAAGCCGGAACCTCCGCACCGACTGGTACAACGTTTTCAGAAGACTTTCTAAGCAGCGGAATCATCGCCAACGAGGGCCGAGAGTCATGAATAAGACTTCGTTGTTTTCGCGCGCATCGAAGGCTGTGTCGAGTTTCACCGGCACCCCGCTGTGTTTCGGCCTGGCGGCCGGCGCTCTCGTTGTCTGGGGACTGACGGGTCCTGTGTTCCAGTACAGCGACTCATGGCAACTCGTCATGAACACCGGGGCAGGATTGATCACGTTCTTGATGGTCTTTTTGATCCAGAACGCCCAGAACCGCCACACAGACGCGATCCAGGTCAAGTTGGATGAACTCATTCGTGCCACTCAGGGAGCCCACAATTCTCTCCTTGATCTGGAAGAGCTTGAACCCGGCGATATCGAAGAGTTTCGACAGACCTATAACGATTTGGCAAGAAAGGCCCGAAAAGCTAGGCGCGCGACACGCGATAAGGATGGAAGTCCCGACATTGGAATTGATGAGCTTACTCATGCGCAGGACGCGACAGGCAATCCTCAGAGGGACGCATCTGTTCGAACGGATTCCAATCAGCCACAGGCGCCGTGAATCATTCACGAGTGCAAATGGCTGACTGCACCTTTAGCGATTTAACGAACATCATCGTCCCAAGCTGAACATTTCGCATATACAGATGTTGCGATGAAGTAATCCTCTCGCAAGGAACCCAAGAGAGGCCGGAGTGCATTCTGCATGCACGGTGGGAATGTTCCCCCGCTTCCATCACTCTGGAGTTCCTTCATGAATAACACTGTCCGCGCCAGCCTGCTGGCCATCGCAATCTCGTTTGCCGCGACCTCGGCGTTCGCTGCCAAGCCGGCCACCTCCGCGACTCCGGCGACCCCGGCCGTTGCGGCTACCAAGGCTGTCCCGGCGACCCCGGCCACCGACAACACCCCGGCGATCGCTGCGACGCCAGCCGTTCCGGCCACCAAGGCCGTTGCTGCCAAGCCGGCCGTCGCGTCGACGACTGCCAAGTCCAAGACCAAGCTGGCCAAGCACAAGAACAAGAATCGTCGCAGCGCACATGCTGCTGCGAAGGCCAAGGCATCCGCCGTCAAGAAGGCCTGAGTTAGGTAAACCGTCTGCGGAATCATTCCGCGACACAAGAGTCCTGCCGTCCCCGCGACGGTGGGACTTTTTTTGAATGAACATGCTGGAAGGGCGACCTTCTGCCGGCGCGATCACGCGTCGAGCGAACCGATTTTCCTCACCCGACCTGATCGGATGCTAGTCTTCCCTGCGTCCGCCTATCCGCGCGAAGATTCCCTGCGCAGCGGCCCTCAAGGGAGCATCAGGATGTCCTCGAACGTAGCCCGGTCCATCACCCTGATCGGTGCGCCGACCGATATCGGCGCGGGCGATCGCGGCGCGTCGATGGGTCCGGAGGCATTGCGCGTGGCCGGCCTTGCCGAAGCGCTGTCGGCGCGCGGACTGGACGTGCGCGACCGCGGCAATCTCGCCGGACCGATCAATCCGTGGCTGCCGCCGGATCACGGCTATCGGCATCTCGAGCAGGTGGTCGCATGGAATCGCGCGGTGATGGAGGCGGTCGGCGCGGAGTTGCGCGATGGACGCTTGCCGATCCTGCTCGGTGGAGATCACTGCCTCGCGGTGGGTTCGATTACCGCGATCGCGCGCCACTGCCGCGACAACAACCGAAAATTGCGCGTGCTGTGGCTGGATGCGCACGCCGATTTCAACACCTCCGAAGTCACGCCGTCCGGCAACGTGCATGGGATGCCGGTTGCGTGCCTGTGCGGACTTGGCCCGGAAGCGCTGACCCGGCTCGGCGGCGATGCGCCGGCGATGCGTCCCGATGAGATCCGCCAGATCGGCATCCGTTCCGTCGATGTCGGCGAAAAGAAACTCGTGCACGACTACGGCATCGACATCTACGACATGCGCTACATCGACGAGATCGGCATGAAGCGCGCGATGGAGGAAGCGCTGGAAGGCATCGACGAGAACACACACCTGCATGTCAGCTTCGACGTGGATTTCCTCGATCCCTCGATCGCACCGGCGGTCGGCACCACGGTGCCCGGCGGTCCCGGTTATCGCGAGGCGCAGCTGGTGATGGAGATGATCGCCGACACCGGCCGCCTGGGATCGTTGGACATCATGGAACTCAATCCTGCCTTCGATGAGCACAACCGCACCGGCAAGCTGGCGGTGGACCTGGTCGAAAGCCTGTTCGGCAAGTCGACGTTGATGCGCGCCTGAGCGCGCTCGGATTTTCAGGTAGTGTCTTGCACAAAAAAGGGCCGGATGATTCCGGCCCTTGACGCATATGGATCTTTACAAATGCAGGCGGCTCTGTGGGAGCGGCCTCCGGCCGCGATCGGGCCGGGACGGCCCTCCCACAAACGCGTGACTTACCAGCGCGGCGGTGGATCCGGCACGTAGCCGACCGGGAACGGATCGGGACCTGCCGGCCGCACCGGCCGCGCCCAGTAGCGCGGAATGATGCCGCGTGCGGCGAGTTGCGCCGGCGCATCGTAGTACAGCGTCACCACTTGCTGTGGGTACGAGGTCAGGCGCTCGAACTCGGTGCGCTCGATGGGCGA
>Ga0193718_1000378_pt1 | contig 10343 bp, 6 predicted proteins | sample U2a1metaG_FD_144918 | JGI IMG/M metagenome (GOLD analysis project Ga0193718, IMG submission 144918) | Soil microbial communities from a riparian zone of the East river system, Colorado, United States - U2a1 | ecosystem: Environmental > Terrestrial > Soil > Riparian zone | place: USA: East River... | reverse complement strand
TCTGCATTGATCCGTTGGAGTCGAACCGCCACTACATTTGCTACACCGACATCGGCATGGCCCGCTCGACCGACGCCGGGCGGTCCTGGATTTGGTGGGACCCGGCGTCGTGGTCGCCGTGGCGGAACACGTGTTATGAGCTGGCGTTTGATCCCGAGACGCCCGGCAAGATTTGGGGCGCATTCTCCGACGTGCATGACATTCCGAATGACAACATCATCTCCGAACGCCACGGTCACCGGGGGCCCGGCGGGGTCTGCATCTCCCGCGACTTTGCCGCATCCTGGAAAAGCGAGACGGAAGGGCTCCCGCGCAAACCGGTAACCTCCATCGTGCTCGATCCCACGAGTCCGAAGAACGCCCGCACGCTCTACGCCGGCGTGTTTGAGGAAGGCGTCTTCAAGTCAACCGACGATGGCAAGAAGTGGACGCTCAAGAAGACCGGCCTCGGTCATCCCGAAAACTTGCGCGTCTATCGGGTGATTCTCCACCACGACGGCACGCTTTTCGCCGTCATCTGTGCCCGGCGGCCCGCGTCCGGCCAGCCGCTCTCGGCCGAAGGTGTCGGTCTCTATCGTTCCAAAGACGGCGCGGAGTCATGGGAAAAGGTGACTGTTCAGGTAGTGGGGCAGGCGTCCCGCCTGCCAGCAGGGCGTCTCGCCCTCGAAGCCGCCAGCACGGGCGGGACGCCCGGGACGGCAGGCGGGACGCCCGCCCCACTATCGCTGCTCTACCCCAAGGACTTCTCCGTTGATCCCCGCAACAGCCGGCGAATTCTGCTGGGAGCGGCGGACGCCGGCCACGGCGACCAGTCCGGCGGTCTTTACCTCAGCGACGACGGCGGCCAAACCTGGCAGCGCATCGGCCGCGAAGGACCGCAGACGTTTGGCGGCTATTTCCACCCCAAGCACGACGGCTGGATTTACATGACCCTGACCGAAGGCGCGCCCGGCGCGGGCCTCTGGCTCTCGCGCGACAACGGCAAAACTTGGCGGGCTTTCGATGAACTGCCGTTCTCAAATATCCAACGGGTCGAGTTCGATCCGGCCAACGACGCCGTGATCCACGTGACAACTTTTGGCGGCAGCGTGTGGCGCGGGCCAGCCGCGCCAACTGAATTATGACTTCTTACGTTCCATGGCCGCCCAGACTTGTGGAATCTTCAGCACAAAGTCCTTCAGGAGCGGTTCGCCGGATAAGGCCGTCGGGTTTTCCACGATCTCCACACCCACGCCGGGCCGATACACTTCGACACGCTTGCCCGCCGGATCGAGCAGCCAGCCGAGTTGGGCGCCATTATCGCGGTACTCCTCCATCTTTTGGCGCAACCGGCGCATGGAATCCGAAGGCGATCGCAACTCGAGAACGAAATCCGGGCAGAGCGGCAGGAACCGCTCCCATTGTTTAACCGTCAACGCTTCGATCCGTTCATTACGCACCCAGGCAATATCCGGAGACCGTACGGCACCGTTGGGGAGTGTAAAACCCGTCGAAGAACCGAACACCTGTCCAGTCCCGTCACGTTCGGCCCATACTCCAAAGACCGTTGTTAGCCTGCTGCTGCCTACTCCACTGCTCCCACCTTCTGGTGTCATAATAAGGATGTCTCCTTCGGCGGTACGTTCGATTTGTAAATCGCGATTGAGCTGGCAGAACTGGAAGAACTGCTCCTCATCCATTTCAAAGGCAGGCCGCGTGTGAACGACCACTGGTTCTTCCAGTAATGGTGCGTATGCCATGCCTAAACCCTGCCAGAAGCATGGCAATTCAGCAAGTGGGAAAACCCGTCGCGCCTTGAGTTTGGCGGGGAAACGTGTTGCACTCAACCCATGAAACGTGGTGCCTTTCTTAGGCGGAAGATGCTCTCACTGGCCTTCGGTTCGCATTTCAATCTCAACGCTCGCTTTTTCCTGGCCGTTTCCTTCAGTTTGCTGACAACCGCGCCGGTTTGTCGTGGCGGGGAGGACTTGGCCGCGCCGCTCCCGCCGGGTGTGCGGCCCGTCTGGGACCTGAGCAAAGCATATCGCGAGGCCACGGCCACCCGCGAGCGCATCTGCCTGAACGGTCTGTGGCAATGGCAGCCGGCCGAGGCGCGGTCGGAACAGGTACCTGAGGGGCAGTGGGGTTGGTTCAAGGTCCCGGGCTGCTGGCCGGGCATCACCGATTACATGCAGAAGGACTGCCAGACGGTGTTCGCCCATCCGAGTTGGGCGACCCAGAACCTCGGCGGTCTCTCCGCCGCCTGGTACCAGCGCAAGATCACCGTTCCTCCTGACTGGGTAGGCCGCCGCGTCGCGGTTTGCGCGGAATACCTCAACTCCTTTTCCGGGGTTTACGTGGATGGCCATAAGGCGGGCGAAATCCGTTTTCCTGGCGGTGAGCTTGACCTGACCGCGGCCTGCCGGCCTGGCGCCACTCACCTGCTCAGCTTGCTCGTGATCGCCATGCCGCTGAAGGGCGTAATGCTCTCCTACGGCGACACCTTCGGGGCTAAACAGGTTCAGGGCAAAGTCGAGCGGCGCGGGCTGTGCGGGGATGTTTATCTGGTCGGAAGCCCGGCGGGTGCGCGCCTCGCCGATGTGAAAGTGAGCACGTCAGTACGAAAGTGGGAAATCACGTTCGAGGCGGCGCCGAAGGACCTGGCGGGGGACGCATCGTATGCGCTCCACGCCCAGATTAGCGATAACGGTCGCAGCGTTGGCGAATTTACGAGCAAGGCATTCAAGGCGGCTGATCTCAAGGATGGCCGGATCAGCTTCACCGAGAGTTGGAAACCCGAGAAACTTTGGGATACTCACACTCCGCAGAACATGTACGATTTCCGGCTCACGCTCGTGGATGGCGGGGGCAAGGTTTTGGATGCCACCCTGCCCGAACGTTTTGGGTTCCGCGAGTTCTGGATTGAGGGCCGGGACTTTTACCTTAATGGCAGCCGTATTTTCCTTTGTGCCGTCCCGCTCGACAACGCGCAGATTGGCGCGGCCTGGGCGACTTACGAAGCCGCCAAAGAAAGCATGGAGAGGCTCAAGAGTTTCGGCATCAACTTCGTCTATACTCACAATTACGGCTGCGAGCCGGGCACGCATCTGAGTTTCGCGGAGGTGCTGCGCGCGGCAGACGATGAGGGGATGCTCGTCTCGTTCTCGCAGCCGCACTTCGGGCAGTACCAATGGAAGTCGCCGGACGCCGACGAAACCAACGGTTATGCGCGCCACGCCGAGTTCTATGTGCGCGCCGCGGGGAACCATCCTTCGGTTGTGTTCTATTCCATGAGCCACAACGCCACCGGCACGGAAGAGGAAATGAATCCGGACATGATTGACGGTGTCCAGGATGTCCGCAATCAGTGGTCGGGAAACAACGTCAAGCAGGCCGTGCGGGCGGAAGCGATTATGAAACGATTGGATCCGAGCCGCATCGTCTATCACCACTCCTCCGGGAACCTTGGCTCGATGCACACGGCGAATTTCTACGCCAACTTTGCGCCGGTCCAGGAGATGTCCGATTGGCTCGAGCACTGGGCCACCAAGGGCGTGAAACCGGTGTTCCTCTGCGAATACGGCGTCCCGATTTTCTGGGACTGGATGATGTACCGGGGCTGGTACAAAGGCACGCGGACTTTCGGCAACGCGCAGGTCCCCTGGGAGTTTTGCCTGGCGGAGTGGGATGCGCAGTTTTTTGGAGCCGAGGCTTACAAGCTGACCGAGTTGGAGAAGGAATGTTTGCGCTGGGAGGCGAAACGCTTTCGGGCCGGCCAGGTTTGGCACCGCTGGGATTACCCTCGCAATGCCATCGAGTCGCCCAACTTCGAGCAACGCAACTCTGTCATGGCCATGTACTTGACGGACAATCTGCGCGCATTTCGCACCTGGGGAATCTCGGCGTTTTGCCCCTGGGACCACGGCACGTATTGGAAGCTGCGCGAGGGTGTAAAGCGCGAACGCAGAGAACTCAAAGTGGATTGGGAGACATTGCAGCGGCCCGGTTTCAGCCCGGACTACGTTGACAGTCAGATGGAGTGGATCAACACATCGTTCGAGCGTTCGGATTGGGAGCCGACTGCCGCGGGCCAGGCCCTGATTCGAAATAATCAGCCGTTGCTGGCTTACCTCGGCGGGAAGCCCGCGGCCTTCACGAGCAAGGATCACAATTTCTATCCCGGTGAGGCCATCGAGAAACAAATTATTATTATCAATAACTCGCGGCGGACGGTGAAGTGCGATTGCAGTTGGTCACTGGCGCTGACGGAGCCAGTCGCAGGCCGGAAGGAAGTAAGTGTCGAGACCGGCCAGCAGGCGCGCGTGCCGCTCAGCCTCGTCGTGCCCGCTCAAACCAAACCCGGCCGATACGAACTCAGCACGACCGTGAAATTCAGCGGCGGCGAGACCCAGGCGGATGCCTTCGCCATTGATGTTCTGCCGCGGCCAGCCGCCATCCCGGCGGACTCACGGATCGCCCTTTTTGATCCAAAGGGAGAAACCACCAAACTGCTAAGTGCGATGGGCGTCCAGTGTTCGCCCGTGGATGCGAAGGCGGACTTGTCCGCTTACGACATCCTTATCGTGGGGAAGGCGGCCCTGGCAGTTGACAGCCCGGCGCCGGATATTGCGCGTGTTCGCGACGGTCTGAAGGTGATACTGTTCGAGCAGACGTCGGAAGTTCTGGAGCAGCGGTTCGGGTTTCGCGTCGCGGAGTACGGTTTGCGATGGGTTTTCAAGCGGGTGCCCGATCATCCACTGCTGGCCGGGATTGGGGATGAACACCTTTGGAACTGGCGCGGTGAAGCCACCCTGCTGCCGCCCCGGCTTCAATACGAGATCGGTCCGCGCCACGCGCCCGAGGTGAAATGGTGCGACATGCCGGTCACACGACTCTGGCGCGCGGGCAATCGTGGCAACGTTGCCTCGGTCCTCATCGAGAAGCCGGCGCATGGTAATTTCATGCCAATTCTGGATGGCGGCTTCAGTCTCCAGTACAGCCCGCTTCTCGAATTCCGCGAAGGCAAAGGCTTGATGCTGTTCTGTCAGATGGACGTGACCGGACGTACCGAAAGCGATTCAGCGGCGGAGAATCTGGCGCGCAATATCGTTCGGTACGTCACGGCCTGGAAACCGGCTCCGAGTCGGAAGGTTCTTTATGTTGGCGACCAGGCCGGGAGGACTCATCTCGAACATGCCGGTTTCGTCCTAGGCACCTTCGAAAGTGGCAAACTGTCCCCCGACAACATGCTGGTCGTGGGTTCCGGCGGCGGGAAACAGTTGGCCGACCACGCCGCGGCCATCGCTGACTTTCTCAAAGCAGGCGGGAATGTCCTGGCGGTCGGACTCGACGAGCAGGAAGCGAACGCTTTTCTACCGTTCAAGGTGAGCATGAAAAACACCGAGCACATCGCCACTTTCTTCGACCCGTTTGGAAATGACTCGCTGTTGGCGGGAATCAGTCCCGCCGACGTGCATAACCGCGACCCGCGAATTTTGCCCCTCGTTTCGGGAGGGGCCACCGTTATCGGTAACGGAGTTTTGGCCAGGGCGAAGGACGCCAACGTCGTCTTCTGCCAGCTCGCTCCGTACAATGTGTTCGACGCGGCCACAAACCATGGCGAACAATTCAACCTCCGGAAGACGTATCGGCGATCTTCCTTCCTCCTGACCCGTGTGCTGGCCAACCTGGGCGGAGCCGGGGCCACACCAATTCTGAAACGGTTCCACGAGCCGGTGGAGAAGGCCAAGATAGAGGCACGCTGGCGCGAGGGTCTCTACCTCGACGTGCCGGAAGAGTGGGATGATCCCTACCGGTTCTTTTGCTGGTAACGGTTGGGAAAAGGGTTGGAGCGGGTGATGGGAATCGAACCCACGTGACCAGCTTGGAAGGCTGGAGCTCTACCATTGAGCTACACCCGCGTCCGGCCAAAAAGTAACCGGGCCACGCCCGTTGTCAATGGCCTGATGGGGGCTACCTACGGGTTAAGGCTCCCGCCAGGCGCCGACTTTTCCGGCCAGCGCCAGAACGCCCGGTTCATCATGGGTCTGGCCAAAGTAGCAGAGCGCGAGAGCGACCTCGCGATAGTTCACTTTCTTGATGCCGCCGCCGAAGCCTTTTTCCTGGCCCAAACCGGTGCGCGAATTGCCGGCGACGACCACCTCGCCGGTCGGCAAAATGCGCGTGCGCTGCCAGACCATGGCGCGATCGAGCGCGGCGTCGAGCTTCGGGTCCGGCTGGTGGAGCGCGAGCACCTGACCCATCAGTAGTGAAACGGCGTTGTAACTGGAATCCCGCCCGCCGTTCTCTATGAACACCCCGTCGGCATCCCGAAGTCCCAACGCGACGTTCACCAGGCGCCGCGAGGTGGCGATATACTCTTTGCTGTCCAGGACCTTGCCGCACAAACCGAACGCCTTCGCCGCGATAAGAATCCGGTTGGCGGCCTTGCTGCTCCGTTTGATGATGCCATCATAACCCGACTGCACAAAGGCGCACGCACGGCCGATCCGCGGCTCCAATGCAGCGATTCGGTCATGGAAGCGGGCTTCCATCGGCGACGCACGGAGCACCAGGATCGCGTGGCCAAGCTCCTGCAAAAAGAAGAACGCCGTTTCCACGCGTTCATCGAAAGACTGTTTGTGATCGCGGGACGGATTGGGGTTCGAGAGAAACCCGCCATCGTCGAGTTGGTGCGCGAACGTGGTTTCGATGGATTTCCAGGCAGTCTCCGCGCGCGACTCATCACCGGCGACGACCGCGCCGATCAAATACCAGCAGCCACCGCGCTGCATGCCCGATTCATACCAGGTGCCCTTCATTTTCTGAAGACCAACCAGGCCCTGCGCGTCGGGCTCACCTCCCGCCACCAGCGAACTCAAGGCGCCCTCCGGAAACTGGCGGAGCAGTTCATATTCTGACGCAAACGTGGCGGCGCTCATGCGCGGCCCGAGTCCGAGGACAAACAATGAACTGACGAGGATTACCAGCAGCTTCATCAAGGGTTTTGGCGGCTATTACTTGACCGTGGTGTTGTCGGAAATCCACTTCACATCAACCAGAGAATCGCCGCACGGAACTTGCAAGGTAAGGGGGTTTCCAGTCACCGGCGGTTGAATCTTTGAACCCTTCCACCGGTGGATTTCCGAATGACCGTCCGCGAAGGCGAAGCCCGCGGCGTTGCCATGATAGCTGGCTGGAAAATCTATGATTCTGGCATTGGAAGCGGTTGGCGGAACCATTTCCACGCAGAAGTCCATATCATTGATGCTGTCCGGATGCTCATCCACGGTAACAAAAGTGCTGGCGGGAAGAACAATCTGAGCCAGCTTTCCGTAAATGCGATAGGTGAAGCCGGGAACCCCGACCGCGGGCAGGAAACCACCGTCGGAAAAAACATGGCTCATCGAGATGCTGCGGACCCGTGGCACGCGCCCGTTCGGACTGTCTATGGTCACAAAATCAGACGGACATTTCCAGATGCTGAAATTATTCCCGGTGTAAGGCCGCAGGGGACTGGTCGCGATGTACACCAGCGGATCCCAGGCTCCCTGATCGGGTGAACGATAATCGCCGAGGCAAGCGGCCACGCGGCCCTGGGCGGTCACATTGGCCGTCTGCTTGGCCGCCACGAGCCAGTCGTTAAAATCCTCGGTATACATTCTCCAGGCCAGCATCATCTGGCGGCTGTTGTTCATGCAGCGAATGCCCTGGCCTTTTAGTTTGGCCCTCGTCAAAGCGGGCAAAAGCATGGCCGCCAGAATGGCGATGATGGCGATGACCACGAGCAACTCGATCAAGGTGAAACCGGAGCGTCTTTGACTCATGGGTCGAACGGCAGGATATTGAGATAATCGGTGCAAAACTTCCATTTCACGGGCTCCGCATGACCATCGCAGAAATTGACATTGCCTCGGCCGCCATGGCGGACCGTCAGCACTTCAATGCCTGAATACAACGAGATGGGGAGGCCGCCACTCAACTCAAATACAAACCGGCCATCATCGGCCACTTTGGTCTTGGCCGGCGGGAGATCGCCCCCAGTGGCCTCTTCCCCAATCATGACGATGCCAGCGGGCCGGCGAACACTGGTGAGCTTGAAAGGGCCGAACGTGGTTCCGTTGTAACTGGATTCCACGTGCGCGCTCATCACGTAGCTGAAAGGGAAGCCCGCTGTCCGCACACCGTCTCTGTCCATCCCGCACCGGAAAAGGTTGGTGGGATTGACCAGTCCCAGCAGCTTGACCACCGGACTTTCCGACAGTGGATGGAGGGCCCAATCAGCCGAATTCCAGTAAACCCAGTCTTCCGCGTGCCAGCCGGAGTTTACCGAGGCCCAGGCCGGCATCACGCCGTCGCTGTCGTTCACATACAACATCGTGCCCAAACCCAATTGCTTGAGGTTGTTCAGGCAGCTTATCTGTACGGCCTTGGCTTTGGCCTTGCTTAGCGCCGGCAACAACATCGCCGCGAGAATCGCGATGATCGCGATGACCACCAGCAATTCGATAAGGGTAAAGGCCCGTGACTGGCTCCGTTTCATCAGTACGCCTTCTGCACCCGATAAAACAGCGTGCTGACGCCGGGAGCCGGGTCCGTGTAACTCGTGGTAAAGCCACCGGTTGAATTCGTGGATATAGGCGTCCAGGTGGAAAGATTGCTCGACCGCTCGACAATGTATTGACAAACATCCGCCGCGGTTGATTCCCAGGTGAGCGTGGCATCGCCGCTGATGGCGTCTCGGTTGAAGGCGGTGATGTAAAAGCCGGAATAGGCCTTCAAATTGGAGATCGTATAACTGCCCGGATTATAGCCGAAGAAATGCTCATTGGCTCCGGTGCCAAACAAACAAAAACCAAAGACATTGACGTTGGTCCAGGGTGAAATACTGAGACTTGCCAATCCGCTATGGTCATCGCCACTGCCTCCAGGGGTTGGCGCGACGGCGGAAGTGATGATGGCCGCGCCCGCGCTATTGGTCCAGACGTAGTCCACTTGCAGGCCCGCGGGAGTTCGTTCAACGGAAAACCTGATGTGTTGCGTGACCGTGGTGCTCGCTCCCATGCCGGCGCCGTTGGGGGGGCCGCCCCCTCCCACACTGGAGCCATTGGGGTCGCAGAAGCTGCCGAAGCTGTAATTCGTTAGATTGGATGGATTCGCCAGGTCCGGCGGGTTGAACAAATAGTAGCCATTGCTGGGATTGAAGGTGTTGGTATCCTGCGTGATGGTCCCGTCATAGCGGAAAAACGAGCCGCTCGCTGTCCCCATGCTCATGGAAGTCGTCCAGGCATTATTGCAATTGGTATCGCCCATCGAAAAGCGGAATGAGCCGACGTTGAGTGCATCAGCCACAGTGTTGAATTTCACATCGAAGGTAAAGGTGACCCGCTGGCCGTTATTGGTAATCGGCTGCCCGGGAAAAAAGGTATAGACGCGCGGCAGGTATTGGCTTTTGGACGGATAGACCGGGGCAATGCCGTTGCTGCCAACCAGAGCGGTGAAGCCGCTGGAGCTTTGGGCCGAGAGAGTGAGCAACCCGGCCGAATATCCTTGTTGTTGTTGGAGGTCAAATTCGCTCCAGGTGCTGGGCAAAGGGATGGGTTGCGCCTGGGTGCGCGCGGGCAGGAGCGCCGCCAGCAACAGGCAGGCGGCGAAAGCCAGCCCGTTTGCGAGGCGGCGGCCTGAGTACGCCAGGGGAGATTGGAGGGCCGCCCGCAGGCGTCCGGTGACATTTCGGAACGAGAATCTTTTCATGGTGTTGGTGTTTATTTTCTATTCTACGGTGAATGCATCATTCCCGTTCTCAAACAGCCCGAACGGCGTAACGCTGAGTGATGCAATGCTTTCTATAAATGTCGCACGATTCAGGGAGCCGCCAATACCTCAATTGAGGTATGGCGGCCGGCGGGGACTGGTGCCAGTGAACCTAACAGACCATGGCGCCGGCGCAGACCTTGCGCTCGACGTGGGCGTGGGTAGCGAGAGCGCCGGCCCAGGCGATGTCGCAATGGCTGTTGGGGTTGAGGGTATTGGCGCCCTCGCTGAAGACCCAACGCGTGGCCTGGTAATGTTTGCGAAGGGCGAAAAAGTCCGAGGCGATGTCCTGTTCGCCGCGGGGAAATCGTTTTTGGGCGGTTGAGAGCTGCTGCATGAGAGCGAAACCGAGGTCGTGCTTTTTGCTGCCGAAGTTGACGGGGATGAAACGGCTGCCGAAATGGCTAGCGGCGTCCCAACAGATTTGGCGGCCGAGGCCGGAAGCATCGCCCGCCGCTTGAACAGACCGCAACTCGGACAGGAATTTGAAGAGCACAGTGCTCAGGAAGTGCCAATCTTCCGTGCGGCAGGTGAAGAGGGCGCGCAGCCAA
>Ga0193718_1000377_pt1 | contig 10356 bp, 10 predicted proteins | sample U2a1metaG_FD_144918 | JGI IMG/M metagenome (GOLD analysis project Ga0193718, IMG submission 144918) | Soil microbial communities from a riparian zone of the East river system, Colorado, United States - U2a1 | ecosystem: Environmental > Terrestrial > Soil > Riparian zone | place: USA: East River... | reverse complement strand
GGTTTGTATTGGGCGGTTATCTGCGCCCTGGCTTTAGCCGAGGCATTGTTAAGGGCGTCTATTTCAGTCTGAAAGTTCTTAACTGTATTGTTATAAACGGTGTTTTGGTCGGGGGCGGCAAGCGGGTTTCCGTTTGCGTCCACATTCCCGCTTGCCTGCCGCGCCGAAAGATTAGCCGCGTCTATGGCCGCTTGGTTCGGGTCGGCAGTATAGGTAAGCCCCGCGGATTTGGGGGTAGAGTTAGCGGCAGGGGATTGCGAACTTCCAGGAGTCCCGGGAGGCCCGCCAAAATAAGCCGGAGTGCCGGTAGAGTCCAAGCCGCCGATAACCTTGCCCTGTGCGTTAGATATTAGTTGGTCTGCCATAAAGATAAGTTAATTAAGAAAATGCTTCCCAAAGCAGTACATAACTTCCAGTAGGTCCGCCTGATTTTGTCCAGTTAATTGAAATGTTGGTTGCGTCAAAACTAAGTGTCCCTGTTTGGGACCCCGCAGTTCCGGAAACAGTTAAATCAAATTGCTGTTCTGCGGTTCCACTACCATTATTAACTGTGGCAATACCAGCATTGGTTGTTCCATTATAAACAGCAATCGCAGTCGGCCAATAAGATACTCCGCTAGTAGCCAATGCAGTAATCCTGACATATTTAGGAATAACTCCAAGTCCGTGAGCGATTGTTTGAATAGTAGAAGCGTCTGCGGCATTTTTGGTAGTTGTTCCACATTTAAAAGCAGGTATTGAAGTAGGAGTGTTGGCTGTCGGACTTAAAAGTTGAAAAACAGAACCGTCATAAATTACTTGATAATACTGGTTAGCAGCAAGGTCTCCGGAAACTAAAGCCAAGCTACCATTTTTCTTAATTGCTTTCGCGCCTAGACTATTAACATTTAAAGTCGCAGCTCCGGTAATTGAAACATCAAGAGCAAACTGGAATTGTTGGCCAGCTTGATACGCCACAGGCGCGGGAGTAAGATTCATTGCTATGGCATTGGCTGTATTAATCCCAATCGACACAGTTATGCCTAATCTATTTTGCAGTCCAGTTTCCGTTACAAAAGTATTTCCACTACCTACCGCAATAGAAGTTTCGCTACCGACTAAAGCTGCCACCTTGCCTGCTGTCACAGCAGCTAAACTAACAGGTGAAACTCTGTTGTCATTATCCCCCACCGCAATCGGAATAGTAGGAGACACCGGGGCGGTTGAGAGCTTCGTAATTCCTTTTACAGTGGCAGAAGCGTCCGGCGCCCCGGCAATAGCAACACCATCAACATACGCCTTTGTGGCCAGTTGGTTAGCCGTGGTAATAGAGGCTGTGCCGTCATATCCTAAAGGCACGGCGGCGTTAAAACTGTCCGTGCCGTTAAGCAAATCATTCATCGCCTTAATGTGCAGGAAGTCGGTAATAACCACGCTACAACCCACCCTATGCTCCCTAACAACGCCTGAAGCTAAAGCTCCCTGTCTTGAAACCGAGTAAATAGCCGTTAAAGCAGTGCCTGTTTTCTGGCATTGAATATGCTCCTTTTGACTGTTATTGCCGTCAAGAGTGAAATAAAACTGGCCGTCCGGCAAAGTTATACCGTCATCGTCCGTGTTGCTTTGCAAAGTCCCCGTAGTGCCGCCTACGGCTATCTTAGCCGCTAACTGCGTAGTGAAGTCAGATAAAATTTTACCGAGTTTGCTTGCCATTTTTTTTAAATTTAATTATCTACCTGCTGTCGCCTGCGGCTGGTTTACCGCACCTGCCAAGCTCACCCCTTGCTTCTGGCGAAATCTTTTTGGCATACGGCTTTCAAAAACTTCTATGTCAAAATCTGAAATAAAAGCAAAATCAAAATAGCCTATCCCCGTGGGTATAAACTTTAACGCCCTTTTCCTAAACTTCGGCTGGTGGTAAAATTTTATTTCCACAAAATAAGGGTAAGCGTTGGTTATATCATCGCCGCCTATCTGTGTTTGGCCGATAAAGTTTGAGCCGACAGCCTGGGGGTTGGTGTAGTCTACATAACTGCCACTGCCTAAAATCACTCCGGTTAGCTGAAAATCCGCGTCATCGTATGAAACATAAACACTTATGCTTTGGTTGGGGTCTATCAGTCCCTTAATTCGCAGTCGTCTGAATTTCTTTAAGCTCTCCTGAATAAACTCCCATTTTACAGAACGGCTTTTTTTTAATTCCCCATATTTGGAAGAGCCGGAAATCCAGTAAGCCTGTATAGCGTCGCCGTCATCGTCAAAGCCGTTAAATATCTGGTAAGAGCTTTGAGATAAGGGAGAACCTATAAACAGGTTGGCGGTTAAGTCCGTGCAAAACATTCGGGCGTTGTAGGGGGAAATATCCACCGTTCCGGCTTCTATGTTTAAAAGTAAAATCCGGTCATTATTCGCCGAACCCTGCTGTTTGCAGGAAACAATCACGTATCTTTCATAGGTGTCAAAAAACGAATCTGAAAAATCATAATTAGAAAACTTAAAACCTTTAAACAACACCACCGGTATTATATTGGCTCCCACATTTTCAGGGTCGTTGCCTATCGTGTTTCTTTGCAGTATGGTCATTTCCGGCTTGTCGGGGTTGGAGGCGTTTATAAAAATAATCCCTTTTTGAGTTGATACGGCGGCATTTTTAGAGGGCAGTCCCATATTCTGGTAATAAACAGTATTGGAGGGGAGCAAGTCGGTTTCGTCCATTAAAAACCTGTAAGCACTTTGTTGTTTTAAAGAATAGTAAGCCCCATCCTGGCCTATCAAAACACTCATAATCGGGTCGCCTCCGTTATCCTGGGAAACCACAAAGCCCTCTCCGGCCAGTCGGGTTGCCGTGTGTGTAAAATCGGTTAGCCCTAAGGCGTTGGAGTTTTCCCACTGGTAGTTGGCAGTGCCGACACCTGGGTTAGAAAGCGTGTAAACTCCCGTGGCATAAACAATCGTTCCCGTGCCGCCTAAACTTCCCGTTAAAATTCCGTTAAAGTTGTCTTTGTAAACCTCGCCTCCGGCTGTTATGGTTATCTGCACGCCGAAACAGTTTCGGGTAGTTCCCCCTGCTTTAATAAACTGTGGCGTTCTGCGGGTCAATGCGCGAACCGTAAAGGCCGGTTTTATCAACCTGTCCGCTGTCGTTTCTGTCCCAAAGTATTGTCCTGCCTTTGTCTATAAAAATTCTGCCGTGGAAATTCTTCGTGCTGTCATACATTGAAATGGCAAACCCCGGGTTGGCGTTGTTGATTTTCCAGTAGCCGTCAACATTTACAAAAAAAGTAAACGCTCCGGCGAGCGAGGAGTAGTTGGTAAACGAGCCTTCCGTCCCCGTAGTAAGTCCTGTTAAAATATCCGTCCACACCCCGGCTAACAGATACTGGAGTTTGGTTTCAATTTTCCTGTAATGGACTAAAGTCCCGGCTGTTGTATAGCCGAACCACTCGCCCCTGACGGCTCCAACCGTGCCCTCTGCTCCTATAACTTTCCGCCCGCCAACTAAAACCTCCCGGCCGTCTTTGGTAATAAAGCCTAAAGCGTCCTGCGCCGCGTCGTCGGGTATCTCCTCGTTGGGCAGTAAGTTCAGCACACCCCGGGCAAAGTTTTGGGTTATAACATCCAATTTATATTTGTAAATTACTGTTAAAATACTGCATATCCAATAAAATCTTTTGATAACGAGCCTGGTTCTCGGCCATATAGGAGTGCGCTCGGTCAAATATCTGAATTATCTGGTCATCTGCTGCCATTTTATGATAGATGGCGTCCCAATAACGGGCGGGAAAAAGAGGGTCGGAATAAGGAGCTACTGTCGCGGCGGTAAGGTCGGGCGGGATTTTTATATAATCAAACTCATAAGTTAAATCTGTCGCGTTAGGGGCGGCGCAAAGAATTATCTTGCTGTTTGCCATATCAAGATAGGCATAGCCCTGTGATTTTAAATACTGCCTGCGGTCTGAAAAATTAACCACCTGCCAGGGAGTGTAACCGTTTGTCTGGGTGGACAGAAAAATAACTTTAGGGGACATATTATTCTCCGTCCCCACGGTATTATCGTTTGACTGGTTGTTAATAGCAAACTCCCTAAAATCAGTCGGCACGGAAATGTAGTATTGGGCGTTGCCAAAAGAATCCACGCCTGTTGTTAAAGTTCCGGCGGCCGGCTTCTTTAAAAACTCCCACGGCCGGTCATCGCAAATTTCCTGATAAATTTTATTTACCAACTCTAATTCATCAGTTGAAGAAAGCTCGGATGAATCATCCAAATAAAGTTCAAACTTAGAAATTATATCTGTCGTGTGCTGGGAGTTTAGCATTTAATTTGCAAATGAAATATCAGCGGGACCCGCTCCGTGGTTTTTACAATAGGCTATAAAAATTTGTTTCCTTGCCTGCCAATTCTCGCCCATAAAATCATAATTCTTGTATTGCAAAGCCCAGTAAGTGTCCACCTCATCCGGCCATAATTTTTTCCAGTCAGCCTCTGCTGCCGCGAACATAAAAGCCTTTTTAAGGGAGGGAATATAAAGGGCTAAAGTCATTACTGAAAATGCTCTTATAAAAGCTCTGGCCGCAACTATCTCGCTGGCTCCGTCGTCATTGTCGTGTTCTCTTTGCAGGTATAAATTTAAAACTCTTTTTAATTCTTTTCTTGGGTTTTTATTTAAGTCCCCAATATTTACTGCGGCAAAAATATCCTGCAACTTATGGCGGTAGTTGGGGGAGTATTCAAACAGTGTCGCTATCATCTGACCGGTGGTGTAGGAAGTTTCGGCGTTGACTTTTCCGTTGCCCAAATGCTTTAAAAACAAATGCGTTAAATGCCAAAGTTCCTGTGAACAGGCATTGTAATATTTAAAGTGCATATAGTCGGGCCTAACCATTTTACCGGCTAAATTCTGTTGGCACTCTTTGCATTTTTCTCCGTCAGCCGGAACCTCGGACAAATACACCCTTTTGCAGATTTTGTTAAAACTCTGCAAGGCTCTTTCCAGCCACACTCCGTTGGGGCGAAAGGTTCCCAGTATAGACAGCGCCGATGTAAAAAAAGATTTTATTATATCGTTATGTCTGGCGGCCGAGGGATAAATTAATCCCTTACGGGGGAGAATATGATCGTGTGAATAGGCCAATACTCTCCCCTCTGTGTCTTGTCTAACCTCTTTAAATGAACCGTTATAAGCCCCGCCGATAGCTGTTTCAAGTGGTTGTAAATCTCTTTGAAATATTCTATTCGGCGGGAATATAACTGCGTTCATATATTAAACAAAGTCCACGGTTACTTGCGCGATTATTGCAGAAGCGCTGGCTACATTAAGCACATCAGTTGGGCCAAAGGTAACCGAACCAATCGGACAGACATTATTTCCCGCCGTAGCGGTTCCCAAAGGACAGCCTACCTGCACTCCCAAAGTCGCGCTTGTAGTCATTGTGGCGAACAAAACGCCGTTCTTGGTAAAGGTCAGGACAGTTGTGCCGGTCTGGTTTGCCAAAGCGCGGACTCCGGTAATTGTTCCGGTAAAACCAACAGGGCAGGTGTTAAACAGCGAATAGGTCGCGGCACCTGCGATTGTCTGTGAAAACGAACCGCCTTTTTGAGCTATCTGCGTCCATTTTGGCACAAGCACAGTTCCGGTGTTTTTATAAGAAACTCCGGTGCTGGCATCTCTTAACTGGCACCCAACAGCGTAAATGGAAGCTGTTGAGTCAAGGTTTCCAAATGCGGGAATTGAACCCTGAACTACCAAGCCCTGGGCGTCGGTAGAATCAATCAATAATCCCGCAATACTATTTGTAAAAGGCATATAAATTATGCTTTCCGAGGGCTTAAGCTAATTCTTAAGCCCCCAAATTACGAGATTAATAATTAGGCATTCACCCAAACATCAAGAAATTTCTTCTGGCCATCCGTGAAAGTTTTAATTCCTCCAAGATAGGAAGTAAAGACATTAGTACCTCTGCGGTCGGTGGTGGGGCGCATATCAACTTCCTTAATATCCTGCAAGACGTAATCAATCGCGCCTTTTTTGCCAAAGTAGCAATGCAAAATGTTGTAAGTCAAACAGCCGACAGTTCCGGCAATAATCATACGGCCACTGCCAACGCCGGTAACAACAACAGTTCCGACTGAAGCCACGGCCGTGAGTTTAAGCACATCTGAAAAACCAACCTGGTCGGCGGCGGAAAGAGCAACTTGGTTAGCGGAGGTGGTGCCTGGGTTATTTATCAGAGCGGCCAGGTTTACCATTGAGGTGGTCTGGTTGGTGCCGGTTAGAAAATTACCGGCGGTAGAACCAATGGTGGTTACGGCAGTCAAAGTGACTGTGGTAACAGCTCCGGTAGACACATTCGGGTAAGCAATAGTGATTGTGGTGCCGTTGGTAAAATCATTAGTGCTGGTAAGAGTAATCTTAAATTGTCCAGTCAAGTTCTGGGACACATACACTTCAGCCGTCGCGATAGGTCCCGCGTATCCGTTTTGGAATGTAGACTCAACTATGGAGAACTGCTTGCTTAACAGATATTGCTCCACATCTGAAGCGCCGTAGCTATCTAGCACCAAATCGGTGTTTGGTATGGTGATATTAGCGGCTCTTAGTTTAGCAGGCATACGGGTTACCATTTGGGGGACTGTGGTGGCATTTAGGGTTATGCCTACGCCAGTGGAGGAGGTGGTGGTTAGGTCGCCATTGTCAAAAGTCTGAAGCGCGTTTTTTACTTCAGCGAAAATGCGGGCATCAAAATCAGCCGCTACTTTAATAGCAATTTGTCCGCCGATAACCTCGCCTGGGTTAAGAGGCCCTGCCTGTGTTACCTCGCCGTCTGAAATGTAGAATACCGCCTCATACTCAAGGTTGATGTTTAACAATTCGTTGCCGTCGGTGATAGCGTCAATTGTGGAGGCGGCTCCACGGGTTACGGAGCGTACACGAACATTAGAAATGTCGTAGGTTACGCGTTCTACGCTGGCCCCATACTTTAGGGTAGGCATAAAACGTCCGTTCGCAACCATTTTCGCTACGAGGACTTTTTGGAATATTTCCTCGTAGGAATTATCAAACTGGGGTTTGAAATCATTTAAGCTCAAAATTTAACACTTGAGCTTCGGCTTTTAACCTAACTCTTTAGCTCTTTTTTTAGTATGGCGGCAGTAGGCATAGTTCATTGCCTTTTATTATTGCCATACTCGTTTTGATGATTAGAGTCTTAGCCGTTTAGCAAGTCCCTCGTTATACTTTTTGCGGGTGGCAGGGTCTGCCATAATCTCCTTAAAGTATTCCTGGTCTTTGCTGGCCTTAGCCATATCTATTTCGGCATCATCTTTGCCGCCCCTGTTTACAGTTTTCTCAAGGGTTCTTTTTCCCGTTATTAAGTGGCCAAAATTATCTTCAAGTATCTGCTTAAAAGTTTTATTCGCGTTTTCGGGCAAAAAGGCCAAAGCCTTTACTGTTTCCCGTTTAGCAATATTTCTAAACTCCGGCAGTTCTTCCATAGTCTTATCAAAAATGGAAGTAAACTTTGAATTAACATCGGCCTCTCTCTCTTTGTCCTGCAGGGGTTTTAATTTGGAATCAAAATCCCGGCTGACATCAGCTTCGGTCTGTACGCGCACGGCAGCCGCGAAATCTTGCAAAAATTCAGCGTCTACATTGTGCTTCTCGCCCAAAGCTCTTAAATCGGCTGAAACTTCTTTTTTACCAGCCCCGTCCTCAATGCTTTTCTGTAAAGCCTTAAGGTCTTTGGCCATTTGCTTATTTTCTTTTTTAATCTCAATAAGCGCGGCTTCGGGAACCATCTTAGGCTCTGGAGTTTTTGTATTAAGGGCTTCAGCGATTGTCGGCTCTTTTACTTCAGGAGCGACCACTGTTTCCGCTTGTTTAGACTCCTCGGCAGGAGCGTTCTTAGCTTCATCAGCCATAGAATTTAACCTTTTATACTTGAGGCGCAAGTTGAGTTTTATTTTAACTCCGCTCAAGGAGCAAAACGCTTTACACCCGCCGGTGTTGTTTTTAAAGCAATTGCCATCCTCTCAAAACGAGATATGAAAGGACAGCTATTGGTTTATAAACTCTCTTTCGGGTTCTTGTTTTAAAATTTCCTCCAGCTCTTTAAGGGCAAACTTCTTATTTCTGCCCGCGTGCTGGATAGCCCTTAGGCTGGCCAGTCTTTCGGATAACCTGGCACAAGCCGCCCTAAGTTCAAATTCCGGCGCTGTAAGGTACTTTGAGCATAAAGTATCCATACTTGCCACAATATCCTGTTTCCAGCCTTTAATGAGAAACTGCCCGCCTTCCGAGTTAGCCACCGCCTCAAGGGAAGCATACAACTTTACGCTGGATTTGGCTAATTTTTTCTCCTCGCTGTCAGGCATTTTTATCTCCCAGTTTATAAGATTTTTTTACTCCCACTTTGAAACTTTGACTTGCGATTTTTGTTGCCTCTTTTTCATCTTTGGCAGTAACTTCAATATTTGAAACTATATTATCCCCGACCATAAAAACAACTTCATAATTAGGCATTTAATTTTTCAGTTAATGGAGCGGTGTAAATTTCGCTGTTGCCGTCAATTTTAATTTCAGTCTGAAGTCCGGTTTGGGCGGCAATATCCACCAGCTCCTGGCTATACTCGGTTAATTGGTCTTCAATACTTTGCAAAGTTTTCAGCCCCTCGCTTACGATTGCCGAGGATTTTTTATACAGATAAGCGGCGATTAAAGTTTTTTCATCCATATCCTTAACCTCTGGATTTGATTTTAAAACATTTACCTTAGTCGCCTCGTGGACGCCAATTTCCGCCTGTAAGGCTGTCCTTTGTTTTTTAAGGGCTATTATCGCTAGAGCAATATCGTTAAAGGTAAAAGTGTTGCTTATCCCCTCCATTAAAATAACCGTCAACTTCGGGTCTTCCTTAACTTCCAGCACGCTGTATTTTAAATTTTCTTTAGGTTTTTCTGTCATTGTATTTGTTGGTTAGTTGGTTGCGGCTGGGTCTGTTGGGGTTGGGACTGTTCTTGCGGAGGAACTCCACCGGTGTTTAATGTATTTATAAGGTGCTGGTTTAACGCTCTGGCTTCGTTGGTCATCACAATCGGGCTTATAGCATTAATATAACCGGCAAAGCGGGCAAACAATTCCGGTTTTTCCATCAATACTTCCTGGTTGTCAATCATATAATCAACCAGCTTTTGTTTGTAGGCGTTGTTAGCCGCCGAGTTGGGCTTAATATTCTCTCCCTCATAAAGGGACTCAATATCTTTGGCCGCCTCGCTCATAAGTTCGCTGTTGCCGTATTCGGAGGTGTCGGTTAGCTCCTTAATATCATCTTCGCTAAAGCCCGCTATTTTGGCTTTCATCTCAAAAAGTTTTTTAGCATTTATCATCTTGCTGATTATCGGCCAGGTGATTTGATTATTAAACTCGCTGTCCAAAAACTTAAGTTTAGTTGCCTGGGTTTTGTCGCTCTGCTGGTCTTCGGCGTCGGAGGCTTCAACAGTTATGCCAAAAGTGTCGCCCTTTTTAAACATATCTCTTTTTGAAATTTCCTCGGTCTGTACTCCGTCCGGCCCTATCATTTCTACCGCTATTTTTTTAGTTAAGTTTTCTTTAACACCAAGTTCGTACAGTTTCGCAAAACGCTTGTAGCCAAAAGATTCAGAAGTATTTAAAAGTTCAAACCTGTCATCGGCCTCTTCCCTGTTGCCCTCATAAATTCCTAAAGTGTCGGTGGAGGTTTCGTTATCTATGCCTTTAGCCTGGTCGGTCACCCCAGTGCTTCTTTGCAGTATCTGTTCCAGCTTATCAAACACTTTTAATGGCGCGTCTATTGCCGGTGTCTGCACTATCTCATAAGCCTTGTTAATATCAACATCCCGCTTAACCCTAATAATCCCGTCCCTGCGGTATTTAAGCTCCGCCATATTTTCAATAGCCCCTACCTGCACTTTTCTCATCGGCTTGTTTATCGCCTCGGAGTTATCCAGCATTTGGTTAATTGAAACATCCTGGGCCATTATAAGCTCGCGGGCGTAGTCAGCTTCGCCTGGAGTCCAGTATTCAGTCAAGTCGGGGAAGGCCGCGTATCCCCAAAAAGGCCAGGGGCCTAAAGGAAACTCTTTAGTCGCGCCGAATAACTCGGTCAAAGGCGCGACTCTTAAAGCCTTGCCCGCCCGTTCCTGCATTAACAAATAATAACGCTCGGACTTCTTCGTGTTCGGATTATAAAAAGTCGTATACCATTCCCAAAACTTATACTTATTATCGGAAGTCAGCTCTTTCTTGCCAACAGTCCCCTGCCCATACATCCGGTTCATCTTGTTAGTTTCTTCCTGCGGGCTTTCCGTGTTGTTGCCCCAGCTCTCCATAATTTCTGTTGTGGAG
>Ga0193718_1000376_pt1 | contig 10363 bp, 6 predicted proteins | sample U2a1metaG_FD_144918 | JGI IMG/M metagenome (GOLD analysis project Ga0193718, IMG submission 144918) | Soil microbial communities from a riparian zone of the East river system, Colorado, United States - U2a1 | ecosystem: Environmental > Terrestrial > Soil > Riparian zone | place: USA: East River... | reverse complement strand
ATTTCGTTGAGCGCCGCGTCGCTGCGGGAGACATAAGTGATGTGCAGGTAATCGTTGGTATCATGCGGATTCGTTCCCGCGTAATATTCCTGCAGGTTGGAGACACCGTCACCATCCGTGTCCGCGTTCACGTTGATGTTCGTCGTGCCGAAATTCTGGATCTCCCAGGCATCGGGAATTCCATCTCCATTCAGGTCGGCGCCCGCCGCGATTTTGTCCGTCTGCACAAACGCCGCCGCGTTGCTCAACGAAATCCATCCGCAATTCGCGCTGTAAGCGTAACCGCTGAGTTTCCCGCTGGCCATGTTCACTCTCGGCCAATCCGTCGCCGATAGCGCGCCGGAAGCCGAGCCGTTCGTGAAAACGATCCAGCCAATGTTTGCGCCGTACGCGTAACCACTTAAATATCCCAGGCTGTCAAGGTTCACGCCGAAATCGTTGGTGGCAAGATTTCGATATTGGATTCCGTTGGTCGGAAACCCCGTGCCGAGATTTATCCAGCCGGCGTTGGCCGAGTAGATATAACCGGAGCAAACGTACTCGCCCAGCACAGCGCCACTCGTGATGTTGCCGCGGCCATCCACCCAGCCGATGTTGGCGCCATAGGCATAGTGATTGACCGCATTAATCGTAGTGGCGGCGCGGGAGGTGGAGAGATGAAGCGCTGATACAAGAATCGCCGCGAGCAGTCGCCGCATATTTTTGGTTTGCATGATTGAAATCAGTTGATTTCGAATTCGTCATTACATCTCAAAGATTTCTCACGGCATATTAAACTTAACCCCAGCAAAAGCCGGAGTTCCGGTCTGGCGAAATGGCAAGCAAGAATTGAGAGTATTTGCGCTGATCCCGTAATTGTTGCCATAGCATCGGCCCTGGCAGCCAATCGCAACGAGCGCCGACAGGCCAATTCCATTTTCGTCATCCTGACCGAAACAATTATTCGCCTCGTTCGCGAACAAGCCAGTGCCAAAGTTGCCCGCCGGGCAGTAACCATAGCAATTGCTGGCGTTGATGGCGCTCAGGCCGACACCGTTGGTGCTGGCGCGGCCATAACAATTCTCCGCTGAGCCATCGGATTCCAGCCCCGAGGCGCCTATACCGTGACAATTGATGGCGGACCCGATCGCGCGCAGTCCCAATCCGTTGTTATTGACGCCGTAACAGTTGATGGCGGTATCCGTGTAGAGGCCAATAAAGCCGCTGGCGGTGGTGGTGCCGCTACAATTCTGCGCGATTTGTTCGGAATCGACGCCATGCCCGCTCGTGCTCGTGCCATAGCAACCTTGTGCCAGGTAAAAGGCCGTAATCCCAGAACCATTGCCGACACTCTGGCCCTGGCTATCGAACACCTGATAGCAGTAAATTGCATAGCTTCCACAATCTGTCGCCATTGAGTTCCTGATGGTGCTGGCGTAGATGCCCATACCGCCCACCGTCCTCACGTTGCAGGAATCCACAAATGTTGCGAACAGACCAAGCGCCATTCCAAAGCTCCTGCAACCCGAAATCGAGACATTGGAAACGCGAGTGTTCACTGGCAGGCCGGCAGTGTTGGTGTTGTTTTCATCGAACATGACGAAGATTCCGGAATCAAATCCGCCTCCGCTGAACAGGCCGCCGCTATCGGTCACGCTCCCCGAGATCGAGCCATTCATGATGGTGATGTTCTGCAGGTCGGCACCGATCAAAATGCCGATGCCCGTCGCGCTGGCAGCCGTGGATGAAATGGTGAAGCCGTTGAGATCAACCGTCACCTGGCTGGCGCTGATCGTGATTCCGTTGGTGCTTCCGCCCACTCCACTCAACGTAAGATTCGTCGTCAGGTAATACGAGCCGGGTTTGGTGATTGTGAACGGCGCGGACGAAATCGGCGTGCGCGCCTCAATCTGGTCAAGCGTCTTCATCATCGCTGCCGGCGCGCCGGGCGGCGTCAGACTGCCTTGCGCGAAGCAGGTTGAGAGTTGAGAACTAAGGGTTGATAGCAGCACGGCTGCCGCTTGAATGACTATTTTCGTTTTCATTGGACTGGTTTGATTCGCTGCTTCATATCAAAACGGCAACGATTGGATTTCGGTGTAGTTGGTGGGTGGTTGAAACAGTTTGGCATCGTCATCCATGAGCTTTCGCGGCGTGACGGATTTCACCTCGAAGCGAAAGCGCTCGATCCCGTTTTCAAACTTTAAAATTGCCAGCAGGGGAAATAACTTTTTCGCCCGGAGCAGGCCGCTCCATTGCTCTTCTATCGTGCGCGGGCTGAAACCTGGCAGTTGGTTCTGCAGATATGGCTGAAACGGAAATAACTCATCCGTCGCCCAAATTTCCATCGTCTGGTTGCGCTGCCTGATTTCATATCGTTCGCAGGCGCAGCCGAGCAGGTTCGTTTTCTGTCCGGTTGCGTGCAACTCCGTCTTTTCCATCATCGGCGGCGTCATCATGGGCATGGCCGGCATGGCGGGCATTTGCGATGGCGTCGGCATCGCCGGCATATCACGAGGCGGGTTGGGTGAATCGCTCCCCGCCTTCAGGCGTGCGAACGTGCGATTGTTGAGGAAAAGCAGTGTCAGCTCGCCGGAATTGCGATCCAAAATGTCCACCGCGTTCGGCCGGTCGGATGCGGTCACCTCCACGCGCAAATGATTTGTTCCCACCGTATAGCGCAAATTATCGGTTTGGTTACCGCGAGAGACCGCAGCGTTGATATATCCCTCGAAAGCGCCCCCGCCAGGCAGAGCGCGGCTCCCCTCGGCGAAGCAAAACGAAAGCTCGGCCACCGGGGCCAGGAGCGCTGCCGCGCAAATAAAAGATGAAAGACGCTTTGTTTTCACGGAAATATCTTCAATCAGTTAAAATTAATAATTCGATTACGGGTTTTAGATTGATGATTACCCCGTTGGTTCCCGGGAATTTTTCGGTTGGTCCAAAAGTCCCACCCCGGGAACTCTAATTGGTGATGACCGTCGGACTCGTGTGATCAAGTGGTTTCATTTTCCGGGGCGGGGGAGCGACAACAATCGGAATAATCTCAACTTACGAAGGCCGGAGGTGAAGCAGGCCAGCTATCTTGTCGAAGGCGCGGGAGGTAGGGAAAAATACACAGGGGGCGAACCAAACCGGGCTCGCATTGAGAACCACCGATATCGAAATATTCGATCGGTTAACTGCGACTGCGGCCGGTCAAGGATACTGCGATGCCCGCGACCACCGCCACCGCTCCTCCGAGGATCAGCCACATGGAGTGATTCGTGGGATTGCCGGTAAATGTTCGCGAAACGTCGGAGCTGAACGAGTGCGATTCGTCAAAGCCGAATATCAACAGCACAACGCCGAGCGCCAAAATGGCCAAGCCTGCAATATTGTTCATGGGATGTCCTTTTGCCCCATCCTAGCCCGGCCGGGTATTCAGCCAAATAGGGGATTACCCCCACATCCTTCCGGGCATCGTGTAGTATCAATACAATCGCGCGGGCGAGACTCAGCGCCGCTACGCCTTCATCGGAAGCAACAGGGTGAACGTGGTCCCCTGGCCGGGCTGACTCTCCACCTGGATGGTCCCATTGTGCTCCTCAATAATCCGCCGCGTGACCGCCAGGCCCAATCCGGTGCCGTTCAGTTTGGTGGTAAAAAACGGCTCGAACAATCGCCCCATGTTTTCCTGCGTAATGCCCGCGCCCGTGTCAGAAATGCGGATGCGCATCCAACGCCGGGATTCCCCTTCCCGCAACTGGCCCTCCCCATCGGCGATCGATTCCGTCATCAACGTCAGCGAGCCGTTCACATTGATGGCTTCCACCGCGTTGAGCAGGAGATTTACAAAAGCTTGTTCGAGTTGATAACTATCGCCATCGAGCACATCTTTTTCCGCCTGGAACTTGCGGTCGAAAGTGACCTGCCGCCCCTCGACCCGGTGCTGGGCCAGCAGCAGGGAGCGGTCGAGAATTTTGTGCAGGGAAATCGGCGCAAAAACCGGCTGCGCCGGCACCGCGAATTTCAGGATTTGACTCACCATCGAAACCATCCGCGTCATTTCCTGGCTCACGATTTCAGCGAGATCATCGTCCTTGTTTTTTTCCAGGAGCAGATCCACGAAGGTCTTGATCGCCACCAGCGCATTTCGAATTTCGTGGGCCATGCCCGCCGAAAGCGTCCCGGCGCTGGCGAGCCGGTCCAGTCGCCGCAAACTGTGCTCCAGTTTTTTGGTGGAGGAAAAATCCTTTAACAGCACGATTAACTTCCCGTTTTTTTCCCGCGCGGCCGCGGGCATCACGGTCACCGAGATCGCCGGCGAACGTCCGCGATCGGGGTCCAGGACGATTTTCCGGTCGGTGATGGTCCGGCCGGTCGTTTGAGTTTCGAGCACGAGATCTTGCAGCGTGGCGGGAAGCTTCGCGATCGGATTGGATTTTTCCGCCGCCGTCAGATGCAGGATTTTTTCGGCCTCGGGGCTGATAAAAGTGACGGCTCCCCCGGCGTCGATGGACAACACGCCACAAGCGCAGGAAGTCTGCAGCAAATCTTCGAAGTTCAACCCTGGGCGACCCGTGTTGGGGCTGAGACTGGCCATACGTCAGGCGGAGTCCGATGGGTTAGGGCAATCGGTCATGACCGTAGTTAACCCGACGGCCGCAGGGAGCGCAACAGGCAAAGAATTCCGAGCGCCAGAAACGACTCCGGTTGCGGAATCCGTTCGCTTTTTAAAAAGAATACCGATACGAGAGCGAAAACAGGTGCACCGTGAAGGTATATTTTCCGTTAAACGCCGGATTCTGGTCGTTCTTGATATTCCGGTTGTCGTAGAAATCGAGCCCGTAACCGGCTTCCAAGGCGTGGTGTCCGTTGTGGTAACCCAGGCCAAACGTGAAAACATTTTGGTCGGCATCAGCAATCGTCGGTGAAAATGTTTTGTCAGGCACGGGGCTGCCGTAATACTGATAGCCGGCGCGCACCACCCAATTATCGGCAAATTTCCAGTCTCCGCCTATCCCGGCGGTAAAAGTGTCGTGCCAGTTCTGCGGGATGCTCGCCGGAAATCCCAGCGCGGTCGCCGTCTGGCTCTTCAGCGCCAGGGATTTAAAATTCGAAAACTGAAGCCATTCCACGTCGGTTTCCACCCGGATTTTATCCGTCAAATCAATCCCGTAACCGCCCGCGATGATGGTGGGAAACTTAATGCTGGTCCCAAATTCATCCCGCATGTTTCCGCCGCCAAATGCTGCCGGGACGTTGTTCACCTGAAAATGACCGTTGTAATCCACCCGGACCGGGGTGCGCACCGTCAAGGCCAGGCGCTGATGCTCCGTGATCTTCACGGTCGCGCCAAAATTGGCGCCGGCGCCGATGCCATCCGCCTTCACCTGCACATGTCCATCCGGGTCCGCCAGGCTTCCGGTGCTCAGAAACCAGGGATAAAACTGCCGCAACGTCACCTGCGACCACATCACATCCAATCCCGCGCCGAGGCTCAGGTGATCGTTTACTGGAAAGCTCGCGCTCGGACTGAAATTGATCGTCTCAAGTTGCGCCATATACGGCGCCTGATAACGCCACGCACCAGTTGGGCGCGCAAAGGCGCTCGAACCCGTATTCCACTCGTTGCCCAGGCCGTAAGGCGTGGTGATGCCCAGGCCGAGCGCGAGCTTTCCATCATAGAGCGGCATGGTCGCAAACAAATTCGGGAGGAACTTCCACGGGTTCTTCGTGCTCGCCGTTTGTCCGCTGGGCGACCGGTAATCGGCGTGAATATAAACAATGGTCGGCGTGAATTGAATTTCCGGCGTGAGGAGATCAGTCATATTTGCCGGGTTTTGCTGCACCGCCGAGGAATCGTCCACTTGCGCGATACGCCCACCGGCCCGGCCCAGATCAAAAGTGCCAGGCGGCGGATTGCGGAATCCCTCCGCGTCTGCCGGCAACGATCCGAATCCGAGCACTCCCAGCAAAAAAGCTGAGCGCGCGAGCAATCTGCCCGGCCGGTTATTGGCCCGGTGGCCGCCGCGAATCTTCGAATCTGATTTATTGGCTTTCATAATTGTTTTTATTGTGTCCGATCTGATCTTGAGAATCCCGACTGCTTCAAATCCGCTGCACCGGTTGTCCCATCTCCAGACAACCGCCCCGCGTCTTCGTCGCATTTTAAAGCGTTTACTATGGCGAATGCGCCCATCCCGTGTGGCCCGACAGTTCTGGCGAATTTTGAGCAAAGCCGGTGCCAAGGCGCATGAACAACCCGGTTTTGCTTGGAATCAGGCCGCGAGCTAACGGGATTAGGCGTTGTTGCTTGGCTCGGAAAATGTTATACACAGTTTAAACGGTCGCAAAGGTTTTAGCGGCCTCGCTGCCCCGGCGGAACCCTAATTTAATATAAATGGCGACTCAAAACGGCAATTCAAATGGCGCCCACCGCGCCAATGGCGAAACGAAGGATACCATCGCTCTCGGCCAGACCAGCCAGGGCAACGAAATCCACGCCACTGTCGTGCGGATGACGCGCTACGCGGCGGTCTTCGAGATTTACAATCCCGCCCTCGTGTTGCGCACCTCGGAAGTCATCACCGATTTCAAAATCGTGGTCCGCGATCGGTCCATTTATTCAGGTCGCGCCGTCGTGCGCAGCCTCGTCAATGCCGGCCTCACCGTCGTTTGCGAAGTCACCCTCGCCGAAACCGGCTGGATGGATGTCGCCTTCGCGGAGGAGATGGTAGGCAATGGCCGGCTTCAATCGGAGTTCAACGGCTTCATTCAGGAATGGCAAAAGCTTTATAAAATCCTTCCGGAATACAAAGTCGTCATCGCCGACATCCAGAGCTTTTTGGCCGACCTCCGCTTGTGGCTCGACCAGGTGGAACTGGGCATACGCTCCGCGCCGGCCGGCGATCGCGCCAAAGTCGAGCAGGATGTCGTCCATCAATTGTGCGGCTCGGTCGTCCCGATGATTAACGAATTATTTGACCGCTTTGAAAATGTCGCCGCCGGTGTCGAGGACGACCTCCGGCCCGGGCACGTCCTCTTTGGCCGGCGTCAACTGCATCCGCTGCTATTGTGTTCTCCGTTCGTGTATCGCACCTTCGCAAAACCGCTCGGTTACGCCGGCGATTACGAAATGGTGAACATGATGTTTCGCGACTCGTCAGAAGGCGGTTCGCTGTTCGCCAAAATGGTCAACTCCTACGCCCTGCAGTTGCCGCCCATTATTGCCCATCGCAACCGCATCACCTATTTGTGCGATAAGCTCGTCGAGGAATCCCTGCGCGCGGCGCGGCATCAGCGGCCCATGCGCGTCTTCAATCTTGGCTGCGGTCCGGCGCATGAAATTCAACAATACCTCGCCAAAGGCTCCGTCACCGACGTGGCCGATTTCATGCTCGCGGATTTTAATGAGGAAACCGCGGGGCACACCGCCAGCAAATTGAACGACATCAAAAAACATTTCAGCTCCCGCGCGAAAACCCAGGTCGTCAAGCGCACCGCCCATCAATTGATCAAGAATTCCGAACGCACCGTGCAATCACCCCAATCGGAGCAATACGACGTGATCTATTGCGCGGGACTTTTCGACTACTTGTCTGATAAAGTCTGCCGCAAGCTCATGGATGTCTTTTACGGCATGCTCGCTCCGGACGGCCTGTTGCTGGCCACCAACGTGGACGATCATCCCAGCCAGAATGAGATGGAATATTTTCTCGAATGGAACTTGATCCATCGCAACTCCGACCAGATGAAGACGCTGGCTCCGGAAAAGTCGGACCCCGAGCGCCTGAAGCTGATGCGCGACTCGACCGGGGTCAATATTTTCCTGGAAATCAGAAAAAACGCTGGTGAAAAATAAAGGCCAGATACAGGCGGAAGTCCTCCAGACCTACGCCGAATACGAACGCCAGATTACGGCTCGCCATCTGGAAATCGGCTGCTATCTGGTCATGGTCCTGATGCCGGCGGGCGTTTTTCTCGACCACTTCGTTTACCCGATACAAGCCGGCTTCTTCTTTCAACTGCGGCTCTGCGCCGCGTTCCTCGCCCTCGGCCTTTGGGGCCTGTTGCGCACGGAATTCAGCAAAAGGTTCCATTGGCTTTGCAGCCTCGTCATCGCGCTCATCCCCGCATTTTTTATTTGCTGGATGATCTATGCCACCACCGGCCCGACCTCGCCCTATTATGCCGGGTTAAACCTCGTGCTGCTCGCCATCGCCCTGGTCATGCGCTGGTCCGTCGATCTCAGCGTCACCGCCTCCGCGCTCGTCATGGTCATGTACATCTGCGCCTGTTTATTCCGCGGCCCGATTGACCGCGCGGAATACGGCGTGTTCATGAACAACCTCTATTTCCTGGCGCTGACGAGCATCATCGTCGTCGCGGGCGGGCGGTTGCATCGCTTGTTGCGGGTCCGTGAATTCACCTTGCGCTATGAGTTGGACCAGAATCGGAGCGCGCTCGAAGAAAGCAACCGCAAGCTGGTCGAACTCGGCCAGATCAAAAATCGCTTCTTCGCGAACATCAGCCATGAATTGCGCACGCCGCTCACCCTCTTGCTCGCGCCGCTGGAAACGTTGATGCAAAAATTCAACCGCTCCTTTGACGGTGATACCCGCGACGTGCTCGCCACCATGCATTCCAACGGCATGCGCCTCTTGAAACTCATCAACGACTTGTTGGATCTCGTGCGGCTCGAATCCGGGCGTCTGGAAGTCAAACACGAGGCCTTGAATGTCAGCGATTTTGTCAAAGGCCTCGCCAGCGCCGCGCGCCAGGTCGCCGATGACAAGCGTCTCCGGCTGGAAACGATTGTGGATCCCGAACTCGGCACGATTGTGGCCGACCGCGACAAATTGGAAAAAATTGTTTTGAACCTCGTTTTCAACGCCTTGAAATTCACGCCCGCCGGTGGCCGCGTCGAACTGCGCGCTGATAAGCAGGGGGAATCGTTCGTCCTCACCGTATCCGATACCGGCATGGGGATTTCTGAAAAAAACCTGCCGTTCGTCTTCGACCGCTTTTGGCAGGCGGATGGCACCTCCAAGCGCAAATATCAAGGCGTCGGCATTGGCCTGGCGTTGGTGAAAGAATTGACCGAAGTCCAGGGCGGCAAGGTCCAGGTGCAAAGCACCGAAGGCAAAGGCACCGTTTTTACCGTGAGCCTGCCGTTCAAGAAAGCTGAGCCGATCGAAAAACCAGCGCCCGTGGACGATACCGGCGACGAACCGGAAACGCGCACGGTGTCCTCCGAGGAATGGCTCGCGAATTTGTACCGCCGCGCGGAATTGTTCCCGGCCATGACACCCGTGCAGGACACGATCAGGCCCGCCGAAACCTTCCGCAATGGTCACCTGCCCAAGGCCCTCGTCGCCGATGACGAGCCCGACATGTTGCGCTTCCTCAAATCGCAATTGATCCAGCATTATGAAGTGATTGAGGCGGTGGACGGCCAGCAGGCGATTGAGAAAGCCGCGCAATTTCTGCCGGACATTATCCTGCTGGACATGATGATGCCGGAGAAGGATGGCTTGCAGGCCTGCCGCGAACTCCGCGAACGGACCTCCACTCAAAGCATTCCCATTATCATGCTCACCGCGCGCGCGGACGAGGAAACCAAACTCGCGGCGCTCGGCGCGGGCGCGAGCGACTTCCTCCCGAAACCGTTTTCCACCACCGAACTTCACGTCCGCATCAAGAACCTCGTGGAGTCGCACCAGTATCAATCCAAACTTTCCAAGCAAAACCAGGCGCTGGAATCCACCATCGAACAGCTCAAGGAAACCGAATCGCAATTGGTGCAAACCGAGAAGCTGGCCTCCCTGGGCCGCATGAGCGCGGGCATTATTCATGAGATTAATAACCCCTTGAACTTTGCGACCACCGGCTTGTACACCCTCCGCAACAAGGGCAAATTCCTCGCGCCCGACCAGCAGTCGGAATACGCGGAAGTTTTGAAGGACGTCGAGGAAGGCATTAAACGGGTCAAAACCATCGTGTCGGATTTGCGGATGTTTACCCATCCTGAAACCGAAAGCCGCGACCAGGTGGAAGTGGCCGAAGTCTTCGGCTCCGCCCTGCGTTTCCTTGCGAACGAATGGAAAGACCGCGTCCAGATAGATCAAAAACTGGATCCGCACCAGACCGTCTGGGCGAATAAAAACAAGATGATCCATGTGTTCACCAACCTGCTGCAGAATTCGCTCGATGCGCTCAAGGACAAGGAATTCACCAACGGCGAGAAACCCGCCATTCTCATTGAAGGACTTGTCACCAACGGGCGCAGCATTGTGCGCCTGCGCGACAACGGCCCCGGCATCGACGCGCAACACCTGGATAAAATTTTCGATCCCTTCTTCACCACCAAAGACGTGGGCGAAGGAATGGGCCTCGGTTT
>Ga0193718_1000375_pt1 | contig 10413 bp, 9 predicted proteins | sample U2a1metaG_FD_144918 | JGI IMG/M metagenome (GOLD analysis project Ga0193718, IMG submission 144918) | Soil microbial communities from a riparian zone of the East river system, Colorado, United States - U2a1 | ecosystem: Environmental > Terrestrial > Soil > Riparian zone | place: USA: East River... | reverse complement strand
TTTGAGGAATTCGCTGAACGCGCGCGCTTCGGTCGCCATGCCCTCCGCGATTTGGCGCGCAGCATCGACGGTTTTGACCGAGTGCTCGTGAGCGGTTTGCCAGTTGGCGGTGGCGCCGGAGATCTGCCGGCCGATGATTTCGAGGTTTTGAATCTGGAGCAGGGCGTTGGTGAGGCGATCAGCTTCGGTCAGATTCATCGCGGCACGGTACTCGAGCAGGAACGGAATCACCGCGAGAATGGCCCCCAAAGCGACGAAAAGCGCGCAGATGACCATTGGCCAGGTTGTCATCGGCGGTTTGCTTTGCCAGAAAATCAGATACGCCACCCCCAGCAACGTGGCATCGACAAAAAAGAATGGCCACTTGTTCAACTTCGGCGAACTCCGGTCACTCATAGGAGCGTCAGATGTAACGGATTTGACCACCGGTGGCGATGGAAAAGTGCTCCGGGCCGCGCGCCGGTGGTAGTACGGTCTGGTGGAGCGAGGCTACTGACGAACCGGCTCGCGAGGACGCTCGCCCCACCGAAAATGCAAACATTACCATTACCACTACCCGCACGCCGGCGGTGTCCCAATTCAAATTTTCTGGAGCGCGACTGTGTGCGAAGCACCAGTCGCAGCGCCGCGGCTGGTCTGCGACACAGCCGCGCTCCAAACAGATTAGGACACCACCCGCACACCCGCTTCGTTGACACTGGCGGCGGCAAACCTTACGGTTGGTTCGTATGAATGCTCTGCCGGATTCCCTGATTGAATTGATTCGCCGCACGTCCGCCGAAATCCCCGATGACGTGCAGAAAGCCATCCTCGATTCGCTGGAAAGGGAGAAGAAAGGCACCATCGCCGAATCCGCACTGAAGATCATCGACCGCAACATCACGCTGGCGAAACAGAAATCGCAGCCGATCTGTCAGGACACCGGCAGTATTTTGTTTTACGTGGACTGCCCGGTGGGAATGGACCAGGTCGCGTTCGAGGACACCGCTTGCCTGGCGGTAAAGAAGGCGACGAAGAAGGGTTACTTGCGGCAGAATTCAGTGGACTCGCTGACGGGTGTGAACGACGGGACCAATGTCGGTCCCGGCTCTCCAACATTCCATTTCCTCCAGCATCGCCCGGACGAAATCAGCGTGCGGCTCGTCCTGAAGGGCGGCGGCTGCGAAAACGTCGGCGCGCAATACTCGTTGCCGAACGAAAAGCTCAAGGCGAACCGCGATCTGGACGGCTGCCGCAAAGTGATTCTCGACGCCGTGCTGCAAGCGCAGGGAAAAGGTTGCGGACCGGGGATTCTCGGCGTGTGCATCGGCGGTGATCGCGCGACGGGCTACGAATTTTCCAAGCGGCAATTCCTGCGGTTGATTCCCGACCGAAATTCGGTGCCGGAACTCGACGCGCTCGAACAGGACGTTTTGAAAACGGCGAACGAACTGGGCATCGGCCCGATGGGCTTCGGTGGCAAGGCGACTTTGCTCGGCGTGAAAATTTGCGCCATCAACCGGCTGCCGGCATCGTTTTTTGTGAGCGTCAGTTACATGTGCTGGGCGTTATCGGCGCCTGGTGTGACGTTGAATGCGAACGGGGAAATTGTGAAATGGCTTTACTGATCAAAGTATGACTCAACTGGCCAGTCCCTTCACAGAAGAAAAAATCCGCGTGCTGAAGGTCAGCGACGAGGTTTTGATTTCCGGCGTGGTGTTCACCGGGCGCGACGCGGTTCACCAGTATTTACACGAAGGCGGTGAACTGCCGAACGGCGTCAGCCTGCGCGACGGCATCATTTATCACTGCGGCCCGGTGGTGTTGAAAGATGAGCAGGGCAACTGGAAGGTCACCGCCGCAGGGCCGACTACTTCGACGCGCGAGGAGCCGTATCAGGCCGGCATCATCAAGAAGTTCGGCGTGCGCGGCGTGATCGGCAAGGGCGGCATGGGCGAACGGACTGTGACGGCCTGCAAGGAGTTTGGTTGCGTTTACCTGCATGCGGTTGGCGGCGCGGCGCAGGTGCTGGCCGAGTGCGTTAAAAAAGTCCGCAACGTTTACTTTCTCGAACAGTTTGGCTCACCGGAAGCGGTCTGGGAACTGGAAGTTGAAAACTTCCCCGCAGTCGTCACCATCGACGCGCACGGGAACTCGCTGCACAAAGAGGTCCTTGCCGCCAGCCAGGCCGAGCTGGCGAAGCATCTGTGACTCGCAATGCGAAAAGTTATCTGACGGATCGGGTCCGGATTCATCAACCATCGGTGTCACCATTCAGCCTGCTTTCCCCATCTTGTTGGCGCGTTCCACTGCCGTCCGGGGCGGCACTCTTCATCGGTGCAGCGTTTTCCGCGAAAGCAGCCGAGCCCGGACCTCCCCCGACGCTACAGCTTACGGAATTATTTTGGGCCTTGTTCCTTTTGGTGGCGTTCGTGCTGGTGGGGATCATTTGGGCCGGGCTTATCCGCCGCAACGTCCAGCGACAGACCGAAACGATTCGAAACCGCGAGACCGCGCTGGAGGAACATTATCGCGAATTATTCGAAAACGCGCATGACATCATTTTCACGCACGATTTGCAGGGCGACGTGACGTCGCTGAACAAGGCCGGCGAACAAATCCTCGGCTATTCGCGCCAGGAAGCAAACGGGTTGAATTTCCTGCAACTGGTTTCGCCGAGCCAACAGGAAACATTCCGCGAAACCTTGAGGCAACTCCAAAGCGGCCTTCCCAACACTCATTGCGAGGTGGAAATGAGGGCCAGGGACGGACACAGCGTTGTGTTGCGGGTCAATCTCCGCCTGCAACAGTTGCCCGGAAAATCACAGCGGGTGCAGGGGATTGCGTGGGACATCACCGAACGCAAGCAGGCCGAGGCGGCATTGCAGGAAAGCGAACTGCGGCTGCGACGCTCGTTGGAGGAGCGGGTGCAGCTCGGCCGGGACCTGCACGACGGGATCATCCAGTCCATTTACGCCATCGGGCTTGGATTGCAAGAGTGCCGAAACCTGATGAAACAGGATTCTGCCCAGGCGGAATCGCGGCTGGCCAAAGCCATCGCCGATTTGAACACCGTCATCCGCGACGTGCGAAACTTCATCGTCGGCCTGGAACCGGAGGCATTGACGGGCCGGGAATTTCAAAACACCCTCCAATCGCTGGTGGTGACCATGAGCCAGACTCACGCGGCGCAATTTTCCTTCGACATTGACCCGCAGGCCGCCGATCAGCTCAACGCCCGGCAGGCGGCGCACCTCCTTCAAATCGCCCGCGAAGCCATGAGCAACAGTTTGCGCCACGCCCGGGCCAAAAGCACCGCTGTCTTGTTGAAAAAAAAGAACGGCTGCGTGCGGCTCGAAGTGCGCGACGACGGGATCGGTTTCGAACGACAAACCCTGACCGGCAGCGGGCTAGGATTGCGAAACATCGCCGCGCGCGCTGGAGAACTGGGAGCGCGCAGTGAAATCATTTCTGCTCCGGGAAAAGGAACTTGCGTCCAGGTGGAACTCCCCTCGGACTGATTCTATGAGCGAGTCTGAATTCAAACCGGTTCGCCTGTTGATCGTGGACGACCACACGGTGGTCCGGCTGGGGCTGCGCACATTGTTGAGCAGCCACAAGGAAATCGAGGTCGCGGGTGAAGCGGGGACGATGGCCGCCGCCGTGGCCGAGGCCACACGGTTGCTGCCGGATGTCGTGCTCATGGATGTCCGTCTGCCGGATGGGAACGGGTTCGAGGCCTGCCGGCAAATCCGCAAAGCACAATTGGAAACGCGCGTTCTGTTTCTGACTTCGTTCGCGGACGAGGAAATTGTTCTGGAATCAATCGACGCGGGCGGCGACGGATATTTGCTCAAGGAAATTGACGAGGAAAACCTGGTCAGCGCCATCAAGAGCGTGGCCGCCGGGCAATCCATTCTTGATCCGGCGGTCACGCGCCGCGTCCTGGCGCATGTCAAGAACGCGGGCACGCCGGTGACCAAAGACAAGCTGGACTCACTCTCGCCACAGGAACGCCGCGTCCTCGCTTTGGTCGCGGAAGGGAAGACCAACAAGGAAATCGGCCTTGACCTGGGATTGAGCGACAAGACGGTCAAGAACTACTTGAGCAACGTGCTGGACAAACTCCAGCTCACACGCCGGTCGCAAGCCGCTGCCTTTTTCGTTCAGCATTCGGGCAAGTTAAATGCCTCTTGAGTTCAGGCGTTCAGCGGGTCAACTGGAACAGACAGTACCGGAGGTGGAACCGGCATGCGATTGCATAAAAACTTCGGCGCCTCGCGGAGCGGCATGTTGGCGATGGAACGCGGCAACCCGAATGCTGGCGCCCGGCATCAAAACCTGCAGCGTTCGAATCGAACCTTCAGTCTTATTGCGGTTCTGGATTCGCCGTAGCAGGCTGTTCCACATCCGGCCCGTCTCCAACGGCCCTCCTGATCTCAGCCAGCATCAAATTCGGATCTATCGGCTTTCGAACAAAAGAGAAGGCTCCGATAGCAGCAGCGCGCGTTTCATGTGCAGAAAGGTCCTCCCCCGAAACGATGATGTAATTAAACGCGTGATCAGGATGGCGATACTTCAACCAATCAATCAAACCCAACCCGTCCAGCGGCTGGCCGACGTTTTCACCCCGCAAATTGATGTCCACGAGCATTAGCTCGGGTTTTTCCACCGCAAAAGCGCTTATCGCTTCCGCACTGTCGGCAGCAATGAAGACAGTGTAACCGGCAGTTTGAACCATCTGGCTCATGACAAGCAGAGCCGTCTTGTCGTCCTCGACTATCAGTATCTTTTTCACGTCTGTCGTTGGCGGCTGCTCTCCGCACGCATCTGAAATCGTTTTAGTTTCCGACAATCAGAATAGCAAGTACGGTTCCTCCCGCGCAAGCTCAACAAGAAACAGGTAGTGTCCCAATTTATTTGGAGCGCGGCTGTGTCGCAGACCAGCCGCAGCGCTGCGACTGGTGCTTCGCACACAGTCGCGCTCCGGAAAATTTGAATTAGGACACCACCAAGAAACACCACGCTTTACCCAGCGAAAACCAGCTCGAATGGGCCCGGAGCCCGTGCGAGATGAATAATAGGATGACCAGGGATGATTCTCAGGCAATTACCGGCTTACTGAAACATCAGACGAACTCGTGCTTGAAAACATGTCAAAAACGCGGACACGCCGTCCACAAATCGACTGGATTCTCACTCGCCACAGGAACGCCACGTCCTCGCTCTGGTTGCGGACGGGACTGCCAACAAGGAAATCAGCCTTGATTTGAGAGTGAGCGACAAGACGGTTAAGTACTACAGGGCAACGTCTTGGACAAACTCCAATTCACGTGCTGGTCGCAAACCACCGCCTATTTGCGCAGCATTCCGGCAAGTAAGGCCATTCGGCCCTGCCAGCTAGGGCCATAATAACTTCAAGCCAGACGCCTCTGTGAGAGAACACCTTTCAATCCGCTTGTAATGAGCTGGTTGCAAACACCGGTCCTCGCCATTTTTGACTCCTCAAAGCAAACACGGCAAGCCTATTGCTAAACCATGCGATGAGAACGTAAACAGGTTCCAAATGAAAATTGAACTTTCAAAACAAAACGTAACGAGCGGACGGCAGCATGCCTTCACGTTGATGGAAGTGATGCTTGCCGTGGTGATCATCGGCATTGAGTTCACAGGTTTGTATGTGGGAATGACTCAAGGGTTCGCAGTCGTACAGGTCGCACGCGAAAACCTCCGCGCCACGCAAATCCTTCAAGAGAAGATGGAGACTATTCGGCTTTACACCTGGGACCAGATTACTGATAGCGCCACTCCGTTTATTCCACGAACCTTTACCGCCAGCTTTTACCCGGACCAAGCGGGAGGGACAAATAACCAGGGCGTCCTTTATTCAGGCACGACGACCGTCGCCAACACGGCGATGACCGAGAGTTACAAGGATAATTTCAAGCAGGTGACCGTCAACGTCAGTTGGACCTCCGGCAATATCAACCGGCAACGCCAAATGACCACTCTGGTTTCACGTTATGGTTTGCACAATTACATCTACAACTAAGCACGGGCGTTGTCGGGGCATGACGCTGGTGGAACTTCTGGTTGCGTCGGCAATCTCCACAATCGTCATTATCGCCGTCATGCTCCTGGCCTACCACAGCGCCCGCAGCTTCGCCGCGCTGGCCAATTACGTGGACCTCGACATCAAGAGCCGAACGACGCTGGACACGATGTCCTCTGAAATTCGTCAAGCCAGTGAGTTGACCACCGCAACTGCCACCAGTCTGACCTTTACCGGCACCAATGTCGTCTCCCTCCGGACTTACACGTTGGGATACACTTACGATCCCAACGCGCTGACATTGACCAGGACATATTCGGAACCCCCCGCAGCCACCCAAACCAAGGTGATGCTGACCCAATGCACTTTGTTTCGGTTCGACCTTTTCCAGCGCAATCCCATCATTGGCACTTACGATCAATTTCCGGTGGATAGCTTGTCCCGTCCGGATTTGTGCAAGCTGGTTCGGCTCACTTGGATTTGTTCACGGAGCATACTGGGCAGAACCGCCAACACCGAAAGCGTGCAATCCGCCAAAGTAGTCATTCGCAAAGGCTGAAGAGAATTTAACCCCAAAACCGAAGTAATTATGAAAATCAGAACCAATACCAAACCCCAGGGCAGCATCCTGATGGTGACGCTCCTGACCGCGTTCATCTTCTGCATTGCGCTCGCCTCGTACTTGAGCATGGTCTCGAACCAGAACCAGTCGGTGATGCGCTCACTGAGTTGGAACACCGCCATCCCGGTGGTCGAGGCCGGCATCGAGGAAGCGCTCACCCAGATTTACTACAACGGCATCACCAATCTGAGCGCGAACGGCTGGACTTACGGCATCGACACCTACTACCACAAGACCCGCGACCTGGGAGGTGGTTATAGCTATGACGTTTGGGTAAAACCTCTCGTCCAACCGATCATTGACTGCGTCGGTTCTGCTCCCGCCCCAGTGAATTTTGCCAGTTATTATTCCACTCCTTTCGGCATGATTCTGGGCGGCGTAACGGGCCAATCCACCACGGTTTCCACCTCAAGACGCAAAGTGGAAGTGATGGCCAAACGACAGACGCCTTTCACCTTCGCCATGCTCGCCAAGGGCCAGATTGATTTGAAAGGCAACAATATCGCCAGCGACAGCTTTGACTCCGCCGATCCGCTTTACAGCACCGGCGGCAAATATGATCCGGCCAAAAACAAGGCTAATGGCGACATAGCCACCAACGACGGGGTAGTAAACTCCATTAACGTAGCCAATGCCGATATCATGGGCCACGTCCACACCGGCCCTAACGGTACGATTGCCATCGGGCCGCAAGGAACGGTCGGTGACAAAGCCTGGGTCACGTCTGGACAGAATGGCGTTGAAACCGGCTGGGTTTCCGATGACAGCAATGTGGATATTCCCAGTATCGGGCTTCCGTTTACCTCCGGTTACTCCACTCCCGGTGGTGGCGGCTGGCCCATCGTCAACCCAACAAACAATTACAATTATATTCTGGGCAGCGGCAACTACCAGCTCGGCAGTTTCAGCGGCAAAGTCTTGGTCACCGGCAATGCCGTCCTGGTTGTCACCACTACGTTCAGCTTTAGCGGGCAGGATTCCATCACGATCGCTCCCGGCGCGACCTTGAAGGTTTACGTCCAGGCCGCTTCCGCCAGCCTCGGAGGCAATGGCGTAATCAACAACAACGGTGATGCCCTGGCGTTTCAGTATTACGGACTCGACAGTAACACCTCTGTCAGCTTCAACGGCAACGCTGCTTTCACCGGTGTCATCTACGCGCCCAACGCGGATTTTTCACTCGGCGGCGGCGGCAATAACACTTACGACTTCGTGGGCGCCAGCGTGACCAAAACCGTGACAATGAACGGCCACTTCCACTTCCATTACGATGAAAACATCGCGCGCCGGGCACCGATCGGGGCATACGTCGTGTTTTCCTGGAACGAACTGAACCCGAATAATTAGACCGGATCAACCCGGACAAAAGCGGCGGCCATTTGGCCGCCGCTTTTTTGTTTACTACCGGCCAGCAATCAGACCGCGAACCGCCTGTGGACCGGTTGGCCGCTGCTGACTTAGTGGATAATGTTGTGCCAGGATCGATCCATGCGCGGAGCTTTCTAGACAGAATGGCTGTTCCAGGGAGGAACCAGCCCGTAATGACCGTCCGGTTCGGCTTATTCCCAATGAGTTGTACGAATTTGTCCTTTTCCAGTACAATCTTTCTCAAAAACGAACACGGCAGACTCATTGCTAAATCATGGGATGAGAACTGAAACAGGTTCCAAATAAAAATTAAACTATCAATGTGCAGATAACGAACGGTCGGACAGACAGCTAACTTAGGAAAATATATGAAAATCAGAACCAACACAAAAGCCCAGGGCAGCGTCCTGATGGTGACGCTCCTTACCGCGTTCATCTTCTGCATTGCGCTCGCTTCTTACCTGAGCATGGTCTCGAGCCAGAACCAGTCGGTGATGCGTTCGTTGACCTGGAACTCCGCCATTCCAGTGGTGGAAGCCGGCATCGAGGAGGCGCTCACCCAGGTTTACTTTAACGGCATCACCAACCTGACCGCGAACGGCTGGACATTTGGCAGCGACGGCTTTTATCACAAGACCCGCGATTTGGGTAATGGTTACAGCTATAATGTGTTGATAAAAGCTCTCCCACAACCGGTGATTGACTGCGTCGCTTCGGTGCCCGCGCCGGCCAATTTTGCCAGTTACTATTCCACTCCGTTTGGCATGATTCTGGGCGGGGTAACGGGTCAACCTTCGTCCACGGTTGCTACCGTGAAACGAAGAGTGCAAGTGGTGGCCAAACGGCAAACACCATTCACCTACGCCATGCTCGCCAAAGGCCAGGTTGATTTGAAAGGCAACGGTATCGCCACTGACAGCTTTGATTCCGCCGATCCGCTTTACAGCACCCTCGGAAAATATGATCCGGCCAAGAACAAAGCCAATGGTGACATCGCCACCAATCAAGGATTGGTCAATTCTATAAACTCTGGCAACGCCGACATCATGGGTCATGTTCACACCGGTCCCAATGGCACCATCTCGATCGGCCCGAATGGTTCAGTCGGTGATAAGGCCTGGATCAGCTCCGGCCAAAACGGGATTGAGCCCGGTTTCTCTTCCGACGACAGTAATATTGACATTCCCGGTATCGCGCTTCCGTTTACCTCGGGTTACTCCACGCCCGTTGGTGGCGGCTGGCCCATCCTCATTCCAACGAACGTCTATACTTATATTTTGGGTAGCGGCAATTACCAGCTCAGCAGTTTCAGCGGCAAAGTGCTGGTCACCGGCAACGCCGTCCTGGTCGTCACCACTTCGTTCACCTTTAACGGTCAGGACTCCATCACCATCGCGCCCGGCGCCAGCTTGAAGGTTTACGTCCAGGCCGCTTCCGCCAGCCTCGGAGGAAATGGAGTGATCAACAACAATGGCGATGCCCTGGCGTTTCAGTATTACGGACTCAACAGCAACACCTCCGTTGACTTCGGCGCCAACGCTGCCTTCACCGGCGTCGTTTACGCGCCCAACGCGGATTTCTCGCTCGGTGGTGGCGGCAATAACACTTACGACTTCGTGGGCGCCAGCGTGACCAAGAGTGTGACCATGAACGGTCACTTCCACTTCCATTACGATGAAAACATCGCGCGCCGGGCACCGATCGGGGAGTACGTCGTGTTTTCGTGGAACGAACTGAACCCCTATAATTAGACCGGATCAACCCAAAACAAAAGGCGGCGGTCGATTGACCGCCGCCTTTTTTTATTTCCCGCCTCCGCTCAGCAACAAAAACAGTCAGGACCAATTCGCAACCGTCCGTGAAATTCAAACCGCAACCTCTTGCGGGCCTTTGCACCAATTGACAAGGAACAAATTGAAGCTGTGAGCTGGAGCGTCATCGGACGGAAGGTCACAAGAGAAACTCTTCTTAGGACTGATCAATCGTCGGGCAAAGTCAAATGCGGATCGGTGGAGGTTGCCTTTTCAATTCATGCTACCTGGTGTGTGTCCTACTTTTTGTCACGCGCCGGGAGGCAGAGTCCGAGCCGGCTTTATTTAGGCAGGGCCACCTGGCCCTATTTCATACACGCCTGAAATTTTATGAAGCGCGATCTATTTGTCTAATAAGTTCAATGCCAGCAGGTAAGGATATTAGAGCGCTCGTGTATAGAATCGCAAAATACATGTTGGCAGCGTCCCTGCTTTTAAGTCTGAGAAGAAACTATCGAAGACGTAGATGAGGCTATTTGAAAATCAAAATCAGGTACCAAGTCGCAGGTCGCCAAGGATTACAAACACAGGTTCGTTCATGGCATTGGTTGAACAGGGTCTGTCAGGTTTCCGCTCAAAGG
>Ga0193718_1000374_pt1 | contig 10420 bp, 10 predicted proteins | sample U2a1metaG_FD_144918 | JGI IMG/M metagenome (GOLD analysis project Ga0193718, IMG submission 144918) | Soil microbial communities from a riparian zone of the East river system, Colorado, United States - U2a1 | ecosystem: Environmental > Terrestrial > Soil > Riparian zone | place: USA: East River... | reverse complement strand
TCAATCGCCTTGTCCACCACTTCGCGCATCTGTTGAAACCACCAATTTGCCCGGCTCTGCCGGCGCTGGGACCGTTTGGCAGTCCGGCAAGGTTTCGCCTTTCCGATCCCGAGTTCCATTTGTTCGTTGGTCGTCATAATAATTTCTCTTTCTTATGCGCCAATCGTGACAGAGGGGGTAGGACACGGGCTGTCCAAGCAAAAATAATTTCGGGAGTATGTATTTAACGCAAATCCGACCTGACTGGACTTATTGACGAATTGCTGGTTTCATCCAGAAACGAAAGGAACCATATGTCAAAAATTGCTGAATATATTGTGCTTCGCGGAGAAAGCCTCGATGAATTGCAAAAGAAAGTGAAAGAGTTTTTGATGACGGGATACCAGCCATTTGGGTCGCTTGCGGTCGTGGAAAGGCGTGCCGAAGGAATGCTATTTTTTCAGCCAGTCATAAAATTTGATGAACCCAAGTAACCAGAATCTGTTCATCCAGTGGCGGTCGATCGATAGTCTAATCCTTCGGCCAACCCTCTTTCGGAAAATCTTTAGAATACTTTCGTGCCGTAGCAGCCAACCCGTCCTCCGTAGCAGCTACCGCGGAGGGTGGACGTAAGGAGGCTCTGAATAATCTCACTCTAGAAAACCGGACCGTCGTAATAATCCCGAGAATGAACATCGTCGGAGTGAACGCGGTTTCCCGCTGCGTCGATGATTGTTGGGGTTACAAAAATAAGAAGAGTCTTCGTCTGCGGCGGGTAAGGTTTAAAGTAAAGAACGGTTGTTTGACCGTCCCAGACGATTACACTCGTGACCACCTGGCGCGCGCGCCCTGGGGGAGCTGACGCTGCTAAGTATCCGTTGGGTTTGTTATCTTTAAGGAGCTCAGCCTGGGTGGGTATGAGCGTCATTTGAATAGTATAGCCATCTGAGCAGACATAAGGCACGACATCCAGGGTGATCGGATTATTTGTGTTTGAAATGTAGGAAGAGGAAGAGGGGGTGGAGTTGGTTTCCTTGGCATCCATTTGTAACTGTGCCTGTCGCCCACTTAGGGTTGTTATCTCTGCTTCATCCAAAAGATTAGCGGCCTTGCTCTGCTCGAGTTTTTTCAGGACCGCCTTGAGCTGCGGTTGCGCCAGAATTCCACCCCACACGGACCGGTCGTTGGTCGAAGCGCCCGGAGCATTCGTCAAAACGCCTCCCAAGAGTGCATTCAGGTCTTTATTGTCCGCATCAACCTCAACAAATCGGACTTTCACGGTCACCTCAGGCGGCTTTATATTGAGCGTGTTGATCGCCTGCTCAATCAAATCCAAATCCACATCCGTCGCGTGCACCGTCAAAGTGCCTTGACGGTCACTAAAGAAAACACTTTTCGGCGGGGACAGTTTAACTCCGACCGCATTAAAGAAATTGATCGCGGCCAGTTGAATTTCCGCCGTCGGAGCTGCCTCGCCACCCGATTTTAACATTCCCGCGGCTTGTAACCCTATGTAGAACGTGTTCGGATCCACTTTGAACGTCCGCGTGAATAATACCGGCTGCTCCGGCCCCTTAAACGAGAATTCAATCCCGTAATCCAACAGGGAATATTTAATCGGGTGATCCGACGTTTTAACAATGGCCTCCAGCACATCCATCAACCGCACATTCCGAAGGCCGGGATCCAAAGAGATCATGACCTTTCCCAAGTCCACATCTTCAGCCGGCGGTTGACCCGGCTGATCTGTCGCTCCGGCAACCGGCGGTTTCGCCTGGTTCAAAACAAAATTGATTCCTTCCTGATCCGGGTCGCGCTGTTTCGTTTCCGTCCGCAGATTACGGATGACTTCAGTGAGGGTCAGTCCAGGATAGGAAACACTGTCGAACTCGATGTTGGTCAGCTTCTCATAGAGTTTCTGACGTGCAGCACTGGTGTGGATCGTATTGGTGCCCGCGTAAGGATTTGGAATTACTTTCGGAGTAGCGCCGTTATGGGCGTCAACCACGTCCCTGATCCGCTGCTGCTTTATCAGACTCAGATAATAGCGCGCCGCCTGATTGTCCGGTTGGACCGTCAGAACTTGATTCAATTTCGCTTCTGCTTCGTCCAATTTGCCGAGTTGGTAAAGCATTTTGCCATCGGACAATAGTGTTTTCGCCTGATCGTCGGTGATTTTCTGGTCCTCGCGATTTGGCGAGGCGGTCCGCGGAACAACCGGTTCCACGATTTTCGCTTTCAGCAAAACAATCAATTCGTTCTCCGGCATGGTCCCAGCATGTTCCGCCCGGAGAACAACTCCGCCGCCGTCTGGAGTGCCGACGCGGCTGAAAATCGCACAGTTGGTATGCCCGGCAAAATCCGGCCAACCCTTCCCGTCAGGGGCATATTTGCCAGTTGTCCGCGCGAGCGCAGTGAGTTTCACAAAGCCGTCATGGATGAAGGGAACACACTCCAATTTGATATTGTTGGTTCCGTCGCCGATAGAAAGACCCGCCGTGATGCCGTGTGACGTCTGGACTCTCGGCGACGCCATGGACTCGACCCCAATTGCCTTGATGCGTTGCCGAACATCCGTCAGTTGCACCGGCGACAAGCCCCACCAGGGCGATAAATCGCGATCGTGATGACTGGCGTCCGAATCCAAATTGAGCCTTGCAAAATCAGCCGGTCGCATCTGGTAAAACTGCGCCTCAATCAGCACTTGTTTCAAGCCCTGCGGAGGATTGAGAATCCGTTCGCCGCCCGCCAGACTCAACTCCTTCACGACCTCGTCCACGATTCCCAGCGCCTCTGAAGTATTGCGCGTCGTGATTTCTCCGGTTCCAGTATTGAACGTGATGTTTCGCGGCGGCGTGCAATCGACACCCAACCCGTCGAGAACCGAAACCAAAATTTCGTTCCAATCATCGTTCGTGGAGTGCATCGTCTCGCCCGCGCGGGCCTTGAGATTGCGAATGAAAATCTCTGGATTAACCTTCGCATGAAAGTTTATCAGGTTGCTTGCCTCGGCAATCTCGTCCGCTTGGGAAGAGCGCGCTGGCGGTTCACCCATCGGAACCGCCAGCGCGGTAAATGCCGCAATGCCGATCACGGACACCACCGATACGCCCACCCTCCTTGGCGTCGTAAAATTCAACAGGCGCTCAATACGCTGCCGCAGCGCATTGCGCGATTCCAGAATGCCCACCAGGCCCAAAGTCGCCAGTGGACGATTGAACGCGAGCTTGGCGACCTCCAGTAACGTCGGCGCATAAATCTCCGCCTGCTCATTCAATGCAAACATTACCGCATCATCGACCGCCTCTTCGCGCACCTGCCGCACGCGCGCATTGGCAAACCAGAGCAGGGGATGCCACCAATAAACAATCTGCAACAGCGTTTGCGCGCAATTCACCCAGACATCGCGCCGGCTCAAATGGATTAACTCATGAAGCAACACTGCTCGAAGTTGGTCTGGAGTCAGCCGTTCGATCAGCGATTGCGGCAGGAGCACAACCGGCCGGAACAAACCGCACACCGCCGGCGACATGGATTCCGCCGTCAAACGAAGCCTGATGAGCTTTCGCAAACCCGCCCGACAGCGGACTTCTGCCAGCATTTCCTGAATCTCACCCGTTGCCGCAGTTGTCTTTCGGACACACCGGGCAATTTGCCGCCAGCGAAATACCAACCATGCAGCAAGTAAAGCGCTCACCGAGATCGACACCAATAAAATCCAGGCTTCGCGCGAAAGTTTTGCTCGGGGAGGAGCCAGGGGCAGAACCGGCAGCGACGCCGGAACAAACGCCGCGACCGGTTCACTATAGCTGACAGTCATCGTCCTTATGTGCGGCGCGCTGATTTGCGCCTTGCGCGTTCTGAGCCACCAGGCGGCACTTGTCGGCAATGCCAGCGTGGGGGGAATTAGCAGTTTGATGAAGACTACCAGCCAAAGCGTGTAGCGAACCGCCGGGCGGATTTTCCGCCGCAGCAAAAAATCGACTGCGAAGACAACCGCAATCAACAGGCTCGATTGCCACAACAGCGGGAGCGCGAAACCAAAAAACCGGGCGCCCCAAAGATTCAAAGATTCAATCAACGCGTTCATTTAAGTTCGTAGGTTGCGCGCGGGCCGTTTACTTCTTCGTATTCTTCTTCTTGGTCTTGATCAGCGATTCCAGTTGGGAAAGTTCGTCGGCATTCAAGTCGCTGGTCTCGATCAGGCACTGAACCATCGGCGTGAGCGCGCCATTGAACGCATTCTTGAGCGCATAAAGCAATTCTCCACGCTGCGCCTGCGCTTTGGTGACGGTGGAGGAATACAGCGTCAAGTTGCGTTCTTTTTTCGCTGTGAGCAGGCCTTTCACCACCATGCGATCCATCACGGTTCGCACCGTGCTGTAGGTCCAGGCGGTTTTCTTTTCCAGTTTTTGTTGAATATCCGGTGCGGTGCAGGGCTCGTTCTCCCAGATCACCTTGATGATCGTCCACTCCGCACCGGTAAGTTCGATTTCCTTTTTTGACATGACGAAGGCGATCCTGCTCTACACTTGTAGAGTCGTCAATACTAATCTTTACAAATGTAAAGGAGCGGCACGCCTCAATGCGTCACCACGCCTCGCGCAAGTCGTCCGGAACTTTTCCTGCCTCACGCAATCGGCGAAGACTTAACGCCTCATGCCTCTTGGCCAGCCGAACGCCAGCTTCATCCGTCATCAACGGGCAATGGTAGAATTGTGGAATCGCCAGACTGAGCGCTTGATAAAGCAACCGTTGCCGCGCCGTGCTCACCAGCAAGTCCGCGCCGCGAACCGCCTCCGTAATCTGCATTGCGGCATCGTCCACCACACAGGCCAGCTGATACGCCGGCACGTCATCCGTCCGCCAGACCACAAAATCACCGAAATCTTTCCCGGCGACGAATTGCTGCGGACCGAGATTTGCATCCGTAAATGAAACGGATTCGCCATCCGGAACACGAAACCGCCAGCAGAATTTTCGATTCTCAACTTCTGATTTTCGAAGCTCCCGACAAGTTCCCGGGTAAATCGGTTCGTTGTCGTCCTCAGCGTGCGGAGCGCGCGCCGCCGCTTGGAGGTCTTTGCGCGAGCAAATACACGGGTAGATAAACCCGGCGCGCTCCAGTTTTTCGAGCGCCTCGCGATAAATGGAATAACGTTCGCTTTGATTGTACGGGTTGAATGGACCGCCAACGTCCGGGCCTTCGTGCCACTCGAAACCAAACCATCGCAAATCCTCCAGCATCGCGGAGACAAACTCCGGCTTGCAGCGGGCGCGATCCAAATCTTCGTTTCGCAGCAACAAAACTCCACCGGCAGCCGTGGCCCGCTGTTGCGCGGTCCAGAAAGTGCGCGCGTGACCCAGGTGCAAATACCCGGTGGGCGAAGGCGCGATACGGCCACGATACGTGGAATTCTTCGGCAAATTCATTGCTCCGGATTGCTTGCCAGCCATTCGCTGAAACGGGGCAGGGGAAAGGAAAGCAGTTTTTGAACTTTAGCGCAGTTCAAAGAGGTGTCCGGCGAACGCGGCAGGCCGCGAAAGTTCTTGATGGACCCCGGCTCGATTTTCACGTCCAGGTTGCTCCAGTGTTTCGCGAGCAGTTGCCCGATTTGCACGCGCGACAATCGTTCGCTGCCGGCCAGGTGAAATAATCCCGCCTTGTTTAACGCCGCCAACTCCCAAACCGCTCGCGCCGTTTCGGCCGCCGGAATCGGGCAACGAAATTCATCCAGGAACAACTGCAGCGTCTCCCCGCGCTCAACCGCCCGCCGCATCTGTTCATTAAACGCGCGTTCGCCGGCCAGAGATTTGCCAAAATTCAACGACGTCCGAAGCACGGTGTGCCTTGGATTGGCCAGCACTATTCGCTCCGTCTCAACTTTTGTTTTGGCATAAACGCTGAGCGGATTTACCGCGGCGGATTCATCGTAATTTCCCGCCAGTCCATCGAACACCAGGTCGGTGGAGAAAAAAATGAACGGAACATCCGCCGCGAGCTCGGCCAGCACAGCGGTCACTTCCACATTCATTTTGCGCGCCAGCGCGGGATTTTTTTCACACGTCGGAGTGTGCGCGAGCGCCGCGCAATGGATGACCAGTTGCGGCGAATCCTTTTTGAACGCGGCTCGAACGGTGCCAAAATCCGACAACTCCAACTCGGCGCGCGTCAGGCCGCGAACAGACGCCGTGGTCGCGAATTTCGGGGCAGTCTGGACAAGGTAATTACCGATCAATCCGCCTGCGCCGGTGATCCATGTCAGGGTTTGCAAAGCAGCATCAATCTAGAAGGCGTTTGGTGATCCCGCCATACGCGTCAATCCGCCGGTCACGCAGGAACGGCCAATGCGTCCGCGTTGTGTCCACATTCTTTAAATCCAGCGGCACGATCAGTGTTTCCTCTTTTTCCGGGCCGGCCTTGGCGAGAATTTGTCCCGAAGTCCCGGCCACGAAACTCTGCCCCCAGAATTCAATTCCTTCACCGCCCACGCCCTTGATAACTTCGTGTCCCACGCGATTGGGCACGCACACGTAACATCCATTCGCGATCGCGTGGCTGCGCTGAATCGTCTCCCACGCGTCGTGCTGCAGCGCGCCGTATTTCTTTTTTTCGCCCGGATGCCAGCCGATGGCCGTCGGGTAAAAAAGAATTTCCGCGCCCTGCAATGCCGTCAGCCGCGCCCCTTCCGGATACCACTGGTCCCAGCACACCAGCACGCCGATCTTGGCATACTTTGTTTGCCACGCGCGAAAGCCCAGGTCGCCGGGCGTGAAATAAAATTTCTCGTAATACAACGGATCGTCCGGGATGTGCATCTTCCGATACAGGCCCAGCAACGAACCATCGGCGTCGATAATCGCCGCGGTATTGTGGTAAACACCCGCCGCGCGCTTCTCAAAGAGCGACGCAATGATGACCGCGCGGTGTTTCTTCGCCAGTTTCTGAAACGCCTGCGTGCTCGGTCCCGGGATTGGTTCCGCAAGCTTGAAATATTTGTGGTCCTCCGACTGGCAAAAATATTGCGAACGAAACAATTCCTGCGTGCAGATGATTTTCGCGCCCAGCTTCGCCGCCCGTTCAGTCGCGGCCAAAGTTTTATTCAGATTGACCTTCGGGTCGGGCGAACAGGCAGTTTGGATCAGGCCAACTTTAATGGTCGAGGACGGGTCAGGCATGTCGGTCAGTTAATTTGGTTAAATTGTTAATCAGGTTAAATGAGTTTCAAACTTCGGAGGTATGCGCAACGAACGTGTTCAACTCATTTAACAATTCACTCCTTTAACCCACAAACATCCCCGACTCAAGTCTTGGAGCGAACTCGCGCCGTGGGCTCGAGCACCTGGGTTCCGCCTTTGCTGTCCGAACCGGTGACCGCGGGAGGAATAAACTGGCCGAACAATTCGCGAATATATTTTCCCAGCGTTTCATTCGTTGGCCCGTAGCCGGTATGATAAATGTAATGCTCGAGATCGTAGAGTAATTTGTCGGCGTCCGCGTAACGCTTCGTAAGATCGCGGGAGAGGCAGCAGTGCAAAATCTCATTCAGCCGGTCGTCAATCCGCGAGTCGAGCGCCCGAAAATCCGGAACCGGCAAGGTCATGATCCGCTGGCGCGATTCTTCGGCCGTCGGCCCCTTGAAAATATTCTTGCCGAGCAGCAGGTGAGCGAGCACCACGCCGGCCGAAAACAAATCCGACCGCTTGTCCGTGATTTGAAAATCCGCCTGCTCCGGGCTCATGAAATCCGCTTTGCCCGCCACCACTTCGCCCTCCTGGTCGGTAAGAAAACCGCGCGCTTTGGCGATCCCGAAATCGGTCAGCTTTACGTCGCCCTCGAACGCGATCATGATATTTTTAAGGCTCACGTCACGATGCACGATGCCCAGCGGCTTCCCATCCTTGTCGGTTTTGGCATGCGCGTAGGCGAGTCCGCGCGCGATGCGGCTGACGATAAACACCGCCAATTCCTTGGGCAATTGCCGCTTTTTGTCCGTCAATTGCTGGCAGAATTGCTCGAGATTCACCCCGCGAATCAACTCCATCGCGATGAAATAAACCCCGTTGGCTTCGCCGAGATGATAGGTCTGGACAATGTTCGTATGGATCAAGTCCGCGACCAATTTCGCCTCGCCGATAAAATTATCAATGAACTGCTTTTGGTCGGTGTAGTTCTGGCGCACCACCTTGATGGCAATGCGCTTGACGAATTCACGCGTGCCGTGCTGCTCGGCTTCATAGACAATGCCCATGCCGCCTTCAAAAATTTTTCGCACGATGTCGTAGCGAAATTCGTTCTGAATAGTGAAGAGAGCCACGTGCCGATAGTTATCATTCGCCGATTTATGTCAAGCTTGTCCTTGGGTGGGTGGGGTGAAAAATCACCTTATTTTTCCGGCACTTTTTTTAATTTTCTGCTTGCGCGAGCCTAGTGAAGGGCTTTAATACGAGCCGAGTCGAATGACTTTTTGAAAGTCGGTTAATAAAAACTAAAACACAACACACACAAAAACTATGGCTAAATCGCTCTCGAAATCACAGATCGCCTCCTCGCTCGCGGAGAAAGTCGGAATCACCAAGAAGCAATCCGTCCTCTTTCTCGAGTCGCTGGCTGATCTGGCCTACAAGAATGCTAAGAATACTTTCACGCTGCCCGGTCTCGGCAAGCTCAAGCTGAAGAATCGCGCTGCCCGCCTCGGCCGTAATCCCGCCACCGGCGAGCAGATCCAGATTCCGGCCAAGCGCGTCGTGAAGTTCCAGGTGGCCAAAGCCGCCAAGGACGCCATCCTCGGCTCCAAGTAATTCGCTGTTTCCCAAAAGGCGCTCTGAATTTTCGGAGCGCCTTTTTTATTGGCCTGATGATGTTATGGTTCGGGAATGAATGAATTGCCGATGCGCGAAGCCGGCATTCATCCATATATCCAACAATCCAATCATCCATGAAAATCGCCGTCGTTGGCCCCGGAGCCGTCGGAAGCTATTACGGCGCGAAGCTGGTCCGCGCCGGGCAGGAAGTCCATTTCCTTTTGCGGTCGGACTACGACGCCGTCAAACGCAACGGAGTCAGCATCCACAGCCCGGAAGGGGATTTTAATGCCCGCCCCAAATGCGCCCGGACGCCCGAAGAAATTGGTCAGAGCGATCTGGTTTTGGTTGCGTTGAAGACCACCGCCAACGATCAATTCCCTAAACTCCTGCCGCCACTGGTCGGTCCCAAAACCGCGGTGCTCACCTTGCAGAACGGTTTGGGTAACGAGGAAGAACTGGCGAAGTTAGTTCCGGTCGAACAAATCATGGGCGGGCTTTGCTTCGTCTGTCTGAATCGCACCGCGCCCGGTGTCGTTCAACACATGGCGCATGGCGTCGTGATCCTTGGAGAATTCCAACGCTGGCCCGAACCCCGCACTCACGACATTGCGACCATGTTTCGAAACGCCGGCATCAATTGTAAAGTGTCGGACAACCTCATCCAGGCGCACTGGGAGAAACTGGTCTGGAACATTCCGTTTAACGGGCTCGGAGTCGCCGGCGCGGCCGGTTACGAGGCCTTAATAAATCCTCAATCGCCCATCGGCAATCGGCAATCACTCAGTCCCGTTCTCACCACGGATAAATTGCTCACCGACCCCCGTTGGGAAAATCTCGTTCGCGAAATGATGCTCGAAGTCGTCGCTGCCGCTGGCGCGCTGGGATATAAAATCCCGGCGGCATTCGCGGAAAAGCAAATCGAACGTACCCGCACCATGGGCTCTTACCGGGCATCCACGCTGGTTGATTTCGAGCAGGGCAGGGCGCTGGAACTGGAAGCTTTATTTCTCGAACCGCTGCGACAGGCCAGGAAAGCTGGAGCGAATGTTCCGCGAATGGAAGCCCTCGCTCGCGTCTTGCAGCAACTGAACTCCCTTTAGACAGCCGGGGCTCAAATCATCGGTTCCTTGCGCTTCACAAACTGGATGGGAAGATTCCACGGATCGCGCAACATCATGATTTCGTCGCCCATCGGCGTCGTGCTCACATCTTCAATCACTCGCGCCCCCGCTTTCACCAGTCGATCTCGATCCGCCTTCAAATTGTCAGACGAAAACGCGAGGTGCAATTGCATCACTTCAATCTCGCTATAATCCGGCATGGATACAGCTGGGTTGTTGTAAATTTCAAACAATACCCCGCCCACTTTCAGGAATCGCCCGTGCTGAGGCGGACCGCCCGCGCGGGCCACCGTGGCGCCGAGATGTTTTACATACCAATCCGCCATTGCGACCGGTTCTGGAACCTGCAACGCGAAATGTTCGAGTTTCATAACGGTATTCTGTGAAACACAAACGTGCCGCACCACTCTTTTCTTCGTAGGAGACGAGGTGACGAGTCTCTAATTTTGGTTTTGGAAATGAAAGCGAGAGACTCCTTACGTCGTCTCCTACATTTTACCTGGCCACTAAAC
>Ga0193718_1000373_pt1 | contig 10421 bp, 4 predicted proteins | sample U2a1metaG_FD_144918 | JGI IMG/M metagenome (GOLD analysis project Ga0193718, IMG submission 144918) | Soil microbial communities from a riparian zone of the East river system, Colorado, United States - U2a1 | ecosystem: Environmental > Terrestrial > Soil > Riparian zone | place: USA: East River... | reverse complement strand
GAGAATAATCCCGCTATAAAATGGTTCAATACAATCTACCGGTTCTGGCCCGACGTCGTGGTGGGTTTTCATTTTTTAGCGGCGCTGCTGGCCTCGATACACGCCCTGCTCTATAAACGCGATTCCCGCGCGGCGGCTCTCTGGCTTGGCACCATCTGGTTCCTGCCCGTGCTTGGTCCGATGCTTTATCTCGCGCTCGGCGTCAATCGCATCCGCCGCCGCGCGCTTTTTCTTGGCGTTCACAAAACCACCACCCGTCCGGTGCCAAAAAATTTAGGGGAACCGCAACGCTCCGGCATGGAACATCTGACCATGCTGGCCCGCGTCGTCGGCCGCGTGGTCGCGCAACCGTTGACCCCGGGCAATTCCCTGCAACCGCTGGTCAACGGCGATGAAGCGTTCCCCGATATGCTCGCTGCCATCGATTCCGCAAAGAAATCCATCTCGCTCGTGACCTATATTTTCGACAACGACGAGAGCGGGAAAAAATTTGCCGATGCGCTCGATCGCGCCGTAAAGCGCGGCGTCGCCGTCCGCGTATTGATTGATGCCGCTGGCACGCGTTACTCGTGGCCGCCCATCACCCATCGTTTGCGGCACGCCAAAGTTCCGGTTGCGAAATTTCTGCCGGCGTCCCTGCTGACGCCGTGGCGCGTGACCACGATCAATCTCCGCAATCACCGAAAAGTCCTGGTCGTGGACGGGCACACAGCATTCACCGGCGGCATGAACATTCGCCAGGGCAATCTGCTCGCGGCCAAACCCAAGGCTCCGGTTCAGGATTTGCATTTTCGCGCCGGCGGCCCGGTGGTAACGCAATTGCAGGAAGCGTTTGCCGCCGATTGGGCCTTCACGACCGGCGAATCGTTGGAAGGCGATTTGTGGTTCCCCGAAGTGCAGGAATGCGGGAATATCATCGCACGCGTCATCACTGACGGACCGGACGCGGATTTTGAAACAGTGCGCTGGACGTTGCTGGCCGCGCTGGCCGAGGCTCAGAATACGGTGCAGATCATCACGCCGTATTTCCTGCCGGACAGTACGTTGATCACGGCGCTGAATCTGGCGAGTCTGCGCGGTGTGCGCGTGGACGTGATTCTCCCGGCGCAAAGCAATTTGAGATTCGTGGATTGGGCTTCACGCTCCCTGTGGTGGCAGGTGCTCGAACGCGGCTGCCGTATCTGGCTCACGCCGGGACCATTCGACCATTCCAAGTTGATGATTACGGATGGCCATTGGGTTTTGTTCGGCTCGGCAAATTGGGACGCGCGTAGTCTTCGCTTGAACTTCGAATTGAACGTCGAAAGTTACGGCCGGGAGTTTGCGCAGCAGATGGGCAAGATCATGGAGAATAAACTTCGTGGCGCTCGCGAAGTAACTTTGGCTGAAATCGACGGGCGGAGTTACCCGGCGAAATTGCGCGACGCCATTGCGCGTTTATTTTCACCCTACTTGTGAGGGACCGTCATCATTTGCCCGCCTGAGAAGCGGGTGACGGATTCAAAAATCCATTGTCCCCCAGCCAATCCGACATCCGTTGCGGCCAATCTTTGATGGAAGCCAGTTTGGAGCGCGCTCCTAAATTGAAGCCGTGACCGCCTTGCGCATAAATATGGACTTCGACCGGCCGTTTCGCCTGGCGATATTTCTCAAGCTGCGCGATTACCGGGCCGACATGGCTGTTGTCATCATTTGCCACCACGAAAAACGCAGGCGGCGCATCGGCTGAAATGGCGTTCGTCGGCGTCCCGAGCGGCCCCGGATAGATGGACATCTGAAAATTCACGCGCGAATCCACTCGCTCAATTGGGTCGGCGGCATTGGCGTCGCCCGCCACCGGACTGTAAACCAGCAATGCCAGCATTTCTCCGCCGGCGGAAAAACCCAGCGCTCCAATGCGATTTGTATCAAGATTCCATTCTCCGGCGCGACTGCGGATCAACCGCATCGCGCGTTGCGCATCCTGGCGCGGATGAATTTGCAGCGAATAGGGGGAATTGGTTTCGCGCGGAAGCCGGTATTTCAACACGAACGCTGTCACGCCGAGATTATTCAGGTAGCGCGCAGGCTCAACGCCTTCGGCGCTGAAAACAACTTCGCGAAAACCACCGCCCGGAAAAATCAACACGGCAGCGCCATTCGCTTTACCCTTGGGAGGCTCAAAGACCGTGACAGTAGGATTGTTGATGTTGCGAACCCAATAGTCCTTCGCCTGCTCCGGTTCATCGCGGCGCGCTTCAAAGCCGGGCGCGCCATTTGCCCAGAGAGGAATCACTTTCGGCTCATCCGCCGCCAGCAAGGTCGCGGGCAGCAGCCACGCCAGCAGAAATTTTGGGACGGTCATAAATCAGACGTTGGCCAACCGGTCCGTCGAATCACCAAAGCGTTCCAGATTTTTCACACCCATGCGATCCGCCATGCTAAGGAAAAGATTCGTCGCCGGTTTCGAGCCATACTGAATAAATCGGCCCGGCGTCAGCGTGCCGCCGCCTCCACCCGCGAGGATGATAGGCAGGTTGACATGGGTATGACGGTTGCCGTCCGCATTGCCGCTGCCGTAAACAATCATGGAATTGTGCAACAACGAACTGCCGTCCACATCCTTGGTATCGCGCAATTTTCCAAGAAATCCGGCCAGTTGCTTGGCATACCAGAGGTCAATGTCCGTGATCTTTTGAATTTTTTCGGCATTGTCACCGTGATGTGACAGATCGTGGTGCCCTTCGGGAACGCCAATTTCAGCGAACGAACGATTGCTGCCATCGTGCGCCAGCAACAGTGTCGCAATGCGCGTGGAGTCCGTTTGAAACGCAAGCAATAGCATATCGAACATCACTTGGATGTGCTCCGAATAAGTCGGCGGGACGCCCATCGGCGTTTCTTCCGTTGGATTTCTCGGGTCGCCCAGCTTCTCTGCGCGCTGAATCCGCTCCTCCAATGCGCGAACGCCAGTGAGGTATTGGTCCAGCTTGTCCCGGTCGTGCGCGTTAAGTTGGCGCTGCATGTCGCCGGCGTCTTCCATGACGAAGTCGAGGATGGAACGTTGCTGCACGCGGCGACGTTGCAATTCCTTCGTGCGCTCGGCGACCGGGCCGGCGCCGAATAACCGCTCGAAAATCTGGCGGGGATTCGCCTCGGGCGTCATCGGCGTGGTGGCCGAACTCCAGGAGACGTTATATTGATAGGCGCAGGAATAACCTGAGTCGCACGCGCCCGTGTTGCGCCCGCTGTCGCAGGTTAATTCCAGCGAAGGAAATCGCGTCAGATGCCCGACCTCGCGGGCCATCGCCTGATCAATTGAAATTCCAGCGTGAATGTCGGTAGCGCTCTTTTTCAAGCGCACCCCGGTCAGAAATGTGCTGTTGGCGCGGGCATGATCCCCCGCGCCGTCAGGTCCCGGCGTGGCATTAAGGTGTTCCAGGCCGCCCAGGATCTGGATGTGCTCACGTAATCCCTCCAACGGCTGCAGGGTGCGGCCTAGTCGAAAATCCTTCTCCCCGCCGCCCGGCCACCAGGCCGCTGGAATCGCGCCGTTGGGAAAATACAAGAATGCCGTGCGCAATGGCGCGCCGCTGGCGGTGGTCGCCATGTTCGCGGTGGCGCTTGAATTCGCCAGCGCCGCGAGCGAACGCATGGGCATCAGCGATTCAAATGCCGGCAGCGCGATGCACGCGCCCAGTCCGCGCAGGAAGTTTCGGCGGGTAAAAGCGGCGCGTCGCTGCGCCGCGTGTTTGTTTGGTTGCGATGATTTTTTATTCATGGCTTTGTTCCGGCGGCGGCCTGCAATCCAGGCTCACCTTTTTTGACTGTTTTGCTTCCGTCCGACAAGCGCGTTTTTTGGAACGGCGCGGATTCCACCACTCCCGAAATCAGGGCCGAAACCCTTCCGTCGGCCTTTTCGATCCGCGCCACAATCTGGTCCACCGTTTCCACGTCGTAATAGTCCAACCCCCGTCCCAAGGCATAGATTAGCAGTTTCTCCGTCACAGTGCTGTAAAAATCGCGGGAATGTTTTGTCACGAGAATATGCTTCAATTCCCGGATATCGTTGAATTTTTCGCCGGTAATCAAAGTGCCGGTCGCATCGATCGGTTGGCCGAACTCCTGGTCCCGCCACATGCCCATGGCGTTGAAATTTTCCAGCGCGAGTCCGAGCGGATCCATGCGATTGTGGCACGAACTGCATAATGCGTTTTGCCGGTGTATGGCCAGGGTTTCGCGCAAACTCGGTGCGCGGTTCGTTAAATTCTTCGTTGCATCTTCCAATTGCGGAATATTCGGCGGCGGCGGCGGCGGCGGAGTGCCAAGAATATTATCGAGGATGAACACGCCGCGCTTGACCGGCGACGTGCGCGTGGGATTCGACGTGACCGCCAGCACCGAACCTTGCGTCAAAATACCGCCGCGCGGACTGTCGGCGGGCAATTTCACGAGCCGGATTTCATCGCCAACGACATTCGTGATGCCGTAATGCCTGGCCAGGCTCTCGTTAAGGAATGTGTAATCACTGTCCAGCAATTCGAGCAGGCTGCGATCTTCGCGCAAAAGATAATCAAAATATTTTTCCGTTTCCGATCGCATGGCGGAACGCATCACACCGGTCAAATCCGCGCGCGGTCCCTGCCGGTTAGAGCGCCGGAAGGTTTCGCGAATCTTCGCCATTTCGTCGCGTTCTTCCGGTGTGAGTTGTCCCGGTTTGTCATTGAGCTCACGAAACCGCTGCCGGTTGCGGGCGGCGTCCGGGTTGAATTTTTCCTCGCGCGCCAGCACAGACCGCGCCTCGATCGGAATCGTGTCAATGTCGCGCGTGCGCAGCCATTGCCCGACGAAATCCCTCACGAGCGCCGCCGAACGCTGGTCCTTTAGCATCCGCTCCACCTGCGCGTTCAGGTTTTTGCGCAACTGCCCCGCCTCGGCCAGTTGCAACAACTCTCCGTCCGGCATGGTTGACCACAGGAAATAGGAGAGCCGCGACGCGAGGGAGTATTCGTCTACCAACGGATACGCGCCGGAATTGCCGGTCGAGTCCGCGTGCTCTTCGAGGAAAAGAAATCGCGGTGATGATATTACCGCCACCATTCCCTGCGCCACGCCGGCCTCAAATGTCTTGCGCGGCTGGCTGTAAATGCTCTCGGCCAGCTTCACCAGCCGGTCCAGCGTCTTCACTTCCGGCGGACGACGAAATGCGCGGCGCGCGAATCCCGCGAGCAATTCGCGCGCGTAGGCGCGCCGGCCCTCCGCATCGTCCGGGATTTTCCGCGGGAAAAACTTCAGGTAATCCTTGGGCTGCACCCAATGTTCCTCGGCCATCGGACCGCTTATTTTCACGGAGCTGATCTGCATGGAGAGCGTGCGGGTCTGCTCGTTCGTCGTCAGCGGCTGCAATTCAAAAGACAACTCATGATCGCCCGCTCGCCAGTCCGTATCGTAATTGTAATGATACGGCTTGCCACCTTCCCAACTGTAGTCCTCCCGCATCAATTCCTTGCCGTCCACGCGAAAAATAAGCCGGCATTTGTTGTAGTCGAAAACATTGTCCACGAACTTTTCGTTCACCATGAGCGATACCGCCAACTGGTAATTGCCCGAAAACGGCGCCTTGAAAATATTCGATACCGCGGCCGGCTGGTAATAGGAGAGGGATAAACCGCCGCGTTGCTGGCCCCGCCCGCTGCGCTCCGCGGGTTGCGGGGTGTTGCTCCCTCGGAATTGGCGTCCAGGCACAACCGTCTCAGGCATCACCCGGGTCACCATTGGCACCGCTTCGGTGATAATCTGGTTGGCAGCCACCACATATTTCTCCAGCAACATCGGCGGCAAGGTCAGCACGTCGCCGATGTTGTCGAATCCGTTGCCGGTATCATCCGGCGGAAAAGCGGAGTCCGTGTCGAAATCTACGCCGAGCAAGTCGTGGATCGTGTTGCGATATTCGGCGCGATTAAGCCGGCGAATCGTGACCCGGCCGGGATCGGGATTCTCCGGATCGGCCTCGAAGACCGCCTGCTTGATCCAATGCACCACACGTTCCTTTTCCGCCTGGGTCGGCTGCTCTTTTTTTTGCGGGGGCATCAAACCGGCGCGAAGATTTTTCAAGACGTGCAGCCAAAGCGTTCGATCATCCAGAATGGCCTCGTCACTTTTGAACGAATCGAAAGCGAACCCGCCTTTACTCATCCCATCGGCGTGACAATCCGAGCAATACTGGTTCAGGATCGGCCGGATGTCCTTGTGAAATTCCACCGCCCCGGGAAGCCCGGCCCCAAAAACCGTTGTGCTCGTGATGATTGCAGATGCCAACAGCCAGGCGAACCAACGCGCCGTTCGCGCCATGGCCTTCCGCTGAGGGCTTTTTTTGAGCCTACACGTCATAAACCGGATTGGCGCCTATCCTACCGATAACTGCGGTAATAATCTTGTCTTTTTTTTGCTTAACAGATGAAACCGTAAAGACGATTTTTGCGTCTGATATCAGGCTTGGTTTGCAGCCCTCCGGCATTCATTGCTCCAGGACGCGATAGAAACGATACGGAAAATTGGCCGCTCCTGGATCAACCAAATCGAGCAGGTTGGATACGGCAGGATTCGTGCTGAGCGGCGTCCAGTTGGAAAAATTGGTCGTCGCCTGGAGCACATAATTGCTTCCGGGCACGCCGCCGAATTGCAATTGAAATTGCCCATTGGTGAGGAAATTCGCCGAAGTAAACTGGAGCGGCTGGATGAAGAACAAGGCGCTTGAGGCGATACTGTTGATAAAGTTGGTCTCAAACGCATTGGCGGAGACGATTGCGTTGCTGTTCAAACTGAACGCGCCGGAATAAAGCAACGAATTGGTTGTGGGCAACGTGCCGTCGAGGGTGAAATAGAGTGTCGCGTTCGTGTCCGGCGCTTGCAGCATGACATTGACCTTCGAGAAGAATGTGCCGCCGCTGGGGATAATGGCTGGCGGCGCCAGGGCCGGAACGCCGGGCAGGCTGTTGATCCAATCCGCCAATACCTGCACGGCATTTGTGTCAACGAGCACGCGAGCCAATGGCGGCATTTTAATCGTATTATCCGTCGTGTTCATCCTTTGATAAATCATTGAGCGCCAGATATCCTTCGCTTTCACGACGCACGCATTGTCTTTGCCCAAATTAAATGCGGCCGGGAAATTAGTTATATTCTGATTCGCCAATGGTGTGTCATAGCGCGCATCGAATGTGATGCCGGTGCCGCCGGGCCGATGGCATTGGGCGCAATTGGCGTCCAGATACGACCGGGCGCGTTCTTCGACCGCTGCCGAAAGGTTGGTCAGCGAGGAAAGCTTCTCAAAATTGGTGATGCTGGCTTCGTCAAATGCAGGATTGAATAGGCCCAGGCGGTTCAAAGTGCGCAGTTGGTTGTCCGTGAGACCGGTGGCGGGATATGTCTGATTACCATTTAACTGCCTGCTGTTTACGCCCAGGACATAATTCGCCGCCGGCGTGTGGCACTGCAGACAATCTGACGGGCTGGGATAATACCACGTTTGTGTGCTGACGCTGGTCGCGTTGGTAATCGCAAAGTTTTCCAGCAAACTGTTGGTCAGCAAATCCGCATCGCTATTGTCCGCGCGCCATTTATAGGTCACGCCATAGACGGCGCCATCAATATCGCGCACGAGCAACCGCGTTTCCAGACGATGCCGGACGTTTGGATTGGTCGTGTCCGTATTCAGCTCGAAGGTTTTCACAAATACCGTTCCGGCGGGAAATGTCCATGAACCGGTCGGGGAAAAAGCAATCTGTTCGTCAGGTGTGACGTTGGACCCGTTTCCCGGGACAACAAAGTACCGCGTTTTAAACGCACCGTCCGACCAGAGCGGTGTATTGGGCATGTAGGGGATCAATCCGTTTGTTGGCATCATGGCCGGGGTGTTACTGAAGACGCCGGTTGCCGATAACAAAGCCGGAAGTGAACCATTAAATGTGGCCGGCATGTTGAAGAAAGCGGGAGCGGCGCTGCGGCTGGTCAGCCCGTACGGCTCGCCGCTGCCGGACGCAACCGTGATGCTCACCGGCGCCGAAGTGCGGCTCAAGCCGCTGCCGTCCACCGCTACCGCCGTCAAGGTATAAGCGCCCGCACCCAGCCCGGTTGTCGTAAGGGTGTAAGGCACACTGGTGACGCCACCGAGCAGTATGTTGTTGGCATAAAAATTCACCGCGCTGATTGAATTGTACGGCGCGTCACTATCGGCGGTGACCGTCACGCTGGCGCTCGCGGTATAGGTTGATCCATTTCCCGGTGTGGTCAGGACGATGGAGGGCGGCGGATTGGTGAACGGATAAAGTTGCGTTTGAGGCACGACCGCCTGGGGCGTGGAAGGACTGCTCCAGGCCAGCGTTACACTGGCATTGTTTGTCTTCTGATAATAGTCCAATTCGATGTTATAGAGCTGCTGCGCGGCGAGCGCGATGCTGTTACTCCTGGTCGTCGCTATGGTTTTGTCAACCCAATCGTCAATCAGCAACTGACCATTCACATAGAGTCGCACGCCATCATCCGCCGTCGTGTAGAAGGTGTAAGCTTCAGAAAATTGCGGTTGCACCGCGCCCGTCCAACGCACGGTGAAATTGGTTTTCCCCACCAAAGGATCCGGGCCCGTTGTGCCCCAATTAAAATTGACGGTCGCATTGGTTTGCACCAAAGCCGGCGAGCCGGTGAACGGATTGGAGCTCGTATGATTCATGTAATAGGCGCCGGTCAACCCAACTCCGGTGCCCAACGCGGCAGTATTGACGAATGAAGCGCTGGCCACGCCGCTGGCCACGGCGCCCGGCGCAGCGGCGATGGCATGGACAACGGCGCTATTCGTCAGAACCAACGGTCCAGTGTAGAGCGTCGAACTGGCCGTCGGAGTCGAGCCGTCCAAGGTATAATAAATGGAAGCGCCCGCCGTTGCATCGGCCAGAGTGACGCTCACAGAGTCCTCGAAGCTGCCTCCATTTGGACTAATGGTGGGAGTAGCCATAAAAATGGCATTGCCAAAAACGGACAAGGCATATTGCGCGCCGACATAGACTTTGCCGCCGGCAACAACCGGGGGAACCATTTTTACCGCGCCACCGGGATTGTCACGCGCGAGATTCTGGCTGGAGTTATACAATTCCAACGCCAGATTTGTCGCATTGTAAGCGTGCAACACCGCAGGGCCGCTGCTGAGGTACGGCGTGGGATCAATGATCCAGGCAATGCCGTTGTTCGTGCCATTGGCGGAAATCGTCGGCGTTGCTCCGGGGAAACCAAAGCTGGTGGACGATCGGGACGCCGGCGTCGATACCATCACACCGTTGGTGATTAAAAACGCCTTCATTACGTCGCCGTTGCCCTGGTAATAAATGAGGTTATTGAAATACGCCGGGGAACTCCAGGTCCCACCGACCGCGCCGGGCAATGACTGCAGGTTTGTGTCACTGCCGGCGTGGAATTTTCCCATGTTGTCGCGATCCACGAGATAAATTTTCCCTTCCTTGCCGCAGCCCACCAGAAGATGCGGATGCGCCGCGCTGCCCACCGAGTCCGGCAACAACAACGCTCCGCCTGATCCGAGATCGGCGTCACTGGACTGCAACGAAGCCTGGTTAAATGGGGTAAAATAGTCCGCCACGGCCAGCTTGTTTGACACCGTCGAAAGCTTGACAAAACTATCGCTGTAATCGCCGCCGTTAGTGTTTTGGCTGAAGGAGCCGTTACCGGTCATGAAATATAAGTTGGTATTGGCGTCCACGCACAGTCCGTTTCCGCTCATCCAGATTGCGCCTTCACCGGCGTTTGCGCCAAACGCGCCCGTGGTCGCATTCGGCGTGGTGTTGAAAACATAATTCGTCAGCAACACGAGATTGGTCGGATTGTAACCCATCACCCAACCGTGATACGGATCGGTATCATCATGGCTGCCGTAGCAGACGTACAAAATTCCACCAGCCAAGGTAAGCGCGGGCCGTTGGCAATGTTGAATCGCGGAAAATGTCACCGTCGTTCCATTTCCCCCCACGCCTTTGCCGGGCACGGAAGCCGCCACGATCACGGGACTGAAAGGCTCCTCGGTTCCGTTGGTGACGTTTAATGCGTGGATGCGATGAAAATAATTGGTTGAAACTCCGGGCACGACTTCGCGGGTGAAGGCGTCCACGTAGAGTGTGCCGGTCATCGGGTCAATCACGGGCGCGCCCGTCATGCCTTCTTCCGGAACCATATCCAAATTGCCGACTCCGGGATGGTAACGCGCGCCGTATTCGATAGTGGGCGAGACGGCTGCAATTCCCAGATTGGTTTTCCAGAGCAATCCGCCATTGACGTCACCATTGCTGTCCGCATCAAGCGCGTAAACTGAATCATGCTCGGTGGCGGCAAAAACCACGTTACGCACGCCTTTACCCGGAAGGATCAGGTTGGTCATGATC
>Ga0193718_1000370_pt1 | contig 10440 bp, 10 predicted proteins | sample U2a1metaG_FD_144918 | JGI IMG/M metagenome (GOLD analysis project Ga0193718, IMG submission 144918) | Soil microbial communities from a riparian zone of the East river system, Colorado, United States - U2a1 | ecosystem: Environmental > Terrestrial > Soil > Riparian zone | place: USA: East River... | reverse complement strand
ACTAACCTGGTTGAGCGCGCAGCGAAAAAAAGCTACAATGCACTGAAAGCGGCGCATGAAAAGGATTTTCATACGTTATTTGACCGAGTACAGTTTAATCTCGGCAGGTCTTCCGATGAGCTGAACTCCATGCCAACTGATCAGCGTAAGATCAAGGCGGCACAGAAATATGATCCCGAACTCGAGGCTCTGCTCTTTCAATATGGTCGATACCTTTTGATCTCTTGCTCGCGTCCAGGTGGTTTGCCGGCAAACCTGCAAGGCCTCTGGGCCGACACAAATAGTCCGCCTTGGGACGCTGATTACCACACGGACCTTAATATCGAGATGAATTACTGGTTGGCAGAATCTGCAAATCTATCCGAATGCCACGTGCCATTCTTTGATTTGACCTTGAGCCAAATTCCCGCATGGCGCTATGTGACGTCAGGGTCAACGGACTTCAAAACTTCTGCGGGGCAGTTTAGCAGCAGGGGTTGGGCAATCCGCGTTTCTCACAATATAAACGGCGGGCTCGGTTGGGAGTGGGATAAAACCGCGAATGCGTGGTATTGCCACCACTTTTGGGAACATTATGCCTTCACCGGTGACAGAAAGTTTTTGATGAATGTCGCGTACCCGGTTATGAAGGAGACCTGCGAGTTCTGGGACGACCATTTGAAAACGATGCCCGATGGAAGATTGGTTGTGCCGCATGCCTGGTCGCCGGAACATGGGCCCACCGAGGACGGGGTGAGTTATAGCCAGGAGATCGTTTGGGATTTGTTTGATAACTATGTTAAAGCTGCGGACGCGTTGGGTACGGACAAGGATTATCGGAACAAGATTGCCGCGATGCGGGATAAGCTCGCGACACCCGGCGTCGGAAGCTGGGGGCAATTGTTGGAATGGATGACGGAGAAACACGATCCTGGTTCTCCTGAACTTGACACCCCCAATGACCATCACCGGCACACTTCTCATCTTTTTGCAGTGTATCCCGGTTATCAAATTGGTTCCGAAAGAACTCCAGCATTGGCGGCTGCTGCAAAAGTTTCGCTCGATGCCCGCGGAGATACCGGCGATGTGCGCGAATGGTCGTTCGCCTGGCGTGCCGCGCTTTATGCCCGCTTACAAGACGGGAAAGACGCTCACCGAGAATTGCAGCAGTTATTTTCCGATCGTAACACATGTCTAAATTTATTCGGAATGTTGCCGCCAATGCAAATCGACGGCAATTTCGGCATCACCGCTGCCATGTGTGAAATGCTGGTGCAATCTCAAAACAACGACATCAAGCTGTTGCCAGCATTGCCCACGGAGTGGGCTGCTGGCAGTGTAAAGGGTTTGCGTGCTCGCGGTGGTTTTGTGGTGAATCTAGACTGGTCGGGCGGCAAATTAACCTCAGCAATGATCCATTCGCTGGCCGGAGGCACTTGTCGCGTGCGCTATGGTGGTATCACGAAGGAAGTCACAATCGGGAAAGGACAAACGATGACTTTGAACGGCAACGAGATTCCAACTAAATGAGTTTAGGAAAAAACCTCATTTTTCCGAAACGTGCCTTGATCATTGAATTGGTCAGAGGTGAACGCAATTCTTTACGAAAAGTGTTCAATATTGGACGCGGGTCAATTTTGGAAGTTCTTGCCGCTTAAAATAGTACCATGAGCAAAAACCAGAACCCCCAATTTGTGATGCGTAGAAAGTTCGATATTTGACACATTGAATGACTAGTTTGATGAGCAGTATTGACTGGACGATTATTGCAATCTATTTGATTGCCGTGGTTGGTCTAGGGGTTTTGGCTGGTTCAATGCGACGGCGGGATGAACGGGGCGGGGAGGGGGGGCACTATTTTCTAGCCGGCCACACTTTGACCTGGCCGGTGATTGGCCTGGCGATGTTCGCGGCGAACATTTCCACTGTGCATCTGGTCAGTCTGGCAGAAGCGGCCTACAAGTATGGCCTCGTCTATGGCAATTTTGAGTGGATGGCGGGTTTCACGCTAATTCTGCTTTCTTTGGTTTTCGCACCTTTGTATCTCCGTTCGCGTGTAACTACAGCGCCGGATTTTCTAGAACGTCGATTTAATCGGAGTTGCCGCGATATTCTGTCAATTATTTCATTATTTTCGGCCATTGTCATTCATATGGGGGTGGCGCTTTATACTGCTGCCTGGGTTTTGCGTGGAATGCTCGGACTCATGCCCGGGGCAAAAATTTTAGGAGTAGATGCGTTGTTTTTATTTATTGCGATCCTGGGAATCTTGACCGGGATCTATACAATGATTGGAGGTTTACTCGCGGTTGTCTGGACAGAGAGTGCTCAAACAATTTTACTGCTCATCGGCGCAGTGGTCATCACAATTGCAGCTTATCAAAAAATTGGTGGTTGGACAGAGCTTGTGCACTCCCTCGCTTCACATCCCCACCCACTTTCCGGCGTGGCCAATAGTCAGGTCACCTGGGGGACGGGAAATTTCTTAAGCGTCATTCGGGATCGCAAAGATCCTAGTGGCTTGTCATGGTATTCCATTTTACTTGGCTATCCAGTGATCGGAATCTGGTATTTTTGTTGTGATCAAACCATCGTGCAGAGAGTGTTGGCAGCAAAGGATGAAAAAAATGCCCGGCTCGGACCTCTGTTCTGCGCCTTCCTCAAAATCTTTCCAGTCTTCCTTTTCGTATTGCCGGGTGTTATTTGCGTCGCATTGGTACAAAAGAATCTTTTTAACGGGGCTGAACCCCAGACAGCGGCGGACACCTATACTTTCATGCTGACTCATTTGTTACCCATCGGCCTCAAAGGATTGGTCGCGGCCGCATTGCTCGCTGCCGCCATGCAGACCTGTTCTGCGGCGCTTAATTCAACGGCCACACTCGTTGCATATGATTTGTTCAAACGTTACCGGCCCGGACTCGATGACCACCAATTGGTACGTATCGGCAAGATTACAACCATCGCCGGTACGATACTCGCCGTCATCGCCTCGCCATTATTTGGCCACTACACCACGATTTTTGAGGGAATCAACAAATTGATTTCTTATGTTTCACCTCCGGTAACTACTGTTTTTCTGTTAGGGATTTTTTGGCGCCGCGCTTCCAGCAAGTCTGCCCTTATCACACTGGTCGCGGGTATCATTCTGGGATTTGTTACTTTTTTACTCGATTGGAACAATATTTATCGGGGTGATTTTATGCTCATGGCTTTTTGGCTGCTGATTAGCTGCGTTGGCATCATGGTGTTGGCGACTTTCATTTTTCCCGAACCGTTGAAGGAAGAAGCCCGGGAATTGGTCTGGCAAAATTGGATGGATCCTTTGAGAGGTAAAGCGGACGGTCGGGGGCTGGCGAATTATCGTTTGGCGGCTTTGGCCGTATTGATCGTTTTTGTTGTTTTGTTTCTAATTTTTCGCTGACCAATGAGATTGATATGAATTTGTTGTTACAAAATAAAATTATTTTTTTGACTGGTGGTTCGTGTGGTATCGGGCGTGACTGTGCGAAAGCGTATGTTGCTGAAGGAGCAAGAGTCGTCATTGCCGCCCTGGACAAGGAGGGTGTGGATCGGACAACCGCTGAACTTGGTGGCGGACATCTGGGAATCGTTTGCGATGTCAGTCGGGATGCGGAAGTTAAAAATGCCATCGAAAAAACCTTATCACATTACGGGCAATTGGACGCGGTTCATAATAATGCCGGGATCGTGACACCCTCCAAACCCCTCCACGAAACGACGGACGCGGAATGGAACGCGTTATTTGATGTGAATTTGAAGAGTGTTTTTTACACGACGCGCCATGCTTTCGCAGCTTTGGTTGCGAGCAAAGGATGTGTGTTAAATACATCCAGCATGGTTGGGGTCATTGGCCAGGAAATTCACGCGGCTTACACCGCAACGAAAGGAGGAATGAACGCGTTGACCAAATCCATGGCGCTTGATTACGCGAAACATGGTATTCGTGTGAACGCGGTTTGTCCCGCCGGTGCTTGGACGCCGATGCTGCGTCAGTGGTGTTCCGAACAGCCGGATCCTGATTCCACCGAGCGATATCTGAACGAAATGCATCCACTCGGTTATTGTCCGGAAAGCACAGTGATTGCGGATGCGTGCGTCTTTTTGCTGTCACAAAAGGCGCGCTTTATCACAGGCCATATCATGTATGTCAGCGGTGGCGCGGAGCTCGGTTATCGCCGGGCGCTTTGAAAAATGGGGAAGAGAAATCTCTTGCTATGAATACTCCTGCAATCGTTGATTCACATTGCCATTTCTGGGACCCCGCCCGGTTTCATTATGCATGGAATCAAGGTCTTCCTGCTTTGGACCGGGCGTTTCTTCCGCGAGATTTTGCGACTGCAAGCGCAAGTGCGGATGTGAGGAAGATCATCTTCGTTGAATGCGATTGCGGACCGGCGCAAAATCTTGCGGAAATTGATTGGGTTTCTGATTTGGCGAATAGCGAGCCGCGATTGAAGGGCGCCGTTGTTTATGCGCCGGTGGAAAAAGGTGCAGCCGTTCGTGCTGATCTGGAAATGTTGGCGGGCCGTCCACTTGTGAAAGGTGTGCGGCGGAATTTACAAGGCGAACGCGAGGTTCAGTTTGGTCTGCGACCGGAGTTTATCGCCGGGGTTAAAGCGCTCGCCGAATTTGATTTCACGTTTGACCTTTGCATCCGACACGAACAATTGCGCAGCGTGGTGGAACTTGTCCAACGCGTTCCCCAAGTCACTTTTGTGCTCGACCATTTCGGGAAGCCAGACGTCCGCGGGAAAAAAATCGAGCCGTGGGCGAAGGATCTGAAGGCGCTTGCCGCATTACCGAATGTTGTTTGCAAAATTTCCGGTCTCACGACCGAAGCTGATTGGGGAAGCTGGCAATCTGCGGAGTTAAAGTTTTATTTTGAGCACGCGCTGGAATGCTTCGGCTTCAGTCGCCTCATGTTTGGCAGTGATTGGCCGATGGCCACGCTGGCTACCACTTACGAGCGCTGGATCGAAACTGTGCAGGCACTTTTTCCGTTCGCAACCGAAGCAGATCAAATCAAATTGTTCCAGGCCAACGCGGAAAGAATTTATCGTGTTTAGTCTCAAAAATAAAACGGCGCTCGTCACTGGCGGCGCATCGGGTATCGGTGCGGCCATCGCGGACACTTTTGTTCAGGCCGGTGCAACGGTTTGGATTGCCGACTGTAATGAAAAGGATGGTTGCGCTTTCGCCGAACGAATTAGTGGAAAATTTATTTCTCTCGATGTCGCCAGTGAAACGGATTGCGTGCAGGCCGCCCAAACTGTCGGCGCGCTCGACATTCTGGCGAACGTCGCGGGCATCGGTCACGTCGGCACTTTGCTGAACACGACGTCGACAGATTTGGATAGACTTTACGCCGTGAACGTGCGCGGCATTTTCAACTGCTGCAAGGCCTTCGCGCCTGCGATGCTCGAGCGTAAAGCCGGCAGTATCATCAATATGGCTTCCATCGGTGGAATAGTGGCCGTTCGGGAGAGATTGGCTTATACCACAACAAAATTTGCCGTCGTTGGTCTGACCAAATCATTGGCATTGGATCACTCCCATTCCGGGGTGCGATTTAATTGCGTTTGTCCGGGACGGGTTGAAACACCGTTCGTACTCGCGCGCGTTAAAGAGTATCCGGACCCCAAAGCCGCCTATCGTGACATGGCATCGACTCAACTGAACGGCCGGATGATCCGACCGGAGGAAATTGCCGCCGCCGTCTTGTATCTCGCGGCAGACGAGAGCGCTATGGTGACAGGAAGTTCTTTAATTATCGATGGCGGTTGGAGCGCAGGAAAATAATCTAATGAAAATCATTCGTTGCGAGGATCAAAAGGGAAATATTGTTCACGCCGTGCAATCACCCGATGGCTCGGCTTTGAAGCTTACTGGTGACATTTATACTTCACTTCGAACTACCTCGGAAAAGGTGGAGATAAAAAAACTGCTCGCCCCGATTCAGCCGAGTTCAATTATTTGCATTGGTTTGAACTATCGGAAGCATGCGGAGGAAACTGGCGCAAAATTCCCTGAATATCCGATCGTATTCTTTAAGGGCATTAACACTTTGCAAAATCCAGGGGATGCCATTGAAATTCCAAGGCATTTGCGCAGTGATGAAGTCGATTACGAATGCGAGTTGGCAGTAGTGATCGGTCGCACTTGCAAAAATGCCTCGCGAGAAAATGCCTTGGAATACGTCCTCGGCTATACCTGTTGCAATGACGTCAGCGCTCGCGATTGGCAGATTAAATACGGCGGGGGCCAATGGTGCCGCGGCAAAAGTTTTGACACTTTCAGTCCACTAGGTCCGGTTCTAGTCACACGCGACGAGATACCCAATCCGAATGCCTTGAAGATTCGTACCATATTGAACGGTCGGGTCATGCAGGACTGGAACACCAATGACATGATTTTTGATGTGCCATCCCTGATTCAATTCTTGAGTGGGAGCACCACCTTGCTGCCAGGGACGGTCATTCTCACGGGTACGCCTCATGGTGTGGGCATGGCGCAAAGACCACCGCGCTGGTTGAAAGCTGGAGATGAGGTCTCAATTGAGATCGAAAAAATAGGGGTGCTGGAAAATCAGGTTACAAACGAAAGTTAACTCTATGAAAATCGTCTCGGTTGAACAATTCATTCTCCACGTTCCATTAAATGTCAGTTCGATTTCTGACTCAACCCATACGATAACCCATTGGGGTGTGGTTGGGACGAAGATTAAGACTACGACGGGCTTGGAGGGTTATGGATTTACGGGAACCCATGCACATTTAGCTTCAGACCGCCTCATCACAAATTGCATTCGGGATTGTTACACCCCGCTGCTTTTGGGAGAAGATGCTGCCGACATTGACCGGCTTTGGCTTAAGTTGGCCCGCTTTCCTGCGGTGCAATGGGTGGGCAGGGCAGGTATAACGCAAATCGCACTCGCAGCAGTTGATATGGCGTTGTGGGATTTGCGCGCCAAAGCTGCAAATGTGCCCTTGTGGAAACTGCTTGGAGGAGCCACCTCAGAAACAATCACTGCCTATAATACCGATATTGGCTGGCTTTCAATTCCCAAAAGCAAACTCGTTGCTGGCAGCAGACGCGCTGTGGAGGTAGAAGGCTTTACTCGGATTAAATTGAAAGTTGGTCATTCCAACCCGAACATTGACATCGAACGACTCGAAGCGGTCAGAAAAGCCGTCGGTTCCAATATCGACATCGCAGTGGACGCAAACGGGAAGTGGGATTTACCAACCTGCCAGCGCTTCTGTGCCTTGGCAGAACCGCTTGATATTTTCTGGTTTGAAGAACCGCTTTGGTACGATGATATAAAATCACACAGCAAACTGGCCCAATCAACGTCCATACCGATTGCGCTCGGCGAACAACTCTATACGGCTGAAGCTTTTAACGCATTTCTACATGCCGGGGCGGTGCATTTTGTCCAACCGGACGTCACGCGTCTCGGCGGAATAACCGAATACATTCAGGTTGCGCATGCGGCGCACGGCATGCGGTTGCCGGTTGCTGCTCACATCGGAGATATGGGACAAGTCCACGTTCATCTTTCCTTTTGGCATCCGGCAACAACGATGTTGGAATACATACCTTGGATAAGTCATTGCTTTGTTGAACCGGCATCGGTCGAAAACGGCTTTTATAAGCTACCAGAAATACCGGGTGCTGGCAGCGGCCTTACTAAAAAAGCACTAAGACTTTTTAGTAAGCCATTGGCCTAGGAGGTTCATAAGGAGACTTCATCACTGACCTCGCGCCAACTGGTGAGAGCTACAATACGCGAGCGGAGGCAGACACCTATATCACCAAGCCCCAGGCCATCGAACTTAAGCGAGCGGCCTCTCACAAAGCCGCCCGCCGTGACACCGGTTACATTTGAGTGGTTCCACGATCTGCGACGAGGTCGATTCCCGTGCCGGAACTGCTCTTATCAGAGTCCGGCGCATCGATTTGCCCGCCGTAAAACCATCACATTGGGAATGGTCGCAGCCGAACCGATGATCGGTTTTAACCGGAAGGATTTCCGGTATGCGCGCGGCTGGCTCCTGGCCATTGTGCGTTTGGGAGGAAGAAGATCTACCCCCAAAGAGGTGTTGAATGGCAGGTGCCCGAGCGTATGGTACAGCTATGACTTACCAAAACTCCAATTCGGGCCAGGCCGAAAGGGTGCGAACAGGTTCGTCGAAAACTGCGGCCCGGATTCAAATCGTGGTTGCTGACGATCATCCCATCGTGCGTGAAGGCGTCGTTGCCAGCCTCAAGCGGGAGCGCCACCTAAAAGTTATTGGCGAGGCAAATGACGGCGCGGAAGTTTTGGAGGTCATCAAACAAAAGCGACCCGATATCGCGCTCCTGGATCTTCGAATGCCCCGCATGAATGGCCTCGAGGTCCTGTTGGCATTAAACGAATTGAAGTTCCCGACCAGAGCAATCGTGATGACAGCCTTCGAAAATGAGGAGGACATTCAATGTTCAATGAAGGCTGGGGCGCGCGCGTATTTGCTGAAAGATTGCCCCCAACAAATTCTGGTTGACGCAATTCGGCGAGTCCACAGCGGGGAGGTTTATTTGCCGCCCCAAGTCGCGCAGAAACTCGTGGACCGGATGCAAAAACCTCAGCTCAGTCCAAGGGAGTTGGAGGTTCTCAAGGCGGTGGCTGCCGGCAAGAGCAATAAGGAGATAGGAGTTCAACTTTTCATCGCGGAAGGCACGGTTAAAACACACGTCGAGAGCCTGCTGGAGAAGCTGGGCGCCGGAACGAGAACCTCCGCGGTAAAGGCTGCGGTACGCCGTGGCCTGGTGCAGATGAGCTGACCTGATACGTCAGCAATGCGGAAAGCCGTTTCACAATCTTCAGAGTGGTCATTCATCACGACACTATTGGAAATGTCAACATCGTCGGACCGTGGGTAGTGCCCTAATTTGGCAGCAGGTTGAAGACTGCGGTTAGGGCGAAGCCTAGCCGTAGCGCGTTATCTTCGAATCACGTTTAGGAAATTCAAAGGCGTCCGCACGCAATCACCCGCTGCGGTTGGTCTTCGACACAGCCGCGGTCCGTTCTTCAATTCAGGGCGCTACCGGACCGTGTGTTCACTCAGCTCAGTTCTCAAAATGAATTTTGAGGATGACCGCGACCCACACCGCCAGAAAAATGATTGGAATAAAGACCGCGCCAGAAAGCCCCATCCGTCCGGTGGAGATTTCACCATTAAGCGGCAGCAGATGCGGCGGATATTTACCCTGGGCCAAGCGGCGAACTCTTTTGATGTGGAGAATGGCGGCCCAAATCGTCAGATAACTCGCCGCCGCCGCGAGGATTCCCGCCACTGGCAGCCAGGTGACCAGGATCACATTTAATTCTGCGTAGATTGGGAATTTAGCCTGGGCGCTGCCGTTCAGTGTGATCGCAAACGCACCGAACAGGAATGATTGGGAATTCACGAGCCAGGAAAGTCTGGCGTTGATTAGGTTGTCTTCATGCCGCATTTCCTCACGGAGGAACATGTACTCGTCCTTGGTTAACTGATTGGCGGCGGTTGGAGAATTGACCTGGGGCATGATTATTTCCTTCGGTACGGCGTACGCAGCCACTGGTTTATGGCGAACAGAGTTACCAGCAATAATGGCAAAACCAGAAAAGGAAACAGGCCGGCGAGCGGGCGCGCGGGCAAGCCAACAGGAATTTCACAGGTGAATTTCGCGGAGTCGGCTCCGTGACGAATTAAAGCGTCCAATTTCCAAGGACCGGTGAGGGGAAAATTGAGGGGAGCAGTATAGAGCAGTCTATTCGGCGATTGCTCGCGTCGGGCCAGGATTGTTGCCGGTCCAACCTGCGGCCCCAAGGTTGTAACCATGCCGGGCTGACCGCACATTGGATCGCTACGCTTCGGAGTCAAACCACGGGGAGGGGTGAGGACGAAGTTGACGATGGCATCAAGAACGGCCTCGTTAGAGTCGCGTCTCTGGATCAACACGCTTACGTCGGCGGCTCGCCCCGCGAACAATTCGGGCGATGTGAATACCGTAATAACAAATGGTCCTCGTGTGTCCCGCAGCCGGACGATCCCCAAGGAGTGTCCCTCAGCAAAACGCGGCAGTAGGAATATGAACACTGCCGCCAATATCTGAAATGACCGGATCATATCACGGCAAAGGGCTGGCTACTCCGCGCATTTGCATTGGTTGGAGAAAAATCCAGATACCGAAACCGAAAAGGACGGTGGCGATTCCCGCCCAGGGCGCAAGCAGACACAGTGCGTCGCGTCCTCGCGGGGCATAAGCCCTGGCTACACGCCATCCCAGGTAAAGGGCCAGCAACAATCCCGCGTCGAGGCCGAGGGTTTGCGTCACCAACATAGTATCGGCGCTAATAAGGGGCGGGGAACTCCCGATGCCAGAACCATTGAACCATCGCAAGCCAACGTCCTG
>Ga0193718_1000367_pt1 | contig 10493 bp, 8 predicted proteins | sample U2a1metaG_FD_144918 | JGI IMG/M metagenome (GOLD analysis project Ga0193718, IMG submission 144918) | Soil microbial communities from a riparian zone of the East river system, Colorado, United States - U2a1 | ecosystem: Environmental > Terrestrial > Soil > Riparian zone | place: USA: East River... | reverse complement strand
CCCGCCGCGTTGCAACGGCTTGATAGCCTCGGCCGCGCGCCGGGCAGATTCCGCGACGGTGGCTTTGCCCGCCGTCTCCGGCCACATCATGATTTGAATTTTTTTGGCAATTCCCATCAGCCGGTCGTCCGGCGTGAATGTGATGACTTCGTCAACCGCCGGATGATGCAGCCACAGGCCGCGCAACTTTTCCGGCGTGAGCAGCGCGATGAGCGCCTGCGGAAAATGCTCCCGCAAGCGTAGCAGCGCGGGCGTGGTCATCACCGCGTCACCGAGCCAATTCACGCCGCGCACGAGGATACGCCGCGGCTGATTCGCAGTCGAAGGCTGGGTTTGAATGGCAGCGTTTTCCATCACTAAGTTTCGTCATCGACTTGTGCCAGTTCGACCTTTGCCCGTTTAAGTTTTCGCCGGTTGAGATTGATTGGTTTCCAACGGTTGTGAACCCAAAACCAATTGGCCGGATCGCGCTTCACGGCTTGTTCAAACGCGGAATTCACATCCCGCATGATAGCCTCCGAGGACCGTGGAGCGCCATTTTCGTGCGTGGCGATTTCCGGGCCGGCTTCGATGCGCCACTGCGCCAGGCCGACCCGATAGCAAATCCCCGTGTGGAGCGCGCAGTGATAGCGCAACGCGAAAACCGCCGGGGCGGCGTTCGTGGAACACTCGTGACCCAGGAAGGGGATGCGCAAGCCGCTGTTACCCGCATGTTGATCCGCGAGCAAGCCGAGCATCAAGCCCGGCTGGTTCATGGCCGCCTTCAATGCCGCACCGTCGGTGCGCCTCTCAAAATACAAACAGCCCGAGCGCTCGCGCAAATCCTGCATGAGGCGATTGAGCGATGGCTGGCGCAGCCCGCGATACGTGGTCGCGCATTGGTAGGCCGGGCAATACTGGCCGAAGCGCGCATACAATTCGAAGTTTCCGAAGTGGCCGATGGCGACCACGATGCTGGAGGGTTTCTGGCCTGACGGCGGCGAGATGAGGCTGGGCGGTCCCACGAATTCAACGAACGGTTTGAGTTCCTCGTGAGTCATGGACGCGGTTTTTGCGGCGCAGGCAAAATTTTCTCCGATGCGCCGGAAGTTTTCCCGCGCGAGCGCGCGGATTTCATCCGCGGATTTTTCCTGGCCGAAGCACATGGTCAAATGACGCACCGCCACGCGCCGGTGCCGCGCATCAAGCCCGTAGGCCAGCCCGCCCGCCGCGCGGCCGAGCCGCGCCACCGCCCGCAACGGTAGCGCCTGCAGGAGTGCCACAACGGCTCGGGCGAGAAGGTAAAGCAAGTTATCCATCAGTAGTGGCACGGGCGTCCCGCCCGTGCGTTTCAAATAATGCCCGTGGTCGCATCCAGAAACTCACGGGCCAGACGCCCGTGCCACTATGCCGCTGGATGCTCATCGGAAACAGATTTTTCGGACGCAATCCTGGAAATCATCCGCGCCGGCGACGATTTTGATTTCGACGCGCATGAACAGGATGGGCAAATCGCGCCGGTCAATTTTCGGGAAGCGCACCGCATCTTTTTGAGTGGTGATGATCATTTCGGCCTGGCGCTTTTTGCTGCGATTGATGGCGTTCAGGATTTCCTGCTGGGTAAAACGATGGTGATCGGCGAAGCGTTTGGAATAAACCAATTCGCTCCCGATATTGACCAGGTTGTGCTCAAAGCTTTCCGGCTGCGCGATTCCGCTAAGGGACGCCACCTTGCGGCCTTTGATCATGCTGATATCGGAGCGCTGCCCGGTGAACACGTCCTCAAGATACAGCGGATGATGCACACATTCTATGATGCCGGCCGTGGGGTTTAGTTCCGCGATGCGCTGGCGGAGCGCGGCGGTGTTGCCATCGCTCTTGGTGATGAAAATCGTGCTGGCGCGCGCGAGGTGGTCCGCCGGTTCGCGCAAAGTGCCGCGCGGCAGCATTAGTTCATTGCCGAACGGCTGCTGGCAATCCACCAGCACGATGTCCTGCCGGCGGCCGCGCAATTTCCAATATTGAAAGCCATCGTCGAGCAGCAACGTGTCGCAACCAAATTTTTCAATCGCATAACGGCCGGCTTTCACGCGGTCTTTATCCACGAGCACCACCACGTCTTTGAGATTGGACGCGAGCATGTAAGGCTCGTCGCCCGCGCTTTCGGAATCGAGCAGGAGCGAGCGGCCATCGGAAACCACGCGCGGCGGCGTGGTGTCTTCGCGGAGCAGAAGTTTGTTCAGGAGGCGTTCATGCAAGGGCGTGGGCTTGGAGCGGTAACCGCGCGAGAGGATGGCCACATTGCGGCCTTCATCGCGAAGTTCGCGCGCGAATTTTTCGACCACGGGTGTTTTGCCGGTGCCGCCAACGGTAAGATTGCCGATGGCGATGACCTGAACGCCGAGCGTGGAATCGCGCAGGATGCGGACGTTGTAAAGAAACCGGCGGGCTTTGACCAGGACCGTGAAAACCTTCGATAACAAAAAGAGCGAGCCACGGGCAATCTCCGCGACCGTCCCGCGCCGTTCCTCGAAGATAACTTCGAGGACGAACGTTTCGACAGATTCAGTCCATACACGCCACTTTTCTCGCATTCATCTCACTCTGCCAAGCGCAGCGAGACAGAGCAAGCGCAAGGGTCAAGCGATGGCGTGAAACGTAAAACGTAAAACGTGAAACGGGAACCACGTCGAAGGCCATGCAATCGAATCACGTTTCACGTTTGGGCGGCGGAAGATTTTTGCGACGAACACGCGGCATGGCTATTCGCCGTAAAACCCTTGCGCGATGCTGGTCTTCAATCGCTCGCCTTAGTCCTGACACTGGCGAGAGACTGCAACTTGCAACCATCAAAAAAACAGATGAAAACTCAACTACCCAATTTGAAATAGCAGCAAATTGGGTAGTTGTTAAGCAACAAATCGGGTAGTTGTTATTTTAATCAGAAGAAAATTAGTGTCGAGCCAAAATGCCAGCAAAATATTGGTTCTAAAATTTTAGATGCGTTCGCCCTGGTGGACAGAAGAGGGTTCTTTACAGGAGGCAACGGAGGAAACTGAGAGGGAGAGGCCACAAATAATTTCTGTTACCTCCTCCGTTCAATCGAACTTCACGTCTTAAATCTCCACGATCTGCTTGTATTCCGGCACAATGACCTGAGCCTTGGGTTTCATCTTGCGAAGCGTCTCAGCAAAGGCCAGCGCCTGCGATTCTTCGCCGTGAATGACCGAGATTTTTTTGAGGTGACCGGAAATTCCCTGGACGTAATGGGCCAGCTCGTTTTTATCCGCATGGCCGGAGAACGAATCAATTGAAGCGATTTGCGCGCGGACTTCGTAAGGATCGCCGAAAATATTGACGGGATTCTGATGCGCGAGGATTTGCGCGCCGAGCGTGTGCTCTGCGCAATAACCGACAAACAAGATGAGATTTTTTGCGTCGCCGATATTGTTTTTCAAATGATGCCGGATGCGCCCGGCTTCCGCCATGCCGGAGGCGCTGATGATGATGCACGGGTCTGCCAGATCGTTGAGCTTCATCGAATGGACGACCTCGCGGATATAAGTGAGGTTCTCCATGCCGAACGGATTTTCCTTTTCGCGCAGGAATTTGTAAACCGCTTCGTTGAAACATTCGGGGTGCAATCGAAACACTTCCGTCGCGCTCACGCTGAGCGGGCTGTCCACGTAGATGGGCACGCGCGGCATTTGTCCGGCGAGCGTGAGTTGGTGCAGCGTGTAAACGACCTGTTGCGTGCGACCCACCGCAAAGGACGGGATGATGACCTTGCCTTTGCGATCCAGCGTGTCGCGAATGAGTTTGCCGACGATGGCGTTGGCATCGGCCTTCGGTTCGTGCACGCGCGCGCCATAGGTGCTTTCGATCTGGAGATAATCCACATTTTCGACGTGAACCGGATCGCGCAAAATATCATCGCCGCCGCGACCCACATCTCCGCTGAACAGATACCGGAATTTCCTTCCGTTTTCGTTGAAGTCGAGCACCACCTGCGCGGAGCCGAGAATGTGCCCCGCATCGCGGAACGTGACCGTCACGCCATCCAGCACCGGGAACGGGCGATCGTAATTGATTCCGACGAATTGCCGCACCGCTTTCTCAGCATCGACCGGCCGGTAAAGCGGGTCCACCGGCGGCAAGCCCTGCTTGGCGCGTTTTTTCGAGACGAACTGGGAATCCGCCAGTTGGATGTGCGCGGAATCTTCCAGCATAATGCTGGCGAGGTCGCGGGTGGCGAACGTGCAGTAGATATTCCCGTCGAATCCCTGCAGGCAAAGGTTGGGTAAATTACCGCAATGATCAATGTGCGCATGGCTGAGCACCACCGCGTCCACCTTTTTTGGATCGAACGGAAAATGGCGGTTGCGTTCCATCGTTTCATCTCGCCGCCCCTGGAAAAGGCCACACTCCAGCAGCAGTCGCTTGCCGTTGATTTCGAAGAGGTACATGGAGCCGGTAGTCGTGCGGGTGGCTCCAAAGAAGTGGATGCGCATGGCCGAGAAAGATGCTGAATGGCAAACGAAAGTCGAGCGGGGAAAATGGGGCGTGATGCGTGAAACGTAAAACGTGAAAACATGGTTTACGGCGGTCCAAAAAATCACGTAACACGCAACACGCAACACGCTTGGACCGCCGCAAAAACGCATGGACAATTTTTCGCCAGCCGCTAAAGTCTTCCGCCTGTATGAAAAGCACTCTGCTCCGCACTTTTTTCGAATGGGCGCTCATCACCAGCGTCCTGATGTCGGTCGGGTTTTTCATATGGTATTGGCAAACTTCGCTGGCTTTTAGGGCCTTCAATGCGGAGCTGACCGCTCCACAATCGCAGTTTCAAGTCGCACAGACGCAGTTTCAAAATAACCGGGTATTGCTGGGACTGCTCCGGGCGGAATGCCAGGCATACGCGAAAACAAATGCCGACATGGCCAGGTTTTTGAATTCGGAGCCCGGTCAACCGCCGGCCGCGCCCGCACCGGCCACCAAACCCAAAACGAAATAATTTATGAACGAGCCAGAAAGCAATCTCCAGAATGCCCCTCGTTCGATGGATGCCGAGGAAGCGCACGAGAGCCTGCGCCGGCAGATCAATCTATTGTTCGGCGCGCTGCTCATTTCGAGCTTCACTTTGACTGCGTTTCTCGCTCTGCAAGCCGGGCGCGTCTCGACCGAGTACGCCACGGCCAAAATGCAGGCGGAGGGAGCGCTCCGGACGTTTCAAGAGGACAACGTCGCTTTGCAGGCGACTTTGACGAGATTGCAGGAATTTGGGCGCACACATCCCGACTTTCAGAAGCAGATTCTTGTCCGATACAAGATTGACGGCTCGATGCTCGCCGCGCCCGCCGCGCCCGCCACACCGGCCAAACCGGCGAAATAATTCAGGGCCCGGCGTTTGATTTTTCCGCCGCCAGTCGCGTCCCGCATTCGGAGCAGAATTTGGCCTGGGGAGGGCAGGATGCGCCGCAGGTGGGGCAATCCAGATGGGCTTCTTTATGGCGATGATGAATGATTAGATTTCGGATATAAGGAATCCACGAAAACGCGTAGCTGAAGATGACTACGTAATGTTTGTCGTAGAACACCGCGTAGAGGAGCAGAAGCAGCGAGCCGATAATGCTCAACCACCAAAACACACTCGGGACCACCACCTGTTTCTTTTTCTCAGTGGCATACCATTGAACGAAAAAGCGCGAGAAAAACACGAGCTGTCCGGTCCACCCGATAACGTTCCAAAAGATTTTCCAGAAATCCGCGCTCATGTTTTTTGAGGTGCTGATTGATTTAATTGCGCCACCGCCGGTTGCCAATCCTGCTTCAAATAAACCGTCTGCGATGGGAAGGCGAAATCAAGATGCTCGGCCTCGAATCGTTCCTTCACTTTAAAATTCATTTCCTGCATCCCCGCCAGGCTCGCCTTGCCGTCCGTCCCTTTCCACCAATGGACCACCTGGATGTTTAATGTCGAGTCAGTAAACTTATTGAAGCTGATGAGCAAGTCGTGAGTTTGGGGATGCGCGCGATAGATTTCCTCAAGGATCTGCACCGCGCGTTTTAACTTTTCCACCGAAGTGTCGTAGGTCAGGCCGAGGTTGATTTCCGTTTTGATATTGGCGCGGCGCGTGATGTTGGTGATGGTCGAGTTGCCCATCGTTTTGTTCGGGATGGTGATCAGATATCCATCCAGGTTTCGCACCCGGGTGCTGCGCATGCCGATGGATTCCACCGTGCCGTCCACACTATCGAGTTGGATGCGGTCGCCAATGCGAAACGGTTTGTCCATGAAAACGGCCACCGCTCCAAACAGATTGGCCAGCGTATCCTGCGCCGCGAGGCCGATGGCCAGGCCGCCGATGGACAGCGAGGCGATGGCGGCGGTAATGTTCACGCCGATGTTATCCAGCGTCACCAGTATCCCGACGACCACGATGAATACCTTCAGGCTCTTGCGAATGATGGGGAATAATTGTTCGTCGAATGTGCGGTCGGTGTCGGGCTTGGCCCGTTGCCTCCAATAGCCCATCACGAGATCAATAAACTTGAGCGCCATGTAGGTGAGCGTCCAGGCCACCACGATAGTAAAGCCTTTGGAAAGGATCGTTTGGACGAGCGCCGGCCAACTGAAAACCTCCAGGCCGATTCGCAGGAAGATGACAAACGCGATGATTTTTATCGGGCCATTCAGGACGTCGAGCAGCAGGTCGTCGAATTTGGTGGCCGTTTTTTCCGCCCATTTCTTCAACCAAACCCGGGTCAGAAAATCGAGCAGCTTGGAGACGTAAAACGCGAGAAAGATGTAAATGAGCGACGCCAAATATTGCCACAGCGGGATTTCAAATATTTTACACCGGTTCAGCACCGCAATTCGGTCCAGGCCGAAGGTCAACAGCGCATAATAAACGCGGAGTTGGACGGGCGGAGAATCGACCGCCGCGCCGCTCTCTGGCAACGCCCGCGCAATCACGTTGTAAGTTCCCGCCGGGACATTACTCCACACCAGCGAGAAAGGCTCATTGCTGACGGAACCGATGACGCGGCCGTCGGAAATGAATTCCAAGCCCTTCAATCCGGCAACCTCGGCTTTCGCTTCCAGCGTGATGTTGGCGCGTGGGTCGAATCGTTGGCCGTCTCCGGGCTCGATGATGGCCACAGAACCGTTCGTCTGCCCAGCAACGCGCCAGGCGCACAAAAGAATGCCCAGCGCGACAACAAAAGTCCGCGCGGCAAGTTTTGGCAGCAACTTCATCGCGTAATTGAAACGTGATGCGTGCGCAGGAACAAGTTTTATAAACGGACGGCTGGGGAAATTGCTTCGGCGCGTCAAACTGGCGATCACGAATGCACCGCCGGCAGGTTTCCTTCCTCTACACATCTCTATAGCCTTCCCCCAGTGTCTTCCTAAACCGCACGCTGGATAAAGGCACCGGTTAGCGAATTTCAGCGGCGGACACAAAGTTACTCCCTCGCCCCCATCGGGGGAGAGTAGGCCTGTTGGGTTTTGCATACCGGCATATTTCCGTGAAATTCACCCTGAAAACAACGAAGCCGCCACATCCCAAGCCATTGCCTGTCAAGGTGAAAACGGTTGCAGACTGGATTCAGGTGAAGCTCCGCGACAACGGAATGGTCCCGTTTCACTTGGGGGCCAAAATGGGAATTGCAACATCGGTGGTGAATGCTTGGAAGGACGGCCTTGCCCGTCCGCAGAACCGGCAAATGCGGGAGATGGTAACGATTTTGGGGACGTATCGGCACGATCATTCCGATGTGATCGCCGTTGGCCGAAGCATTGACCGCGTCACGTCCAACCCATTAAAGGTCCGGGGCTCCGTCGGCAGTTAGCCGAACGAAGCCCCGGATTGGAATCGTCAATTATGGAAACACCGAACGGTAGTAGCGAGTCTCGGCGGCGGTAGTGTCGATGAACTCAAACGCGCCGATCAAATCCGCAGTGACGCTTGCCTCAGGAAGGTCCTGCCAACTGGCGGAGATGAGCGTGTCGCTGTACTGCAGGCGATACGTGCGTTCCGGGACGCCGCTGCCGTCGATGCGGAATGCACCATTGCCCAGACTGGTGATCGTGAGATTTTGGCCCGGATCGTCGTTGGCGTTGATTGCCACCGTAACTGCCCCTAGGGCGCTTCCGCCACGACCATCCGTGATCGTATAGGTGAACGAGTCCGCATTCGTAAATCCCTCCGTTGGCATATAGAACACCCAGCCGTTGCTTTCCGTAATCGTGCCATTGCTTGCGCTGTTGGAATTTACAGCTATGACGAGGTCGTTGCCGTCCGCGTCGCCATCGTTCACCAGCAAGGTCGTGAGGCGGACTTTTACGCCACGCGTCGAATATCGCTCGATAGCGTCATTCCCCGCGACTGGCGGTGTGTTGATGATTTGATTTTGCGCCAGAGAATTTGTGGTGCCGGCGAAGTTCTGATCGCCAGCATATTCGGCGGCGATCGTGTGCGAAGCTAGTGCCAGGTTGTTTGCCGTGATTGTGGCGACGCCCTCGGACAACGTGGCCGAGTCCGTCAAGTTGCCGTCAATCCGAAAGTTAACCATGCCGGTCGGCGTCCCTGCGCCGGGTTCGACCGCGGTCACGGTCATAGTGAACGTAACGCTCGCTCCCGGCAATGCCGGGTTGGCTGAGGACAATACCGTGCCTGTCGTGAGCGATGGCGTGATCGTCAAAGATCCTTCAACGTAGTTGAACGAGTAGTTGCTGCTCACGGCCCCGCTGGCTGTGACTGAGTAGGAACCAACGTCGCTCGATGCGTCTGCCTCCGCAACCACTCCGGCGGGAGTGGTAAGGTCGTTTGTGCCCTGGTTAAAGACGAACCCGTCATAGGTGGCTGTGAAAGCCGGCAACGCCGCGCCGAAAACTTTGCTGGTGCTTTCAGCCGTGACGGTCAATCCTGCCTTCAGCACGTTAATCGTGACCTCGGTGCTGGTCGTCGTAAAGCTGTTGGTGTCCGTGGGGGTGAACGTGACTGAGAGCGTCTGGCCCGGACCAGCATTCAATACAGTTCCCGGCTCCGGTGAGTAGGTCAAAGTGCCAGGGACTGAGTCCTCATTATAGGTGGCCGTGGCGTTCAATTGAAGTTCGCTAAGCGTGGTGCCATAGACGATGTCCGCCGGATTGGACCACGCCAGTGCGGGGCCAGCCACGCCAGTGATATCCAGTCCCCATTCGGTGAGCATATTTGTGGCGCCTGAATCCACATCAACCAGGTAAAGAGTCCAGTCTCCGGCGGCGCCGAGGCCGTTGAAATTGGTCAACGAAGTGGAGCGGACGGAATCGTCCGCGACGATGGCCGGATCCACGCTTCGGTTGTCCGGCTCCCAAACGCCCATCAACGGAGAACCATCCTCAGGTGTCGTCACATTATGATAGACGTGCAGGTCGCCATTGGTCGCACCGGTATAAAATGTGACGTTGATGCCGCTGTCGCCGTAGCCGTACGTGTTGAGAATGGTCTTGCCGGGACGATTGAGAAGCACGGTAAATCCACTGGCGTGTCGCACGTAACCGTACAGGTCCCCGTTGAATTCACCGGTAACCTTGAGCCGCACATTCAACGAAGTGATGTTTCCAATCGCGGATCTCACGTTGCGCACCTCGCTTAAGCCGGCTGCATTACCATCGGGCAACAGGCGATTTGTGGTGAAGGTGAATGATTCGGTGGTCTGCGCCTGGAGCAGTGGAACTGCCGTTGCCAGTAACAACAATAGTGAGAGGAACTTCAGTTTTTTCATGGGTGTATCGCTTGCGGTTGGTCGTGGAACAAAAAATTATCGACCCGTCTGAATGCGACAGCTGATCCAGGCGCGGAATGGTGCGTGAAGATCATTTGGGTTTTCGTAAATCACGGATACGTGGCGCGGTAATAACGCGGCGAGCCGGGCTCCGGGGTATCGATGGATTCAAACCCGCCCGTCGCGTCGGCTGTGCCGACGCCGAGCATCTGCCAATCGGGTGCGGAAAGATTGGTGACAAATTCGATCGTATACGTGCGTCCCGGGATGCCAGCAAACGAGGTGCGAAATGAACCATTGCCGTGGTCTTCGATGGCCGTCACGTTTTGCGACGGGTCAAGGTCCAGACGGATAGTAACCGATACCGAGCCCGTTGCTCGTAGGCCGCTGTCCACAACCACATACGAGAAACTGTCCGCATTCGTGAAGCCCGCCGCTGGTGAGTAATGACTCCAGTTTCCGTCCTCGACCACCGTGCCATCCGCCGTGCTGGTGGAATTGATCGAGCTGATAGTGAGAGAATCGTTGTCCGCATCGCTGGCATTGGCTAACAGGGCGGAACGACTTACTTTCACTCCGAAATCCCGGAAACGCTGTAACGTATCGCCGCCAACCGTGGGTCGGGTATTGATTTCCTGGTTCAGGTTGTTGGTATTGCTGGAAAAATTGTTGTCGCCTGCGTATTCGGAGATAATGGTATGCGTGCCATGCCCCAGCGAAGACACGGTTATGCTCGCGAT
>Ga0193718_1000366_pt1 | contig 10508 bp, 7 predicted proteins | sample U2a1metaG_FD_144918 | JGI IMG/M metagenome (GOLD analysis project Ga0193718, IMG submission 144918) | Soil microbial communities from a riparian zone of the East river system, Colorado, United States - U2a1 | ecosystem: Environmental > Terrestrial > Soil > Riparian zone | place: USA: East River... | reverse complement strand
AATCTTTCCGTCGGGGTTGCCCGTGGAAAAGGTAAAAAGCGCCGCTGAAGCCTGCGAGATCAGCAGCAGCGAAGCCAGTGCCCCGGCGATGGTTTTGTTTGCGGAGAGCGCCGCCAACACGGACGGCGCCAGCCGGCGGAGAGCCGGCATTTCATTTGTTGTCTTAGTTTTGTTTAGTTTTTTGGTCATAACAGTTTTCTATTTTTCTGCGCTTCCGACTGAAGCGGAAAGTCACCGTGGCGCCTTCCTTAACTCGAGTGATCGATGACTTTTCCGCCCCAAGCGAATCGGATTCGCATTTGCCTGATTGTGAGAAGTGGAAAGGAAATTTAGTTCCCAAAAAAATTGGCGGCGACGGGCGAATAGAAAAAGTTAATTTAAAAATGCACGCGTAAGTTCAAGCGGCGCAGCGAACTTCTCGGGGGAGCACTTCGCAAATGCCCTTCGCGATTTTTTTTTGGGGAACAAAATGAGAAGTTGTTCACTCAAATTGGGGACGAAGCGTGTTCTCGTTGGGGTGTGCAAAACAGAAAAAGGTCCAGTGGCAGCGAGGCTTCCAGCGCTCAAAAAAGTTGGAGCTGCGTGCCGCCGGCGCGACGGAAGGCGGCGGTGGACAAATTGCCGCCGCGCTCGGCGATGCCCGCCTTGCGACGGGCCACATCGAACAATTGGTCAATTTGATCGGCGAAAATTCCCTCACCGCGCATCCGCTGGCCGAATTTGGAATCGTAAAGTTTTCCGCCGCGCATCGAGCGCAAACGATTCAGCACTTTTTCTTTGCGATCCGGAAAATGCGTTTGCAGCCATTGTTCAAACAAGGGAGCGACCGCGTGGGGAAGGCGCAGGGTCACGTGCCCGGCGGACTTCGCGCCCGCGCTGGCGGCCGCGGCGAGGATGGCAGGAATCTCGTGGTCGGTGAGGCCCGGAATGATCGGCGCCATCAGGACGCCCACATGGATTCCGGCCTGAGCGAGCCGCCGAATTGCTTCGAGTCGCGCCGCGGGCGGAGAGGTGCGCGGCTCCATGATTTTTCGCAATTCGGTGTCGAGGGTGGTGATGGAAACATAGACCGCCGCGGCATTGTGTTTGGCGAGCTCCGAAAGCAAATCAATATCGCGCGTAACGAGGAAATTTTTTGTGATGATGCCCACCGGATTGCGAAATTCGGCGAGCACTTCCAGGCAACCGCGGGTCAGCTTCAGTTTTCGCTCAACTGGCTGGTAGCAATCGGTGACGCCGCTCATCGCGATGACTTGCGGTTTCCATTTGGGCGAGGACAGCTCGTCGCGCAGCAGTTTGGGCGCATTTTCCTTGACCATGATTTTGGTCTCAAAATCGAGCCCGGAGGAAAAGCCGAGATACTCGTGAAACGGCCGGGCGTAGCAATAAATGCAGCCGTGCTCGCACCCGCGATAAGGATTCACGCTCGCCTCGAAGCCGATGTCCGGGCTGTCGTTGTAGGCGATGATGGTCTTGGAATTATCCTTGAGAAATTGGGTGTGCGGGAGCGGGTCTTCCTCCGGATTCCAATCTTCATCGCGTTCAAGATGGATTTTCTCGAAACGGTTCGGCGGATTCTCCGCCGCGCCGCGATGGGCGGAAATGACCTGTTCGGGTTGCACAAATGGAGTTTAACACAGAGTGCAAGGGTGGGAAAACAATCGAAACCGTTCCCGCGGTAGGAACGCCGCGCTGCGGCGTCACCGCCCGTAAAGCGGGCGGAATGGCACGCCCCCGATCTTTATTGCGCCCCGCGCGTTGCGCCGCTGAGCGGCGCGGACAGCGCAGGCGCGCCGTCCCTACCACAGCCTCAGTCCGCCTCCAGCACTTTTTTAATCGCGGCGCGGAATTCAACAATAGTGAACGGCTTCGGGATGCAGATTTTATTTTGTTGTTCGAGAAATTTCCGGGTCCGCTCATTGATGATGTCGCCGGTGATGAAGATCATCTTGGACGACAGAGCTGGATTGAGCGCGCGCACCCGTTCGTAAACCTGCTGGCCATTCAACCCGGGCATCTTCCAATCGCAGAGCGCGACATCATATTGCTTCTCGCTCATTCTCAGCAGTCCGCTGATGCCGTCTAAAGCGATATCCACCTCGTAACCGCGGGGCGTGAGGGCTTCGCGCACCATTTGCAAAATTGATTCCTCATCGTCAATGACGAGCACGCGCTTGCCCACCCCTTCGCGCATTTGCGCCGGGTCTATTTCGGCCGCCGGCGTTTCCTGAGCCGCTTCGGCTGATTCCAGGGCGACGGGCAATTCAATAATGAACGTGGCGCCTTCGCCGGGGCGGCTGCGGGGTGTGACGGTTCCACCATGGTCCTTGATGATTCCATAACACAGGCTCAAGCCCAATCCGGTGCCTTTGCCCACGTCCTTGGTCGTAAAAAACGGATCGAAAATCTTCGAGAGGTTCGCCTCGGCAATTCCGGGGCCGTTGTCCTGGATGACCACGCGAACGGTTTCGCCGTGCCGCGCCGTGGATACTTTGATCCAGCCTTTCGGCTGGTACGCTTCAATGGCCTGGCGCGCGTTGTTGATGAGATTGACAAAAACCTGCTGGATCTGGTTGGGATCCACCATGGCCTGGGGCAAATTCGGATCGAGTTTCAGGATGACTTCAACGTTGCTGGTGCGAAGCTGATATTGAAGGATTTCGAGCGCGGCTTCCACCAGACTATTCAGACTTACGGCTTTCCGTTCGGGCTCGCTGCGCCGCGCAAAGCTCAGCAGCGACTGCACGATTTTTTGGCAACGCAGCGCGCTCTTATGAATGATCTCGAGATGGCGCTTGTGGTTCGGGTTGACCTCGACGTTTTGGAGCAGCTCGGAAAATCCCATCACCGAGGTGAGGGGATTGTTCAATTCATGGGCGACCCCGGCGATGAATTCGCCGATGCCGGAAAGTTTTTCGCTTTGAATCAATTGGGCCTGCGTCGTTTTAAGCGTCTCGACCGTCATTTCCAATTCTTCCAGCGAATTCTTGAGGTTGTGAGTCATCTGGTTGAAGACCCGGGCGAGTTCGCCGGTTTCGTCCTGGGAGCGGACGTCCACATGGCGTGAGAAATCGCCGCGGCCGACGGCTTCGGCGCTATCGCGCAATTCGCGCAGCGGCCGGGTAGCGCGTCCCACGAGATAGCAAATAATCGCGGACCCGATCAGAATGGCGACCGCGTTGGCGCCGAGCAGAATTTGCTGGGTCTTTTGTAGAGAGCGCCAGGAATCTTCATAGGAATAGAGCAACAAATAGCCCATGGAACTCTTTTTACTCAGCGAGTTGAAAATGCCACCGGCGCAATAATAGTGGTCACCGTCGAAAATCTGTTTTCTGATTTCCAGCGCGGTGTCCGGGTTGCTTGAGCCTGGAGACAGCTCCCGGAATAAGGTCACGAAACGTCGGCTGGATTCGGATGTCCGAAGCGTGCGCACAATCACCTGGTTATCCGCGAGCAGCACGATTTGACTGCGGGTGAAGCGGCTCAATTCATCAGCGGCGTCCTTGTCAATTTCCATCGCAAAGGTCAGCGCGCCGGAGGGTTCCCCGTAGACGTCAGACACCGGGATGGAGACGACGTCATAAAGTTTATCGCCCACGTGAATGGTGTCCACTTTGTCCTGTCCTTGCAGGGCGGATTGCACGGTCAGGGTGCTCGCGTTTTCAAAATCTTCAATCGGAATCAGCAGGTCCTCCCTGGTTTTTCCGGTCGCCTCTCCTTTTTTCGAGGAATACAAGACCATCTTCACGTCCGTTCCCGAGGCGTCGAGGAGATCGGGAAGTGAGGCGTAAATGGTGGGTATATCGGCAGTCAGCGTGGCTTTGAAACGTGGTTCGTTTCGCAGATCGCTCACCCGTAAGAGCAGGTTTTTGGCGCGGTTTTTTTGCCAAACGAGGAAGCCTTCATCGGTTTGAGCCAGAGTCCGCTGGGCCTCGGTCTCAAATTGCTTGGTGATTCGCCGGTCCACCACCCAGGCAGTCACGGCGAGCAGGCAGATCATCACAAAAATCACCGGCACGAGCACTTTGGCCCGGAAGCTCACGGCGAGAAATTTGCGCAGGCGGCTCATGATTCCGGGCTCAGTATTTGGGCAGGTTCGTGATGCCGAGAACAAAGTCGGCCTTCACATCGCCGGTTTCGGACACCGTGATTTCCTTGACCTGCGGCGGCATGCGTTCGTGCCAGGCGGTTAATTGATACGCCCCGGGTGGCACGTTGGAGATGGAATAGTGGTTGCGATCATCCGCGACGGCAAAATAAGGGTTTTCCAAAACCAGAACCACACAGTGCATATTAGCATGAATGGAGCAAAACACATCCACCCGTCCAGCTTTATCAAACGTGACTTTCTTTATTGCTGGGGCCTTGTAAAGACCCAGATCGAATTTGCTCGCCTCGGAAACGGAGAAAACATTGTGGAAAATTTGATCATTGTTCGGCCATTCCACCGTGGTGCCCGCCATGATCGGCAGGACGTGCGGGCTGAATACCGCGCCTTCCTGCAGGATTCGGGTGGTGCTGACGACGACTGGTTTTGCCGGCGGAAGCACTGTGTTGGTCCCGACCGGGCCCTTAATGTAAACGACGAAATCGCGCATCTCCGCGTAATTGACACGCTCGGCGAATTTATATTTCCGGCTCGCATAGGCGCCGGCGGCGCCCTCATCCTGCGCCTCAGTTTTACCCTGGGCATGCACGGTGCCGAGAATCGTACCCGCCGCGGCCGGTTGCGAGGCCGCGACGGCAAGCAGAAGCACGATCAAGATCGTTTTCATCGGAGCATTTTCAAAAATACTGTAGCCATTCGGCGGAGAAGAAAGGAGAGCGGTCTTTTTAGGTTTAGGACGTCGTTTTGGCTCAGTCGCAGGTTTATTCAAACCTGCTCCTTCGCCAAAGCCTCGCCTAAACCTAAAAATCCTCGCTCCGAAATGGCTACAGTATTTTTTCAAACGCTCTAAAATCCAAAAACGGCTTCGGTGGCAAACATATCTTCGTGATCGCGCTTGACGCCGCTGGTTTCCCGGCCGCGTTCCAGGGTGTATTCCGTTTTAAGCACGAGATGTTGATTCCAGCGATAACCCAGGCCAAGGCTTAACCGCCACATTCGGTCGGTCAACGGGCCGAATAAATACGCGCCCATACCGCCGTTTCCGACAATCGGAAAACCTTTGGGCGCGAAAATCTGGCTGAAGCGGGCTCCGGCATAGAGCTTGTGAGTGAGGTCCTGAACGCCTTCCACGGAATAATAATACACATCGCGACCGTTGTTGGCGGAGGGATCGTTGTCGTCATAGCGGATGTAACCGCCAAAGGCTTTCACATGACCACGCGCCCAGTGCCAGGCCGCATCGCCTTCGACGGCGTTCGCGTGGAAACGAGTCCCGGCGCCGAGCGGACGAAAAAAGCCGCCGGCAAACCATTCTGCCGAGACACCATCCTTGGGCGCGCTCAAATCCCCGGTGCGCATTCCGCTCATGCTGAAATGCCAATGTGAATTGGGATCATAGGAAAGCCGGCCAATGACGGATTTATCCGCGTTGAAATCGCGCGTGTCGGGAATACCGCCATTCTGCACGGCGACAACGTAGTTAAATTTGCCGAGAGTCCCGTACAATTCGAGGCCTTCATCCACTCCCCAGAAATCCGAAAGCGAGTGCGATATGAGCGGGTTGTCAATCACGTCCCGGGTAATATATTCCTCGCCAAAAGGAATGTCCATCCGCCCAAGCCGGGCGTTCAACTGTCCCGTCCGGCCCCACAATTTCGAGATGTCCTCGACGTCGAGATACAATTCGCCGAGATGCAGGGTGACATCCGGCTCTTCGCGGGTGGCGAGATTTATTTCGGCAAATGCATTGACGTCTCCCCAGACTTGCGCGTCCACGAACAACTTGGCTTCGTCCACGCGAAATTCTGAATTGGGGAACTGACCCTGGGAACCGGTTTCAAACAAACCCGCGCCGCCTTCGCCGCTGAGATGAACTTTGCCGAAATCGAAGGCGGATGGTTTGGTGGGAGATTCCGCTTCCGCGGCGGCGGTCTTTTCGATCTTCATTTCGGCATCGCGTTGTTGGTTTGCCTGATGAATACCGGCGACATCGCGGCGCAGTGATTCAATCAATTCCTGTTGCTGATGCAATTGTGATTGCAAAGCCTCGTTTTGCTGTTGAAGCAGGCGCAACTGGAGTTCGATGTTCGTATCCGCCGCGTACGACACCGCCGCGCGCGCGAAAGAGAGCGCGAGCAGCAGCGTCCACAATGCGAACGCGGATGTTTTCCGTCGGGCCATAGGCTAAAACGGAGCAACCGATATGCCTTAACGTTAGAATACGACGGAATTGCTAAGGGCTTCGCTCGCAGCAGGCAGTAAAGGAGCGGTGACGGCATGCTGGTTGCACTTGCCTAAAATTGGGGCAGATTCATCCAGAAAATATGCCGCCAGTTGAAAGGACCGCATTCCTGCTGGACAAAGCTCGCGCGAAACGGGTTCACTGAGACAATGGCAGCAGGCGAATCATTCCACAAAAGCGAAAACATTACCTGGACGCGCGGCAAAATCACCGCCGACGAGCGGTCGCGGCAAAACCAACATTCCGGATGCGTGGTGTGGCTCACCGGCTTGAGCGCCGCCGGCAAATCCACGATCGCCACCGAGCTCGAGCGCGTATTGTTTTCCCAGGGAAAACATGCCTACGTCCTCGACGGCGACAACATGCGCCACGGACTTTGTTCCGACCTCGGGTTCTCGCCGGAGGAACGCAAGGAAAACATCCGGCGCATCGGCGAGGTGGCAAAATTATTTGCCGAGGCGGGATTTATTTGCATCACGGCGTTTATTTCGCCGTATCGTTCCGATCGCGACCTGGCGCGGAAAATCGCGACAACCGGCAAATTCATCGAAGTGTATCTGAATGTGCCGGTGGAAATTTGCGAGCAACGGGATCCGAAAGGTCTTTATGCCAAAGCGCGCTCGGGTGAGATCAAGAATTTCACCGGAGTCTCGGCTCCCTACGAGCCGCCAGTGAAGCCTGAATTGGAATTGCGCACGGACAAATTGGGCCTGCCCGAGTGTGTCGCGGCGATCCTGGAGCGTTTAAAGAAATTGCCCTGTTGAAGACAAGGTGGTGGGCGCGACAGGGGTCGAACCTGCACGGATTACTCCACAGGATCCTAAGTCCTGCGCGTCTGCCAATTCCGCCACGCGCCCGCAACCGGCGCTGAATTTAGCGTGAAAGGCAAACGACGGAAAGGGGTATTTGTCTGGGTTTAGGAACGGCTTCCCGCAAGCAGTTCGGCGTAGGCTGCGTTGATGGCCTTGGTCCATTCTTCGGCGAGTTGTCGTGATTGCTCGTCCACATTTGGGAAGCGGTCGGGATGGCATTCTTTGACGCGATTGCGATAAGCGGTTTTGATTTCAGCGGCGGACGCGTCGGTTGTTATTCCGAGAATCTCGTGCGGGCTGAGTCGTTGCGGTTCATCCACGGGAATGGCTTCCGGTTCTTCCGCGGGAATTTCCGCGTCAGGTATGTGAGCGAGCAACTGGCGGAGCTCGAGCCGCAACGGCGCAAGGAGTGAAACGCTTTTCGCGCCGCGAAATAAAATAACGCCGTCAATCAAGCGAAGTTGCGGAACGATTTCCTCCCACACCAGAGCCGGAAACATTCGGACCAGTTCGTCGCGCGACGTGGGTGTGGTTTTGGAAACCAAATAGGCGAGGACTTCCGCGCACGGGGCGGTATCAATCCGCGAAAACTGGCGGGCGCGGGCGATTTGCTGCGAGCCTTCCAGGATGAGTCGCGGGCCGGTGTGGAAATATTCCCGAGCGAACCACAGCGGAATAATGCCCATATCATCGCGTTCGGCCCGGATGCAATCCACAAACAGCAGTGGGACGAGCGGTGTCGTCAAGAGCAGAGCACAGATATTCGGATGAGGCATCGTCGGAACGGCGAGCAGCAGGAAGAGTTTGCAAAAAAGGAAAGCGATTCCGAGATTCGGAAGTAGCGCGAGAATTCCGGTGAGTGAGGTGGTCGCGAAATAGACCCACGCGGAAAGGAGCGCCTTTCGCTGTTTCAGCGAGAGCCAGGTTTGGATAGCGCTTCCTGACATGGCTCCAGCTTCGAGTCAACAGGGCGAACGGTCAAGGTGCGTTCCAATGCACACCACAGCGAATCCTCGCGCAGAATTGGTGGGGCGCGTCACTCCGTGCGCGCCGTTTGAGGCGATACCGACCCTTGGCTGGCGCTGCAACCTCGGCGCGCACGGAGTGACGCGCCCTACCTTTCGCTCTCGGAAAAGGATCGCGCCAGCTGCTACAGTTTTGCTAAACCGCTCTAACCCGCCTTGGCGGAAAGCTCCGCAACTTGTTTCTCCAACTCACGCATGCGGTGGATGAGGTCGGGCAATTGCTGGATGGCGATGAATTGCCGTTTGGCCTGCTTGTCCGGCGCCGCTGGAATCCCGAGGACGGTTCCCTTGTCGGGCACATCGCGCATCACACCGGATTTCGCACCGACAGTGGCCTGATGGCCAAGTTTGAGATGGCCGGCGATCCCGGATTGCGAGGCGATGACACAGTAGTCTCCCAGTTTCGTGCTCCCGGCAAAACCGCATTGGCCCATCACCAGACAATTCCTGCCGATGACGACGTTGTGCGCTATGTGAACGAGATTATCAATCTTCGTGCCCTGGCCAATCACCGTCGAGCCCAGCGCGCCGCGGTCAATGGCAGTGTTCGCGCCGATTTCGACGTCGTCGTGAATGATCACGTTGCCGACCTGGAGAACCTTGCGGTGTTTGCCTTCATCGAAAACATAACCGTAGCCATCCGAACCGATGACGGTGCCGGCGTGGATGGCGACGCGATGGCCAATTTGTGAACGCGCGTAAATGACAACGTTGGGATACAGGCAGGTGTCATCGCCGATCTGGCAATCGCGTCCGATGTGGTTTCCGCCCATGAGGACGGAACGCGCGCCGAGTTTCACGCGCGGGCCGACGACGCAGCCGGGCCCAACGTGCGCGGTAGGATCAATTTGCGCGGTGGGCGCGATGTGTGCGCTGGGATGAATGCCGAGCGGCACTTCGTCCGGCGGAAAAAAGACCGGCAATAATCGCGCGACAGCCACGCGCGCGTTGGCCACCCGGATGAGGGCTTTGCTCGCGGAAGTAAACGGGCCGGAAACGAGAATGGCTGTCGCGGGGCTGGCTTCCGCGGCAATAAAATATTCTTCCTTGTCGGCGAAGGTCAGATCGCCGGGCCGGGCGTTTTCTGCGGCGGCAAAGCCGGTGACGGGCATTTCGCCGTTGCCGATGACTTCACCCCGAATTTTTTCCGCGATTTGAGCAACTGTGAAGGGCATAGGAATGATTGGAAGTTTCCGGCTCGACCCTGAAGCCACGCGCCCGCCGGTATGTGGTTTGAATAGTCTTAACCTTTGCGCGGTGCAGGAAGGTTCCTCATAGATTATGGACACCAACCATGCGTTGCGTCTCAACGTCCCAGACCTTCAATCGCAAGCAACGGAAAATATCCACCGGATGCAATGAGGTCGTCTTCGGGCAACGCAATTCCGGGAGTTCGCGCAGCACTTCGGGCAGCCGATAGAACGGAATGCGCGCGTTCAAATGATGAATGTGATGATAGCCGATATTGGCGGTGAAAAAGGCCATCAACGGACCGGTCCGCATGTAGCTCGAGGATTCGAGGGCGGCTTTTTCGTAAGTCCAGCCGGCGTTGTCATTGAAGGAGACGCCGGGGAAATTATGTTGGGCGTAGAACAGATACGAGCCGATGGCCGACGCGATAAAGTGCGGGATGATTTGCACAAACACCAGGGCCATCCAGCCCCCAAACCAGAGCAGCGTCGCGGAGATTGCCACGTGGACAATCAAGGCGATGAGGCAATCAAGGTGGCGGCGCGGATAGTTGTAGAACGGGTTGAGGCACATGCCGAAAAGAAACATGAACACGTAGCCGCACAGAATGGTGAGCGGATGCCGGATGAAGAGATAGACGCGGCGTTTGGCGGGCGGCGTTTTGATGAATTGCTCCTTGGTCATGATGGGATAGGAGCCGATCTGCGAGCCGCGCAGCTTGGAATTATGATTGTGATGATGATTGTGCGAACTGCGCCAAATGCTGCTCGGGCTCAGCGCCAGGATGCCGAAGACGCGCATTAAGCCTTCTGCCAGCCGCGATTTGGGCAGGATGGCGTGGTGCTGTTGATCGTGATAAATCACGAAAAACCTTAAGATCAAAAGCCCGCTGCTGATGCTGAAAGCGGCCCTTATGGCCGGGTGAAAATGCCAGAGCGTCCCGGTAACCGCTGCCGCCAAAAGGAATGCTGTCGAGAGGATGCACCACCAACTGTGAAGGGAATTGTCGTGGGCAAACGGCTTGGTCGCGAGGATGAGTGCGTGCCCGGTGCGTGGTTGTGGCGAAGACAGTCCGGGCACAACATCCTGCTGGCGAGCTAACAAATTCACAGGCATTCCCTTGGAGTGTA
>Ga0193718_1000365_pt1 | contig 10549 bp, 15 predicted proteins | sample U2a1metaG_FD_144918 | JGI IMG/M metagenome (GOLD analysis project Ga0193718, IMG submission 144918) | Soil microbial communities from a riparian zone of the East river system, Colorado, United States - U2a1 | ecosystem: Environmental > Terrestrial > Soil > Riparian zone | place: USA: East River... | reverse complement strand
CGCGTCGCTCGTCGCTGATAATTTCGCGGCCTTCGATGCTGATCAACGGTGTGGCATTGCCCAGTTCGCGCAGGCGGCTCGCGACCTTCTCCGTGATGAACTGGCCATTGGTAAAAAGCTGGAAGTAACAGTCAGGATGCGCCGCGAGCAGGTCCAGCAATTCCGGGTGCATGAACGGCTCGCCGCCGAGAATGCCGAAGAACGAATTGCCGTGCCGCTTGGCATCGGTGATCGTGCGGTTGAGTGTGTCTAGATCGATGCTGTCCTTCTCCTCGACGTCCACCCAGCAACCCTGGCAGCGCAGGTTGCACGAGTTGATGATCGAGACGTAGAGGAACGGCGGGAAATACTCGCCGCGTTTGATGCGCCGCTTGAACTTCTCAACCGACAACATGCCCTTCACGCCGAAGTTCCACGCGAACTTCCGGATGCAGCGGAAGTCAGCGGTGCCGAGAACGCGGAATGCAAGTCGAGGAAGCATGCTCAGGTGATTACTTCATGCGTTTCGCCGCGTCTTCTGCAAGTTTGTCGAAGCTGGCTCGATTTTCGTACGTAGGCGAATAGGCTGATTGAAATTCTTTGAGCGCCGTTAGCGCTTTGTTTGTGTCGCCCGATTCTATTTTCGCGACGACCGCATCGACTAGATCCTTAGCAGCAGCGCCATACCAGGCGTTATAGTTCAATCGTTGTAGTGTGCCAACGAGCCAAGCTACCACGAATGAAAGTAGGATGGATACGATGCCAAGTCCTATACGCACCGGTCGTTTGGATTTGAACTCAGAGATAAACCATCCGACTGGAAGTCCGATTGCACAAAATAAGACGAAGAATCCAAAAGCATTCATATTTTTCCAGCTTGGTTCACTTGGCGCCCAGCGCCGCCTGCGCCTTGGCTTTCGCTTCTTCCGCACGGCGCGCAATTTCTTCCGGTGAGGGCAAACTCATCAGCACTTCCGGCGGGATGTCGCCCGCGCTGGCGAGTTTGACCAGGCACTTCTGGCGTTCGGACAGGGCCTTGTCCGCGTCGCGCTCTTTCGAGAATCGTGATTTCGCCTTTTCGCTTCGCTCACGCAACATTGAATAGACATCCCCGCCGAGCAGCGCGCTGATGTCGATCTTCATCCTCTCGCGATTCAAGTCGGCGTCGCTCACCACGTCACCGTTGATGGGGCCTGCCTTGTATTTCGGAAACATGATGGCGGCCTCGGGGCACACGCGCGAGCAGGCCGGACAATTGGTTTTGCAATTGTCGTTGTTCTGGACCTGAATCTTTTGCTCCTCATCGACACCATAGACACCGAAGAGGCAGAAGCTCAGGCACTGCATGCAGTTCGTGCAGCGGTCGTAGTCAATAACCGGAAACCACGGCTTCCAATCGCCGTGCTTCGCCGCGTTTGTTTCGGTTCGAACCGATTCGACCGTCTCACCCACGCGATTTATGTCGAAGCCGGAGATGTCCTGAAAGCGAATGTTCACCTGATTGTCCGTGTCTTCCGCTTGCGGCGCTCTGCCGCCATCGAAGCGACCCAGCACGAGCAACGAAGTCCGGTCGGCCGGGGCGACCCGTCCTTCACCGGTGGCGCGTGTGACCGCGAAGCCCTTTTCCAACAGCGCTGTCATTGTGGCAAAGCGGTCACTGGCTTCGAGTGGTTGCGCACCGTTGCCTTCGTAGAGAACGACGCGGAGAGTGGTTTGGTCCTTGAGACTCATACAGTGACTTCGGTCCTGGGTAATTCGGCAGCGCTGGGCCTGGATACCTTGCCCGCGGGCAGATTTGGTTTCAACTCGCCGCTGAACAACGCGGCGCAAACTTCGTCCGCGCTTTGCACGCGCATGTTTAACACTTCCGTCGAGCCGGGCGGCAAATCTGCTTTGGTTGCGTGGAAAAGCCATTTCACGGCGCGCGGATAACAGGCGGCGATTCTCACCGCACCGCCTTCAGCCAGCCGTTTCAGGGACGGATCCCGCCGCGCTGACATTTCGCAAAGGTCGGCCACCGCATCGAACGCCACGCCAGAGTCGCAGAGCTTCTTCAACACCGCTTCCTTCACCTCTTTGGGCACGACCTGGGCGTAGGTGCAGTTGCAGTACAGGATGCGCGGTGGTGTCATGATTTGCCCGCCCAGTCTAACATCGTTTAGTCGGGGTGCAACGTGTCCTTTTGGCGTCACGCTGTAGCAGAGAATTCATCGAGCGGGCGCGGTCATCCGGTGCGTCGGTTGCGGTTTGCCTGGGCGAAAATGTTCCAGGTGCTCCAGTTTCGCCGTCAGACCGGAAAATTTTTGGGCGACAGACGCGACCGCGCCTTGTACGGCGTCGCGCAACACCTCTGGCGCGGCTTCGGCACGCAAATTGATAATGAGCTGGCCGTTCTCGACCGGTTCCTCGAGCGTTTGCGACAGTTCCGGCACAAAATCGTTTCGCACGAGATTGATTACCGCGATGTCGCCGAGTCCAATGTCAGGACTGAGCGTCATTTTGAGATGGGCGATTTCGGCGGCTTGTTCCAGCAGGCGCTTTTGGATGTTGTTCGCAAATTCCTTCAACACGGCCTCGGCATCGAAGTCGTTTGGCGCCGCGAGTTGCACGGTGCAATTCAGCCAGCCGAGCAGCGCTTCGCCCTCAGCGTAGAGTTCGTAGTCCACCTCCATCGCCGTGCGTGCCGTCTGTTCCGTGACAGAGATGTGATCGAACCACGCGTCCAGTCCGTCATCATGACGTGCGGATGCTTCGAAGATTTCCGCGCGCGGAAATTCCCGAGCCAGCTTGTTGCGGAGGACCTTCCGCCTGGTCGCGTCAAGCAAATCACACTTGTTGATGACGATGATGTCCGCCTCTTCGAGTTGCTTGCGGTAGATGTAGAGCACTTTCTCGGAAAACTTGCCGCCGTTCTCCAGACCGAAAACGCGTTGTGCGCGGACGGGATCTACTAGCACGCTGAGCGGAGCGATGGAAAATTGGTCGCCGTAAATGCGGCGCAACGGATACGTCACAGTCGCCACCAGATCGGTGCAACTGCCAACCGGCTCGGCGATGAAGACGTCAGGGCGCGTGGCGGTCGTCAGTTTGTTCGCCGCGTCCACCAGCGAGTTGAACCGGCAACAAAAACAGCCGCCGGGAATTTCCTCGGTTGCAAATCCGCGCGAGCGTAGCATCGCCGTGTCCACCAGTTCACTGCCCTGGTCGTTCGTGATGAGGCCGACGCGCAGACCCTGTTCGGTCAATCGCTGCGCGAATCTCGCGACGGATGTCGTTTTGCCTGCGCCGAGGAAACCGCCGATCATAATGTAACGCGCCTTCTTTGTTGCCGATTTGTCATCACTCATTTGATTTCGTCAGCTTTCTGCTTTTCCAAAATCTTGTCGATTGTCTTGTCCAGGATCGCGCGGTATCCATGGACGTCCACGCATTTGGCGTCCGGCTCTCCTTTTACCAGATAAAGCCAGCCCGCGCCATAGGGGTCTTTGTTCACGATGGTGATTTTTTCCTTCAAGGCCGGATTGCCGCCGCCGAACTGCCCATCGGCGACGCAAAACAAATCGGAGATTGCCTTGAACCCCTCAATCCAGCCGATGATCTGGCCAAGTCCTACCCGCGCGTCCGGCCCGACTTCAAAGCCGTGATCCACCATGTCGCCCAGCATTCGTGTCGCGAACCTGGTGAAACCAACGCGCCACAAATCAGCCCCGTGCCGCGCTATCCAGCAGTGCGACGCGCTGTAGAGATAATCCACCGGCAATTGTGTTACAAAACGCGAGCGTTTGTAACGCAGAGCATTGAGTTGTTCACCGGCCACAGTTCAAGGAACATAGTGTCAGCCGAAAGCCGCTGGCAAGCCTTCCGAACCCGCATCTGTGTTTTTGCCTTAACATCGTCCCGCAACTGATTGAACAGATCGATGGTCTTTGATGAAACGATGAATTCGCGTAGCTGATGAGCAGAACATCGTCGAGATGCTGGTCCGTCCGAATGCCGGGGCCTCAAGATTTCATGCAAGCTGCAAGGTGAAACACACCGAGCTAATGCAATTTGCAAAAAGTTTTTTTAAGAGATCAAAGCAGCAGGAAGAGTTTCTCAGTAATTTCCGGGAAATTGCCGTAAACCAAGGATGGCACGCGCCTCGCTAGAGAACAGGACGAGGTAAATGTTGACGCAAATCGTCCACATCGCAGCAGGAAGTCGCGAAAATAAACTACAAACTGGAAAGGAGAGCACAATGAAACACATTGCCGCATTGTTGGTCGTCGCGGGTTTGGCCTTCGCCGCCTTGACCGGCGCTTACGCTGAAACCAAGAAAGAGAAGGTCAATTTGACTGACCTTCCGGAGGCGGTTCAGAAAACAATCACCGAACACTCCAAGGATGGAACCATCGACAAGATCGAAAAAGAAACCGAGGAGGACAAACCGGTCCATTACAACGTCACGGTAAAGAAAGGTGACAAGACCAACGAGTTTCAAGTGGCTGAAGACGGGAAGTATCTCAGCAAGGAAAAACCAAAGAGGGAAGCGGCTGCAAAGTAAGAAGAAACCGGGTTTCCCCAAACGGCGAGCGGGCCACAGATTACCCGTTTGCCGTTCCCCCCAAGTTCCGAAGTGTCAAAGGCGCTTCGGAACTTTTCGTTTGTTCGGGCCGCTCCGATTCACGATTCCGGTCGAGTTGCGAATCATTGACTGGTTTGTCCAGCACACCAGGGGGCCGATACTTTCCTCTATTTGGCAAACCAAATTATTCCATTTTAGACCCCGCGCTTCATCAACGATCTGCATTTCGCAATCCCGCTGGATTTAGTTTCCTTGCGGAATGCAACGGTGTCGTCTGTGAGCGGATGGCTCCGCCTTTTCAAATTCTTCCTGTAATGAAGGTGTTTCCAGTTGGTTAGCTTCATCGAGTCATCATTTGGCACGGCATCGGCTGGATGGGAATGGAAAGCATGAAACTCATGAACAAACGAAGGCATAACCATTATGAGCGAGACGGCAGACGCTTGTCCGCCGTCCGGAAAGGAGATCTATGTTAGGTTGGTCACTCAGTTTTCTGATTATTGCTATCCTGGCTGCTTTGCTCGGCTTTGTCGGCATCGCTGGAACCGCGGCGTGGATCGCAAAAGTTCTGTTTGTCCTGTTTCTGATCCTCTTCCTTGTGTCGCTCATTTTCGGGCGGCGCAGAGTTTAGACGCGACAGGGCAGTTTCTGGATTGACGGTTTTGGCGGCAGGCCGGACTGCTCTTGGAAGTGAAACAAGAACGATGAGAAAGAGAATAGATTATGAAACTGAAGCAAGAATTAATTGTACTGGCGGCGGCGGCGGTGCTCGCGGGCTGCGATCAAAACCGCCCGAGTTCATCGGAAACGAAGCCCGATACGACCGCGCAGGACGTGAAAAAGGAGACGAGCGAAGCGTTGAATACGACAAAAGATTACGTGGTGGAAAACAAAGATCAGTTCATCGCCTCAGCAAACCAGAAGCTCCAGGCGCTCGATGCCGAGATTTCCAGGTTGAGCGAAAGAGCAGCGGATTTGAAGGACGACGCAAAGACCGAGGCGGACAAGACCGTCGCCGCGCTGAAGGAGAAACGCGGCGTTGCCAGTCAAAAACTCGACGAACTCAAACAGTCGGGCAAGGAAACCTGGAACGGCATTAAAGCCGGCTTCGAGAAGGCAATGACAGAGCTTGAGAATGCCTATGAACAGACGAAATCAAAGTTCAAACCGGACCCGAGTTCTTGATTGCTCCGCGCCGACCTGCGTGGTTGCCGCCGAGTCGAACACAACAGACAATAAATAAAATGAGGGAGCATCGATATGAGCACGACGAAAAATGACGTGAGCACGCAGAAACTATTGGAAGACCTGCAAACACTGGTTCGTGATGGGGAGGAATTACTGCGTCAGGGAGCCGGTGAAATCACCGAACACGGGCGCGAAAAATTGCATGACGCGGTCGAAGCAGCGCGGGCAACCGCGCATCGTTTGAAAGAGCGCGCCTTTGTGGGTGCGCGCGCCGCGGACCACGCGGTCCGCGATCATCCGTATCAATCTATCGGGATCGGGTTCGGTCTGGGTTTGCTGATCGGGGTGCTGGTTAACCGCAAGTGATCATGGGCGAGGCCGGAGACAATTCACCCGGTTTGTTTACCGCCGTCCGCCGGCTCCTTGACACTGGCCTGGCGGCGATACAGAACCGCGTCGAACTCGTCGCTGTCGAATTGCGCGAGGAGAAGTGCCGGTTCTTCGAGTTGCTTTTGCTGGCGTCGTTGGCGTTATTTCTAGGAATGATGGCGGTGATTGTTCTAACGGCGGCGGTGGTTCTGATTTGCCCGGAAGAAGTCCGGGGATATGTCGCGATTTTTTTCGGCCTGGCCTATGCCCTGAGCGCGGCCGTGGCCTTTAGCGGCGTGCGGAGCCGGCTGAAGAATTATCCGATGCCGCTTGCAGAAACTTCCGACCAAATCAAAAAGGACCGCGAATGGTTAGACTCGCAGAACTAGACCAACTCGAAGCGCGGAAACAACTTCACGTGGCCAAAAGCGAAATTTACCGCGGGATGCTGGATGTTGAAATGCAAACCGTCGGGGCCGCCACGGCGTGGATTCCAAAGACGGTGAATTTTTTGCGTTCGCCGGCGGCGCTGCTGCTTTTGTGTCTGCCACTGGTTCATTTACTCGGGCGGAAGAAAATGGTTTCTTTGAAGTTTGTGACAGGGAAAGCATGGCTCGGCTGGCAACTGTTTCAAAAACTGAGGCCGCTCTGGCGATTCGCACGCCGACTTTAGCTCCAGTCGGACGAAGCGGCGCGCCGATCCGGCCGGGAGTGGGAGGAATCGGATAATCGTTCTCGCCTCGACGCCGACCGTTCCCTATTTTGGCACGGAATTGTGAACACTAAAGGTTATGCGCCTTTTGATCATCGACGACGAGGAAAACATTCGCAAGACCACCTCCGTGCTGTTGGAAGGCCTCGGACATGAGGCGGCGGTGGCCGCGAATGGCGCTGCGGCGCTCAAGCAGCTCGAACAAACCCACTTTGATGTCGCGTTTCTGGACCTGAAATTGAATGGCGAAAACGGGCTGGATCTGTTGTCCGAACTATTGAAAGCAAGCCCGCAACTGGACATCGTCGTGTTCACCGCCTTTGCTTCAATCGATACGGCGGTCGAAGCCATGCGTCGGGGTGCGGCGGATTACATTCCAAAGCCGTTCACCCCCGAACAGATTCGGCAGGTGCTCGCGAAGCTCATTAAAGCACGGAAGCTCAGAGGCCGCGTCGCTGAACTGGAGTACCGCCTTTCCACCGATTCGCCGGCGGCGGATTTATCCACCGGCGAGCCGGAGGTGCAAAAGGTATTTGATCTGGCATTCAAGGCAGCCGCAACGCCCGCGACCATCCTCATCCTCGGTGAGAGCGGCACCGGTAAAGGCGTGCTGGCCCGCGCCATTCATGACAACGGCTCGCAACGCGAGAGCGCATTTGTCACGGTAAGCTGTCCGAGTCTGTCGCGGGAATTGTTGGAGAGCGAATTGTTTGGCCACGTCAAAGGCGCCTTCACCGGCGCCATCGGTGACACCTGGGGCAAAGTCGCGGCGGCAGACGGCGGCACTTTGTTTCTCGATGAGATCGGGGAATTGCCCGTCGAAATACAGCCCAAATTGCTCCGGTTGTTGCAGGAGAAGGAATACGAACGCGTAGGTGAATCAAAGGTGCGCCGCGCGAATGTTCGCATCATCGCCGCCACCAATCGCAACCTTGAACAGGCCGTCCAGGAAGGCCGGTTCCGTGAAGATCTCTTCTACAGGCTGAATGTGATCACGCTGCAAATGCCGTCTTTGCGAATGCGCCGCGAAGACCTGCGCAAGATGGCCGGCAACTATCTCCGTTTCTTCGCGGCGCAGTGCGGCAAGAAACTCGACAAATTTTCACCGGACGCCGAGCGAGCCATGCTGAATTACGGGTGGCCCGGCAATCTGCGTGAACTGAGAAACGTTGTAGAGCGTGCGGTCATCGTTGCCGTTGGCGGCCAGATCGAGTCCGACGATCTGCCGGACAAGCTGCGCCAGCTCCCGGCCCAAACGGGAAGCAGCGACTGTAAAGCGGGTACGCCGGTTTCGCTTGCGGAGCTGGAGGAGGCCCACATCCGGGAGATCATCGCCCGGAGTTCGACAATGGAAGAAGCGGCGCAGGTCCTGGGCATCGATCCGGCCACACTTTACCGGAAACGAAAGCGCATTGGCCTATAGCCGGCTGAAACCAAACGATCAATCAATCTATGTTGCGCGCACGATTGTTTCTGAACCTCGTGCCGTTTCTTGTGATTCTTCTGGCGACCGGCGTGTACGCCACGGTTCTCTTTTCCCGGCTCACCAGCAGCGTGGATACGACGATCACGCGCCATCATGAAAACCTGATTACGCTGCAAAAGATGGGCGACGCACTGTCGCGGATGGACAAACAGATGCTGCTTGTGCTCGCCCGCAAGACCAATAACGCAGTGCAGGTGCTTGCGGCCCAAGGCGCGACTTTTTCCGAAAACCTCAAACAAAACCTGCACAACCCTGCCGTCCCCCACTCAACGGTCCTGGGACAACGGCTGGAGGCTGACTATGAGACCTTCCAGGTCGCAGCTTGGACCATTCTCCAGGAGGAAAAGCTTCCCGCGCAGTTCGAAGAATACGAACACAAGCTCCTGCCGGCCAGAGCAGCGATAGAGACGACGCTTGCGCAGTTCCGGCGTCTGCACTACGGCGACCGGCCTCGACGTTCAGGCAACCGGACAGTGGATGACTTTCTGGATGATCGCCGGCTTGTCCGTTGCTCTCGTGATCGCCAGCTATGCCTGCTATCAACTCGGACGATCCATTCTTGATCCGATTCAAGCGTTGACGAAAGCAACCCGCGAGCTGACCGAGGACAGATTCGACCAACCGATACCCGTGGTTTCCCGCGATGAACTGAGTGAACTCGCCGGAGCGTTCAACAAGATGGCGGCCCAGCTCCGTGAGTATCGTCGAAACACATCCAAGGAAATCATGCGGCTTCACAGCACAATGGAAACAACCCTCGCGTCGTTTCCGGATCCCATCTATGTTTTCGGCCCCGCAGGACAAATCGAACTCAAGAACCCCGCCGCCGACACGCTGCTCAAACAGCTCCAGCCAATTGGCGGGCTTCCGGCGTCGCTGGAAAAGCTCATTCGGGAAGCGTGCAGTGGCGGCAAGGATTTTCTCCCACAGGATTTCAAAGCCGCGCTGGAACTGAATGTCGGCGACAAAGAAAGGCATTTTCTCCCGCGCATTGTCGTAATGCGCCATGAGCGTGAAGGGGCGTTATGGGGTGTTGCCCTCGTGTTGTACGACATCACTCGTTTTCGTTTGATGGATGACGCCAAGACCAACCTTGTTGCCACGGTGAGCCACGAGTTAAAGACGCCCCTGACGAGTGTGCGCATGGTTTTGCACATGCTCCTCGAAAAAACGCTCGGGCCGCTGACGCCGCCGCAGCACGATTTGTTACGCACGGCTTGCGACGACGCGGAACGCCTGTTGCGGATACTGAATACGCTGCTCGACCTTGCGCAGTTGGAACAGGGAAGCGCCGGATTGCAGAAGGAGGCAACGGCCCCGGCAGATCTGATTCACAGCGTCCTGGACGAGATGAACGAAGTCGTTGTTAACCGGGGCCACAAACTGCGATGCGAAGTTGCCGATGGATTGCCGGCCGTGTCCGTGGATCGGTGGCGTATCGGCCATGTTTTTTCCAACTTCATCACAAATGCCATCAAACATTCGCCTCCGAACGCGGAGATACGTTTGTGCGCCAGATTAGCGGACGACGGGGGTGTGGAGTTCAGCGTGATTGATCAAGGTCCCGGAGTGCCGGAGGAATTCCAGAACCGGGTCTTCGACCGGTTCTTTCGCGTCCCCGGCCAGGGGAAGCGCGGCGCCGGGTTGGGATTGTCCATCGCCCGCGAAATCGTGCTGGCGCACGGCGGCCATATTGGAGTGAGAAAAGGCGTTCCTCAAGGCAGTGAATTTTATTTCGTCCTCGGCGCAGTGGATATAACTGCGAATTCGTGAATCAACGTAAGGTTTTTCATCACACAAGACTGTTCAGTGAACAGCAAGGGTCGGCCACTTTACCTCCACTCAAAGAAAGCTTGATAGCGACATCTGCATTAGAGGAGATGGGAACACAGCCACCCCGGATTCAACTGCATCGCCCGAATGATAGGGGCAACACAAAATGCTCGTCAGGAAACTGGCCTGGCTTACTCTCAGACAGCGCGCGAGTTGCTCGTTACAGACGGCCAGAATGATTTACTTCGACCACAACGCCACAACGCCGCTGCACCCCGTTGCGCGAGAGGCGTGGCTGGAGGCGGCGGAGAAGTTCATCGGCAATCCGTCCAGTCCGCATCGCATCGGCAGCCGGGCAGACGCGGCGATTACCACCGCGCGCCAGCGGCTCGCCGAATTCCTTGGTTGCGACGCGCTGGACATCGTTTGGACTTCCGGCGCGACGGAATCGAACAACACGGTGCTCCATCACTTCGCG
>Ga0193718_1000364_pt1 | contig 10551 bp, 8 predicted proteins | sample U2a1metaG_FD_144918 | JGI IMG/M metagenome (GOLD analysis project Ga0193718, IMG submission 144918) | Soil microbial communities from a riparian zone of the East river system, Colorado, United States - U2a1 | ecosystem: Environmental > Terrestrial > Soil > Riparian zone | place: USA: East River... | reverse complement strand
AAAAATAATCACTCCTCCTATCACACCATATAAAATAATGTTAGAAAGTAAAACAGGAGTCTTGATACACTTTTTAACCCCAATTATTAACCTTCTATAAAGAAATTTAAATTTTAAAGGAAATCTAACTAAAACCCCACATTTTTCTCTGTCTAATTCGTATCTGACTTTAAGAATATTCGCATTTTTAATTTTAGATTCGGATGTATATAAGTTTAAATTTGTATTTGATTTTAATGGCACCTTTAGATAGTGTTTATCTAAATACCAAAAATTAGAGCTAGAAAAGGTTCTATTTTGAGAAACAGAATATACCAAGTTTCTATTTTGAGAAACAGAATATACTTTAAAATAAAATAAAGAAAAGCTGAGTAAAATAGACCCCTGAGGGAGATCTACATTCATCTGAAATATATAAAAATCAGAAAGATAAGGAAGCATAGAAAGGCAGTACACCAAGGAAGCGAAAGCTCAGACTAATTTAAAAATGAATAAAAAAATAAATAAGAAAACTAAAATTTCATAAAAGCACCTAAGTACTTGACTTCATTGACTTCAAGTAAGTTCTCTAAGAAATTGAATTGAGAGCAACTTAATTATTTGTCCTCACTTTAACAAGGGAGTCCAAATATTAGTTAAACATGGATAAGTTTTATTTATACTCCCACAATAAACTGGTAATATATAATTTCCATAACCACCCACTAACCCAGGCAAGATCATGAAAAAAATCATAATGAATGCGTGTGCTGTTATTATTACATTAAATAATTGATGATCTCCTTGTAAAAATTGAACTCCTGGTGCTGACTCTGATAGCAAAATAAAAAATCAGAAAGTCATACCACTTAAGACCGCAAAAATTAAATAAAGAGTTCCTATTTCCTTTGCATTAGTGGATTGCAACCAGTTCATGTTTGAATATGAATTTTTGAACTACAATTAACATTAACCTCCAAACTCCTTTTGCTAAGCTCGCTTTAGCTACCCCCCTTAGGGATGGTTTTTTGTTTGTTTTGTTTTCTAACTCAAAAACCTCATTATTTTGATTTTTATTATTTCTCTTTAATTTAAATTTTAATAGTACTTATTAACTAGTTGAAAATTTTAATATATCTAAGAATTTAAGGGAAAAGGGTTAAATTAATAAGAAAATTATTATAACTATATTTATTTTTATTTTTTAGCCTAAAGGGGTTTAAGGATCTAATTTTTTAGCCTAAAGGGGTTTAAGGATCTAAAAATTTATTTTATTTATTATGTTTTTTTTTTGTTTTTTATAATCAAAACATATATAGATTACATAAAATACTCCATAAAATTAGAACTAAATGAAGAACTAAATAAAATTTTGCGATCCTTTTATTTATAGTATTTCTAAATTTTAAAATAGTTAACAGTCTAGGAAATCTGTCTAAAAATTTGATTCTATTAATTATATTTTCACTTAACATTATAGATAATACAGTGGTGTAAGATGAAAAAATTATACCTCCTACTATGATATTAAACACACAGATTATTTTATCTGGAGTTAGATTATTCAGATACTCACTATAATTATCGTATATTGAATAAAAATATTCGAAAAAACTAGACTCTTTTAACTCTTTAACCTCATCATAAGATTTGTCCAATTTTTGTTTAGCACTGTTAAGTTCATTTTTGCTATATTCAGAAGGATCTTTACTATAGGCTTCAACAGCCTTATGGTGCACATCTGCTGCTTCTTTGTGTCGACCCATAACAGCACAATTTTCAGCTTTTTCACTCATATGCTTTATTTGTTCTTGAATTTCAGCCTGCGCTGTTTTATCTCCTTCTATACGTGCTGCTTCTCGTTTTTCTTCTATGGCCTCCTTAAGGAGTATCTCACTGGTTTTGTCATTGTTAACCGTTCTCCTATAACCATCCATAGCTATAGCACTCATAACCATACCAACTCCGTGTTTTTTAATCAACTCTGCAAAAAATTTCGCCATTTTTATATTTGTTTGTTAAATTTTCTTATTTTGTTTAAAGAAAGTACTTCTACTTATAATCAATTATCTATTGATAACAGAATCACTACATACGGGTTTATTTAGTTTTGTTTGAGCACAAAAGCTAAAGACCCCCCCGCGAATTGGATTAATTTAAATAAGTTATGTAGCTATATTGGAGCTACAATATAAAATGAAGTAATAAATGTTACTGATATTATACCATTAAACCCTAGCATTTAAAGTGATAGTATCAGAGATTTTGTAAAATTTATTTTTTTTTTGCCTCTTTAATCCCTAAAATGTGCAGGCCAACATACTAGTATTCAGGGAGCTTCTAGGCTTTAGATCTAAAAATCCAAATATCAAATATCAAATATCAAATATCAAATATAACAAGATACAAATATTCGGGTTCGGGTTCTGATTTAAACAAATTTGTTTAAGTTCTAGTTTTTTGTTTTTTGTTTTTGTTTTTTGAGCTACGGGTTTTGTTTAAAAATAAGAACAAGGGGCCTCTTTTTTTCTTGTGGTATCCTTAATTATTAGCCAGGAGGCTTATTTTATTATAGGGATTTTACCTTAAAACAGCAGCTTATTGTTTTAAATGGAAAAGACCCGCTGCTAAAGCAGCAAAGGCCAAATGGTAGGGCGGCCACTGGGGGTAAATAAGGAAAATATATAAGCGGAGTAAAGAAAAAACAAAAACAAACAAAAAAAATTAAACTAAAAATAACTAAAGAGGCTCCTTGATCCGCAGCAGAGAGAAAGTTAAAATTATGTTTATGTTTATGATGTTTATGTTGATATTTATGTTGATGTTTATGATTGTATTGGCAACATTTTAAACGCATGGAATGATATAGGACTAGCTAATGTCCATTCTAAAGTATTTATAGGCTGATTTTCTTCTTTATATTCTGTTACACTCGTAAAATAAGGAATAACAGACCAAGGATTATTAGAACTATAATTTTCACTTGAGAAAATATCATATAAAATATAACCAAATAAAATAGTAGCTATTACTGATATTAAAGATCCAAAACTAGAAATAGCATTCCATCCGCTAAAGGCATCTGGATAATCTGGTATTCTTCTAGGCATCAATTGTGTTAATCTTAGGCTATCACCTAAACTCCTAAGCTTACGGTTAGGTTCAGACTATGTCTTTCAGCTTAATAAACAACACCAACAAAAATGACGTTAAAGCTGATCGGGCGCTTCTGTTCTTATTTTTTATAAAATAATAATAAAAACAGTATAGGGTTATTGTTAGTATGACTCACCTATTAGTCGTTGAACGTTCTTAATTCTAATGCGTTTACATCATTATACTGAATAAAGCTTCGCTGCAAATTGACCTTTATTGTTTAAAGCTAAGCCGTCGTCATCCGATTCTTATTAAAAGCTATAAGAATAAATGTGCATGTAAAGGTTTTCGTTGCAATTCACCCGATTGTCTAATAGATATTTAAAGGATCTATAGAGGCATTGTTAATTTATGATTTATGTAGTAAAACTCGTGAAAATATTTTTCCTTTAAATGGAAATCCATTTAATATATATTTAGATAAAGTATCTTTACCCATATTGAACTCTTTTGAACATTGAACAGTTGAATAAGAACATATATAAGACATGTCTACAGAATTATAAACATAAACTAATTTAGTTAATTTTTCTATTGTATCAGATGATTTAATAACTCTGAATTGGGGGGTTCTTGACTCCAATCTTATTACGCTTCTGCATTTCAATAAATTAAGGAGAAAATTTACGGTCCGTCATAGGGTTCAATAGTCCTGAACGATTAATGCCAAATTCAGGTTTATGTTTAAACCCTAAGGTAGAACCAGCAGTAGGAGAGTTATTTAAAGAGGAATATCCGTTACTGAAAATTAAGTCTAGATATATTTGTTCTCGTGATAACATAAATTCTTTACTAACAGAACCTGTTGTACTTAAATCTTCTAATATCGCTAATATAAAATTATTGTGAGTATAATAGGATAAGCTATTATATATTGGAAGATTTCGTTTTAAAACACTAGGTGTTCAATAAGATAATAAACGTCGAGATCCATTTCATCCCGAGCCTACATATACTTTTCCGTTAATTAAATTAATTCATTGATAAATTACTGTACGATTTCTGTTTTCAACTGCTATTAAATTACGATCTAAATTTGGTTTATAAATACGTACAGGTTGAGAAAAATATACAGGAAAAATGTGAGGTCCATACGGTTTAATAGCAATTAAAGATAACAAAATTTCATTATTCATTAAGCTATTAATTACTACATAATCAGATATAATTAAATATATACCGGCCATTCCTAAAAAGTGTTGTGGAAAAAAAGTTAAATTTACCCCAACAAAAAAAGTCCAGAAATGAATTTTACCTCAGAAGTCATTTATATTTCTACCTACTATTTTAGGAGTCCAATAATAGAAACCGGCAAATAAAGCAAAGACTGCACCCATTGATAATACGTAGTGGAAATGCATTATGCAGTCGTTAGTTTCCTGATGATAATTTATTACTTAGTTTAAGAAAAGTTTTTGTTGCTTACTTACTTACTTACTCCGCTTGCTCCGCTTGCTCCTCAATAAGCGATAATAAAAATTATTTAAAGGGCGTAGAATTTAGAAAAACCGTTATATAACTGGCTTTGCCTGTTCTCTTTTTAATAGTTCTAGGATTTTTAATTTGCCCTCCTGAAAAAAAATTTAGTACATTCACTAATAAAAGGCCAAGTTTTTGTTTTTGTTTTTGTTTTTTTACTGGTAACAGCTAGTAGAATAATTAAACCCGTAAACAGATTTACTTGTTTTACTATTAGTATTCTTAATTTATTTTTTTGACAGTTAATAAATTTCAAGATGTTGCCAAGACTTATTTGTTAGGGAGGAGCAACTATCAGGTCTAAAGGAGATTATAATTCTTTATAAACAATGGCTAAATAAGAGGAAGATTTAATAAATTTTGTTATATATTGTGCAGAATATAAACCAATATCTAAAAATTTAGAAAGTTGATTTGCACCAAAAAAGTGCTTATTAATTTTAAATTTATAGTAGAATAAACATAATAAGTGTGTTTTCCTCTTTCCTGAGCTCATCTCTATTAATTCTTTGATTTAACTGTCTCTGCTTTAGCTGCTGTTCCTTAGTATATACTCCGCAGGACAAAAGAATTCTTATTTTCTAATTCATAGGACTGCTTAGCTCCGCATAACTGAGCCTATGTTAATAAATAATTATCCGAAGAAGTGTGATAACTCGTACTTGTCCTCTGTTTCAGTTCACGGGAACAGCAGCATTATAGTCAAATATCTAATTATCTAAATAAATTTTGTTCTTTAACTAAAAAAACAAAAAATCAGTATTAAGAGAGGCTTTTTCAGTTTTAAGTGGAGTATATCCAAATGTTTAAATATAAATCTAAATTCTGAGTGACAAAATTTTAATAAAGCTCTGCAAATAGCGCTACCTCTATTACTTTGTATTTATACTTTGTATTTATAAGTAGCTATTTCTAAAATATACATTTAATCTTACTCCTAAATTTCTAGAACTACCCACATACTGCTTTCATTAGAACACCAGATTTAATGTGAGTAAAAAAATATAACAACCCTCTGATTTTTATATTCTAAACAAAATTTATTTCTATTTTATTTGTTATACCTGCTACCCCTACGGGCCGTCCGTAAGGGGGGAGTATGGGGAGCAACTATTAAGGTAAGTAATCATTACCATGACCAAGAGGAAAAATAACGAAAGCCTAGAGTTATAGTTATATAATTTCTAGTTGGACTCTCTCATTACCTGCTTTTAAGTTTATTTACAAAAGGTACTTTAGTCCATAGAGGATTATTATATTGAATCCAATTTAATAAAAAATCCGAATAAATTTGAAATTCAACACTATTAAATTCTGAATTTTTAAAATGTCTAATTTGTACAAATTTTTTAATCTGAGAAACTCTAAAAAATTTGAAATCAGAGTATAATCTATTTAGCATAAAATAATCATATAAAGGAACCATTCCTTTAACAGTTTGATATTTAAATGCTATTGATTTAAAAGTTTTTTTAGATTGATTTTTCTTATTATTACGTATTAATACATAAGGCTTATAACCTTGTAAAAAATTATCTAAATTTAACTTAGAAGTATATTGATTATATTTAAATTCTAAATTACATTCAATTCTATTTGAATTAAAATTAAATACGATAGAACCATCTGTATCAATTAAACCTGAAAAATAAGGATCATTTTTTTTTATATTATAATCCGGAGTAATAAATTCAATATTGTATAGTAAACAAGCTTTTTTAAAACTATCTACTTTAATTCTAATTAAACCGTTTAATTTACTCATTAAAAACTCCATTTCAGATCTAGTAGAAACAATATACAATGCATGGGGGCTATTTTTATAAGTTTTAATTCTACCCATATGTAATTTATCTTGAATTCGAGTTAAAATTCTAACATCTCTAATATGAAGTTTAATTCTAATAGCCCTTAAAGCTACTTTTTTAGAGTCCGAGTTCATTTTTCTAATGTCAAAATTTCCATCTCCATCTATAACACCAGCTAACCAAGAGTAAAATTTAAAATCGTCTAATTTGTTAAAATTAGCAAAATTCGCAGGCAATTGACGTATAGTCTCTGAGAAACCTAAAAAGTTTTCTGCTGATTGTATGTTTATACCTTTATTAAGAGATATAGTATTATTATTATTTTCACTTATTATTAGAAGATTAAAGCTTCCACTTCCATCTAGTTCAGAACTTAGATTCAATATTATAATAAGTAAATAATAAACTAAAAACACAGTTCCCAGCATACAGTCAATTGCATAAATATCTATATATTTAAGGCCCAAATGAGCAATTACGTAATAAGTGAGTTTACTCCCCTTTTATTAAGCTAATTTAATTAAGATTTATTTTTGTTGTTTTGTTTCTCTTTATGAGAAGAACGTTTGTTTGTTGTTTGTTTGTTTTTATTAATTATTTAATTATTCTTTTGCATTAGTTTTGACTATTGCATATGCAAATTAAAAAGGGGGGCAATTGTTCTAAAAATCAGAATAACAAAAATAAAAATAAAAATGCACAAGAACAAAGTAAAGTAAAATAGCTATTTATTAGGGCCTGGACTATCTCTTTATTAACTTTAACAATTATGTTTAAAATTAATACATTGCGTATAGTCTCTACAGATCTTATTTTGACACTTACTTAAAAATAAAACCCACGGTATAGCTTACAATAAATTTTAGGTAGAATAGCATTAATATTCTTTATTATAAATTCCACCGTTCTTAATTAATTCATCAAACCTTGAATTGATTTGCCTCTAATTTTAAGAAAAATAGAAGCCCGTTAGAGAAGCCCGTTAGAATATAGTAGGAGTGCGAACTGGAACCAGGAACTGGAACCAGGAGTAGAATTTTTATATTAAGTTCCAACTTTATAATGCTAACGTATGGTTTTATAATTTATAATTAAGTATTAATTACTAATTAAAATTAAATTATTAATAATAGTAAGATAGTAATTAATCAAGCAATGTTACTCACGACACTGTTAATAACAAAATTTTCCAAGACTAATCTTTTGTCAGTCTCTGATTATGATATTCAAAAAATTTACTATATGATATTTTTTTTTCTCCTAGTAAGGGATATTTTGAGAAATGTTCGAAAAGAAGTTTTCTAGATAGAGAATTACAAAGGTTCAATCTATAATAATTAGGATCAGTTAATATCCCTCCTTTAGGAACAAGGGTTTTTTTATCTTTTCATATATTTTTCTCACTTTGAAAGTAAAAAAGAATCATATTTAATACATGTAAGTCATCTTTTTGACCTATATTGAAAGTACTGTTTCTTAATTGACCTTTATCGTTAAAAACTAATGAAAAATTACCTTCTGCTTCTATAAACCCAGAAAGCCAAGAATTAAAATAAACAGGCAATTCAAAAATTAAATTTTTATTTAACTTCTTTAATAAATCATTCATGTTTTTATACATATTTTTTCTATTTAACAAAAAATTATCTGCGTCTTTATAAAGTAAGCAATTTTTAGCAAACTCTAATTGACATTGTTTTCTCACTGTTAATAGAGGATATCTAGCTAAAATTAATAATACTTTATTAATATCACTCTTACTACTAGCAATCCAAGTGACATATTTCTCTTTTCTCTCAATAACAACTCTACCACCGATAATATTTTGTATTTTATTTAACATATAATGATTATTTTTTTCATTTTTCAAAGCTATAACAAATCTAACTTTTATTGATTTGTAACTATTTAAATTAGTAGTTATAGTACCATCTCCTTCTAAAAGACCCACAAAAAATTGTTCAATATAGTTATTTTTAATCTCTTCTACTCTTTGCTCTCGCTCTGGTAACTTTTCCCCTAAGATAAAAACCGAGCTTGTATGTTTACTATTGCAACGCACAGTCACAAGGGGAGTAAGCAATGCTAATCCTTTAGGAGTATTAACTACAGTACCAAAAGTTCTGATTCAAGTACCTTTGTTATTAATTTTATTATTGTACAAAAAATAAGAATAAAAACCCCTTGTCGTGGAATTGTTTCCATAGTGTTTTCCTTTTCTATCATACAGGCAAAAGGTCACTAACTTGTCTTTCTTGTCTTTCTTGTCTTTCTTGTCTTTCTTGTCTTTCTTGTCTTTCTTGTCTTTCTTGTCTTTAATACGATCCAAAAATCGAAATTGAAAAGTTCCTAATTTGTTTAGCAGATTAATTTGTAGAAGAGAAGTATCATAGAATATTTCCTTATTAAATATTTTATCGTGGAATGCTATATCTAACGAAGAGTTAGATAAAATTACTCCGGTTAATCCACCCAGAGTGAATAAAGATATAAAACCTAATGTAAATAATAAAGGTGTACTATATCTTAAAGTTCCTCCATATAAAGTAGCTCAAGGTTCAGTCTTCGATCATCTCAGATCTAGTTAACCTATTATCTAATATATAACTAATTTGTTTTTTTATTATATAGTATTGAAGTATTTATACCTCAAACCATTACTGGCGATTTTGGACTATTCCTTAGGATACCTTAGTATTGATATTAAATACCTTAGTTTATCTTGGGGCATCTTGTCTCTACGCTTTTACATGATAGTTTCCTGAACATGATTTAGTTCGACGATTATCCTAATACTATTCAGATTCTAATATTAGGACTTCCCTCGAGTTTGCCCCTTTATATATATAATTGGTATAATGTAAATAGCAAAAAAATAATTCTTTTTGTTTTTTTAATTAAAAAGTCATAGAAATACTCTAAATTAATTATTATGCCAATATATCCAGCGAGTAATAAATGTTCTTAATAAATATATTTACAAAGATAAAATATTAGATTCAAATTTATATCTCAAACTAGGTACAATAAATTTTTTTATTTTAGGATATAATTTTTTAGCTGAATTTACTTTAATATATACAGTATATTGATTTCTAGATTTTTGTAAAGTACAATCTATATTAAATTTAATTTTTAAAACATTCATAAATAGTATTAATTCTTTTATAGAGTAAGATTGCAGATTTAAAGTAATACCCTTAAACTTAAAAGCACCATCTCCCATTATAATATGAGCTAAACCTTCATAAGTTAATAAATCATATAAATTATCCGGAATAATTTTAATTCTTCCTTTATAAAAAATATCTCTTAATACTGTAAAGCAAGGCAAAGCTCTAGTTATTATTTCAACACCATAAAAGTCTTTACGATTTATTCTTGTTTTAACTAATCTAGGATAGGAGATACAATACCCAGATAAAAGATTAAAAACAAAAAATAAATATTCAAAATGTTCCATTGATTGTTTAAATCTAAATCTACAATTAATAATACTATACACAGGCATATTTTTATTTTTATTATGTATACTTTCAGAATTTAAAGTCCTTCTAGATTTATATTCAATATGTCCATCAGATATCATAATTCCAACTAAAGGAAATAAGATATTATTAGGAATATTTATCATATAAGATACTATACTAGTAAATTTTGGTAAATTAACAACACTGCTGGGCACTAAATTTTCACCATATAGAACTAAAGATTTACATTTATAATTCTCTTTCATATACTTAGGATTAGATCTAGGAAAAATTTCTAATAAATTACCTTTATGTAATTCAAATAATTTATAATTATTAGTGCGCTTTATGCTTAAACATACCGGTAGATTACTAATTAAAAAACAATTATTTTCAGAATAGATACACAAATAAAAATGAATAATACATAAAAACACAATTATATAATTTAAGGCCGAATAACTCTTACTAAAGGAGTTTGACAGCCAACTGAAAATTTTTATCCCTGTTGGAACGGCTATTACCATTGTAGCAGCCGTAAAATAAGCTCTCGTATCGACATCTAACCCAACTGAGAACATATGGTGCAAGTAGCATATGCATATAACATATTAAATATATAGCATACACACCGGACTCACGCCCGGGATCGGATTATA
>Ga0193718_1000363_pt1 | contig 10557 bp, 7 predicted proteins | sample U2a1metaG_FD_144918 | JGI IMG/M metagenome (GOLD analysis project Ga0193718, IMG submission 144918) | Soil microbial communities from a riparian zone of the East river system, Colorado, United States - U2a1 | ecosystem: Environmental > Terrestrial > Soil > Riparian zone | place: USA: East River... | reverse complement strand
GTAGCCTCGGGAGCGCCGCCACCGCGGGCGAGGCTATTTAATGCTCCGGCAAGCTTGGCGCCGGTGGTCTGGAATTCGAAAATGAATTGATCCAGGTCCTTGTCCTGAAGTTTCTCCAGGCCTAACTCGTCAGCCTGGTGCCAAAACTTCATCGCGCTCTCGAAGCAGCGATGTTGCAAGGGGTGGCGGAGATCGCCGCCCTCCGTGCGAATCCAATCAATACCCTCGCGATGCGGATCGGGCTCGGGCGGCGGTTCATTCAACGCCGCTTCACAGGCCGCATTCATCTCCTCGATTCGGCGATTTTCCGCCTCCGCCTCTTCCTCGGTCATTTCCTCGCCGCTGTCCCAGCCCATCTCTTTGGCGATCTTCGCCTCGGCTTCGTCCGAGTCGCCGTATTTATCCATCAGTTCCATGTATTTGTCCGTGCGCGCGTCGGACTCTTTCAGAAACTTTTCGTAATCGTGTTCGTCCCATTCTTCCTCCGGGTCTTTCTGTCCGCGCTTTTGCTGCTCGATCGCCTCCGTGAGCTTGCCCATGAAATCGGTCAGGCCCTCGGCGGCCTGTTTGGCGCGCTCCGCGTCCTCCTCCGGCGTCAGGCGCCATTCGGGCGCGGAAATCGTCAGCTCATAATCCGCGCTCTCGATCACCACCCGTCCGTTCCGTTCGCTGAACCATTCGAGATAAAGGCTGTTGGCCATGTGCTCCGGCGGCTTCTCCTTCCGGTGAATCATGTCGAGCGCTTCGGGGAGCGGGATGTCGAACACCCGAACTTTCCGCGACGCCGTCAGATCGCCGATGCTGCCGCGTTGAAGAGGATTGAGCGTATCGAGATGGTGATGCGCGATGCGCTTTTGCGGGTTGGTGAACGTGAGCAGACAACCGGCCAGATCCGGCCAGGCGTTGCCCTTGAGTTCGAGCGCTACCGGGTCGGCCCGGCCCTCGACCCAGATTTTTCCACGGACGACTCCCTTCACGCGGTTATCAATCTCGCCGCGCACCACGCTGTCATGAATGCGAAAGGCCATGAGGCGATGATGCCAGAAGCGGGTCGGCGGGCAAGATTTTACTCGCTTTGCGAAATATTTTCCCTCGCCCGGCCGTTGCGTTTTGCTGGGAAGAGTTCATGTCCGACGATGCACCCGTGGTGGCGTTTACCCAAAGGGCCGTTTTGATTCACCCCGCAGCCGGAGAACTGAGGACCTCCAGCGCCCGGATGGTGGCCGCATTGCGTCCTTCCACGCCCAATTTGTTGAAGATGCTGCTCATGTGTTTTTTGACGGTCTTTTCCGCCATGCCAAGGATGATGGCGATGTCGCCGTTGCTCTTGCCCTGGGCGACCCAAAGCAGGACCTCGGCTTCGCGCGGCGTGAGAGTGAGGGATTCCAGCGGTTTCGGGGAACCAAAGTTTGGGTTAAAACCGCCGCCTGATTTCGCGGAAGCCACCTCCGCTTCATGAGCGCGTCGCCGCGTCAGACGGATCTCGATCGCCGCTAGAAGATCTTCACGCGAAACCGGCTTGGTAAGGTAATCGTCCGCGCCCAGGTTCATGCCGCTGCGCAGGTCAGCCTTGTCTCCCTTGGCGGTGAGAAAAATGAAGGGCAAAGTCGCCATCGCCGGCTCGGCGCGCAACTTCGCCAGAACTTGATAGCCGTCCAGTCCCGGCATCATCACATCGCAAATAACAATGTCCGGCCGTTCGCTTCGGGCAACCTCCATGCCGCTGAGCCCGTCGGCCGCGGTCACGACCTGGAAATCCTCCATCTCGAGGATAGTCGCCAGATTCTTGCGCATTTGCGGCTGGTCTTCGATGATGAGAATCTTGGTCATGGTTTCACGCGCGTTTTCGAGCGGGCTTGGTCACCTTTCGCGCGGCGGCTGGTTTTGTGCGTAGCCTGACAGCGCCGGCGGACCGCGAGCCGCCCTCGGCCCGCAGCGTGTGCGACCGCGGGGCAGCCCCGGATACATTTGCGCATCCCGCTGCGTTCGTGGCCGCTGCGAGCCGCGGACGGCTCGCGGTCCGTTTTTTTGGCTGCTCCCACTTTCCTGGCAGCAGTTTGGTTTTGCGAGAGCGGCTCGGCCCGGGCGAGAAGAGCTTCAGCCGCACGACGAAGGTCGTGCCGCGTCCGGTCGCGCTCGCCACTTCAATCGTGCCGCGATGCAAATCAACACAACGTTTCACGATGACCATGCCGAGTCCGGTCCCCGGAATCTCGCCCACGTTTTGACCCCGATGAAAGGCCTCGTACAATCGCTTCTGATCCTCGGCCGGAATCCCGATGCCGTTATCGCGCACCTCGAACACCGCTTCCGCGCTTTCGCATCGAACCGAGAAATGCACCTGGCTCTTGGCCGGCGAATACTTCACCGCATTGGAGAGCAGGTTGCTGAAAATGTGACGCATGACGCCTTCATCCCCCCGCGCCTGGCCGGCCGGCAGTTTCAGTTCGAGCAGAACCGGACATTTCCCGGCCGTGGCGGAGCACTGCTCGTCCACCAACCGCCGGCAGAAACCGGGGAGGTCCACGGGCTCAGGCCGGCATTCCATTTTGCCTGCGTCCACTCGTCCCAGCAGCAGAACTTCCTCCATCAAACCGGTCATTTGCCGGGTTGCGTGGCGAATGTCCTGCAAGTGCCCGGCCCGCTGGTCCGCCCGCAGGCGGTCGAAATAATGCTCCAGAATGTCCGCCGAGGACAGGATGACCCCGAGCGGGGTGCGGAACTCGTGCGAGACGACGTTGACGAAATTGCTCTTGAGCTGGTTCAACTCCTTCTCCTTCTCGGCCACAGTCCGATAACGGGCCTCGCTTTCGCGCAAAGCCGTGTTCGCCTTCACGAGTTCCGTAGTGCGCTCGCTAACGCGGGCTTCGAGGTCTTTGTTGAGCGAACGCAGGTCATGTTCCGCCCGCTTGCGCTCGATGAATTGCCCAATCTGGCTGCCAATCGCCGAAAACATCTCCAACAGCCGCGCATCCGGCTTGCGTATCTCACGGCTGAAAAATTCGACCACACCGAGAACCCGTTTGCCCAGGCAAATCGGAAACCCAAATGCTCCATGAAGCCGGCATTCGACGGCGATCGTTGCGCGCGGAAAGTTGCCGTCCTCGGTGACATCAGAAATCCAGGCGGGTTCGGCCGATTTCCAGATCCGCCCGGGAAGACCGACGCCGCGAGGGAAGGCCGCTTCGCGAGTCGCTTGATTGAAACTTTCGAGTTGCAAACCGGACCGATGCCACAAGTCAACGCAACGCAATACCTGTGCACTCGAGTCCGCCTGCCAGATCATACCGATGTCCCAATGCAAGCTCTCACACACCGCTTCGAGGATTTGGGGGGCGGCCTGAGCCAGGCTGGCGGAATCCGCCAGCGCGCGGACAATCGAGTATTGAGCCGCCTGCCTTTGTTCGGCTTGCTTGCGTTCGGTGATGTCGTGAATCGCGCCATCGAAATAAACGATGGCGCCGCCAGCTTCATCACGAATGCCGGTGGCGCTGGTAATTCCCCAAAAGCTCGAGCCATCCTTGCGACGGTACTCGATTTCCTCGTTGCGAACCGCGCCGTCGCGCTTGAGCAGGGCCACTACTTCAGCCCGGCGCGCCGGGTCAGCGTAAAGTTTCTCGGGCGGCACCTGCCGCAGTTCCGCTGCCGAGCCGTACCCGAACATTCTGACGTAAGCATCATTCACGAAAATCAATCCCTCGCCGATGGACCTGCGGAAAATGGCCTCGGTGATGTTTTGCGTGATCGAAGCGAGCAACTGCTGGCTGTCGCGCAGCTCTCGCTCCGCGTTCTTGCGCTCGGATATGTCCCGGATATGTCCCGTAAACAGCGGCGTCGCGCCGGCGCCGATGCGGGTGATAGACAGTTCCACCGGGAACTCCTCGCCGTTCTTGCGCAACGCTGAGATCTCGATGCGCCGCCCCGCCAGCACGTCCTGGCCCGTCGCTACTGCTCGCGCCAATCCCTGCTGGTGCATGCCGCGAAAACGCATGGGAATGATCAAATCGCACATCTCGCGCCCAACGGCTTCCGCGGGTGAATAACCAAAGGTCCTCTCCGCCGCCGGGTTCCAATCCACGACGAATCCCTGATGGTCAATCGTCACGATGCAATCGAGGGCGGTTTGGAGAATGGCCGTCTTGGTCGCCTCGCTCAGGTGCAGCGCCGCCTCGGTACGCTCGATGCGCAAGAACTGGGTGTTTGTCGTGTTGGTCGGGTCCGGCATCGTTCGTGGCAGCTTTACGCCAACGAGTTTTTACCTTCGCCCCCCGTCTTTCAACACAATTCTGACCCGGCCTCGGATGCGACTTTGGTCGCATGCTCACCGCGCCGTTTTTCGGCCGGACTGCGACCGAGGTCGCATTGTGGGTTTCAGCCGGCGCATGCAAAGCTCAACCCATGATGAAATTGCAAATCTCGATGGGGCGCGAAACGCCGAGTTTCGTGCCGGTCACAAACCATAACCTGGCAGTGGTCCGCAACGCGAACCAACGCTTCGCCGAACCCCTGTTCATCGGGGCTTCAACGGAAAATCCAAAAATGAAAATCAAAACCACAAAGATCAAAAGATTCGCTCTCGCTTGTTCGCTGGCGGCCCTTTGCACAATCAACACACTCGCCGTGCAACCGCTCGGCTCGGCCTTTACCTATCAAGGGCGTCTCAATGACGGCGGCGCACCCGCCAATCATCATCCCCGCGGTGCCGGTCACGAACGGCCTGTTTACGGTGGAGCTCAATAGCGCGGGGGAATTCGGCCCGAACGCCTTCAACGGCCAGGCCCGCTGGCTCGAGGTAGATGTTCGCACCAATAACAACGTGCTGCTGAACAACTTCACGGTCCTCAGCCCGCGCCAGTTACTCACGGTGACGCCCCAAGCCGCATTTGCCCTCAATGCGAGCAACGCCGCGACAGCGTCATTGGCCGCGACCGTGGCCGATGGTTCGATCAGCAGTTCGAAGCTGGCGCCGGGAGCGGTGGCCTGGAGCAGCATTGCCGGCATTCCGGCCGGTTTCGCCGATGGCGTTGACAATGATACCACTTACGCGGCCGGCAATGGCCTGACGCTGAGTGGCGGGAATAATCAATTCAGCGTGAATTTCGGAGGGCCGGGAGCCGCAAACACCGCGGCGCGGAGCGATCACAGCCATTTCGGCGCGGCCTGGGGCGGCAGCGCATCCTTTGGGCTGGGCTTGAGTGTCACGAACGGCGCGGCCAATGGCGCCGGTGTATTCGGACAGCAAGGCAGCGGGAGCGGTTTCCCGTATATCTTCGGCAATCCGGCGGGTGTTTGGGGCGAGGCGAGCTCAGGGACGGGTGTGTATGGCGCGAGCGGGAGTTTCCGCGGGGTGCAAGGGGTCAGCTTGGGGGTGCAAGGCATTGGCGTCTTCGGTTCGGCCCTGAACGCGACGGGAACCAACTATGGGATCTATGGCACCTCCGGTTCGTCCAACGGGACGGGCGTCTATGGCTTAGCCTCGGCCACGAGCGGCGCCAATTACGGCGTCCAGGGCGAAAGCGATTCCGCAAACGGAGCCGGGGTGCTGGCCAAGGGCAGCGGAACCAGTGGAACGGCGTTGCGTGTTTCGAGCGGGGCGATTCGGGTCACAGGCGCCGGTCCTGGTTCGGCCACACCCGCGTTTATTCACGTAGCTACCGTGGCCAACACCGACACGAACGGAGATTATACGGTGATAGACAACCCTTACTGCAACAACGATCCAAACGCGATGCTCCTGGTGACGCCGAATTGGGGGTTGCTCAGCGACTATGCCGCAGGCCCCGCGGTGAGCGTCATCTACGACGACGGAATCTCGAACCTGCATTTCGCAGCCAACCGATGGGTGTTATATACCCCTGACTATACCCATTTAATCTCACCCGGAGACCGATTCAATGTTCTGGTCATCAAACCGTAAATCCCGCTTGCCAACACGCATTCCTACTCAACCAAAAATCCAACAAATTCTAAAGCATGAAAACTATATTGATATCTGCCGCAGCGCTTGGGCTGTTCCTGCCGGTTCTCGCCCACGCCCAATCCGGGGGCCAGTTCGACCTCTCCTGGTCCACGATTGACGGCGGCGGCGGCACGAGCAGCGGCGGCCAGTTCACTGTGAGCGGCACAGCCGGCCAACCGGACGCAGGCACGCTCACGGGCGGCCAGTTCAGTGTCACCGGCGGTTTCTGGAGCTTTTTGAGCGTGGTGCAAACACCCGGCGCGCCGCTGCTCAAGATCAAGCTCGTCGGCACCAACGCGGTGGTTTCGTGGCCGCTGTCGGTCAGCGGGTTCGTGCTCCAGGAAACCATCCATCTCAAGAGCGGCCCGTGGAGTGCCACGCCGCAATCGGTCGTGGATACCGCGACGGAACATACCGTCACGGTGCCGGCGAACGGCGTGGTGAAAGTGTTTCGTCTGAAAAAATAACTGAGAACGGTCCTTAATTGTAGGAGCCGACGTGAGGAGGCTCTGATCCATGCGAAAACCCTTGAAATTGGAGCCTCCTCACGTCGGCTCCTACAATTAATAAACAATCAACAAAATCAAATCTATGAAAATCAAATCCATTCTTACAGCCATCACTCTGGGCGCGCTGTGCGCCATAAAGGCCTCGGCCGTCGTACCGCTCGGCGCCGGTTTTACCTACCAGGGAAAACTCAACGACGCCGGCGCGCCCGCCAACGGCAATTACGACATGATCTTCAACCTTTACGATGCTCCGACCAATGGAAACGTGCTCGGCTCGTTCAGCATCTTTGGCGCGGTGCCGGTCAGCAACGGATTGTTCACGCTGGAGTTGAACAGTTACGGCGAGTTCGGTCCCAGCGCCTTTAACGGGCAGGCGCGGTGGCTCCAGATGGGTGTGCGGACGAACAACAATAATGCGTTGAATCCCTGGATCTATTTGAACCCGCGGCAGCCGCTCGATCCGACGCCGCAGGCGATGTTTGCCCTGAATGCGAGTAATTCGGTGAATGCTTCATTTGCCGCCAACGCAAGCTTTGCCTCGTCGGTGGCTGATGGTTCCATTACCAGCTCGAAGCTGGCGCCGGGAGCGGTGCAGGCCGGCAATCTCGCGCCTGGCGCGGTGGCCTGGAGCAGCCTCGCGGGCATCCCCGCCGGTTTCGCCGATGGCGTGGACAACGACACCACTTACGCGGCCGGCCTGGGCCTGACACTGAGTGGCGCTCAGTTCAACGTCAACTTCGCAGGCACCGGCAGCGCCAATAGCGCGGCGCGCAGCGACCACCAGCATTTTGGCGCGCTATGGGGCGGCAGCACACAGTATGGCAACGGATTGAGCGTCACCAATGGCGCCCCGAACAGCGCAGGTCTTTATGGCCAGCAAGGTACAGGCAGCGGGTTCCCTTATATATTCGGCAACACTGCGGGTGTGTGGGGCGAGTCGAGCCAGGGCAGCGGTGTCCATGGTGCCAGCGGCTATAACACCGGCAGCGGTGTGGTCGGTTTTGGGGTGGCCACAAACGGCGCAAACCGGGGTGTCAGTGGCACAACGTTCTCGACGATTGGAACGGGCGTGTACGGAAACGCTGCGACCGCCAGCGGCGCAAATTTCGGCGTTCAAGGCGTCACGGCTTCGACGGCTGGAACCGGGGTCTCAGGCATGGCCACCGCCGCCAGCGGTGCGACTGTGGGTGTATCGGGAAAATCGGACTCAAGCCAGGGAATCGGGGTTTCAGGCCGCGCCACGACGCTTTCGGGTGCTACGTGTGGAGTTTTCGGACAGTCCGATTCGTCGCTGGGGGTGGGTGTGTTTGGCAAAACGCCATTTGCCAGTGGCACAAACTATGGTGTGGTTGGCCAATCGGATTCTTATTGGGGCGCGGGCGTATATGGCCATGCTGCCGCAACCGGGGGCGCCAACTCGGGAGTGATGGGTCAATCGGACTCGGTTTCCGGCGTGGGTGTTCTGGCAAAGAATACCAATGGCGTGGCCTTCAAGGCGGCGGGGACAGGGATCATTCAAAGCGACGCCGATTCCTGGGTTTGGATTCCCGGCGCGGCAGCGTTCGGTGGCGGAGGTTACTATGGAGCCACGTTAGACATAAACAGTTACACTTGGGCCGATTTCCCATTGACCATTCCGACAATGCTTTACGGCCAACGGACTGTCCTCAAGAGCATCGAGGTTTGTTACTCGTGCGAGGATGGGTCGAAAGGCTATATCGAAGGCACGGCCCTTTGGGACGATACGCTTCCTGCCAATACTTATTTCTATCAGGATTCGACGCATCGCACCAGCAACACCGGAACCAGCTATACCATTCCACTCAATTACACATTTTCCAATTCGTCCGGGTTCCTGCTGCTTGGCCTGACAGTTCACGGGGTTAACAACGGCTCGGTTTGGATTCGCGGCCTCAAGCTTCGGTTCGGGCACACATGAGTTGACCAACATAACCGGAGATCAACGCAGCCGGAGAGTCTGATTGCGAGACCACTCACCGGAGCAAGATTAACCAACCCAACAAACCGTATTATGACCGAACACCAAATCCAATTAATCCGCCAAAGCTTCGCGCTTGTGGCTCCCATCTCCGACACCGCCGCCGCCCTGTTCTACCAACGGCTCTTCGAACTGGACCCGGCGCTGCGCCCGATGTTTCCGGCGAGCCTCGTCGGGCAAGGCCGCAAGCTCATGCAAATGCTGGGCGCCGCAGTTGGCCTGCTGGACAAGCCCGCGACGCTCATCCCCACCCTGGAATCGCTCGGCCGCCGGCACGCGGGTTACGGGGTCCGTGATGAGCATTACGCCACCGTCGGCTCCGCGCTCCTGTGGACGCTCGAACAAGGGCTCGGTCCCGCTTTCACTCCCGAGGTGCGCGCGGCCTGGATCGGGTTGTATGACGTTGTCGCCACCACCATGCAGAGAGCGGCCAGGCAAACACGGGAATCCAAACGGCCGGAGGCAGTCGCGGCGTAGAGATTCAGCGGACGGAAAGCAACCAGGCGGCCGGAGTCATCCGGCCGCTTTTTGTTTTTGCCGTTCGCGCCGGGCTTCGGAACGAATGCGACTTTGGTCGCATCCGCTCATGGCAAATGGATCGAGCCATGCGACCGAGGTCGCATTGTGGGGACTATGTGACGCGTGGTAGGACATAAGAATGTTCAAAAGAACAAGTTTCAAACTGGCGCGCGCTGGCTCGCAACCCTCGGTCATAACGACCGGAATGAGCTCTTTTCCGTGTGTGAGCTCGATTCCTGCAGGGCATCGGTTGATGCCCGCAAGCGACGGCGAGCCAACCCGCGCCAGCATCCATCAAACCTCAACGCATTCGAAAAACATGACTGACAAACATCCTATGAAAATATCCCTTGGCATCCTGACAATTCTCTCGGCTCTAGCCATCGCAGAGCCTGCTTCTGCCGGAGAGCACGTTTGGTTTGGCGGCGGCGGCAATTCGCTTTGGAGCAATCCCGCCAACTGGGAAAACAACGATCCGCCCGTGGTTGGCGAGGCGGCTCCGGTCGGCGTTTATGTGAAACAGGGCAACGCCGTAAGCACCTTGGATTTCGACGACCTGGCTTTGGACTTCCTGGAGTTCAACGCCAACGGCCATACGGTTACCAGCGCCGGGACGAAATTGACTCTGCGAGGTTATCTCGGCATTGACGGTGTGGGGGGGTGTACTAACGTGTTGAACTCGACGATCGAGATCATTCTTCAAGGCACGAATGTGGTAGCGCTGCCAATCGACAGTCAGCTCACTATCGCGGGAAAGCTCAGCGGCGCGGGCGATATGAGGCTCGAGGGAGTCTATGGCTGGTTTGGCCTGGGCGGCGCGGGAACGATGATCCTCAGTGGCAGCACGCCGAACACTTGCTCGGGCCTCATAAAGGTAGATCCTGACATATCGTTGGTCCTTCATAAAGTTGGAGGAATTGCGATCGCGGGCGATCTTGAAAACAGCGGTTTCGTTCGTGTGCTTCAGGATAACCAGTTTTCCAGCACTTCACACGTGACCGACGGCGGAGTGATTGACCTCAACAATCACAGCACGAGTGTTGGTCAGTTGACGCTTTTGGGTCAAATCCATACTGGTTCAGGAACCTTGACCTTGAACGGTGATATTGACGGAGGATATGGTGGGCTCATCACCGGAAACCTCGACCTCGGCATCTCCAACGCGGGGCGCACCGGGACCCGGAAGATCAACGTTCAAAACTTGTGGAATACACTTGGAACCATCACCATCTCGGCCGTGATCAGCGGCGCGACCGGCACCACCTTGCAAAAGGAAGGGCCGGGAGTGCTTTGGTTGACCGGTGCGAATACTTACAGCGGCACAACCGTCGTTTCTGAAGGAACTCTCGGGGTGGCGAACAACAATGCCCTGGGCAGCACCAGCAAAGGGACATCGGTCATTGATGCGGGCGTGCTCCTCTTGTCCGACGGAACAACACTGACCGAGCCGCTCACCTTGAACGGTTATGGAACCAATGGTTACGGCGCCCTGAGCGTCACCAACGGAACCGCCTCCATAACCGGGCCCGTGTCGTTGACCGGCAACTCATCGGTTCGCGTGGATAACGCCG
>Ga0193718_1000362_pt1 | contig 10582 bp, 8 predicted proteins | sample U2a1metaG_FD_144918 | JGI IMG/M metagenome (GOLD analysis project Ga0193718, IMG submission 144918) | Soil microbial communities from a riparian zone of the East river system, Colorado, United States - U2a1 | ecosystem: Environmental > Terrestrial > Soil > Riparian zone | place: USA: East River... | reverse complement strand
ATCCCACGGCGGTTTTGCCGGAGCCGACGTCGCCTTGCAGCAACCGGCGCATGGGATGCGCGCCGCGCACGTCGGCGCGAATCTCGCGCAGGACGCGCGTCTGGGCGTCGGTGAGCTTGAAGCCGAGCGCGGCGAGAAAAGGTTTGATGAGGTGATTGTCACCGCCGGCAGGAAGCGCCTCGGCGTTGGCTTCGAATTTTTTCCGGCGTTCGCGAATTTGCAATTGCAGGACAATGAACTCATCCAACGCCAGCCGGCGTCGCGCGATTTCGATGTCCGAGAATTCTTCGGGAAATTGAATCATGCGGACGGCATTGGCGCGCGGGGGCAATAAGGTGCGAGGCGCGAGGTGCGAGGTGTCAGGTTTTGGCGCGGGCTCGCTGATGTCTTTCTCAAATTTTTCCAGGGCGCGCCAGACGAGGGTGCGCATCACGCGGGCGGTCAATCCTTCGGTGAGCGGATGAATCGGCGCGATGCGGTTGACGTGGATGTATTCATCGTCCTCAGGCTCGACCAGTTCGGTCTCGGGATGATCGATGGTGCGCGGGCGCAGGGATTCGGGTTTCCCGAAGACGACGAATTCGCGGCCGACCGCGAAGTAATCTTCCATCCACGGCTGCGCTTGCCACCAGCGGCAATGGAGCAAGGCGGTGCCGTCGTCGAGGACGCATTCGAACATGGAACGCGTGCCTTTTTTGAAGCGCTTGATTCCAGCGGCCACGATTTTGCCGCGCACGGTGGCGGTTTCCTTGACTCTTAGATCGCGAATGGAAAGGAATTTGCGGCGGTCCTCGTAGCGGCGCGGTTTGTGGAGCAATAAATCCTCGACGGTGAAAATATTCAGCTTCGTGAGCAGCTTCGCGCGCTCGGAACCGACGCCCCACACAGTCGTGACCGGTTGGGCGAGTGGCGCGGGTTTTTCGTTGGTGGGCGCGACCGGCATCGGTTTGCACAATACAAATCGAACGGGGTGGCTTCAACGGGAAAACGTTTCCGTCGAGGGATTAGATTTCGATCACGGTAATCTCGGGGCGGCAGTTGAAGCGGATGGGGTATGGGAACCAGCCGATGCCCGGGTTGACGTAGAGCGGGCCGGCTTTGGTCTGGAAGAGGCCGAGGTCGTATTCATCCACCAAAAAGGGAACCATGACGGGGCCGTAAAAAGGAATGCGGACCTGTCCGCCATGCGAGTGGCCGGCGAGGAGCAGGTCGAATTTTTGGTTAAATTCCTTCGCCCACGCCGGATAATGGATCAATAAAATGTTTTTCATTTCCGGCTTCGGCGATGGCAACGGGTGTTTTGGGCCGAGGCGCGCAACGCCCATGAGATTTATTTTTCCTGCCGCAATAATGCGCTGGTCGTCTTCGAGGAATGCGCCACCGGTGGCGGCGAAGCATTTGAAAATATCGTCGAACGGCACTTTGCTCCAATAGTCGTGATTGCCGGGAATGCCATACATCGGGGTTTTGATGCCGGATAAAATTTCGAGGGCTTCGGGCAAGAATTTGGCTTCCTCGATGATATCGCCGGTGAAGCAGACGAAGTCCGGTGACAGAGAATTGATCTTGTCCACGACGGATTTGGCGTGTGACCGATCGCCTTTGTAGTGCAGGTCGCTAAACTGGACGAAGCGATGGGCGGGCGTGTTGTTCAACCGCAGCCGGCGAGTTTTGACCCACCGCGGCTCAACGCATCGGACGTCGCCGGCGACTAAAAGAGAAGTGAACAGGGAAGCCAGAAGGAACCGGCGGCGGGTGAGCTTCTTCTCTTTCATCGTTTCTCCTGGTTGTGAGTGTAAACCGGACCAGCAAAGGATGACAGGAAAAATCGCCGTTACGTGTGAGGCGATATCCCCTCCCCATGAACCCCGATCGCCCCCTCACCCCAGCCCTCTCCCCCGATGGGGGCGAGGGAGACGGAAGGCGTGGGCTTTTCGAGGTTCAGGGGTTCAATACACGAATTTATTGGGGAATTCTCACCCCAGTCTTCTCCTTTTTGTGGAGGAGAGGGAGATGAAAGAACGCGCACCGGGAAATCACCGTCGAAGCGCGAGGGAAAGCAATCATAACTGCCACCACCGAGTCGTGAGGATTGCACGCATCGCGTTCGGAGATTAAGATTGGGCGGTGAACGCTCGCAGCGAATCGACTACCATTCCCGCGCCGCTGGTTTTGCTGCTGCGGATTCATCTGTTGCAGGCGTGGCGCAAAATCAAGGCGCTGCGCGAGCAATCGCGGCTGCTCACCAGTGTCATCGGCTTGTTCATCGTGGGTTACCTGGTGCTTTCGTTTGAGCTTTTTTCGTGGGGATTGAGATTCATTGCGAGCTTTCCCGGGCTCGGAACGGTTTTGACCGAGCGATTAATGTACCTGCTTTTCGCGTTTCTGTTTGCGTTGTTGCTGCTGAGCAATCTGGTCATCAGTTACACCAATTTTTTCCGCAACCGCGAGGCGGCCTTTCTGCTCACGCAACCGGTGCCGTGGCGGACCATTTTTCAGTGGAAATTTATCGAGTCAACGTTGCTCGCTTCGTGGGCATTCCTGTTTTTAATCGCGCCGTTGCTGGCGGCGTTCGGGTTGACGCGTCATGCGCCGTGGCATTTTTATCTCATCACCGTGGCGCTCACGGGGATGTTCATCGTGCTGCCGGGAGTGATTGGGGCGTGGTGTGCGATTTGCCTGGCGCGTTATCTGGACCGGCGGAGTTTTCAAGTAGCGCTGGTCGCCGGGTCGCTGGTGCTCCTGGGATTGGCGGCATTTTACTGGAAGGCGCAGGCTGTCACGGATGACCTGCTGGAAACGCACGTGCTGGAGGTGCTGGATCAATTGCTGGCGCGGACGCGCTTCGCGATGTTTCCGCTGCTGCCCAGTTACTGGCTCTCGACCAGCGTCCTGCAATGGGCCGACGGCGCGATTTCATCGGCCCTGTTTTTTGTGCTGGTGCTCCTGAGCAACGCGTTGTTCTTCGGCATGGTGACGTTCACACGAGTGGGAAATCTTTTTTTCGACACCGCCTCGGCCGTGCAGAGCCGCGCGGGCAGTCAATGGAAACAAACGCCGGGCACGTCTTCAAAAACGTTTGCGCCACCCGGCCCGGCGGAAAAATTCATTCGCCTTTTCGCCTTTGCGCGTCGCGACACGCGCGCGCTCATCGTCAAGGACGCGCGGATGTTTTGGCGCGACACGACGCAATGGGGCCAATCCGTCATGCTCTTCGGTTTGCTCGGCGTTTACATCATCAATCTGCGGCATTTCACGCAGCAACTTAACAGTCCATTCTGGATTAATCTCGTGGCGTATTTGAACCTTAGCGCCTGCGCGCTCAATCTTGCGACGCTAACCACGCGTTTTGTTTATCCGCAATTCTCACTGGAAGGACGCCGGCTTTGGATTATCGGCATGGCGCCGCTCGGTTTGAAGCGGGTTGTGAAAGTGAAATACTGGCTCGCCAGCATCGCTTCGCTCGCCGTGACGCTGACGCTCATCACGCTCTCGTGTCATCTGCTGAAAATGGGTGGGGATCAAATCGCTTTTTTTGGCGCGATCGTGACGGTGATGACTTTTTCCCTGACCGGACTTTCCGTCCGAGCAAAATCGTGAGCGGCTTCGGCGGAACGCTGTGTCTCGTGCTGAGCTTTCTCTACATCCTGGCATCCGTGCTCCTGCTGGGCATCGGCACGGCCGGGTTTCACGCGCACATCACGTGGATTATTGGAAGCATCATTTTATTTTGTGGGTTGTCGCTGGTCATTGGCTGGCTGCCGATGAAGCTTGGATTGCGACAGTTGGACAAGATGGAGTTTTGAACGGACGTAACGCGAAGGGGAAAAGTTTGAGCCTCCTTACGTCGGCTGCCACGAGAGATTAGCGGAGCGCTCGCGCGAGAATTTCGAACAGGGCGGCTTTGTCGGCGAGGTGGGTGCAGGAACCGTTGCGGGTTACCAGGCCGAAGCCTTCGCCGTACGCCGGGCCATTCGCCACACAGGCGTTGGTGAGGCAGTCCGTGATTTGTTTTTCTGCGGCGTGAATGACGTCCGGGCGATCGCCGTCCACTTCGTATTTCCAGCCGGTGATGTGGGCCTGGGGAAACCAGTCGCGCAGGCTGGCGATGATTTTTTTCGTCGGCACCAGTTCCGCGAGCAGAGTTCCGTGGCGGGTGGATATTTTTCCGGATTTGACTTCAATCAATTCACCGCCGGGCGAACGCGTCCAGATTTTGCCGAAGGAAAAATCGCTCACGGCGGCGGCGTGAAACACCGCGCCGACGGATTTGCCGCCGAGCGCTTCGAGTTTGGACTGCAAATTCCCGGTGGTGGTGAAGGTTTCGACGAGTTGCGCACGACGTTCGCCGGGATACGTGGCCTGTTGCCCGATGAGCAGGGTAACTTCATATCCTTGCGCGGCCAGGAAATTCGCGAGTTCGGTGCCGAGCTGGCCGGTGGAAAAATTCGTGAGGCGCCGCGCGCCATCCAGCGGCTCGTAGGTCGGTCCTGCGGTGACAACGCATTTCACAGCGCAAAGCTAACGAACCGATTTGAGACTGGCGACAGGAAAGTCGCCAGAACCCGCAGGTTGGAAAACCTGCGCTACATTGCCTCAAAATATTTGCACAATTCGTATGTATTTGTGTTCATTCGTGGTTCAGATTACAGGCCGTCGCATGAGCAAAATTGTCGGCATAGATTTGGGCACCACGAATTCACTGGTCGCCACGGTGGATTCGAGCATCCCGCTCGTGATCGCGGATGCGGAAGGAAGACGGTTGACACCGTCGGTCGTGCATTTTCCGGCGCTCGACGCGGAGCCGGTGGTGGGCGTGGCGGCGAATCGCGTCCGGGTCATCAAAACGGCGGAAACGGTTTACTCGGTCAAACGGTTCATCGGCCGCCGTGGCAGTGAGATTTTGCCGGAGGAAAAATCCGTCACGTATCCATTGGATTCCACGGGCGGCGGGGCGGTAACCATTCCGATTCACGGCAAAAGCTTTTTGCCGGAGGAAATCTCCGCCGAGGTGCTGAAGAAACTGAAGCGGGATGCGGAACATTATTTCGGCGAATCCGTGACGCGCGCGGTCATCACGGTGCCGGCGTATTTCAACGATGCGCAGCGAAATGCGACCAAGAAAGCGGGCGAGCTGGCCGGGTTCACCGTGGAACGCATCGTGAACGAACCGACTGCCGCGGCGCTGGCGTATGGATTAAACCGGTTGCACGAACGCGCGAAGATTGCGGTCTATGATTTGGGCGGCGGCACGTTCGATCTTTCCATTTTGGAACTTAACAACGGCGTTTTCCAGGTGTTGTCCACGAACGGAAACACGCGGCTCGGCGGGGATGATATTGATAATCGTATCGTCGATTTTTTGGTGCGCACCGTGAAGGATTGCGGCGGCCCTGATTTGAAAATGACGAATGACGAATTTCAAATGGCGTCACCGTCTCCATTCGTCATTCGTAATTTGTCATTAATATCCCGGCTGCGCGAGGCGGCGGAGGAGGCGAAGATCAAGCTTTCGAGCGAGATGGAAGTTGAGATTACGTTGCCGTTTCTAACGCCGGAATTCAGCTTCAAGTGCAAATTTACGCGCGCGGAACTGGAAACTTTGTCGCGCGAGCTGATCATGCGCACGCGCGAGCATTGCCTGCGTTCGCTCGCCGATGCGAAGCTCGAGGCGAAGGATCTGGACCAGGTGATTTTGGTCGGTGGACAGACGCGCATGCCGCTGGTGCGGCAACTCGTGGCGGAATGGTTCGGCTGCGTGGATTTCGAAGAAACGCGCGGCGGCATTCGGCTCGGGGCCGATTACCACAAAGCCAAAGGCCCGCAGTTGAACACGTCGCAAAATCCGGATGAAGCGGTGGCACTCGGCGCGGCCATCCAGGCGGAGATTCTCTCGGGCGGCTTTCAGAACGTGCTCCTGCTCGACATCACGCCGTTGTCGCTCGGCATCGAGACGTTTGGCGGATTGATGAATGTGATCATCCCGCGCAACACGACCATCCCGGTGAAAGCCGGCGAGATGTTCACGACGGCGGTGGATAACCAGCGCGACATGCTCATTCACGTGCTGCAGGGCGAACGCGAGCGGGCGAAGCACAATTGGAGTCTGGGCAAATTCACAATTGAATTTGCAGCCGCGCCGCGCGGAGTGCCGCGGGTGGGTGTGCAATTTGAGATTGATGCGAACGGGATTCTGCACGTGCTGGCGCGCGATATTGCGTCCGGCAAACAAAAGGTCGTGGAAATGAAATCCGCCGTGGATGTGGATGACACGGCGGTGCAACAGATGGTGGAGGAGTCAGTAGAACACGCGTTTGAAGACCTGGCCGCGCGGCGCTGGATTGAAGCGAAGTTGAAGGCGAACGGATTGGTTTCCGCCACGCGCAAGGCGCTGGTGGATTGCGCGGGTGAACTGGATTCAGGATACCGCGAACAAGTGGAGATGGCGTTAAAAGTCGTGGGAGCGACGCTTGCGAACGAGGACGCTCAAACAAAAATTGGAAATCCGAAACAGCTTCAGGCGGATTGCGCGGCGCTGGATGAAGCGACCAAGCCGCTGGCGGAGTTGCTGATGGACAAGGTCACGGAGGCGATGTTGAAGAAGCGTGGGTTGGTGTGACGCAGAGTTAGTCGCGGCCATGGCGGGTCAGGCGGCGAGTGGATAAATCTTTCGAGCCGCGCACGCTGCCGCAGACGTCCATGGCCTGCTCGTAGAGCGAGGGACGCTTTTTCCCGCCCAGGTGCTCGTCAATCAACTCGCGCACGATCGCCGCCTGCGAACGACGGAGCACTTTGGCGCGTTCCCTTAAAAGGGCAATCTGCTTTCGATCCATTTTTAAAGTGACTGTTTGCATTAAAGCATTTTCAAAAATGTTGTAGCCATTCGGAAAAGGTGAATGGAAGAGCGGTCTTTTTGGGCTTTGACTTCGTTTCGGCTCAGTCACAGGGTTTTTAAAACCTGCTCCTTCGCCGAAGCCTCGCCAAAGCCCAAAAATCCTCGCTCCGAATTGGCTACAACATTTTTTCAAACGCTCTAAACCAAAATATTGCCTAGTGACAGCCACTCAATCCCCAAACACCAGGGCAGACGCATCTAAAATCTCCGCAATTTAATATTTTGTTAGCATTTTGGCTGGACACTGAATTGCTTCTGATTAAAATTTCAACTCCCCTATTTGTCGCTATTTCAAATAGGGGAGTTGGATTGTTTTTGGCTGTTTTTGAAGGTTCCAGTCTCTCTGGTGTTGGCGCTAGTTCTAGCGTCGGGGACTAATCTTCCGCGCAAAATAATCCCTGGCCCTCTGGTTAGTTTTGGCCCATTCACTGTCATTCCATCGACTGAACTAAATCCATTCAAACTTCCTCCTGGCATTCTGTGGAATTTTAGATGCGTCTGCCCTGCCCCAAACACTGCGAGCGGTTTCAAATTAATGGTAATGTTCTTCGCCCCGCGCTATGCGCGCGTGACGGAAATATGGGGCCGACCGGCAGGTCGGCCCTAGCAATGCTTCTTGCCGGCGGGACACCGGCGCTCCCAGGATCAACTGGCGGGCGCGGGATCGACGGGGAGGGAGATGCGGACGATGCCGGACTGGCCGGATTTGCGCGGGAGGATTTCCAATTTTCCGTGATGCGTCTCGATGATCTTGCGGCTCACGGTCAGGCCCAACCCCAGCCCCACGTTGCGCGTGGTGAAAAATGGCGAGGGTGCTTTCTGAGCGGCCTCAGGAGTGAACCCGGAGCCGTTGTCCTGCACTTCAATTTGCAAATCGTGAATGATGCCGTTGCCGTTGGAATCCGCGTGGAGACGGACGCCGATTTTCGGGTCGGTCGGATTCGCCTGGAGAGCGTTGAGCAGCACTTCGGTCAGCGCGTGTTTCAGGGCCGCGCGGTCGCCGGTCATCACAATCGGTTTGGCCTCGTCCTCGTATTTGAACTGGGCGGCCTTGACGGGCTGATGTTTGCGGGCTTCCTGATAGGCTTCCTCGATTAAAGGATTCATGGGGAACGCCTCGTGGGAAATGAGGCTGTCGCGCGCGAGGAAGCGCATTTGATTGATGAGCCGGGTGACGCGTTTGACGCCATCGGCGAGGGCGACATCGAGCGAGGCGCGGAATTCGGGGTCTTTATATTTATCCGCGAGCAACTGTTGATGGGTCGAGAGTGGGACCATGGCATTGCCGACCTCGTGAGCGAGGCGGTCGGCCATGGTGCGGACAAGGCGCAAATTGGCGGCCTCGACTTCGAGCCGCCGCAATTGTTCGCTTTGCGTGAGATCCTCGACCATCAACAGTGCTGATGCGGGCTGGGATGCGTTTTGGCGCTGGAAAGGAACGATGGTGACGTTGTAAACCGTGCCCGGCTCGGGCTCGAGCTTGAAGGTCGGTATGGCGGTCCCGGTTTTTAAGACCTGGTAAATCTTGGTGCCGACAATCTGCGGCAGATCGCTGAACTCCATTTCGCCGCTGCGCTGGTTGGAAACGCCGAAGAAGCGGCGCGCGGCTTTGTTCGCGTGGAGGACAGCGAGGTCGCGATTGACGACGACGCAGGCGCTGCTGAGTTCGCGCAGGATTTCGGCCATCATCGTATGGCTGCCGGAGAGCTGGTCGTGCAGCCAGATATTTTTGACGGCGAGGCCGAGTTGTTCCAACAGGTGGAAAATCAATTCGAGTTCGGGATTGCCGAGGGGTTCGCCGGTGATGCGGCCATCGAAGACCGCCACACCGATAACGGTCTCCCGATCCAGGATCGGCACGGCGACCTGGGCGCCGAGCAGTTCAAATTCCTTTTGGGCCTCGACGTCCAGCCGGGCTTCCTCGCTGGTGCGCCGCAAGATACGGCCGAGCCGGGTTACTTGTCCGCCGATGCCGGTTTCGAAAGAGAGTTCAAAATGCTCGAGCAATCCGGGTGAAAGCCCGAGGGCGCACGCTGCGCGCAGGCGGCGGTTTTCATCGAGCCGCATTTGTTCCCCGATCCATTCGGAGGGTTGCCGGAGAAAAATGGCGGCGCGATTAATGCCAATCAATTCCCGGAGCAACAGCAGGAATTGCTTGAGCATGGCGTCGGCGTCCAATGAATGCGTGAGGATCGCAGAGAAACCACGCAAGGGACTGAGGCTTTGAAAAGCGGTCTGGGCAGGCAACGCAGGCGCGGCGGCTTTCGGATAATCCGGCGGCGCCATTTGGGTGGTGGCCGGCAGGAGGGCGGCGGGACTGGTGGTTTCCCAAAGCCGATCCAGGAGGGCGGTGAGCATTCGGATGCGCACGGGCTTGGTCAAGACATGAGTGGCGCCCTGAAGGTATGCCTCTTCCTCCCATTCCCATTGTTTGGCGCCGGTATAAACAATCAGCGGGCATTTGGGGGAACGGCGGCGAAGTTTTTCCAGGATCCAGACGCCCTGCACGGTGGAGAGCTCGACATCGACGATGCAGGCGTTCGCCAAGCCGTGGGCGAGAAGCGGTTCGGCTTCTTCAACGGCGGTGCGGTGAACGATGCGGTACTGCTCGGAGTTGAGGCCCGCGCGAAGCGATTCGGCCAGCTCCGGTTGGGGGGCGAGAACCAAAAGCGTCTTCATTTTTCGAGCGGGGCGGCATGAGTAAAGTAAAGTTGCTGGCGCTTTGGCTTGGTAGCCGGCTGTTGCACACCCGTTCGCGTTACCAGCTTTTTGCACCCAACAACCTGGTTGCCCCGACTGTCGCTCGAGACGATCAGGGTTTTTCCTGCTGCCATCACTATCATCAGATGATCCATACGATTCCCAGTTCGGTCAATTTGTTTCTTCAGTGACAATAAACAACTCCTTGATGCCGAAGCAATGACATCGAATACCGATTCGAGACTCTGGAAGACTACCTAACGGTTCCCAAGGGTAGCACCGGGATTTGTACGGAACGATTGGTCTTTATTCGGAAGCGATTAAGTTTTCCGCAACCTGCCGTCGAGCAACACATTGCGAAGAAAGCGGGAGTTCCTCATTCTTTTTGGTGGAATAGACTTCGGATGCCCAGGGCCAGGTAAAACTCTTTCCGCCAAAACAGCAAGGGCCCAAATTCAGCGGGTCAAACGAAGATTGGAATCATGGGCTCCCGGACCTGTCCGTGAGGTCCGTGGGATACCAGAAGCGTTTATCCGCCGGGGCGCCATTATATTGCTCGCGCTTGAACCGTTCGATGTGCGTATCCATCATCAGGAAATGCTCACGTCGATCGTGGCGAAACGCGAGTTTCGGGGGAGACGGGACCGACGCAATGCCCTCTGAGAATGTGCGCCCCGCATTGGTCACTTCGAGAAAGTAAACCGTGCGGGATGGAGCAAGACACACTGTGGCATCATGCGCATGACAAATCATGCATTGCATTTGATAGCTGTGATCAATGCCCGTTGTGGGCGGTGGCGGTATCGGGAACGGTGGCAGCATCGGGGGTGTTGGCGGCGGCGGTGGGGTCGTTTCAGAGGGGCAGCGGTAAATGTCTTTGGACTTCAAATAGGGATACAGTTGTCCCTTGGTCACGTCACCGTTCGACAAGTTGGAACGGGGATATAACCACTCGAGCATTGAAGGAAGACGCCCGAGGTCGCTGTT
>Ga0193718_1000361_pt1 | contig 10586 bp, 10 predicted proteins | sample U2a1metaG_FD_144918 | JGI IMG/M metagenome (GOLD analysis project Ga0193718, IMG submission 144918) | Soil microbial communities from a riparian zone of the East river system, Colorado, United States - U2a1 | ecosystem: Environmental > Terrestrial > Soil > Riparian zone | place: USA: East River... | reverse complement strand
CCGGCGCGGCGCTGGTGATTTGTCCAGGGGGCGGCTATGGGGGCCTGGCCCCGCACGAGGGCGTGGACTATGCACGTTTTATGAACGAGCACGGGATCGCCGGGTTTGTGTTGAAATATCGGCTGGGCTCGGCGGGGTATCGGCATCCGGCCATGCTGCAAGACGCGGCGCGGGCGCTGCGAACGGTCCGCGCCAAAGCGGGCGAATGGAAACTCGATGCCAAACGCATCGGGATCATGGGCTCATCTGCCGGCGGCCACCTGGCTTCGACTTTGCTGACTCACTTTAACGCGGGCAAATCTGACGCTTCCGATCCGATCGAGCGCGAGAGTTCGCGGCCCGATCTGGGTATCCTGTGTTACCCGGTGATCACGCTGACGGGACCGTTCGCGCATCAGGGATCGCGAAAGAATTTGCTGGGCGAAAATCCCGCGCCCGAATTGTTGACCGAACTGTCCAACGAACTGCAAGTGACCAAAGAGACGCCGCCTTGCTTCCTGTGGCACACCTATGAGGATACCGGCGTGCCGGTGGAGAACAGCGGGCTGTTTGCCGCGGCATTGCGCAAAGCCGGCGTACCCTTTGAGTTGCACATTTATGAAAAGGGAAAGCACGGGATGGGCCTGGGAAGCCGGGTTTATGGAGAAGGGGAGAGGCATGCGTGGACGAAGGATTGTATTTTTTGGTTGAAGGGGCGAGGATGGGTCAAGGAATGACGAATGACGAAAAAAGCCCGAACGATGAAGTCCAAAAATCGAACAATATAAGCCCGAATCGCGTATTTCGTCATTTGAGCTTCGGATTTCTTTCGTCATTTGGCATTCGTCATTCGTCATTTATTTCCGCGTTCCATTTCCGCCTCCACTTTGTAATTGCGTCCCCGCGGGTTTCGCCCTACCAGTTAGGCGCATGAGGAAAGGAATTATATGATTCGAGTTGTGATAATTCTGCTGGTGTTGCTGGTGGTGCCGCTGTTTTTCGTCCTGATGTGGATCGTGAGCAGCTACAACCGGCTGGTGGCGATGCGCAACCGCTACAAAAACGCCTTCGCTCAAATTGACGTTCAGCTCAAGCGCCGGTACGATTTGATTCCGAACCTCGTCGAAACGGCCAAGGGCTACATCAAGCACGAGCGCGGCACGCTGGAAGCCGTCATCGCCGCCCGCAATGCTGCTTCGACCGCGAGCGTCCGGGCCGCCCAAAGCCCCGGCGACGCCACGGCTATGAAGGAGTTGGCCGGCGCGGAGGCGGCCTTGACTGGCACCCTGGGCCGGCTGTTCGCGCTGTCCGAGGCGTATCCCGACCTCAAGGCGAACACAACGATGTTGGGTTTGATGGAGGAGCTCACCTCGACTGAAAACAAGGTGTCGTTCGCCCGTCAGGCCTATAACGACGCGGTAATGGGATACAACACACAGCGCGAAACGTTCCCGACGAACATGATCGCGGGGCCGTTCAACTTCGGGCCGGCGGAATTGTTCGTCATCGAGAAAGCGGAGGAGAAGGAAGCGGTGAAGGTTGCGTTCTAATAAATTTCGAATTGCGAATCTCGAATGAGGACCTGACAAATAAGGTATGTGTTTCGAGGGCTTCGGACTTCGGGTTTCGGGTTTCTTTCGGGCTTCGGATTTCGGATTTCGGCCTTCTTAACGCATGGACTTTTTCGAGCGGCAGGACCAGGCCCGTCATAACACCAAGCTGCTGGTGATTTATTTCACCGCGGGCGTTGCGGTGTTAATTGCGACCGTTTACGTGGCGGTGCTGCTCATTTTCACCGGGGTCAATTCGCGTCACTCCAAGCGCTATCGCGATTTCGATGATCAGCCGCAGGTCGCGCTTTGGAATCCGCGGCTCTTCTTCGGAGTGACCATCGGGACGCTCGCGGTCATTGGCCTGGGCAGTGCTTTCAAGACCGCCGAGTTGGCCCAGGGCGGCAGCGTGGTGGCCACAAACCTGGGCGGGCGGCTGGTCAATCCGAGCACGACGGTCCCGGATGAACGCAAGCTGCTCAATGTCGTCGAGGAAATGGCCATCGCTGCCGGGATTCCGGTGCCGCAGGTCTATCTTTTGCCGGGGGAACACGGCATCAATGCGTTCGCGGCGGGGCACTCGACGAGCGACGCAGTCGTGGCGGTGACCGAAGGCGCGATGAAATTGCTGACGCGCGATGAATTGCAAGGGGTCATGGGCCACGAGTTCAGCCATATTCTCAACGGCGACATGCGGCTCAATCTGCGGCTGATGGGCATCATTTTCGGCATTGTCTGCCTCGCCGTGATCGGCCGCATTCTTTTGCAATTGCGCGGCGGCAACAGCCGGGATCGCAATCCCCTGCCCTTGCTCGGTCTGGCGCTGATCGTCCTGGGGGGCGCTGGCATTTTTTTCGGCCGTCTCATCCAGGCCGCCGTAAGCCGGCAACGCGAGTTCCTTGCAGATGCTTCATCGGTCCAGTTCACGCGCAATCCGGCGGGCCTGGCCGGCGCGCTGAAAAAGATCGGCGGCCTGAGCTATGGTTCGAAGCTCGAAGCGGCGCACGCCGCCGAGGCCAGCCACATGTTTTTCGGCAACGGCATGGGCGAATCCTTCCTGCACCTCATGGATACACATCCGCCGTTGGCGGAACGCATCCGGGCGATTGACCCAAGTTTTGACGGGATCATGCCCGAGGTAAGCGGTGCGGAGTTGGAAGATGAGGATGGTCTCGCGGGTGCGTTCGCGGGGCTTGCGCCCGGGGTGGGGGCAGGACGCCCGGGCGGCAGGCGAGACGCCTACCCCACCAGCCCCGCTAACCCGGCGTTTGCAACGCGGGGAGTGATGCCGAACATGTCCAATCCGACGACGGCGCATCTGCGCTATGCGGAAGGATTGCGCACCACGGTGCCGCCCGCGCTGCAAGCGGCCGCGCGCGAATCACTCGGCGCCAGCGCGCTCATTTACGCGTTGTTGTTGAGCGACGATGACACGGTGCGCGGCAAGCAACTCGACGAGTTGACGGCAACCACTTCGACGGGTGTCAGCCAGGAAACCCTTCGGCTTTGGCCGGAAGCGAAGGCCGTCGCGACGCATGCCCGGCTGCCGCTAGTTGACCTGGCCTTGCCTGGTTTGCGTCATTTGTCTCCGGCGCAGTTCCAGCAATTCCGCGCTGCCGTTCAAAAACTGGTGGAAGGCGATGGCGAGATAGACCTCTTTGAATACGTCCTGCAAAAAATCGTTCTGCGCCATCTGGAACCTTACTTCACGCAAGCCCGGAAGCCGGTAATTCAGTATTACGCGCTCAAGCCACTGGCGGGCGATAGTGCCGTGCTGCTTTCGGCGCTGGCCTATGTGGGCCAGGAGGAACCGGACAAGGTCCGGCTGGCCTTCGAGCAGGGGGCGCAGCCCTTGAGCCACGCCTCACAAACGCCTCTCGCCCTGCTCCCGGCGGACCAAAGCGATCTGTCGCAGGTGGATGCCGCGTTGAACCGTCTGACGCAGGCGGTGCCACAGATCAAAAAGAACGTCCTCTCAGCTTGCGCCCAAACCGTGGCGGCGGATGGCGTGATCCAGGAAGCGGAAGCTGAGCTGCTCCGCGCGGTCGCGGATACGCTGGATTGCCCGATGCCGCCGTTTGTGACAGCGGTTTAGTGCGCGCCCGCGAGAAAGGCCCAGACACCGCTAGCGATCATCTCGGATTGCGTCCCAGTTGTAATTCCTGTCCGCCATGACTACACCAATCGCATCACAACCCGCTTCCGTCGGCAAATCTGTACGTCGCCCGCTTCGGACATTCGTTTCAGTTCCTCCGGAGTATAGCGGTGCCCCGCCTGCTTCTTCCAATCGGCTTTTGCGACCAAGCGAGCTTTGAGGCTCGCGACCTCCTCCTGGGATGCAGACAGCACAGGGGCGCCAGGCTTCGAATACTTCACTGGCTTGCGCTGGCTTTCATTCATGGTGCCGCCTGATTGTCGATCTTCCACTTCTAGAGAGCTTAGCCGCATTCTCTGGCCGAGAAAAGTGAAATGAGGGATTGCGTTGAATCAGTGGCCGTACTCTAACCAGCTCAAGGCCCATCCCCTGCGGTCAGACGATACAGATGCACGTCCCAGGGATTGAACCGATCCTTGAACGAGCCGTCGCGGGCCGCGAGCGTTCGATTCTCGCCGATAACTTCAACCGACTTTGCGCTGGCAACATTTTTGAGATTGAAGCTGGCCGTGGTCGAGCCGTCACGCACGGCGACGGCAAAAAGATAGGTCACGCCCGCGTGAATCTTTACCGTCATGGCAACCGGCACAGCCGAATTCTCCGACACCACCGTCGCCGCGTTACTAATGCTCGAACTGTTGAGCACCGGCGCCAGGTCCGTAATCTGCCGATTTAGGGCAGTTACGGCCTCCAGCATCTCCCGATCCTCCAGCAGCGCCGCCTCGCGGAACTTCGGTTTGAACTCGTGGACGAAATAGACCAACCCGCGGGAGCCGTGGATAAGCGACATCCAGGCCTCACATCGCACCTCGTGTGGCGTGGCCTTGCGATCCGGGTTCTGGACGTGGGTGCATTCAAGACAATTCCACACGACTTTGCTGCCGCCGCTCCACTGGACCAAGCGCTCAACGCCGCGCGCGACGAACCAAAGGTTGCCTGCGACCTCCTTGTCCTTCTGGGCAGCGGGATAAATATCAAATGAGGCGATATCGGCACCCTCGAGATATTTCGGATAGTCCTCCGGATGGTTTTTGCGTGTGCCGCGCCCATACCAACCATCCCAGGCCACGCCTTGGCCGAGGTTGACCAGGATTGGCCGGGACGGATCTTTTGACTTCATGCGCGCGTACTCTTCGACGACCTTTTCCGGCGCAATCGGCGAACTCCAGCCAAACCTTGCGCCTCGCGATTGCGCGTTGTCCGGTTCATCGCCGTGCATCCAGCCAATAATCGTGGGATCGTCCAGATGGCGGAGGCTGACCTCGTTCTGCTCGCAAATCACCCTCATTCCAGCCTTCTTCAGTCCCGCCAGTTGAGCTTCGGTCGGCCCTTCCCACAGCCCAACATAGGTATTGAAGCCCGCCTTGCGGTACCGGTCCGCATTGGACGGAGCTTGCAGCCATACGGCCAATGGAAAAAAGGCCGGCTCGGAGGGCGGACCGTGCAGCCATTTTGCAGATTGCGTTGCGGGTTCGGAGGCCGGGTCTAAACCGAAGGCCGAGAACGAGGCTAAGACGACCAATAACACCAGCCCGAGATGAATCATTCTCTTCATCTCATCCCTATCTGGCCGTGGGATCAGAATTCGCCCAGTCTCCGAACAACCGCTTCATGATCTGAACCTTCTCCGCGTTTTTCTGCGGATCCTGATGGCAGTAGATCATCACCCCATCGGCGGCGCGATGGCTGCCCATCATCGCTTGTTCCACATATTCCGGAGTAGTTGCTCCCAGGCGACTGTGAGGCGAAGCATAAATATCCAGCACGACCGGAAACGAACTCCCAACGAGTTCCTTGATCCTTTTCACCTCTGGCTCGACGAGGCTCGGGTCTTTCAGATTGGCCCCGCCGGACTCATGCCGATAGGGGAAAAGAATGCCGTCAATCAGGGGCACATAATTCGTGGCAAAATGCGGCGTGATGGAGGGATAATAGCAACAAGGAACGAAAGCGAACCGAGGATTTATCCGGTGCGAATCGTCCATCATCTGTTTGACGTACGCGGGGGTATAGACCTTCAGGTTATGGGTGAAGTCGTCAATGCTCCAGGCCACCAGGTTCGGCTCGCGAACGCTGAGCTTCGCAAACTCGACCGCCCATCGTTGGTAATCGAGCCGAAATGGTTCCGCATACATTTTTAGCCGGGGTGGAGACTCCGACGGCGGCACGATGGACGCCCATATCCGGATTCCCTTTTCCCGTGCGCGCGGCAGGATGAGCTTCAAATCGTCCCAATCAGTCGCGTGGGAATGAATGCAAAAGCTGTAAGTATTCGCATGGATTTCTGCCAATTCGGAAATCAGGCGATCCACATCCACCCGTCCATCCGGCTTGCGTGGCGCGCTGCAATACGTGGCGCGCGTGTTGCGCAAAGCTTCGGCGCGCTTGGCGCGCGCGGCATTCCCGTTCGTATGGGAGGTGGCGCAGCCCGGCAGCAACGATAGCAGGGACACGAGGGTTAGCGATTGGTAAAGAACCCTTCGAAGTTGTTGCATCATCTTCAACCGGGATTGAAGCAGGGATTAGGCTCACAACGAAGCAAAAAGGGGTGGCGAGCAGCGACGAGATAAGGCTCACAATTTTCTGCTTGCATCCCAAACCCCGTAGGGGGTGCTCTGTTTATAGGGTGGGATGTAAATCGTTTCCCTTCTCTTTGTTTTTCGGCGGCGCGGCGCGGTGACCAATTTCAGACGTGGAGTGTGGTTGGCGCTGACATCCTGGCCTAGATTGTCATTGCAAATGCCGCGCCGCCGAAAAACAAAAAATAATCTCTGGGCGTTCATTGCTATAAACAGGCCACCCCTACGGGGTTATTGAGGTTTGCTCTCGTTCAAAGAACTTCGAGCCTTATCCTCCGATCTCATTTCCGCGCAGCCTCTCGATAATGCCCGGCAGTTGTTTCAAGAGATAAGCAACTTCTGCATCGGTATTGTACATTCCCAGGCTGAGGCGGATGCTGCCACGGGCGCGCGCTGCGCTGCACGACATGGCCGTCAGAACGTGCGACGGGTCCAGGGAGCCGGTCGTGCAGGCCGACCCGCTCGACGCGCAGATCCCGGCTTGGTCCAGCAACAATAATATGCCTTCCGCCTCCAGCCCCTCGAACGCGATGTTGGTGGTGTTGGGCAGGCGCGGCTCTTTCGCGCCATTGCGCGAACTGCCGGGAATGAGCCGCAGAATGCCGTTCTCCAATCGGTCGCGCAACGCGCGAATGCGCTTGGGTTCGTCACGCAGATTCGCCATCGCCAACTCCGCCGCGCGGCCAAACGCCACGATGCCGGCGACATTCTCCGTCCCCCCGCGCCGCCCGCGCTCCTGGCCGCCGCCCATGACGTAGGGCTGGTATTTCACCCGGCGCTTCACATAAAGCGCGCCGACACCCTTGGGCGCATGAAGTTTGTGGGCGGACAGGGATAAAAAATCCACGCCCAGCTTTTTCACGTCCATTTTCAGCTTGCCGGGCGCCTGGACCGGGTCGGTGTGGCAGAGCACATCTTTGTTTCGGCAAATAGCGGCGATTTCCTCGATGGGGAAAATCACTCCGGTCTCATTATTGGCCCACATCACCGAAACGAGCGCGGTATCCGCGCGAATGGATTTTTCGAGCAGGCGCAGGTCGAGGGCGCCTTCTGAATCAACCGGCAGAAAGGTAACGGCATAGCCTTGTGTGGCGAGGTGCTCGCAGAATTTGAAGTTCGAGGCATGCTCGACGGCGGTAGTCAAAATGTGGCGTTTCTTCGGATGAGCGGTCAAGGCGCTCTGGATCGCCGAGTTGTTGCTCTCCGTGCCGCAACTGGTAAAGACGATTTCGCGCGGGTCGGCATTGATTAGCGCTGCTACGCTGGCACGCGCCTCCTCCAAATGTCTCGCCAATTGGTGTCCGAAGAAATACGAACTCGAAGGATTGCCCCAAAACTCCGTCAAAAAGGGCGACATCGCCGCCACCACTTCGGGCGCAACCCGGGTCGTGGCGTTGTTGTCGAAATAATAAATCCGCCGCTTCATACTCACCCCGGATCAGGCCCCTTCCCCACTCACGCATCACGCATCACGATTCACGATTCACGCCCCAAACACCGTATTCTCCCTAATCTCCCGCAACAACCTCGCCCGGCTGAACCCATCCATCCACTTGCCATTGAGGTACCCGGAGAAATGCACCTTGCCGCCGAACTTTGTCTCCTTGAGCATCGTTTCCGTCACGGGCCGCTCGAAACCGCGTCCGACACAGATTTCCCAGACGAATTTCGATGGCAGGCGCCCATTGCACACCACGACCTTGGGCTGGTAAAGGGCCAGCTCCGCTGCCAGAATCTCTTTGCACTTCAGACAGACCGGATCGGTCTCGGATTCCGGGTTCATCACTCCAAGGAGGTCAGCGCCAACGCGATGATCGGTGGTGACGTGGAGCGCATCGGTAAACTCGACTAACAAGGATTTTTCCCCGCGGGCCACCTGCGGCCAAACCCCGAACCGTTCATCAATGCGGCGGGCGAATTCCAGCAGCGGTTCGTAGTAATCGTGGTTATGGAGTTTGGAACCGCGCTTGCCCGTGGCGTTCACGTATTCAAATTCGCGCGCCAGCCGCTCCGCCGCCTGGCGCTCGGCCGCATATCCGACCGGCGCAATCTGGCTCGGGGAAATCCCGACCACCAGCAAGTCCACGGGCCGGCCTCGGGCCGGTGGGGGAAGCTGGACTTTGCGTTTGCTCCGGCGCGGTTTCTCTTTCTCGATTTGGGCCTGGTACAGCGCCCAGACCTGGTCGGAAATTCGCCGGTAATCTTCGTCGCTCGTGCTCATTCTCGCGTGTTCAGTATTCAGTATTCATGGTTGAGTGTTCAGTAATGCTCGTCATTGAGCAGACCGAGACACAGCGGCGCTTCGCTCTCTGTAGGGGATTATGCGGAAGGTTCCCCGGTTCGGCAATGACATATCCTCTCGGTTGGGAAAACATCCCGCTCGGCAGTTGCGAACGGCGACAATCCCGGGCATGTTGGCCTGATGGAACGCAACCTCGTCATTCAAGAAATCCGGCAGCAGGCGAACCAGATTGCGGCGCTGGTGACCGCGATGCATCCGCTGGTGCCCAAGCTGGAAGATCCCCCGACCCAAAGAGCCTTGCTGCGGGCGCTCTTCGAGCTGACCAATCAGGTTGAGGTGGTAAAAAAAAACCTGCTCAAACTGGAAAAGCGGGATGATTCGGCGAACCGGAAGCCTCAGAGGCTCAAATGACCGAGAGCGAGCAGCCCGTAAAAGGTGTATTCCGGGTCAATGAAATCATCGGCCCAGTGGCCGTGAAAACCGCCCGCGGCATCCCAGAGAGTATCCACAAAATCGAGGCAGCGTTCGTGCAGCGCTGAAGGGATGCGCCAATCCATGGCGGAAAGGGCGTGCAACGCCGTGGCGGTCGAAAGCAGGTCCGGAAGCGGGGCGGACGGGATGGCCTTGAAGCCTCCGTCAGGGTGGGTTTGGGCCAGGAGCCATTCCGCAACGCTCTGGTTGACGGGAAAGCCGAGATGGCGAATGAGCGTGACAGCGCCCGCCGTGGCGTTGAGCGAGCCGACCGCCATGCCGGGCTGGTTGCTCCACGCGCCGTCGGCGCTTTCGAGCCGTTTCAAGGAACGAATGAGGTCCACCACACGCGGGGGAGTGCGGCCGAGGTCCTGCCAGGCTCCGAGAGCAACGAACGCGCCGTAGGCGGTGCCATATGGCAGTTTCGGATCGCCCTCGTAACCGCCATCCGGCTTGCGAAATTTCTCGAGGCGGTCCAGGAGGGGCGTGCCCAGTTCTTTCGGCATGTGTTCCAAGCCAACGGCGGCCCAGCAGCGGGCGAGCGCGCCCAGATGGATAAAATCCAGCTCCGCGCCGTCGTTGAAGGAGAGCAGCCATTGCCGGGTGAGTTCGAGCGGGATGACGACGTCCAGGGCCTGAGCGCCGGCGAGCGAAAAAATCGTGTAATAGAGATCCGGCCGGCCACCACGGTCCAGGGCGGCGCCCTGGTCGTTGAATTGCCGCCGGTAAAATTCCTGCACGAGGCTGGTGGAGTCGCCGAGCAGGCGCGGCGCGAGGCGGGCGACTTGCAGGAGTTGGAGGCGGAGGCTCACTTGGGAACGTGATGCGTGGTGCGTGGTGCGTGGTTCTGGATGCTGGATTTTGGATCACCAACAGGCTTCGGCGGGAAAAGCGGCAGAGGGCTGGCCGTAGTCCAGGACGCTGGCGCGTTTTTTATGCACCAGGGGCGGGCTCTTCAACCCTTTATCACGTTTCACGCATCACGCATCACGTTTCACGTCGCCACTGCCTCCTGGCGAAGCTGGGCGTTGCGTTGTTCGTGCTCTTTGCACCAACCCTTGATTTCGACGTCGTTGAAGATCTTGCCGATGATGCGGCGAAGCAGGCCTTTGAGGTTCGGGTTGTCGAGGTCGCGCAGGCAACGAATGGCCTCTTCTTTGTAGGTTTCGAGCAGGGTGCGGCAGCGTTCGTCGGCCTTCAATTCCACATAGAGGGCTTCGATTCCGACGGCGTCCAGTCCAGCGGGTAGCTGGCGTTGCCACAGCGCAGCGGTAACGGCTTTTTTCGCTGGTTCGGAGGCCCGTTCGTGCGCTACCGCGAGCGGAAGGTTGGGACGGAAGCCGGCAATGTCGTTCGTTTCGCCTTGCTCGCCAAGGTCGCTGAGATCGTCCCGGATCTGGTAGGCGATGCCGAGGGCTTCGCTGTAGGCATGCAGCACGTCGGCCACTTCGTCATGCGGCTCCGTGCCGGCGTAGAGAGCGCCGAGGCGCAGGGCGACCTCGAAGGCGGGCGCGGTTTTGCGACGGAATATGTCGAGCACCTGCAAAGAAGTAAGCGGGGAGGGCTGGCGGGTCCAACTCAGCTCGGCGCCCTGGCCGCGACAAAGCTGG
>Ga0193718_1000360_pt1 | contig 10591 bp, 10 predicted proteins | sample U2a1metaG_FD_144918 | JGI IMG/M metagenome (GOLD analysis project Ga0193718, IMG submission 144918) | Soil microbial communities from a riparian zone of the East river system, Colorado, United States - U2a1 | ecosystem: Environmental > Terrestrial > Soil > Riparian zone | place: USA: East River... | reverse complement strand
TGAATTTTTCATGAGGTCCATTTGTCTGACAAAAACGATAGTAAGGATCAGCAGGAAAATGGCGATCCCGAATTGAAATCCCGTCAGGACCTTCCGGAATAGATTGGACCCGCGGCTGAAGGAGAACTTTCCTTTCAGCACCTCGATGGTATTGAATCCGGAAAGGAACAATGCCGGATACATACCGGATAAAAACGAGACCACCATCAACAGGCCAATGAACGAAAGAATGAGCCATGGATTAAGTAACGTAGTGAAGGGAATATTCCGCTCCGCGATTTGACTAAAGACAGGAAGGGAAAGGACGACCAAAACAATGGCGATCAAAAAACCGGTAGATACCAATACGAACGATTCCAGCATGAACTGCTGAATGAGCTGTTTCCGTTGGCTGCCCAGTGACTTGCGCAAGCCGATCTCCTTGGAGCGCTTGCCGGAGCGGGCGGTGGAAAGATTCATATAATTGATGCTCGCGACAAGAACGATCATGATCGCGATCCCTGCGAAAATATAGATATAGAGCTTGTTGCCCATTCCTTCGTTTGCCCAGGGCACGTCTCTGTCAAAATGGATATCCGGAACGGCCCGAACGAGGGGCTCCACCTTTGTTTCCCCCAGTTGTTCGCGAATCTTTGGATTTGCCTTTAACACCTCATCAATCAGCTTGGTCATGTGCTTTTCAATCTTTGCCTTATTCGTACTTCCGTCGGTAAGAATATAGAGGTTGAAAAAACCGTTGAGCATGTCATCCTCCAGTTGTTCGAATGTCTGGCCAGGAGGTAATTGGAAAAATGGTTTTAGCGAGCGGAACGTGATCAGGTACTTGGGATTAAAATGGGTATTGTCCGGGTAATCTTTGATTATTCCGCTTACCGTCAGGAGCAGTTCCTGGTTGTTCGTAGCGAAAGGATGTTTGATAATTACCTCCTGGTTCATGGGATCCAGCTCACCAAAGAGTTTCCGGGCGGCAGATTCTGTCAGCACGAGTTTGTTAGGCTCACTCAATGCTTTTTCAGGATTACCTTTGATCATGGGAAAGTACATGGTCTTCTGAATGTCGCCATCCACCCAGGCGATGTCCTCGGTCAGTAAAATCCGGTCTTCATTTCGGGCGCGCAGACTGGCAGGCATGCCATAGGTGCTTGACTTGAAATTATCGAGAACACCCGGCAGCTCATCTTTCAGCCTTTTCCCCCAGCCACCTCCCATACCGGTATTGTACTGAACGTTCCCTTTTGGATCTGTAAATTTGAACCCGAGCCGGTAGGTTTGTTTTCCTTTAGGAAACACATCATCAAATGTCAGTTCACTATGCAGGTACAAAAAGATGAGCATGGCGCTGGCCAATCCAACGGAGAGGCCGACAATATTGATGATGGCATGGGCTTTTTGCTTGCCAAAGGCGCGCAGTGCGATGGTGAAATAATTCTTTAGCATGGGTCGGGGAGTTGGGTTAAGTGAAATAACGGTGAGCGCAGGAAAATGATACTGGAAACGGGATAATTGATGGTGTTAATGTCAAGAGTTGGGATGTGATTGTCACTCGAATGGGGGAGGCGTTAGTCCTTCGTCCTCAGTTTTGAGTCTCTGGCCGGAGCGAACCTAACATTAGGGTTTATTCACTGACTACACAGCACCAGGGACGCAAGAGTCTCGACTAGAACTGGAAAAGTGGTATATTGCAGGGCTTTTTTAGTTGAACACCGGCTTTCAGGTGGAATTCAGGGGGGCCGGACATCTGGCCAATCGAATGCGGCCCCTGCGATCAATGAAAAGACAAAAAAAATAGACTTTCCGCTGACGACCGGGCGGAGGGTGTTTGCAAGCGTTGAAATAAAAACCCTATATACCCATGTATTTCGAATCTAGCCCCTACTCCTCGCTGTGGAATAAGTATCGTCCTGTGATTCTGCAGTTGATGATGGCTGCAGGAAATGACCCACAGCAATACAAATTGTCTGCCCACGAATTCAAGGCAGTTGGTCGGCGGGAGAAGGCCTATTCCTTTGTACTGGAAGTCTCACAGGGAAAAGCCATAAACAATATAAAGGGCTCGACAGTGGCCCGCGACCTGTTGGGGATATTACAGCAATCTCAGAAGGGGTCGCAGCTTATGCGCGAGGCAATCTACGAGCTGAGTTTGGATAAGAGTTTGTATTTCATGTGACCCGGAGAGTGGTGGAGGCAGTAACGGAGACGCCGGAATAGTCTGAACTTTGATTCTCCCGATAGCTATCGGGATGATTTATATGATTAGGATGAATTGGCATCTGATTCTGGTATAGGTACCAACCTTCAACATTCATTCCTTATTCACTATTCTAATTCGCTCAGCTTTTGAACGCCTCCAGGTAGAGGTCCTCTACCTTTTTTCGCGCCCAGGGCGTTTTTCGAAGAAAGGTCAGGCTCGACTTGATACTCGGGTCGATAAGGAAGCAGTTAATTCGAATGCGTTCCCCTAATCCGTCCCAACCATAGCGATCGACCAGGAGGATCAGGATCACTTCCAGCGTTTTGCCATGCAAGGGGTTGTTGGGTTGTTGTTCTTTCATTGCCTCTAGGGACTCAATGTCGCTATTTCCCGCTCGTAGTCAAATTGAAGATCTTCCGGCAGCTTTGCCAGGACTGCTGTAATTTTCAGCCGTTGCTGCTGGCAAAGATTGAAAAGTACCGTACCGGGATGAAGAGGGATCCGGGCTTCTTTCATTTTCCTGCAAAAACAGATTCGAAGTTCCAATTCAGTCTGCTTCAGTCCGGAATACTTTATTTGACGGTTGGTGAACCGAAGGATTTTCCTCAGCGTCTTCTTGACGTAGTACGGGTTACCGGGCGGAAGTGCTTTAAACAACTCCCCTAATTCTTCTTTTACAGAATTAATATATCCTTGTTCATCGTGCGATTCAAACAGAAGGTAGGCAAGCAGTTCCTTGTTTTCTTTCTTGTGTTTTGCCAGCCGCAGACACATATCCCGTATCGCGGAGGGGTCCCGTGTTTGCAATTCTTTTTTAATCTCAGATAAGGAGGGTGCGTTCATATCGGCGGACTGCTATTTTTCGCCTTCAAGTTACGGAACTACCAGCTAGACTTCCTTTTCCTAATTAGGACAAATGGGTAGAATATTCCCCAGTTGAAAAGTTGACCCATTGACAAACCATTTAAATACCTCATCTCAGAGGGCATGTGTATTGCAATATTAAGTTGAGCCACCTAAGCGCTTCCACCTTGAACAAAATCCTTTTAGAGCGAATACTCCTGGTCTTGATTGCAGGCGCCCTGCTGGTAATGGCAGGGAGGAGCGGATACCAGGTCTATGAGCTTTCCATCCAGCGGGCTGCGCTCAAGAAGGACTATAGCGCCCTGAATAACATTACCTATGGCTTACTTTCGGTTAACGCCTGGCGCGACCACCTGGTAAAGGTAGTGACTAAACGAATTGATGATTTTGCCTTTACAGCCGAACAGGAGGCTGCTGTGAAAATTGAAATTTCCCGTGTTCTTCATGCCATTATCAACAAGGCGGACAGTATGCTGGAGATGAAGCAAAAAAGCATTGGCGGAAAGCTCAAGAAATTTGCCGTGAAGTCACTGGTCAATTCGGACAAAATCCATGAGAAGGTGCCTGCCTTTACCGAAACCATTATCGCCGAGCTAAAAAAGCCAAAGAATAAGGAAAAACTAAAGTTTTTGGCCCAAAGCAAGTTAAAGCAATTCGGAGCCATCACCTATGACAGTACACTCGACATGCAGCGCATGGACCTTATTTTGTCGCGGTACAATGCGGCCGACGTGGAAAGCTTTGACCGTGACTGTGAAGTGATGCTCAGCAGCTTACAGGCAAAGTGCTACTTCCATACCTATGTTGTTCTTGGTAGCATGATGGTATTCCTGCTCATGTGGTGGCTTTTGAAAACGCAACGAGCATTGCATACTCCTCTTTTTGTTCTCTCTGCAACACTGGCCCTTATCGTGCTGGTGGTCGCCCTCACTTCGCCCATGATAGAAATAGATGCCCGGATCAAAGAAATGACGTTTCTCCTGATGGGGGAAAACATTTCTTTTCATGACCAGGTGATCTTCTATCAAAGTAAAAGCATTGTCGATGTTGTTCGCGTACTGGTAGACACGGGAAAATTTGATTCTGTCCTGGTTGGATTTCTCATCCTCATCTTCAGCATCGTTTTTCCGATCGGAAAATTACTGTCAACCGAGTTTTATCTGTTGGGCAGTGAAAAAGTAAGAAAAAATAAAGTCATACAATTTTTTGCCTTCAAATCGGGAAAATGGAGCATGGCCGACGTAAATGTTGTAGCCATATTCATGGCCTATATTGGATTCAAAGGGATACTCGATAGTCAACTGTCAAGTTTAAACATGAAAACCGAATCCGTCGCCAGCATCTCTACAAATGAAACGTCGCTGCAGCCTGGTTTTATTCTTTTCCTCGCCTTCGTATTATTCGGTCTCATCCTCTCTGTCATATTGCAGAAAATTACCGGCCTGACGCCCCCCGTGCCGGTCGAGAAAAAATTGACGGTCATTAAGCCCTCCCTGGTCACTTCAGCTTAAAGCCAGGTTTTCATTCAAAGGTCCCCGAAACCGTTTGTGGAGATATTTTACCGTTTAGGGTTAGGAATACGGAAGTTTTTGTTAATTTTCATGTAACCAAAACTTCATACCATGAAAAGATTCCTACTCTATTTCATCCCGCTATTGTTGGTGTCCATAATAGCGAGTGCCCAGAACCGGGAGGTATCCGGTGTAGTTTCTGACAAGTCGGATGGCACACCGGTTGCGGGGGCAAATGTTACTGTAAAAGGCACGGGTATCGGAACCAATACCGACGCCAACGGAAGATTTGTTATATCCGTGCCCGCTACGGCCTCAACCCTCCTCATTTCTTTCATTGGTTTTCTTGAACAGCAAGTGGAAATCCCCCCATCGAATAACGTTACTGTAAGCCTGGAACCCAGCACCAAACAGTTGGACGAGGTCGTGATATCCGTCGGCCGCGGTTCCCAACGCACTATGACCGACACACCGCTTCCGGTTGATGTACTGACAGCGAATGATTTAGCCACTACCGGTCAATTGACCTTTGATAAGACCCTGCAATACAGAGTTCCCTCTTTTAATACGATCAATACCCCTGTCAACGATGCAACCTCACTTTTGGATCCTTATGAATTGAGAAACCTTGGACCCAGCCGGACCCTGATTCTTATTAACGGCAAAAGGAAAAATTTAAGCTCTTTGCTCTATGTACAGTTTTCGCCCGGAAGAGGAGAAACCGGGGCTGATCTTTCCGCCATTCCAACGGCTGCCATTAAACGCGTGGAGATCCTGCGTGACGGCGCCTCAGCACAATATGGTTCCGACGCCATTGCCGGCGTTATGAATGTGATTTTGAAAGACAAGTTTGAGTATACTTCATTAAATGTTTACTCGGGGGTCACAAGCAAAGGGGATGGCGCATCCTATGGGTTGTCCTTTAACAGTGGGAGCAATTTTGCGAAGAATGGCTTTATCAACTATACGGTCGGTTTAAGCCAACAGGATAATGCGGTCCGCTCGGGAAAAATTGACTTGGCAACGGAAGTCGCCACGTTTGGAGGAGACCCGACAACGGACGCTAACATTGCCGCCTTTCTTAAGGTCAACCCTACCGGAGGAAACATCAACGGAACCGCTTCCACGTCAGCGGAAAAATTCAGCGTGAACCTAGGTATACCCATCAGTGAGAATGGTCAGTTTTACAGCAATGCCGCCTTTGTTTCAAAGAAAGTACTCAGTAATGCGAACTACCGCCAGCCTTATTGGAAGAAAGATTACGGGCTGCTTCACATCACTGATCCGAATGGCGTAAACTATACCGGAGATAACACCTTGAATGCAAGTGGCGTTGAACTCTACAAGGGCTATGTCGGGTATATGCCCACCTTTGAAGGGGATCTCAAAGATTATAATGCTACCCTGGGCGTGAAAGATGAAGCCAATGGCTGGAAACATGATATTAGCTTTACTGCAGGGGGCAATGAGCAACTTTACACCGTCAGTAACACGGTAAATCATTCCCTCGGGGTAAAAAGCCCCACTTCCTACAAACCCGGTGGTTACCGCTTTACTCACGCCGTGGGAAATATCGACATCAGCAAGGCCGTCACAAATAATTTCTATGTCGCTTTTGGTTCAGAAGCCCGGACAGAAACGTATAAAATTATTGCGGGTGACACGGCGTCTTATTCCGGACAAGGAGCTAATTCATTCCCCGGTATCCGCGCAGAAAATGCAACTACCAACAGCCGTTTCAACTTAGGCGGCTATGTGGATGCCAGTTGGGATATTACAAAAGACTGGCTGATAGAGGGTGCTGTGCGCGGGGAAAAGTACAGCGATTTCGGCAATGCATTTGTTTGGAAAGCATCTACCCGTTACAAATTGGCCGATGACAAGATCGTGCTGAGAGGATCGGCGTCCACAGGCTTCCGGGCTCCTACACTGCACCAGATTTATGCCCAGTCGACGCAGGCATCCTTTGCAGGGAATACCATTGTCCTTTCAGGCTTGTTTAACAACAACAGCAAGGAAGCGTATGCCTTAGGGATCCCTAAATTAAAGGCAGAAAATTCGGTTAATTACACCGTTGGCGTAGGCTTAACACCTGCCACTAACTTTAGCGTTACGCTGGATTATTACGACATTACTATTAGTAATAGAATCGTTTATAGTTCCTCCATTACAACGGACGATCGCTTGCTGGCTAACCCGGTTACTGCGTTAGGCAGAATACTAAAGGGCAACAGCACCGGTGCCGGGAATGCGGACCTGGCAAGTGTGCAATTTTTCATTAATGGTATTAAAACCAGAACCCAGGGGTTGGATTTTGTTGCGAGCTATAAAAATATTGATCTTGGTCAGGGCAAATTGGCAATCAATTTTGCGGGCAACTACAACATTGCCAACAAAATCCTGGGAAGCCCCAACGACCCTCAGGCCATAAAAGACGGCGGCACCACTATTTTGAATACACAGGTAAAATCATTGTTGCAGGAGGGTCGTCCGAAGTATAAGGCTATCCTCGGGTTGGATTACGCTGTTGGCAAATTTAATGCAGTGCTGAACAACACGTTATTTGGCCCGACAAAATTTCAAGACCTGGATAATGGCGGGGCGATTATGAACAACATAAAGCAGGTATTTACTCCGGGTGTGGTAACCGATCTGAACATCGGGTATAACTTTTCGAAACACATTTCTGCCTCTTTTGTGGTGAACAACTTATTCAATGTATTGCCGAAATGGAAACTGGAGGCCGTAACGAATCCGGACGATGCTCCGGGCGATCAGGCTAACAACAAAGCCGCCGCCCAGGCTTTGCTGAATGATCCCGTTCAAAAAAACCTGCTGGAGGGTTTCCTCTCGTTCAGCGGCAGATATCGTATTCTGGGATACAATGGTTCCCAGTTTAGCCAACTCGGAACTACCTTTCTTGCCCAGTTGAATTTTAAATTGCATCAATTTTGGGCTTTTTCCCGTGGCATGCCGTTGGTACTATGGGTAGTATGAAAACAATCATCGTAACCCTGGTAATCTTCTTCGCATTCTTAGCGGCTCCTGCCTTAGCTACTCCCAAACCTAAAAAAGCAAAGGGAATTCATTCAACCCAGAAATACATCTTTAATTTCAAAGGCAGACCTGAAAAAAAGCACTACTGCTAAACCCGGTTGAACCGGACCGGCCAGACTTCACCTTCTCAAGCCTGATTTAGTTTTTCTACCACCTGTTCGCAGATCTCATGGGTAAGCAAAGCGCCGCTGTATTCCAGGGATGGCGGGTTCGAAGCCAGAGCTTGTAAAAAGGCCTCCACGATCTGCTCAAACCCCCGCCTGTGCAACGTCGCCTCCCAATCATTCGACCCTAGCCGGGTTTCATTTTTATCCTGGTAAACAACGACATCCGAGAAATTATAGACCACCCTTTTCTCACTGGAGGCGAATACCTCCAGCCTTTCTTCAACCGTTCCGCTGTCCCTGTTCATGATTCCAATAGCAGTGTCGCCGTCGGGAGACGTAAACTGCACGACGACCTGGTAAAGCCTGGCCTCTTTTTTCTTTCCCGTGACAACCAACTTTTCGATGGGATAGGGGAACAGGTACAGGAGGGTATCGATGACATGGATGAAGTCATCAAAAATAAATGTGCGCACATCCCCCGGTAAGGCCTTTCGATTCTTTTGCATGATGATCATGTTGGGATTCGGAAGTTCCTTCAGCTTTTGATAGGCAGGGGCATACCGGCGGTTAAAGCCGACGGTCAGCAACAACTTTTTCTTTTCCGCCAGCGCCACCAGTTTTTCAGAGGAGGCATAGTCATAGGTGATCGGCTTATCGACATACACATGGATGTTGCGGGACAAGAGCTGTTCCACCAGGTTTTCATGCGCAGCGGTCGGAGCATGTACAAAGGCGCCGGTTATCCCGCTGTTCATCAACGACTCCAGGCTGTTGTGTCGGTTTTCAATCCTGTATTGCTCGCCCAGTTGCCGGAGCGTCTCCGCATTCCGGGTATAAAGGTGAGCCTCCACCTTCTTTCCGCCGATGATCGGCAAATAGGCCTTTTGGGCAATATCACCTAATCCGATTATTCCAATTTTTAACATGCTGTAAGATAAATTCAGGTTCACCTGCCGGCGCGAGACGCTTCGACGGGCTCACGCAAAGAACGCAAAGAAGAATGCGCAAAGAACGCAAAGTCTTGGTTTTCTCTGCTAAGCTTTGCGCCCTTTGCGGTTTTGCTTTGCGTTCTTTGCGTGAAATGCATTCTCTTGTAATTCAGGTGCCTGAGTCTGGCGTGTTCCTTACGGTGGTTGCCTTCTTATTTTGCCGGATCACTTCAATAATAGCCGGCAGAATGGAAATAAAGATGATGATGAATATCACATACGTAAAATTGTCTTTAATGACCGGCAATCCGCCAAAAAAATATCCCAGGAAAAGGAAGCTCGTTACCCATGCCATACCCCCGGCAATATTGTACGCCGCGAACCTTCTGTAGCTCATGGTGCCGATGCCGGCGACAAACGGAGCAAAGGTGCGGATGATAGGAATGAAGCGGGCATAAATAATCGTTTTGCCGCCGTGTTTAGTATAAAACAGCTGCGTCTTGACAAGATATTCTGCTTTGATAAGTTTATAGCGACCACTAAAGGCCTTTGGTCCCATGTATTTTCCTATATGGTAATTGACCAGGTCGCCCAGTACGGCAGCGGCCATGAGCAGTACCCAAATCAGGACGATGCTCAGCGTGGCATCGGGCTTGGCGACGATGGCGCCGGCAGCAAAGAGCAGGGAGTCACCCGGCAAAAAAGGAGTCACAACAAGTCCGGTTTCCGCAAAAATGATAAAAAAAAGGATCAGGTAGGTCCAGGTTTGATAGTTATTGACAATTTCCACCAGGTGGATATCGATATGCAAAATAAAGTCAACAAGAGATTTGATTAATTCCATTGGTTCAAGAGTAAAGCGTGCGCAAAACTAGTCATATTAGGATATTTCTTTTTAAAAATATCATGCCAGGCTTCTCTTGAACTACTTATTTTTGCCATACCACTGACTTAAAAAATGCACCTCATCCTGCCCTACGAAAACTGGCTCAAATACTACGACTCCTCATCCGATGAGCATTCTCCCTTTTATGGCAAGGAATACAATCTTGACCTTTATTCAGAAACGATTTACGGCTACTACATCGACCCTGCCTGGGACTCGTTTGGCTCGGCTACGCTATATCTGAAAATACTGTTTGCCGACTACGAGGAAGGGGTGGTCGTGCTGGAGTTTATCGGCGAATGGAATGATACCATTGAGAACGACATCATGACATTGAAACGGAACTTTCTGGAAGTACTTTCGGCAGAGGGCATTAACAAATTCATTTTGATTGGAGAAAATATTCTCAACTTTCACGGCTCCGATGATTCATACTATGAAGAATGGTTTGACGATGTGGAAGAGGGTTGGATCGCGGCCATCAGTTTCCCGGAATTCATTCAAGAGGAATTCCGAAAATACGGAATTGATCAATACGTCAACATGGGAGGCACCCTGCAAATTGAGCATTGGAGGACGTTGCATCCGCTGAAGTTTTATGAGTTGGTGAAGGGGTTGATTCAGAGGAGGTTGAATTAGTTATAGTTATCTTGCCTTCATGACCACGATCATTCGCAAAAACGCAAAGCCTTCGGAAGTGAAGAAACTAATGATTCGGATCAAACGCAAACCCAAAGAACCATTCAATCCTCAGCGATATTTGGGTGTTTTGAAGGTTAGCAAGGACCCTTTGGAACTTCAAAAAGAATGGAGACGTGACTGGGACCGGTTTTCTTCTTGACACCAACATAATCTTGTATTTGCCGGGGGGTGACAAGGACTGCCTTGATCAAACCGGTTAAGCGACTATGTTTTTCTTATAGAATGTAATTCCTACCCTATTTATGTGCTCCCGTACTGCTTCATCTTTTATAGTCTGATAGTTGACCACATCAATCTTATAGGGCAAATCCAATGAATCGAGTTTAACATTCAAGCTAAGGATG